>Ga0209254_10001880_pt1 | contig 18913 bp, 15 predicted proteins | sample FrelakmetDIP11DI_FD_187148 | JGI IMG/M metagenome (GOLD analysis project Ga0209254, IMG submission 187148) | Freshwater lake sediment microbial communities from the University of Notre Dame, USA, for methane emissions studies - DIP11 DI (SPAdes)... | ecosystem: Environmental > Aquatic >...
CCCCGCCTTCCGCCGAAGGCACCCCGGAGATGCGTTTTGCCGGCTTGTGTGAGCGGGGACGGGAGGCGGCATGACCGGCCCCAGGGGCAGGTGCGAAGCGAGGCATCGCCGTGAACGTGATCCGACCCGGGTGGCCCGCTGTGCTCTCGGCGATGTTCGTCGTCGGACTCTCGCTGGCGGGTGTTCTGCTCGGCGGGCCGCCCGTGCCTGTGCCCGCGAGCGCTCCGCCGTCGGCGTTCTCCGCGGAACGGGCGATGGCGCACGTGGAGCAGATCGCGCAGCGCCCGCACCCGGTGGGTTCGGCTGACCACGCCCGCGTGCGCGACTACCTGGCGGGCGCCATCGAACAGCTTGGCCTGAAGGTCGAAGTCCAGTCGGCGATCGTGCGCCGCGGCACGACGACGCTGCGGGTGGCGCGCGTCGAGAACATCCTCGCGCGCATCAGTGGCACCAGCAGCACGGGAGCCGTGCTCCTGGCTTCGCACTACGACTCCGTGCCGGCGGCCCCGGGCGCAGCCGACGCAGCGTCGGGCGTGGCCGCGATTCTCGAGGCCGTGCGGGCGCTCAAGACGGGCCCGGCCCCGCGCAACGACGTCATCCTGCTGCTGACCGACGCCGAAGAGCTCGGCCTGCTCGGCGCCAGAGCGTTCGTCGAGCAGCACCCGTGGGCGAAGGGCGTCCGGATGGCGATGAACTTCGAGGCCCGGGGCACGCACGGGCCCGCGTGGATGTTCGAAACCAGCACGGGAAACGGCGCGATCGTGGCCGAATGGGCCTCGCTCGTGCCGAAGCCGGCAGGGTCGTCGCTGACCTACGAGGTCTACAAGCGGCTGCCGAACGACACCGACTTCACAGAACTCAAGCGGCTCAAGACCGCGGGCCTGAACTTCGCGTTCGTCGGCGGGCAGGAGCGGTACCACACGCCCGGCGACAACGCGGCTGCGCTCGGTCGCGGCAGCCTTCAGCATCACGGCGAGGCTGCGCTGCGGCTGACGCGCCGGTTCGCGTCGATGGACCTCGGCACGCTCGAGGCGCCCGACGCCGTGTACTTTGCCCTGCCCGTCCTGAACGTCGCGCTGCACTACTCGACGGTGTTGACGCTGGTACTGGCGGCGGCGGCCGCCGTGCTGTGGGTCATGGCCGTCGCCAGGGCGCGGCGTCGGCGCGAGGCGGGCGTCGGCGGCATCATCCTCGCCGTGTTGATTTACGCGGCGTTCACAGGGGCGTCCGGTTACTTCGGCTGGCGATTCGGACGGCTGGCGAGCCTGGCGCACGAGCGGTGGATGCAGGAGGGCCCCGTCCTCACGAGCGGGATGTACGCGGCAGCCATGGCGGCGTGCATCGTGACCGTCTGGCTGGCGCTCTCCGTACTGCTGCGCAAGAAGATCGCCGCGCAGTCAATCGCTCTCGGCGCGGCGTTCGTGCTGCTGGTCGCCGCCGCGGCTTCCTCCTGGTTTGCCGCCGGCGCCAGCTACGTCGTGGCCTGGCCGCTCATCGGCAGCCTGCTCGCCTCGATGGCAGCCTCGTCGCGCCAGCCGGACGCGCCACCGGGGGCTGGCACAACAGCGGCGGTGATGCTGCTGGCCGTGCCCGCCATCCTGATTCTCTGGCCGCTCGCGCACGCGTTCTTCGTCGCGATGGGGCTGGCGCCCGAAGGCGGGGCGGCCATCGCCGTGACGGCCGCGCTCGCAATGGGCGCGCTGGCCATTCCGATCGAGCTCATCGTGGAGAGGCGGCGATGGTGGCCGGCTGGCATCGCCGCCACGGCGACACTTGCGTGCCTGACCGTTGCCGTGACCGAGACGCGCTACTCGGACCGGCATCCCAGGCCGGTGAACGTGGTGTACGCCATGGACGCCGACGCTCGAACGGCGCACTGGGCCATACGCGCAAGCTGGGCCGACACATGGTTCGACCAGTTCCTCGGTGCGGCGCCGCGGCCGGGCCGCCCGCCCGCGCTCGTGCAGCCCTGGTCGTCGGCGAGCGGCGTGCCCGGGTTCCTTCACGCCGATGCGCCCGCCGCGGATCTGCCTGCGCCAACGGCGACGCGCATCAGGTCCTATCCGACCGAAGGCGGCCGGTATGTCACCTTCCGCGTCGTGCCCGGACGTGAAGGCAACATGCTGTCGGTGTGGGTCAACGGCGCACCCGCCCTCGACATCTCGGTGGACGGAGAACAGGTGAGCGGCGCGTTCACGAGACGTGCGCCGGATGACACGGCGTGGACGCTGGAGTATTTCAACGCGCCGGCGTCCGGGGCCGTCGTCTCGATGACGTTGCGAGGTTCGCAGCCGCTCACCGTGGCGGTGACCGAACGCGCGCACGGCCTGCCGGATCTGCCCGGCACGTCCGTCGCGCCCAGGCCCGCGTCGCTCGAGCCCATCCAAGCCGGCGACACGACCGTCGTCCGCCGGACGTACACGTTCTGAGCGTCAACCCGATCGAGAGCAGAATTGGCGCGCGTTGGCGCTACAATCGGCTGGACAACCCGGCTTCAAGGAGCGAGGCGAGCATGACCGAGCGCGATCCCCTGACCGCACCCATCGAAGGCGCCGAGCGCAAGACCGTCGGCGGCGTTGTCTGCGACATCGTCCGCATCGGCGAGGCCCGCGTGCGGCGGACCATCTACGAGCCGGGTTTCACGTGGCAGACCCACCTGAAGAAAGCCGTCACGTCGGAGCTCTGCATGCACGCCCATGTCGGCTTCCTGGCGCGCGGCCACCTCGAGGCCCACTTCCCGGACGGCTGCCGACGGGACTGGGTGGCGCCCGCGGTCGTCTATCTCGAGCCCGGCCACTCCGGCTCGGTCGTCGGCGACGAGCAGGCCGTCCTCATCGAGGTGGACTTCGAAGGAGAGACCGTCAAGCGTTTCGGCATGCCCGCGGCCCACACGCACGAATAGGGCCTGTGGGCCGGCGCCGGAAGCGACGCCGGCGGAGGCCTGCCCATAGCAGCCGCGCGCTCCCGCATGAGTGTCCGCGCGACACGCATCGCCTCGCGCAGCGAGGCTCGTGCCGGGGGAGCTTCGTTGCCGGGAGTCGGTGCCACGGTGACCGCAGCGGGGGGAGGACTGATGATCTCCTGCTCTGCAGGAATGGGGCTGCTCGACTGCAAGAGGAATCAAATGCAATAGCCAAAGGAGATGGCTGTGACCACTGAACAGTGGACGGCGGCGGTAACCATTGCGATCGGATGCGCCGGGATTCTGGTGTTCCTGCTGACGCGGATGCGTCGTAACGTAGAGCTTCTCCTGCTGGGCGCGGCGTTCGTAGTCGGCCCTCTTTCGCCTCTGTTGAAGGACCGCGTATCCGGAACGGGCCGCATCGCATTTTCAGTTGCCGCGATCGTTCTCGCGTGTGGTGGCGCCGTCGTCGCGATGCTTCGGCTTCGGCACCCGGCCCGAAAACACTAGGCCACCGGTGCAGAACCGGGGCTATCGAGCGTTGGCCCGCCCAGACCGGCAGTCTGGCCGTCGTGAGCTATGCGGAGGACCGGGACGAAACGATCGCCGTCGTACTCCGGCGCTTGATCCGTGCAGTCCATCACGCCCCTCCCGAAGCGGTGAGTGCCGCGCGACCGCTCGTCCACAATGCTCCCGGCCCGCTACGGCGCCACCCAGTGTTCCGCGGGCTTCCGGAGGAACTCCTCGATGGCGATGCCGCCCGGGCCGACGATGAGCGTGCGTGCCCTCGGGACGGCCTCGGCGAATGCGGCGAGGCCCGGGAACGCGTCCCGCGCCCGCCCGCTCTTCACCTCGATGGCGGTCACCGACTTGCCTGCGCGCGCCACGAAGTCCACCTCCCGACTGCGGTCCCGCCAGTAGAACAGCTCGCAAATGCCCGCAGCGGCGGCATTCGCCAGGTGGGCGCCCACCGCGGATTCGACGACGCGCCCCCAGTGGTAGTTGTCGCTCCGCGTCTCGGTGAACGAGAGGCGCGACTGCGCCGCCATGAGCGCGGTGTTCATGACCTGCAGCTTCGGACTCGAACCGCGCTGCCGCGCCGCGCCGGCCGAGAACTTCTGCAGGCCCGCCAGCATGCCCGCACCCGCGAGCAGATCGAGGTAGTGGGCCAGCGTGATCGTATTGCCGGCGTCCTGGAGCTGTCCCAGCATCTTCGTGTAGGACAGGATCTGGCCGGAATACGCGCATCCGAGATCGAACAGCCGCCGGAGCAGCGCCGGCTTGTCGACACGCGAGAGCAGGAGCACGTCGCGGGTGATCGTGGGTTCGATGAGCGAATCGCGCACGTAGCGCGCCCAGCGCGGCGGCTCGTCCACCAGGGCAGCCGAACCCGGGTACCCTCCGTAGAACAGGAACTGGTCGAGGGTCCAGCCGAAGGCGCCGCGCATCTCGACGAACGACCAGTGGGGCAGGTGCAGGAATTCGAACCGGCCGGCCAGGCTTTCAGCCAGGCCGTGCTGAAGCAGGAGCGGGGCGGATCCCAGCAGGACGACCTTCAGCCGCCGGGCCGCGCGGGTGTCGGCGTCCCACTGGCCCTTGACGGCGTCCGACCACTGCGGGACCTTCTGAACCTCGTCCAGGACGAGCAGCGCGCCTCGGCGTCCGGACTCGCGGAGGAGGAGCCTGGCGGCATCCCACTGGGCCTCTATCCATCCCGGGCCGCGGAAGGCCGGTTCGTCGGCGCTGGCAAAGACGTGCGGCAGGTCGGCGCGCGCCACGACCTGGCTGACCAGCGTGGTCTTGCCGACCTGGCGGGCGCCGGACACGATCTGGATGAACCGCCGCGGCTCATGGACGCGCCTGAGCAGTTCGGGCGCCTGGGGCCGGATGTATTCGTGACTGCTCACCATAATGAGTAATATTACTCAGTATAATTAGTAGTCTGTCAAGTGCGGGCATGCACCGGCCGTAGGACCCCCGCCCGCCGCCGCGCGGGTCCGGCCTGGCCGGGCCTGCCTACCGCAGCCGCGCGAGCTGGGCGGTGCGGTTCTCGACGAGGTCCTTGAGTTCCCGGTGCATGTCGGGGGCCACCGCTTCCGAGTACGGCAGGATGCAGTCGCGGGTCTGGGCGGTGTAGCGTTCGACGAACGTCCGGTCGTTGACGAACCCGAGCGTGACGAGGTTGCTGATTCGATCCGCCAGTTTCAGCTTCTTCGCCCGGTCGCTGCCCGTCTGCATGATGCGGCGGAGATACTCGGCCTTCGGCTCGTCCGCCCCGTTCACCTTCCGGATCGTCACCTCGATGACCAGGTCGTAGACCGCCGGGCCGTCGGCGTCGATTGACGCGATGGCCTCACGCGTCACCCAGGGCTCGTCGCCGAGTTCCTCGAACAGGTCGTGGATGAGGGACGCCTTCAAGAGCACCGGGTCGACGATCTTGTAGTCGAGCAGGATCGCCATCGTGCTCATCTGGTGGCGGAACATGTTGCTGCCCGCCTTGCGCGGGCGGTCGATCATCGCCATCGCCTTCACGATGTACGGCGCCAGTGTCGTTCCCGCCAGGCTGCGTTCGAGCGGACCCAGATCCATACGCCGGCTCTCCTGCCCACACCCCCGGCCGGACCGCCGCGTGGTCTGACCGGGGAACCAGCGGAGATTATCACGGGTTGCGTGTCCGCGCGCGCGTCCTTCGGCATACAATCTGCTCCTTGTCGGCGCCGGTCCCCGCCCGACCGCACCGCTTCCCGTCACCCAGCTGGAGGATTGTCCATGCGCCCGTATGCCCGGTCTGCCGCCACGCGAACCCTCCGACAGAAGGCGCTGCTCGCCGGCGCGTTCTGCGCCATCGTCCTGCTCTCGATCGGCCTGCGCGCCGGCGACCGCCCGCTCCCGAAGCCCAACTACGACCTCGCGTCGCGCTGGATGGCCACGAAAGTCGGCAAGCTGGTCTTCGACACGGGCGTCGCGCCGCGGTGGGCGGAGACGAGCGACCGCTTCTGGTACGCGTTCGAAACGGCGCAGGGCCGGAAGTTCATGCTCGTGGACCCGCTCAAGCGCACGAAAGCCCCCCTGTGGGACAACGCGAAGATGGCCGCGATGCTCACGAACATCACGCGCCTCCCCTACGAGTCGCAGCACCTGCCCATCACCCCGGCGACGATGAAGTGGGTGAAGAACGACACGGCGATCCGCTTCGAGCTCGAGGTGCCGAAGGACGCGGTTATCGTGGGGGAGAAGAAGACAGAAGACAGAAGTCAGAAGACAGAAGCCGGAAGCCAGAAGGCGGACGAGAAGAAAACGGAGGACGTCAAGAAGACAGAAGAGCAGAAGACCGACGTGAAGAAGACCGACGAGAAGACGCTCGAGGAGCGAGAGACCGACCAGACGAAGAAAGTAGACGTCAAGAAGGAAGAGAAGAAGACCGGCGCGGCCGGCGAATCCGACGCCGAGCCGCCGAAGACCACGAAGACCCTTTACTTCGAGTACGACCTCGCCACGGCCAAACTGGCGCTCCTGCCTGACCATACGCCCGACCCCAAGAAGCCAGGCTGGGCCCAGGTGTCGCCCGACGACAAGACGGTGATCTTCGCCCGCGGGCACAACCTCTTCATGATGGACGAGGCGAACTACAAGCTCGCGCTCAAAGACTTCGGCGATCCGAAGATCCAGGAAGTGCAGTTGACCACCGACGGCGAGGAGCACTACAGCTTCGCCCGGCGGCTCACCGACGAAGCGAAGACGACGCTCAAGAAGGACCAGAAGAACGACACGAAGCACAAGGACGGCCCGAGGGTGCCGGCCATAGCCGCGCAATGGGCGAAGGACTCGAAGAAGTTCTCGACGACGAGAGCCGACCAGCGCAAGGTGGCGGACCTCTGGGTGATCAACTCGCTCGCGTCGCCCCGGCCGAAGCTCGAGACCTACCGCTACGCCATGCCGGGCGAGGAGAACGTCGATCAGGAGGAGTTACTGGTCTTCGATCGCGAGACCAAGAAGCGGGTCACGATGAAGACCGAGGCCTTCAAGGACCAGGCTCTCGAAGTGGCCACCTCCCGGTCGTTCGCGCGGGACCGGGACAAGGAGAAGACCGAGCCGAGGTGGCTCAGTGACACGTCGGACAAGCTCTTCTTCTGGCGCCTCAGCCGCGATCTGCACCGCGTGGACGCGTGTGTGGCCAATACGGAGACCGGCGAGGTGAAGCCGATCATCGAGGAACGCCTCAACACCTACATCGAGACGCAGCCGCTCTGGACAATTGGCAACGGCCAGGAGTTCATCCACTGGTCTGAGCGCGACGGCTGGGGCCACTACTACCTGTTCGGCGCCGACGGCACGCTGAAGAACCAGATCACGACCGGCGAGTTCGTCACCGGGCCGATCGCCTGGGTCGACGAGAAGCTGCGCGTCATGTACTTCTCCGCCAACGGCCGCGAGGCGGGCGAGGACCCGTACTTCACGCACCTCTACCGCGTGAACCTCGACGGCACCGGCCTGAAACTGCTCGACCCCGGCGACGCGTCCCACTCGTCGACGCTCTCGGACAACGGCAAGTACTTCATCAACACGTACTCGCAGGTGGACACCGCCCCGAAGTCCGAACTGTTCGACGCGACGGGCCTGAAGCTCGCCGACCTCGAGCAGACCGACGTCACGGCGCTCACCGACGCGGGCTTCGTGTTCCCCGAGCCGTTCAAGGTCAAGGCCGACGACGGGGTGACGGATCTCTTCGGCGTGATGTACAAGCCCTTCGACTTCGACCCGGAAAAGCGGTACCCGATCATCGCCTACGTGTACCCGGGCCCGCAGACCGAGAGCGTCACCAAGACCTTCTCACCCCGCAGCCAGAGCATGACGCTCGCCCAGATGGGCTTCATCGTCATCGAAATCGGCAACCGCGGCGGCCACCCGCAGCGGTCGAAGTGGTACCACAACTACGGGTACGGCAACCTGCGCGACTACGGGCTCGCGGACAAGAAGGCCGCCATCGAGCAGCTGGCGCGCAAGCACCCGTGGATCGACATGAACCTGGTCGGCATCTACGGCCACTCGGGCGGCGGCTTCATGTCCACGGCCGCGATGCTCGTCTACCCGGACTTCTTCAAGGTGGCCGTCTCCTCGTCGGGCAACCACGAGAACAACGTCTACAACCGGTGGTGGAGCGAGAAGCACCACGGAGTGAAGGAGGTCACCGACAAGGACGGCAAGGTGAAGTTCGAGTACACGATCGACCGCAACTCGGAGATCGCGAAAAACCTGAAGGGGCACCTGCTGCTCGTGACCGGCGACATGGACAACAACGTCCACCCGGCCAACACGTACCGGGTGGCCGACGCGCTCATCAAGGCCAACAAGCGGTTCGACATGTTCATCATGCCGGGCCAGCGCCACGGCTACACGACGATGGGCGACTACTTCTTCTGGCTGCGGGCCGACTACTTCGCGAAGCACCTGCTCGGGCAGGCGTCGGAGAGCGTGGACCTCATCGAACTCGCGCGCGAGACGCCGCAGGTGGGCGCGAAACGGCCGCCGGCCGCCGCGGCGACGGGCCGGGGGGGACGGGGGCAGTAGGGATAGAACTCGGGACTCGGGATTCGGGACTCGGGACTCGGGATTCGTAACGAAAACGGGCCGGGGAACTCAGCCTCCCCGGCCCGTCTCATTCTGGCTTCTGGCTTCTGGCTTCTGACTACTGACAGGTGGTCCCGATCAACCACTGAAGTAGACATACGCGATCACGATGAGCAGCAGCACGAGGCACGAGTGGATGACGTCAGCTCGGCCCCAGCTGCTGCGCGAATCCCGGCGGTGCTCGTCGGTGACGGTGGCGTAGGTCAGTCCCGTGAGGCGCGCCTGCTCCGGCGCCGCCGTCGCGTAACTGACGGCGATCATCACCACGACGCACACCAGGAAGATGAGCGCGCTGTAGTACTGGAAATAGATGTTGTTGACGATCCAGAGGAACGAGCCCGGCGGGTAGCCCTGCTCGTAACCCGCCATCCCGAGGGCGACCGGCGTGTCGATGGCCAGCCGGAACGCTCCGAGCGCGAAGCCGACGACAAGCGCCGACAGGCACCCCTTGGCGTTCAGGCGCTTGTTGAAGACGCCGAGGAAAAAGACCGTGAAGATGGGCGGCGCGAGATAGCCCTGCACGCCCTGGAGGTAGTCGTAGAGGCCTTTCGCGCCCTGGATGACGGGGATCCAGAACAGGCCGACCAGCACCATCACCGTCGTCGCAACGCGCCCGATCCACACCAGTTGGGCCTGCGTCGCCTTCGGCCTGAACTTCTGGTACAGGTCCATCGTGAAAAGCGTCGAGCAGGCGTTGAACACGCCGGCCAGCGAGCTCATGAGCGCCGCGAGCAAGCCCGCCACGACCAGGCCGCGCACGCCGGCGGGCAGGATCTCCTTCACCATGAGCGGAAACGCCCCCTGGGCCACGTCGCGGACGGCGGTGCCGTCAGAGGCGATCATGGCTGTCATGCCGGGTCCGCCGAGGCCGGTCTTGGCCAGCGCCAGGGCGATCATGCCGGGGATGATGAAGATGAAGACGGGCAGGAGCTTCAGGTAGGCGGCGAAGATCGTGCCGCGCCGCGCCTCGCGCTCGTTCGGCGCGCCCAGGGCCCGCTGCACGATGTACTGGTCGGTGCACCAGTACCAGAGGCCGATGATCGGCGCACAGATCAGCATGCCCAGCCACGGGTAGTTGCTGTTGAAGTACCAGGCCATCCGGCCAGGTTCCTTCACCGGCGCCCACGTGCCCTCGACGCCCGCGGGGATGAGCGGCTTCCAGAGGTTGAACATGTCCGGGTCGAGCGCCGCGCGAAGCTCGTTCCACCCGCCGAGCTTCTGCAGCCCGAAGTAGGTCAGCAGCACGGAGCCGACGACCAGGATGAACGTCTGGACGGCCTCGGTATACGCGACGGCGCGCATGCCGCCGACAACGGTGTAGAGCCCGGTCAGCAGGACGACCGCGACGGACCCGATCCAGAAGGCGTTGAAGACGATGCCGCCGAGGGTGAACTGCATCTCGGGCAGCAGCGTGCCGAACACGATGCCGCCCGCGAAAATGCCAACGGCGATCTTGGTGATGACATACGCCACGAGCGAGATGATCGAGAGCATGTATCGCGCGGCCGGCGAGAAGCGCCGCTCGAGGAACTCGGGCATCGTGAACACCTTCGACCGGCTGTAGAAGGGCACGAACAGCCATCCGAGCACGAGCAGGCACCACGCGTGCAGCTCGTAGTGCGCCATGGCCACGCCGCTGGTCGCCCCGGATCCGGCCAGACCGACCAGATGCTCCGATCCGATATTCGACGCGAAAATCGACGCGCCGACAATCAGCCATCCCAGGTTGCGGCTGGCGAGGAAGTAATCGTCGGCCGTGTCCTTGTTCCGCCTGACGAGCCAAAGCACCATGCCGGCGAGGAGGGCGAAATAGAGAAAGACGACAAACCAGTCGATAGAGGTCATGGGGAAGAGCGCTCCTTCAGCGGCACAGTCTACAGGAAAAGGAGCAACGAGCAAGGGATATGGGACATGGGGCACGGGACATGGGACATGGCTTGCCGCGCCGAAGCCGTGGGAGGAAAGGGCGACCCGGACCACGGCGAAGGCGGGATGCCGGACCCTTCAGCGTGTCCCGATGCGATCGGCGAGGAGGGAGACACTCAGCGCGTAGGTGTGGGCACAGTTGTAGGCGAGCAGCGCCTCGTAGTTGCCGTAGACCAGAAAGCGGCGCGTATCGACGCGCACCAGTGACGCGCTGATGTCGGCCCGGGGCAGCGCGGAGCCGTCCTTCTGCGTGACGCCGAGCTCGCGCCACGTCGAGAGCGGGCGCGCTTCGGTCATGTCGCGTGTGGCCTGGCAGGCACCGGTCAGGCGCATGGGCACGGCCGCGGCCACGCGGGCCGCCGTCTTGTCTCCGAGGCGGACTTCGCGGCCCCATCGCTCGCCCTTCGTCCAGCCGTGCTCCTTCAGGTAGTTCGCAATCGACGCAAAAATGTCCGGGAGCGACATCCAGATGTCGCGGCGGCCGTCGCCATCCCCGTCCACCGCCCATTCCAGGTAACTCGAGGGGAGAAACTGCGCCTGGCCCATGGCGCCAGCCCAGGAGCCCCTGAGCGCGTCCAGCGGCACGTCGCCGCTGTCGAGGATGCGCAGGGCCGCGAACAACTCCTCCCGGAACAGCGCCTGCCTGCGGCCGTCGTAGGCGAGTGTGGCGAGCGCGGCCACCGTGGGCCGCACGCCCTGGAACCTGCCGAAGTTCGATTCCAGGCCCCAGATCGCGACGATGAACGCGCGAGGCACGCCGTGCCCGTCGGTGGCTCGCTGGAGTTCCGCGCGGTGCTTCACCGCCATCTCGCGCGCGCTGCGCACCACACGCGCCGTCAGGCGGCGCTTGACGTACTGATCGAGCGTGAGCGTCCGCTCGGCCTGGGTGCGGTCACGCTCGACGACCACCGGCAGCCGCTCGAGGGACCCGAGGGCGGCATCGATCGTGGGCTGGCTGATGCCTCGCGCCAGCGCCTCGACGCGCACGGCCGCGAGCCACTCCTCGAAGGGCGGAGGCGCGGGCGCGGTCTCCTGCGGGGCCTGCGCCGGAACGGCGTGGCTGGCCGCGGGAATGCATACCAGGAGGATGAAGACGCAGATCCGCAGGTGCACGGTCTTTCCATCTTGCCAGAATCACTTCCGAATCCCGAATCCCTCCTCGTCTTGCCCCTTGCCCCTAGTCCCTAGTCCCTCGCCTACCCCCTGTTGTACCCTGTGCCCACCATGACCACGCCACGCACGCCGCGCGCCTCGACGGCCCCGAGCCGCCGGCAATTCATAGGCCTGTCCGCCGCCGCGATTGCCGCCGCCGCGGGCGGACGGCTCGCGGCTGACGGGCGGTCGCCGGCAGACAGGCAGGCCGGCGACAGCCAGGCGGCGCCGCAGAGCCCGCGGTTCGCCTACGTGGGGACCTTCAACTCCGCGAAACGAAAGGCACGCGGTGAGGGGTTGCTGGCCTACCGCATCGACCCGGCGTCGGGCCGCTGGGGGCGCGTTCAGGCGCTCGGCCGCGAGGTGAACCCGTCTTATCTCGCCATCGACCCGAAGCGCCCGGTGCTCTACGCGGTGCATTCGGAAGCCAACCAGGTCTCCTCGTTCTCCATCAACGACACGACCGGCGAGTTGACGCTGCTCAACCGGCAGTCCTGCGGAGGCGATAACCCGGTCCACCTCGCCCTCGACGCCACAGGCCGCTTTCTGGTTGTCGCCAACTACGGCTCCGGATCGGTCGTGGTGCTGCCGGTTCGCCCGGACGGCTCGCTGGGCGGCAGGACGGACCTGGTCACCCTCACAGGCGAACCCGGCCCGCACCGGACCGAGCAGTCCGTGCCGCATCCCCATCATTGCCCGTTCGACCCGAGCGGCCGCTTCGTTGTCGTGCCGGACAAGGGCCTCGATCGCCTGTTCGTTTTCACGCTGGACACGGCCAGAGGCGTGCTCGTCCCCGGATCCCCGCCGTCGTTGAAGGTACGATCGGGTGCCGGCCCGCGCCACATCGGCTTCAATCCGACGCTGCCGTACGCCTACGTGATCAACGAACTCGACTCGACAGTCGCGACCTGCCGTGTGTCCGGATCAGGCGCGCTCGAACCCATTCAGATCCTGCCGTCGATTCCGGCGACCTTCACCGGCGACAGCACCGGGGCCGCCATCGACGTGGCGCCCTCCGGGCGAGTGGTCTACCTCTCGAATAGAGGCCACGACAGCATCGGGATCTTCCGCGTCGATCCGTCCACGGGCCTGCTGTCGCCCGTCGCCTGGGAGCCGACCAAGGGCGCCACGCCGCGCTTCATCGGCCTCGACCCCACAGGCGCGCGGCTCTACGCGGCCAATCAGGGCGGCGACACCATCGTGGAATTCGACGTCGACAAGACAGCTGGCACGCTCGCCGCCACGGGCCGCATCGTCGTGGCGGGCACGCCCGTGTGCGTGGTGTGGCGGTAGAACCGGCGCGCGGCCGCTGCGGCGATGCGACCCTGGCGGCGCACGCGGGCATCAACCCGCGTGCATGAGCGGAGAACCGATGGACCAGGCGCGCTACGTCATCGCGGTGATACTGGTGGTGACGCTCGTCCCGGCGATCTCGACGTGGTACGTCATTCACCCGTTCACGCGGTTCTGGCGCCGCCTCGGGACGGTGGCGTCGTTCAGCATCATCTACTCCCTGCTCCTCTCCGGCTGCGTGTTGCTGTGGGAGTTCCGCGCGGTGCTGGTCGGATCCGACCTCGGCTTCCGGCCCTGGCTCATGCTGCTGGCCGTCCCGGCGGCGATGCTGGGCGTCCGCATCGCGCGCGCGCGGCGGCGGCACCTCACGCAGCGGATCCTCGTGGGCGTGCCCGAGATATCGAACTCGGACAAGGGACGGCTCATCACCGACGGCGTCTACGGCCGCGTCAGGAACCCGCGCTACCTGGAGTTCGTCCTGCTGAGCTTCGTGTACGTGGCCTTCGCGAACTACAGTGGCGTCTGGCTCCTGTACGCGCTGACGTTCCCCGCCCTACACCTGGTCGTTCTGCTCGAGGAACCCGAATTGCGCGAGCGCTTCGGGGCGGAGTACGAGGAGTACTGCCGGCGGGTGCCGAGATACGTACCTTCGCGTCGAGCCTCCCCCGGGTCTGAAGGCCCGGGGCTCCACTAGACGAGGTTCCGCCCCGGGGCCTACTTCGCGACGTCCGCGGCGAACTGCCGCATGCGTTCGCCCAGGCGCGCCACGATGTCGGGATGTTCGGCAGACACGTTCCACCGCTCAAACGGGTCCGCCGGCAGGTCGAACAGTTCCTGCACCGGCTCGCCCTTCTCGGGGAACGTCAGGTGCAGCTTCCACCGACGGTCGCGGACGCCTTCCAGGCGGCCGCCGTTGTTGTAGTAGAAGAACCACTCGTCCGGCGACGGCCCCTTGCCCTCGAGGAAAACGCGGATGTCCTGTCCGTCGATCGCCCGGCCCGCTGGCAGCGGGACGCCGGCGATGGCGGCGATGGTGGGGAACATGTCGAGCGTCCGTGCCAGGTCCGAGCTGACCGCTCCTGCCGGGATGCGGCCGGGCCAGCGTGCGAGGAACGGCACCCGGGTGCCTCCTTCCCAGCTCGTTCCCTTGCTCCCGCGCAGCGGGCCCGCGCTGCCCGCATCGGTGCGCACGATCCGCGGATCCACCAGCATGCGGGCCGGCATGTCCATCCACGGCCCGTTGTCGCTGGTGAAGATGACGAGCGTGTCGCGATCGACGCCCGCGTCCCGCAGCGCGTCAAGCACCCGGCCGGCACTCCAGTCGATGGCCTCGACGACATCGCCGTAGCGGCCGTTCGCCGAGCGGCCCGCGAACGTCGGCGACACGCCGAGCGGCACGTGGGGCATCGAGTGGGCCAGGTAGAGGAAGAACGGCCGGTTCTTGTGCTCCCCGATGAACGCGACGGCCTCCTCGGTGTAGCGCTCGGTGAGGGTTGCGTTGTCGACCTCGCCCGGGAGTTCCCGCGTCCCGCGGTAGAGCCGCATGGGCACGTCCGTCTGCACCCAGGGCCGGACCATGTCGTTGCTGTAGAGCAGGCCGAAGTACGAGTCGAAGCCGTGTTCGGTAGGGAAGAAGCCCGGCCTGTGCCCCAGATGCCACTTGCCGACCATGCCCGTGCGGTAGCCGGCCGACTTCAGGATGTCCGCGATCGTCGTTTCGTCGGCGCCGAGCCCGTTCGTGCTCTCCGGCATCAGGGCGCCGTTGATGCCCGCGCGGATGGCGTAGCGCCCGGTCAGCAGGCTGTAGCGGGACGCGGAGCAGACCGGAGCCGAGGCGTAGAACGACGTCAGCTTGAGGCCTTCAGCGGCGAGCCGGTCGAGCCGCGGCGTCCTGATCAGCGGATGGCCGTAGACGCCCAGGTCGCCGTACCCCAGGTCGTCGGCGAAGATGATGACGATGTTGGGCGGGCGGGTCGATTGTGCCGCGGTCGGGGTCTGCGCGGCGGACAGGCCCGTGACGGCGAGCATGGTGGCCGCGAGTAAGAGCAGTAGGCGTGGCATGTTACGTATCGTACACCCTGATCCCTAGCCCCCAGCCCCGGGTGTATAGTCTTCCCCATGGCGCATGGATCAACGGCCGCAACAGCCGGCATCGGGTTCGGGACGGCGCTCGCGATCACCATCTCGTGGAGCGTCAACAAGTCGATCCTGTGGGCGATCATCCACGGCATCTTCTCGTGGTTTTACGTCATCTACTTCGCGCTGTTCAAGTGAGCGCACGGCGAATCGTAGCCGTCGCGGCGCTGGGGGTGTGCGCGCTGTCGCTCCTGTGGGCGCAGGCCGGCGCGCAGACCGTCCGGGTGCGCTTCGAGACGGCGCTCGGCCCGTTCGAGGTCGAGACCGATCCGGTCCGGGCGCCCGTCACCGTCGCGAATTTCCTGAAGTACGTGGATGGCGGCTTCTACGACGGCGGGCGTGTGCATCGGTCGGCCCGTCTCGAGACGCAGGCCGCGCGTCCGGTGAAGATCGAGGTGATCCAGGCGGGCATCAACCCGTCGCGCCGGGGCGACGCGTTTCCGGCCATCCCGCTCGAGCGCACGAACGCGACCGGCATCCCGCACACGGACGGCACGATCTCGATGGCGCGATCCGGGCCGGACACCGCCGTGTCGGACTTCTTCATCTGCATCGGCGACCAGCCGTCGCTCGACTTCGGAGGCGCCCGCAACGCGGACGGCCAGGGTTTCGCCGCCTTCGGCCGGGTCGTCGCCGGCATGGACGTGGTGCGGGCGATTCACAAGGCGCCCGCGGAAGGAGAGATCCTCTCGCCGCCGGTTTCGATCACGCGTGCCTCACGCGTCGTGCCGCAGTAACCGGGGCCGCACGCAGCGGGCGACTACTTCCTCTCGAGAGTGGCCTTCTTTCCGCTGAAGGCGACGAGCGCCTCCGATCCAAGGTAGGCGCGGGCCGCAGGGTCGTCCTTCAGGTACAGGTCCAGAAACGCGAGCGTCGACGAGGCGGTGACGCTCGTGATCATCTTCAACTCGGTATCGGATGGTTGTTCCCTGTCGAGGCGGAGCCCTGGTCCCTTGCCCTGGTACGACGAGTGCGTGGCGCCCTCGATGAACACGAGATACCTGTCGCCGGGTTTCGCCCTGTCGAACGGCTCCCGCCGGCTGGCCGGGGTTTCCTTGCCGATGGCGGCGATGTCCTTCGAACCGGTGATGACCAGCATCGGTTTCGACAGTTCATTCCATGACCGATCGCTGAACATCCGGTTCGTCGTGCCCTGGCCCGAGATCACCACGGCCGCGTCGATGCGCGAATCGCCGACATCGCGCACCTCGAGCAGCGCCCCCGGAACCGCTCCGCGCACCTTCACGCCGACGGCCATCTGGGTGGTGAGGGCTCCGGCGGAGTGGCCGGCCATCCCGATGCGCTCCCGATCGATGCGGCCGGCGCCGTTCTTGTCTCTCAAGCCGGCGACGCGCTGTTCGAGCGCGCCGATCGCATCGAGCAGGAAGACGACGTCGGCCAGGCGGTCGAGCGGCTTGACGTCGCGTGTGAGCGACTCGAGGTCCCGCCGCAGGCGCGAGAGATCCTCGCCCTGCCTGCGCCGCAATCCGATGGAGTCCGCGTGGGTAGGCAGCACGACGACATAGCCATGGCTCGCCCAGTGGGCCGTCAGTTCAGCGAACGCCTCACGTGATCCGCCGGCGCCATGAGAGAAGATGACCAGCGGAAACCGGCCGGGAGCGCCAGGTGCGGCGACGGGATAGCGGACGGTGACCTCGATGTCTCTCTGCCTCTTCTCGTCGCGCAGCACGAGGTCCTGCGCCGCCGCCCGCCACGGCCCTGTCTCGGTCTTGTAGCCGGCCGGCGCGGCCGGCGTGCCCCTTGCGAACGCGCCTGACGCGGCCCCCGCAATGAAAAGGAGCAGGGCGGTCTGGCCGAACCTACTGGTCGTGCGCAGTCGTCTCATGCCGTGTTCGACAGGATCGTGCGCGTGTCGGTTACGTCCCGCGGCCGCGAGCCGCCCCGTCGCCCGGCAGAAGAACACTGTTAAGCAAATCGTGCGGCTCGCACCGGCCCCTCGCTATCGCCGCCGTCCCGACTCTGATACCCTCTGACGGCATGGCGCAGCCGCTCCGCATCGCCCTGGGCGCCGACCACGGCGGGTTCGACCTGAAGCAACAACTCGTGGTGTACCTTCAGGGCCAGGGGCACCAGATACGGGACTGCGGCACGAACAGCACGGAGGCCGTCGACTACCCGGTGTTCGCCGAATCGGTGGCGCGCCTGGCTGGCTCAGGCGACTGCGATTTCGGGATCGTCGTGGACGGCGCCGGCATCGGATCGGCGATGGCCGCGAACAAGGTGCCGAACGTACTGGCGGCGGCGTGTTATAACGAGGCGCTCGCAAGAAACAGCCGCGAGCACAACGGGGCGAACGTCCTGACGCTCGGGTCGGGCCAGGTCACGGCGGACCAGGCGAAGGCCATCGTCGACGTGTTTCTGACGACCGCCTGCTCGGCGAAGCGGCACCAGCGGCGGGTGGAGATGATCCGCGACATCGAGCGCCGAGCGCTGATGGCGGGCGGCACCGGAGGGACCGTGGATCTATCGAGCGCAGACCTTCAGCGCATCGCCGATCGCGTGCGGCAGCTTCTCCAGGAACGTCAGCCGACGGCCGCGCCCGGGCCGCCGCCAATCCCGGCGGACGCGCTCGCCCGGATGATCGACCACACGCTGCTCAAGCCGGAAGCGACGGCGGCCGACATCGAGAAGCTCTGCGACGAAGCGAAGAGGCACCAGTTCTACTCGGTCTGCGTCAACCCGACCTACGTCGTGCAGTGCAAGGCGCTCCTGCGCGGTTCGCCCGTGAAACTCTGCTGCGTCGTCGGGTTCCCGCTGGGTGCCCAGTCGCCCGAGATCAAGGCGATGGAGGCGCGCAAGGCCATTCGCGACGGCGCCGTTGAAATCGACATGGTGATCAACATCGGCGCCCTCAAGAGCAAGGACGAAGCGCTGGTGCTGCGCGACATCCGGGCGGTGGTCGAAGCCTGCAGGGACGGCCGCGCGCTGAGCAAGGTGATCTTCGAGACGGCGCTGCTCACCGACGACGAGAAGGTCCGCGCCTGCGAGCTGAGCATGAGAGCCGGCGCCGACTACGTGAAGACCTCCACCGGGTTCGCCAGCGGCGGCGCCACGGCCGAGGACATCGCCCTCATGGCGAAGACGGTGGCGCCGAAGAAGCTGGGCGTGAAAGCCTCGGGCGGCATCCGCACGTACGACGATGCGGTGAGGATGATCGCGGCGGGAGCGACACGGATTGGCGCGAGCGCGAGCGTGAAGATCGTCGAAGAAGCGAAGGCGCGGGCGCCGCAGAAGGGGTAACGCGATGGCCGAGCTCCGCTGTTACGTGTTCCTCGACAGTCTGCAGCCGCAGTATGCGTCGTTTCTCGGGACCGTCGCCCAGGGGTTCCTGCCGACGCCGGGGGAAACGTCGCTGTTTGTCGAGATCGCGCCGGGCATGGACATCATGCGGGTCACCGACGTGGCGCTGAAGGCCACGAACGTGAAGCCCGGGATGCTCATCATCGAGCGCCTCTACGGCATGCTCGAGGTCCACTCGGAATCCCAGGCCGACGTGCGAGCAGCCGGACGGGCGATTCTCGACATGCTCGGACTGAGGGAGGACGAGCGGATCAAGCCGGAGATCTTCTCGAGTCAGGTCATCCGGAACATCTCGCCCTATCACACGCAGCTCATCAACCGGACGCGCCACGGTGACCTGATTCTGCCGGGCCAGTCGCTGTACGTCATGGAATGCGCGCCGGCGGGCTACGCGGCGCTCGCGGCGAACGAGGCCGAGAAAGCGGCGAACATCAACATCCTGGAAGTCCGCGCGTTCGGCAGTTTCGGGCGCGTGTACCTCGGCGGCGAGGAGCGCGACATCGACGTGGCGTACAGGGCCGCGGAGATGGCGATTCAGAGCGTGACGGGGAGAGC
>Ga0209254_10001881_pt1 | contig 18904 bp, 7 predicted proteins | sample FrelakmetDIP11DI_FD_187148 | JGI IMG/M metagenome (GOLD analysis project Ga0209254, IMG submission 187148) | Freshwater lake sediment microbial communities from the University of Notre Dame, USA, for methane emissions studies - DIP11 DI (SPAdes)... | ecosystem: Environmental > Aquatic >...
AGCATCGACGAGGCCATGGGAGGTTATTGCTCGCGCATCGACGTCACCGTGAACCAGGACGGGAGCGCCACCGTGACCGACGATGGTAGGGGCATACCCACTGGTATGATCGAGAAGTACGGCAAGCCAGCTGTGGAGGTGGTCATGACCCATCTCCATGCGGGAGGCAAGTTCGACCGCAAGTCCTACAAGGTCTCCGGGGGACTGCACGGAGTGGGCCTGACAGTGGTCAACTCGCTATCCATGTGGCTGGAGGTCCATATCCGCCACGACGGCTTGGAGAGCGCGATCAAGTTTGAGAGGGGAGAGCTGGTAGAGCGCCTCCACGACATAGGCCCGACGCAAGGAACCGGCACGAGCACCACCTTCAAACCTGACCCGGAGATCTTCCCGGACACCAATTTCGATGACGAGACCCTCGCGCATCGCCTGAGGGACCTGGCGTTCCTAAATAAGAACATAATAATCAACTTCCGCGACCTGCGCAACGGCAGGGAGGAGCACTTCCACTACGAGGGCGGGATCAACGAGTTCGTGGTCTCGCTGAACAAGACCAAAGGCGTGCTGCACGAGAAGCCCATCTACATCTACGCAGAGCCGGAGGGCATGGTGGTCGAGCTGTCCATGCAGTACACCGACGCCTTCAACGAGTCCATCTTCACCTACGTCAACAACATCAACACCATCGAGGGGGGCAGCCACCTGGTTGGCTTCCGCTCCGCCCTAACCAGGACGATAAACGATTATGCAAGGAAGTACAACTTCCTCAAGCAGAACGACGAGGGCTTCACCGGCGAGGACGTGCGCGAGGGCCTGACCGCGATCCTGAGCGTCAAGGTGCCAGAGCCCCAGTTCGAGGGGCAGACCAAGACCAAGCTGGGCAACTCGGAGGTCAAGGGCATCGTGGAGAGCACGCTGAACTCGAAGCTCTATGAGTACCTGGAAGAGAACCCCAAGGTGGCAGAGACGGTGGTCAAGCGCTCCATCCTGTCCGCGCAGGCCCGGGAAGCCGCCAGGAAGGCTAGGGACCTTACCAGGAGGAAGGGCTACCTCGAGTCCACGTCCCTCCCAGGCAAGCTGGCTGACTGCACGGAAAAGGACCCGGCCAAGAGCGAGCTGTTCCTGGTCGAAGGAGACAGCGCTGGGGGTTGTTTTTCTGGTGATACGGAAGTGGCGCTTGCGGATGGACGCTCCTTATGCTTGAAGGACATAGTGGCAGAGCATGAAGAAGGAATCGTGAATTATTGCTACACCATCAGAAAGGATGGCAAGATCGGGATTGAAAAGATCACCAATCCAAGGCTTACCAAGAAGAACGTTGAAGTAGTCAAAGTCGCGCTGGATAACGGGCAAAGGATCACCTGCACTCCAGATCATCTGTTCCTGACGCGCGATGGGCAATATGTTCAGGCCAGGAATCTGCGAAATGCGACCTCTTTGATGCCCCTGTATAGAAAGATCTCTGATCCGCGCGATAAGGGGATAACCATCGATGGTTACGAAATGGTCTGGGATCCGAAATCTGATTACTGGCTATTCACACACAAACTCGCAGATTGGTACAATCTTTGGACTGGAGAATACACTAAGCCCGATGGAGAGCATTGCCATCATGTCGACCTCAATAAGAGGGATAACTACCGAAAATCGATCAATGACAAGAGTGCCCTCCACTTCGATACTTCTTCTGAAAGATACTTCGATGGCGACGCCGAACGAGCTGTCGATGCGGCCATCCATTATAACCACAAGGTAGTATCCGTTGAAGCACAAGGCGAGAAGACCGATGTCTATGATCTAGAGGTGGCGGATAGCCATAATTTCGCATTGTCCGCCGGGGTCTTCGTCCATAATAGCTCTAAACAAGGAAGAAACCGAGAATTCCAGGCCATATTGCCCCTTCGGGGCAAGATTTTAAATGTCGAAAAGGCGCGCATGGACAGGATACTCAAGAACCAGGAGATCCGCAACCTCATCACGGCCCTGGGGTGCGGCATCGGCCAGGACTTCAACATCGCCAATGCCCGCTACCACAAGGCGGTCATCATGACCGATGCCGACGTGGATGGCGCGCACATCCGAACCCTCCTGCTCACCCTCTTCTTCCGTTACATGAGGCCGCTGATCGAGAGCGGCTACGTCTACGTCGCCCAGCCACCCCTGTACAAAGTGTATCGAGGGAGCAAGGAGATCTACGTCTACACCGAGAAGGAGAGGGACCTGGCGATGGGGGAGCTGGGCAAGGGGGCGCAGATCCAGAGGTACAAGGGACTTGGTGAGATGAACCCTAACCAGTTATGGGAGACGACCATGGACCCAGTTAGGCGGGTCATGAAGCAGGTATCTATCGAGGACGCGGTCAGAGCGGACGAGCTTTTCACTATCTTGATGGGCGACGAGGTCCAGCCTAGGCGCGAGTTCATCATCACCCATGCTAAGGAAGTGGAGAATCTGGACGTGTAGGTGGTTGGAATGGAAGGATCGCAGAGCAACAACAACCATCCGCCCGCGGACCAGAAGAACGTGGTGAACCGCTCCATCGAGAAGGAGATGGAGAAGTGCTACATCGACTACGCCATGAGCGTGATCGTTTCCAGGGCGCTCCCCGACGTAAGGGACGGCCTGAAACCAGTCCACCGCCGCATTCTCTACTCCATGTACGACATGGGCCTGACCTCTGGCAAGAAGTACATGAAGAGCGCCAGGGTGGTCGGAGAATGTTTCGTCGCCGGTACAAGGGTGCTGACCAAGCGTGGATCGATCAAGATTGAGGAAGTTCAGAGGGGCGACCTCGTTTTCACGCAGAGCGGTCAGGCCAGGGTGACCGAGCTGTTCGAAATGCCCGAGAGGGACCTGGTGAAGATCACCCTCGAGAATGGTAGCAGCTTGATAGCCACCCCTTCCCAGCCACTCAAGGTGTTCAGACCCGGCCTCAAATATGAATGGAAATTGGCCAAGGACATTTCGAGCGACGACATCGTCATCGTCAGGACTGGCTATCCCAGGGAAGTCCCATATGTGAAGCTTCCATCGTGGCAGGGAAAGGACATGGTCCTGGACGAGAACTTGGCCTATCTGATCGGCCAGTTCTTATCAGATGGATGGTTCGAAAGCCACAGCGGGCGTTTCTGCTTCTTCTCAGAATGCCCAAGCGTCATGGAAAAGGTCAGGGACTGCCTGATTTCCTTGTTCGAGTACGAACCGTCTATCGAGGGTTGGACGCAGGATTTGAACAGCGTCGACTCCCACGACCGGATTTCCATCGTCCACCAGGTAAGAGTCAACCGCAAGTCCATCAACGATTACCTCTCCGAAATATTCGGAATAGACGCTAGCTGGAAGGCCCCGACAAAAAGGATACCTGAGCAATTCTTCCATTCTCCGCTCTCCGTTCAATCGGCTCTGCTATCCGGGATGATGGACGGCGATGGTTCCGTGCATTCAGGAAGGAACCTGATTCAATATGCCAGCGTCTCGCCGGATATGATTACGGACGTACAACTGATAATGCAGAACCTTGGGGTACTGGCCCACAGGTACAAACAGCAGCCCAACCACGAAACCGGAAGAATGGTAAATGGGCATCCGATACGACATCATTACGATTCACATACATTGGAGATCGCAGGGCGCCATTCTAAGGTGCTCGCCAGGACATTGAGACTGGCACATCCCACGAAGGCCGAACGGATGACCCGGATTCTTGGTTCGAGGCTAACCCAATCGACTTTCGATACCATACCCTTCGCTTCCGAGGTCATCTTCCAGGAGCTTTCCGACCATCATATTGGTAGTGGATGGTACGAGGATATTGAGGGCCATAAGTTCCGCGCAGGGATTTCCTACCCCGTTGGCTCGAAGATCCGGTATTCAAGCGATCTGAAAGAGAAGGGATTGAGCGTTTGCCAGATGGTGGACTGGGGCGTCCAATCCAAACTTGAGAGGATAGGCTCCAAGCTTGCCCCCATCATAGACGATATTATCGAGAACGACCTGCATTTCATCCGAATCAGAAAGGTCGAGAAGGCAACCCCCCAGCCCACATATGACCTTCAGGTCGAAGGTGCTCACGAGTTCCTTGCGAATGGGGTCGTTTCCCATAACTGCATGGGGAAATATCATCCACACGGTGACTTGGCAGTATATGACTCGCTGGTCAGGATGGCCCAGCTGTTCTCCTTGCGGTACACGTTGGTCGACGGGCAAGGCAACTTCGGTTCCGTGGACGGGGATTCGGCAGCGGCCATGCGTTACACCGAATGCAAGCTGGAGAAGATCGCCGAGGAGATGCTGCTCGACCTTGAGAAGGAGACCGTCGACTGGCTGGACAACTTCGACGGAAGCCTGAAGGAGCCGGAGGTGCTTCCGGCAAAACTCCCCAATCTGCTGATAAACGGGACCTCTGGCATTGCCGTGGGAATGGCCACCAACATCCCGCCGCACAACCTCAGAGAGGTGGTGGACGGGCTCGTCACTCTCATCGACAGGCCAGAGATAGAGGTCATGGACCTGATGCAAGTGATCAAGGGCCCAGATTTCCCCACGGGAGGGATCATCTACGGTATCAACGGCATCCTCGAGGCATATTCCACTGGCAAGGGCCGATTGAAGGTCCGCGCCCGGACCAGCATCGAGGAGAAGGGAGCGAAAAGGAGCATCATCGTTTCCGAGATCCCCTATCAGGTGAACAAGGCCAGCCTCATCGAGACCATCGCGGAACTGGTCAAGGACAAGAGGATCGACGGGATCACCGACCTGAGGGACGAGAGCGACCGAGATGGCATGCGCATAGTCATGGAGCTCCGTCGGGACGTGATGGAGGAGATAGTCCTCAACCAGCTATTCCAGCACACCCAGATGGAGGTGACCTTTGGCGTAATAAACCTCGCCATAGTGAACAATGAGCCGCGGGTGCTCACGCTGAAGGAGACGCTACAGCACTATCTCTCATACCGGAAAGAGGTGGTCACCCGCCGCACCAGCTTCCTGCTCAAGGAGGCGCGGAAGCGCCACCACATACTCGAAGGCCTGATCAAGGCCGTGGACACGCTCGACGAGACCATCGCCCTCATCCGCGCCGCCAAGAACCCGGAGGAGGCGCGCGATGCGCTCATGGCCCGCCTCCAGATCGACGAGGAGCAGTCCAGGGCCATCCTGGAGATGCGGCTGCAGAAGCTGACCGGTCTGGAGCTGGAGTCGCTGCATAAGGATTTCCACGAGGTCATCGAGCTCATGAGGCAGCTGGAGGAGATACTCGCCTCCGAGCAGAGGATCATGGACATCATCCGCTCCGAGCTGCTGGAGCTGAGGGAGAAGTACGGCGACGAGCGCAAGACGGAGATCGTGGCCAACGCCCTGGACCTGGACGAGGAGGACCTCATACCCGTGGAGGACATGGTGGTGATGATAACCTCCGACGGCTATGTCAAGCGCATCCCCCTCTCCACCTACAAGGAGCAGCGGAGGGGCGGCATGGGCCTCATGGGCATGGAGACCAAGGAAGAGGACCATGTCACGGACCTATTCGTCTCCAGCACCCACGACAACATCATGTTCTTCACCAACCGGGGCAAGATGTTCCTGCTCAAGACCTACAAGATCCCGGTCGGGCAGCGCCATTCCAAGGGCAAGCCCATAGTCAACCTCCTTCCCCGCCTCGAGGAGGGGGAGAAGGTCATCGACAAGGCGGCCATCAAGGAGTTCTCCGAGGACAAGTACGTGGTCTTCGCCACCAAGCAGGGCGTGGTCAAGAAGACCCGCCTGGATGCCTACAAGAACGTCCGCGTCACCGGAATAATCGCGCTCGGCATGAACCAGGGCGACGAGCTCATCGACACCAAGATCACCGATGACGAGAAGGAGGTCATCCTGGCCACCAGGAACGGGAGGGCCATCCGCTTCGAGCTCAAGTACGATCAGGAGAAGGGCACCGGGATCAGGCCCATGGGCCGGCCGGCCACCGGGGTGATCGGCATCCGCCTCAAGGAGGGGGACGAGGTCGTGGGCATGGCCATCGTCACCCTGGAGTCCAAGCTCCTCACCATAACGGAGAGGGGCTATGGCAAGGTCTCGGTGGTCGGAAAGCCTTCCGCAACCGAGGAGGCCGAGGATGAAGAGGGGCCCGAGGCCGAGGAGGAGCCTGAGGAGGCCGAGAACGGCAAGGAGGAGAGGGACATGTTCCGCAAGACCCGGCGCGGAGGGAAGGGCATCAAGGCCATACGCGTGACGGAGAAGAACGGCAAGGTCGTCTCCGTGCTGGCGGTCTCCGACGAGGACGGGATAATCATCGCCTCCGACCAAGGGAACGTGATGCGCACCAGCGTCTCCGAGTTCCGCGTGACCGGTCGGGTGACCATGGGGGTGAGGGCCAAGCGCCTGGAGGAGGGCGAGAAGGTCATCGCCGTGGAGCGCCTGGTGGGAGAGCACGAGCGCGCCACCGTCGCCGCCACCGAGGCCCACGAGGACGAGAGCATGATGCCCAAGGAGCCCACCCGCAAGGAGCCGGAGGAGCTGGAGAAGGACGAGGGCGGCGAGGAGTGATTATCACCAGCAGACGCGCGCTCCCAAAAGTATTATTATCGGAGATATGATTGAATTCACCGTCCATTTCGAGCGGTGCCCATCATGTTCAAGAACTCCATCAGCGGACTCGACAAGGTCTTCAGAACGGACATTGATGCGCCCAAGGTGATCCTGGTCACGGGACCCCCGGGCTCCATGAAGACCAGCTTCTGCTACTCCCTCATGTCCTCCTACCTGGAGAAGACCAAGGAGTTCGGCTTGTACGTCACATTGGAGGAGAGCGGGGACTCGCACCTGCGCAACATGCGCTCCCTGGGCCTGAAGGTCTCCCCTAGCCTGGAGATCTCCGACTTCACCGACCTGCGCGAGCTGGATGACATAATCGAGGTGGACAACCCCACCGACTACGTCCAATTCGTCGAGCAGATGCTCACCTATTACAAGAAGAAGCAGGGGGACCGCTTCACCGTCTTCACCCTGGACTCGCTGGGCGCGCTGTACTCTCTCATGGAGGACTCGGAGGGCATGCGCAAGAAGATGTTCTACTTCTTCAAGACCCTAAGGGACCTGAACCTCGTTTCCTTCATCGTGATGGAGAGGTCGCCTAACGCCCCTTCCGAGCTCTTGGGGAACGAGGGCTTCCTGGTCGATGGCATCATCGAGATGGGGCTGGACCGCTCCAAGGGAAAGATGGTCCGTTACGTGCGCGTGGAGAAGATGCGGGCCTGCGAGCACTCCATGGAGAGGCATTCGGTCGAGGTCTCACCCGGTGGCGGCATGACCATCCTCGGGCCTTCACTGGCCTAAGAAACCGAACCAGCTGGAAAAGGATTATAGTATTAATCGACAATCTAGCGGCGCTCAGGGAGCCCTATTAAACATCATGGAGGAGTAAATCTGTCTGGCGACGGCGTTCCGATTTGGCAGGTCATCGAGGAGTTCAAGGACAAGATCAAGGCACAAGAGGCCGAGATAAAGAAGCGCAAGGAGGAGCTCGACGAGGTCGAGGGGACCCTCCGGAAGCGCGCCCAGACGCTCGACGGCCGAGAGGAGAAGCTGACCGATCGGGAGAGCGAGGTCGAGGAGAGGCAGAGGGTGCTGAGCCCGCGAGAGGTCAGCGTGGCCAAGAAGGAGAAGGAGCTCGCGTCCTTGGACGCGTCCCTCCGCGAGCTGCAGGACGAGCTGAACTCGGCCCGGGTCATCGTGGAGAAGAGGGACAAGGACCTGACGGAGAAGGAGCGCGAGGTCCTCTCCCTGCTCGAACGCTCCCAAGAGTACGAGGCGGCCATCACCGAGTTCGCTTCCAAGTACCAGGCCCTGGAGGAGAGGGTGCTGAAGGACGAGAAGGCCTCGACCAGGCTCCTGGAGGAGATGTCCGCCAGGCGCGAGGAGGTCCTGGCCAAGATCAAGGTGCTGCAGGAGCAGGAGGCCCTCCTGGCCGAGAGCAAGAAACTGGTCATGGCCGAGCAGAGGCGCTTCGTGGAATGGGAGCGCAAGCTGAACGACCGTGAGGCCGAGCTTGGGAGCAGGGAGCGGTCCCTGGAGAGGACGGAGTCCCTGCCGAAGTATGAGGCCGCCCCTAAGGCCGAGGAGCGCCGGGAGCGGGTTCCGGAGAGGAAGAAGGAGCCGGAGCGCGAGCCTGAGCCAGAGATGGCACCAATGAAGGAGGAGCCCATGGAGGCGGAGATAGAGAGCGAGGAGGCGGGCCTGGCGGAAGCGTTCTGCCCCGAATGCAGGACCATCGTGAGCGCCTCCGCGGACACGTGCTACGCCTGCGGCGCCGACCTGAAGAACCCTAAGCCTCACGAGGGGCCGAAGGCCGAGCAGAAGGCGGAAGAGAAGAAGCCCGAGCACAAGGCCGAGGAGAAGCCGGCCGAGGGCGAGGCGAAGAAGTCGGTCTCCATCCGCAAGATCATCAAGCGGAAGTGATCAGCCAGCATGCCGAAACCCCTTCTTTTTCCATTATTTTTCGATGGCCAGACGCCTATTATTTAGGAGTCGGTCCCTTTCAAGTCGCCCGAGCCAGCAATCCGCTGAGCAATTCGCAAAATGCCACTTGTAAGGATACCTATTTATAACCAGATACGCCTCTTTTCTGGCGTTGGAACTCTTAGGAAGGGTGGGTTCAAATGAACAGTTCCATTAAGAACCGAATAGCGAGCTTTGCAATTGTATGGTGTATGGTCATCTCCATGTTCGCCGGGCTATTATTGGCGGTCCCGGACGAGGGTCAGGCGCTGATGCCTTCCTTCCTGGAGAACGGGGATGCGGTCATTGGGTCTGATTATGTCCAAAGCACTTGGACCCTGAACCTCAATGGCGGAACGCATTACATGGACGGTAACCTGACCATCAGGGCAGGAGGTATCGTCACTATCTCGAATGGCGAGTTCAGTTTCACGCAGGACTGCGGGATGGATAAGGTTCCTGGAACCGCCGATGATCACGTTTTTACATTGATTGTGGAGGACGGCGGTAGGCTGGTCCTCAACGCTGCGACTATCACAACCCACCTCGATCAAATTTCTGATTTCCCCAGCCTGGGGGTATTGGTGCAGAATGGAGCCTCGATCGAGGCTTCAGATTCCACTTTCCGATTCCCAGGCCAGATCGTCGTTGATGATTCATCCTTCCTCATGGCGAACTCCTTGATCACTGGGCACTCGACAGAAACGATCCAACAATATTGCAATGAAGATTATTTCTCTCCTGGCTCGTACGATGATTCAGCCGTATTCTTTGCTATCTCAAGCACATGTAGGATCGTCAACTCGCGCGTAGAGAAGATCTATGAGGGAAACATAATCAACAACGCTTTCAGCCACTCCTATGCTTTCGCTTCAGATACAGCCAAGAGGGACCTTGTCACTTACACCCTTGCCAGGCATGTCAATAGCTACACCTCGGCCAATTCTGCCGTTGGAGCCATCGCCAACCTCACGCAGGACGACCTGAGGTATGTCGCAGTGGCACCAACTCAGACCTTGTCCATTGGTTCCATAGCAGTCGACGGCCTGACCTTCCCATCATCTGGATCGTATGTGATCACGATGAACGTGAAGTACCAGACAGATCTTGGTTATGATGGAACGAATGCGATTGCCTGGAACTATGAGAACGGGGGCTCATCGGCGACAACGATTGTCCCAACAGATACTCACTCTGCATATCTTCCGAGCCAGAATTCTGATAGAGTGGAGACTTTCACGATGCCGTCGATGTCGGCTTCCGACCTTAGGAACCTTAACATCACCTTCGTAAATAATGCCGCGACGGCGTCCATTTACTACAACAAGATATGGTTCGACGTAGCATTTGCCAGAGAGACATATCGCAACATCACCTTCGGAGGGACTTCCTCATTCACAGGGATTGACACTTATCTCGATGTCGACTTTAACAATGATACCCTGACTCACAACCAATTGAATGTCGTAGATGCGGCGAAGGCGTATCTCTATGGCGTTTCTGGAAATGTTACGGAGGAAACGGACCTCACAGACAGGGCACCAGCCTATCTTATAGAGGGGATTTCTGAAGATGTTATCCCGATAAGTAAGAACTCTATTGATAACACTGGTGCTGTGTTATCGAGCATTAGATCGGTAGATGGCTCATATTATTCGGTGGCACAAACCCAGATTCTTGCTCTGGAAAATTTCAATGTTGGAGAATTATCAGGGCCCTTAAAGAGCGTCACCCTTCGTATATCGGTCAGAACAGCAATAGGCTACGTTGCAGGTCCATATGTCCAATGGGGGACATCGTGGGGTTCTTTACAGAACACGTCAATCCAACCCTTCTATAACGGGGCGACTCCGGGCACCTTCAACTTTGATTTATATTCTGCAGGCATTAAGGATGTTAGTACACTAAACAATCTAAAGATAAGATTCCAGAATCCCAATGCACAACTTGTTCAATTTGATAGAGTAGCAGTAATTATCGAGACCGGACCTGCAGCTTACGTCTATCGCTGGGCTGATGTGGATGCGATTGACCAGCAGGGATTGCCGATAAGCGGTGCCTATGTCAATGCGAGCCTTTTGGCAGGTGGGGCTGCAGCCTATTATTACACACCCTCTGGTGTGCAGACGGTCCCACCATCTGAAGTCCTTTCCTATCTGGGCAAGAACTCTGCCAATTACATGATGACTAACGATTCCGGCTCGGTCAAACTACCATTGCTATCAGAGATACTGAACTCCAACAGCCAATTGCCAAATATGCAGGTCATTCTCGGGTACTCCTTACAGTTCGAGTACACGAATGTGACCAACATCTTATTCTCTGGATCGGGCACGGTGGCCTTCGACATATACCCAGCCATCTCTCAGGAGAACCAAACGCAGGCTGTCAACTTTACCATGCCTGGACTCTATCTGGACAAGCCGGATCTGTTGATAACCACTATGTCCACGAGTCCTGCAACGATTTACGTCGGCGATTCAACGTTGATATCCGTCTTCGTTCGCAATAGCGCATTGACAGGCGCGACGAACGTCGTTGTCAATGTCACAGATTCCTTGAGCGGATGGACCTCTGAGCAGACCGTTCCCTTCATTGGCCCGGGGTCCACGGTCGAGGTGCAATTCCCTTGGACCGCCACACCATATGGCCTACATACAATTGCCGCAAAGGTTGATCCTAAGAACACAATTCTGGAGGGTAACGAGAACAACAATGACAGAGCCATCCAGGTAAATGTTCTGGCCAATCTACCTGAGCTCTCGGTGGTAACTAACGACATCTCATTCATACCTCAGCCAGCCTTTTCGGGCTCACCCGTCACTACCACCGTCGTAGTGTCCAATTTGCTCGGTAGGGCTGATGCGAAGAATGTAACGGTATCATTCTACATCGGAGATCCGATGACCAGTGGCCAGCTCTTCGGAACGACCATAATGAACGTTACCCGTGGGACCGCGAACACAACCTCATTTGTATGGACTCCGACCGAGGTCGGGACCTACAACATCTACGTCTACGTCAACAAGGAGAGAAGCCCGCAGGAATATTCATACACCAATAACATCGCGAGCAGGTCGATCATTGTCGACCTATCGATCCAGACCACCGACCTCGTTGTCGACAATACGGATGTGGTGGTCTTCAGCGGCACGGACTTCAATCACCGCGGGCGCATCATAGTGATGGACCAAGGCACGCTGATCATCAGCGACGCTACGTTCACCATTGATCAGGACTACGACAATCAGTTCCAGGTATACGTTATGGACAGCGGGCGCATCATCCTCGAGGATGCCACGCTGACATCGTCCAACTTTGTTTGGATGTATCTAACTGATTCGGCGAAGGTATGGGTTAACAACTCTGTGCTGTCCGATCTGGTCAAGATCAAGCTCGATGCATCAAGCAACCTTAACATCGACACATCCTCGATTGGCGCGGAGATCGTGGCGCCGACCAGTTCCTTAGCCTCTTTGACCGCTCGGGACTCGAGCTTCACCAAGCCCCTCTCCTCATTCGGTGGAAGTGCGAGGGCGGTAATGGTCAGCGTCTCCATCCCATCGATGAGCGCCAAAGAGTCCTCTAGGATCTACCATTACCGGACCATCGATGTGACGGTGACCGACGATGCCAACAACATCATCGCTGGTGCGACGGTCCAGCTCAGATGGTACGTCAATGGAACAATCGTCAGCACGGCCACTTCTGACCTTTCCGGAAAGGTGAGCTTCGACGCGCTATGCGACATAATAACCTTAGGTGGCCCGGTTTACTATGGCACGTATGTCCTGAACTGTACGTACTCGTTCATTGGTACGAGTTATTTTGCGGACGATACGCCAGTTTCGCTGCGGCCATATTCGAGCCCCCTTTCCATCGACGACCCGCAAGTCACCCTGGTCCTGAATGGGGTCGTTCCCCTTAGTGGCTGGGACCTGATCATCAGTGGTACAAACGTGGTAACCCTGGAAGGGACAAGCTTCACCCATCGCGGTCGCATCATCATCATGGATAGCGGCACCCTGAAGGTGAAGGATGCTGGGTTGACGGTCAACCAAGCCTTCGACTTCGAGTTCCAGATATTCGTTCAGGACAGCGGAAAGTTGGACATGTCCGATGCCACCCTGAGCTCGACCAAGAACATCTGGCTATATGCCTCTGGGAGCGCTACGATAAACGTTGATACATCCATCATCAACTCGGCGGTCAGGATAAGCCTTGCCGACAACGCCATGATGGTCGTCAAGAACTCGACGGTCGGCTCGGACATAATGGCGCCAGATGGTTCATCGGCCGTTCTGAAGGCGTACAACACCACTTTCCAGAATTATTGGACATCGTTCGGGGGCAACGCCCATGCCTACCTCTATGGGGTCAGTATACCGGCGGTCCGCCCGATTGAGGGAGCAGTGGTCTACAACTTCTGCTGGGTCGAGGTGCTGGTTCTGGATGGTAACAGATACCCGATTTCCAACACTGTCGTCCAGATGAGATACTATCTCAACGGGACGCTCTTCGATACCCAGAAGACGAAATCCAACGGCAAGGCTCTGTTCGCTGCGCTTTGCGACAGAATCGATGCCAGCAACAACAACTTCCTTGGCAACTACCGCATAAACGCCACCTATTGGTATGCGGGCGCGGCCTATCAGACCGTTGCGCCATTGTCGGTGTCCTTGCCCCCATACAGCGAACCTATGGTCGCCCAGGTCATCCCGCGCACCCTGAACATCCCGGGAGCATTGCCTGACCTCGACCCACCGCTATATGCCTCCAGCAACAACCCATACAGGGGCGACAACATCACCCTCACCACCTACGTAAGCAACAACGGCGTCGTGGATGCTAATAGCGTCTTGGTGAGGTTCAAGGATGGAAGCACAACCATCGCTGACATCATGGTCGAGAAGATCGCGCCCGGGAGCACCGCAACAGTGAAGGCCGTTTGGCAGGCATCCTATCCCTTGGGCCAGCACAACATCTCTGTGATCGTCGACCCGGAGAACGCCATAAAGGAGCTGAACGAGAACGATAACACCAATTGGACCTTCGTGAATGTCCGGGGCATCGCCGAGCTGTACATCTCGACCTCAGACGTCACCGTGGTCCCGGCATCCCCGACGACCAACAGCTCCGCTGCGGTGACCTTGACCGTGCACAACAGCGGGGACATCGCCGCCACCAACGTCAACGTATCCTTCGTGGACGTCAGGCCCAGCGGGTCTCAGGTGCTGCTTGGCTACAGGATAATATCCAATATCCCCGCGCTGGGCGGCACTGGCACCGCCAGTCTAACTTGGATGCCCAACATCCCAGGCAACCACAACCTGCTGATAAAGGTGAACGTCGGCGTGCCGCCGGTGACTGAGCACACCACCAGCAACAACAATGTTACGTTCCCGGTGACCGTGCTCAACTATGCAGACCTGACGCCCTCCGGAGTCACCTTCTCGCCCTCAACGGCCATCTACGTAAATGACCAGGTGTCCGTCAATGCCGCGATCACCAACATCGGCCAGACCGGAGCGGCCAACGTGGTCGTGAACTTCTGGGAGGGTTCGGTCGGAACTGGCAACATGTTCGATACCCAGATGGTATTGAACATCGGGGCAGGGCAGACCGTGGTGGTGACCGGAACTTGGAACGTCCTGCCCGCGATCGGTGGTAAGATCCAGACAAGGACCATCACCATCGACGTCAATCCCGTGCGCACCATCGTCGAGACCAATTATAACAACAACCGATTGGTCCAGACGACGGACGTCGTTGATAACCGTCCCGACCTGTTGTTCGTGGGCGGGATGAACGTCACCTCCGGCAGCGTCGAGGTCGACCAGGCAGTGGTCGGTGAGAGCCTGGTGCTCAAGGTTACCGTCAAGAACGACGGCTTCACCCCGGCCATGAGCGTGAAGATCAGGTTCGACATCATCGACAACGACAGTTTCGTGACCAACATCGGGACGGTCTCTCGAGACCTCGATGCCAACGAGACCATCTTTGTTGAGATGCACTGGGTGGTCAATGTCAATGACGGCAACTACACATTGAGATGCACGCTCGACTCGGTGTTCGCGATCCAGGAGATAAACGAGAGCAACAACGTCCTGTCTCGCGATTTCGTGATCAACCCGCCTCAACCGGCCATAACCATACAAGTTGACCGGGTGTGGTATAACCCGGACATGGAGGTGTTCGTCAGCGGCAGGATTACCAACACCCTCACCGGCGATCCATTGGCGAACGTGACGGTGGTGGTCACCCTCGTCGTCGCCCAAACCCACACCAAGATTGGAGACAACATTACGGTGAATACCAACTCCAATGGTGAATACTCGACCAGCAGGCTAATACCCGCGAACGCCCCGGCCGACTACTATGCCATTGAGGACCAGGTGGTCCTGGGTGATCGCTTGGTTACACAATATTCCGCCCCGTTCGAGGTCAGGTTGAAGGTAGTTGAGACCGAGATTCCATTATGGGTGTGGATACTGGTCATCGTGGTGGTGCTGCTGGTGATCATAGCCTTCTCCTTCTATCTGTACAAGTACCAGCTTGGCAGGTTGGTGGAGTGTGGCGAGTGCGGCGCGTTGATACCGGAGAGCTCGAAGAAGTGCCCCAAGTGCGGCGTGGAATTCGAGACCGGGACTGCGAAGTGCAGTCAATGCGGCGCTTGGATACCCACGGCCTCATCGGAGTGCCCTGAGTGCGGAGCGAAGTTCGTCACCGAGCCCTTGGCTGAGGAGGAGAGCGAGTACATCCGCAAGATGAGGGAGCAATATGAGGCATATGCCAACCCCTACCGTGAGCAGGCCAAGCAGGTGCTGGGCAAGAAGTACAGCGAGGCCAAGTTCCAGGAGTGGTGGAAGAAGCAACCCTCGTACATGAGCTTCGAGAAGTGGCTCTCCCAGGAGGAGGAGAAGAAGAAGGCCGCCGGTTCGGCGTTCCCCTGCCCCGTCTGCGGAACCCTCAACCCAAGAGGCGCCAACATCTGCGGCAAGTGCGGCACGGTCTTCGACAAGGCCATGATGGCCGAGGCTGGAGCAACGGCCGCTGAGCCGTCCAAGCCGACCAGGCGCATCGTGAAGAGGCCGACGGAGAAGAAGGCCGTCCCCAAGAAGGAGGAGGGTGGGGAGCAGCCATCGGAGCAGCCGCCCGAGGAGCCGAAGAATCCTTAGGCCATCCTAAAACCCATCTAAACCCTTTCAAATCCATCCTTTTTTTTATTTTTCTTGGATCAGCCCAAGATACATTGAACGAACAGGAAATATGATGTATCCCCCTGAATAACGTATGAAAAAGGCGCGCCGAAGGGCTAACCGGGCCTATTGCCTGGAGAAATCCTCGAAGAAGACCCTATCGAAGTCCTGGACCTTCCCGCCCCTGACCCTCACTCCTTCCTTCTCCAACATGGAGACCTTCCTCTTGATGTTCTCCTCTGCCGAGCCGGAATAACCTCCGATCCCCCCATCGGATTTGACCACCCGGTGGCAGGGGACACGGGGAGCGTTGGGGTTCCCCCTCATGATGGCACCTACCAGGCGCGAGGCCTTAGGCATCCCTGCTGCCCTAGCCAAAGCTCCATATGTCGTGACCCTGCCTGGCGGTACCTGCAATAAGAGCGCATAGACCCGCTCCGCCTTCTTGGAAGATTCGATGCCCATGGCAAATCCTCAGTCATCTAGACCTATGACCGAGGATAAAGAGACTGCGGGGGGGTACCGAACCCGCTCAGCCTAGCGCCTGGAGCTTCTCCTTGATCTCCTTGCCGACCTTCTCTGGGTCCTTGTAGTAGGCGGAGATGACCCTGGCGACCTGGCGGTAGTTGTCGAACCCTGACTTCTTCATGAAGTCGAGGATATCCACCCGGCGCTTTACCTCGCGTTCCATCTCTCTGGGAGACCAGTTGCGAATGGTGCGGACCTTCTCGTAGACATACGAGTGGCCTGAGTAGTTGAAGGTGTCATCGGCCGGGTTCCAGGTGTAGACGGAGTTGGTGATGAGCTCCCCGGTCTCCGGGTCCATGCCCACGATCTCGGTGAGGGACTTGACCCTTCGCGTCATCTTGGTGCCGACCTTGACCTGGGCTTGGAGAAGCACGATGTCCAATGCGGTCATCAGGGCACGAGGCAGGTTGATCGGGTCGTTCTCCATCCTGTGGACCATGGCCTGCACGTCCTCCGCGTGGAACGTCGAGTAGGCGGTCTTGCCGGTGGCCATGGCCTGGAATACGACATAGGCCTCCTTGCCACGGACCTCGCCGACCATCAGGTACTGGGGCCTTTGGCGCAGGGCGGTGGTCAGCAGCTCGAACATGTCGATGCTTCCCGCGCTCGAGGACTTCTTCCCTCCGAAGCCCTCCCGGGTCAGGGAGGGAATCCAGTTCTCATGCGGGAGGTTGAGCTCCCTGGTATCCTCGATGCTCACGATCTTCATCTGGGGAGGGATGAACAGCAGGACGGCGTTCAGGGTCGTGGTCTTGCCTGAGGCGGTGCCTCCGCACACCAGCATGGAGCTCCCGTACTCAGTAGCGGTCCACAGGTAAGCCATCATGTCGGTGCTCATGGTCTTGAACTTGAGCAGGTCAACGGGCGTGAAAGGGTTCTCCTTGAACCTGCGGATGGTGAAGCTGGAGCCCCTCTTGGTCACATGCTTGCCCAAGGTGGCGTTCAGCCTCGAGCCGTCCGGGATGGTGGCGTCCAGGAGGGGGTCGGCGACGGAGATGTGCTTGCCGCACTTCTGGGCCAGCCAGACCACGAAGGAATCTAGTTCCGGCTCCTTCTCGAACCTGATGTTGGAGCGGATCGAACCGTACTTGCGGTGGAATATGAACAAGGGAATGTCGACGCCGTCGCAGGAGCAGTCCTCGACGTTGGGGTCGGTCATCATGACGTCGATGACCCCGTAGCCGATGAAATCCCTCTTGAGGTAATAGGTGATCCTCTCCTTGGAGATGGGGTTCAGGCTGATGCTCATCTGCTTCATCAGCGTCTCCGTCCCAGAGCGAAGGACGGCCTCCTTCTCCTTCAGGTCATCTGCATCCGCGAGATTCAAGGTAAGCACGAGGGCGCGCTTGAGCACGTCCAGGAGGCTCTTCTCGTCCTCGGTCATCGTCGGCTCGATCACCTCGTAGAGATATTCGGAGGCAGTGTTGTCGTATCTGATACGGACGAAGGTGTAGGGAGGTGTTATCTTGGCCACTTCCACTTCATCTATTGCGGCATCATCGATGCGGGGGATCTCGGTGACCACCGCAACCTGCCCAATATCCGACCTCACGGGCACGCGCACCTTCATCGGTTTGCTCTTGATCTTCATGAGGAGCTTGAGGTAGCTGTTGGTCAGCCCCCCTCCTTTATTAGCCTCCTGGTGGGCTTCGGGCTCGCCCGTGGTCGCCATTTTCTCACCCCGCTATGAGCCTGGTGCCTATCACGCCAATCACGAGCATGATGAAGCTATGCCTCATGCCGTTCGCTATCCTTCCATCCTGCAGGACGCCTGCCAGGAGACCATCTCCGAACGCATGGACCACGACAGACACGATGAATATCAGCTGGATGGTGGGTATGACCGCCGTCTGGATGGTGGCGGGCATGTTTTCGATTCCCGCCGCCTCCGCGCCCTCGGCCACCGACCTGCCTGCCTCTTCCATCTTGGGGAGGAAGGTCGTGTTGAGGATGAAGATGGTGGCGATGAAGACCACGAAGGACACGTAGATGACCACTGTATAGGTGGCCATGGATATCTTGCGCTCCTCCTCGGAGAGCATGACCTCCCTGGCGTCGTGCGCAACCATGGTGAGCACGTCCGCCACGTTTCCTCCCGCGTCGTTGGCCTTGATGATGATGGCCATCATCCTGTTAGTCAGCGGGGTGTCGACCCTCTCGGCGAAGAGACGCATGGCCTCTGCCGCCGGGACGCCCCAGTCGATTTGGGCGGCCATGCGCCGGATCTCAGGCGTGAGGCCGCCGTAACGTCCGCGGGAGGCGACCTTGACCGCCTCGGCCAAGGTCATTCCGAACCTGCCCGCCTCGGCCACGTCGCGCAGGAAGTCGGGGAGACGAGACTCGATCTCCTTGATCTTCTTGTGCTTGCGCGTCGTATAGAACCCGTAAGGCCCGCATATGGCCATCAAGCCCAAGGCCACATAGTCGATCCACAGAAACCCAGTGTCGATGCCGCCGATCGCGTCCAAGAAAGCAATGGCAAATAGGATGAGGGCCACAACGATGCCGATGTACAGGAGGAGCTTGCTGTAGTCCTGCTTCCTCTTTGTTATCTCCTTCATGTCCAGTATCTCTTCTTTCTTTGCCATGGCACCACCTTACATTGAGGCCTCCTTCGTGGAGTTCCAGATAATGAATATGAATCCAAATTGAGCGATCGGGACCATGAGGAGGACAACCAACCAAAG
>Ga0209254_10001882_pt1 | contig 18904 bp, 13 predicted proteins | sample FrelakmetDIP11DI_FD_187148 | JGI IMG/M metagenome (GOLD analysis project Ga0209254, IMG submission 187148) | Freshwater lake sediment microbial communities from the University of Notre Dame, USA, for methane emissions studies - DIP11 DI (SPAdes)... | ecosystem: Environmental > Aquatic >...
AGATCGACGATCTCGGCTACAAGAGGAAGGTGGGAACACATTATAATATCCGTGCAGCACAGCGGTGTACTGGCGAACCTGCAAGTGCTGGTGAAAGCTTCAGACAGGCAGGGGACGGGACTTTTCCAAGCACCGCTCAACACATCCCTCAGACAATAGAGTATAAGCATGAGCCAATCCAACGAACGGGATCAAACGCTCGAGGCAGCCCAACGGCGAGCTGAAGAGCTTGCGATCATCTATTCCATCCAGCAAGGCCTGGCTGCCGAGCTGGATTTCCAGTCCATGGTAGACCTGGTGGGCGATAAGCTGCGCGGGCTGTTCAAGACGCACGAGCTGACCATCAGCTGGTACGACCCGGCACAGGACCTGGTGCAGTACATTTACTGCTACGAACATGGGAAGCGGCTGTTCTTGCCGCCGCGCCCACCCACCCCAGGCGGCATCTTCGAGCGCATGCGGCGCACCCGCCAGCCGGCGGTCGCCAATATGCCGGAAGATTACCTGAAGCTGGGATTGGCGCATATCGAAGGCACTGACCGGAGCAAATCCCTGCTGGCAGTGCCGATCATCAGCAGCGATAACGTGCTTGGCATCATTGCGATGGAAGACTACCTGCGCGAGAACGCCTACGGTGAGTCAGATGTGCGGCTGCTGACCACCATTGCCGCTTCGTTGGGCGGCGCGCTGGAGAAAGCACGCCTGTTCGACCAGGCCCAACGCCTGCTCAAGGAGACCGAACAGCGCAATGCCGAGCTGGCGATCATCAACAGCTTGCAGGAAAGCCTGGCCTCCAGGCTGGACGTGCAATCCATTTACGAGCTGATCGGCGAAAAGGTGCGCGAGGTGTTCGGCGTGCAGGTGGTGGACATTGTCACGTACGACGCTGACCGGGGACTGCTTAGCATGCCGTATTCGTATGAAAACGGCGACTTCAGCGTATTCGAGCCGCGCCCGCCTTACGGCTTTCGATTAAAAGTCATCCAGACCTGCACATCCCTGCTGATCAACCAGGACTTCAAGCGGCTGGCGCTGGAAACCGGCAACCCGGTGCTGACCGGAGAGTGGCCCAAATCAGCCCTTTTCGTGCCGCTGCTGCGGGACGAAAAGGTCAAGGCCATTATCTCGATCCAGGACCTGGAACAGGAAAACCGCTTCAGCGCTTCGGACGTGCGCCTGATGCAGACCCTGTCCAACGCCCTGAGCATTGCCCTCGAGAACGCGCGCCTGCTGGATGAAATCCAACGGCGAGCCGACCAGATGGCCATGACGGCCGAGATCGGGCGCGAGATGTCTGCCTCGCTCGACCTGCAAACCGTGCTGGAACGCATCGCCGAGCAAGTGCACCGCCTGTTCCAGGCGCGCGACACCATACTGAGGCTGGCTGACGCTGAAGGTCAGAATTTCCCGGTGCTGGTGGCAATCGGTAAATACTCAGAACAGTATCGCAGCGATGTGATTGCGCTGGGAAGGGGGATCACGGGCAGCATCGCCGCCAGCGGGCGGGCAGAGATCATCGACGACGTAGCACGTGACCCGCGCGTGGTGCACCTGCCGGGCACTCCGACAATCGAAGAGACTCCCGAGACCATGATGTGCGCGCCGATGATCTCCGAGGGGCGCACAACAGGCTTGCTGACCGTATACCGCGACCGAACCCGGGGGTTGTTCAACCCGGTGGACCTGGATTTCATGGTGGGGCTGGCACGCCAGGCGGCTGTTTCGATCGAAAATGCACGCCTGTATTCCGAAGTGCAGCAGCAAAAAGAGTATTTCGAGACCCTGGTGCAGAACAGCCCGGTGGCGATTGTCACCGTCGACCGGGATTTCAAGGTCTCGTCCTGGAACCAGAGCGCAGTCTCGTTATTCGGCTACAGCCAGGAGGAAGCCATCGGGCGTTTTATAGACGACCTGGTGGCATACCTGCCCGATCAGCAGCTAGAAGCGACGGATTTTGACCGGCAGGCGGTGGGGGGCGGTACTGTGCACGGCGTCACCCGGCGCTGCCGAAAGGACGGCAGCCTGGTAGATGTGGAACTTTCCGCTGTGCCGGTTTGGGTGGATGGGCAGCAGACTGGTGTGTTCGGTATTTACCACGACCTGAGCGAGCTCAAGCAGGCAGAACAGGCGATCATCGAGTCAAGGCGCAGGCTGATGGATATTATCAACTTCCTGCCAGATGCCACGCTGGTGATCGACGGGGAAGGCTGCATTATCGCCTGGAACCGCGCGATTGAAGAAATGACGGGCATCCCGGCGGAGGAGATGCTGGGCAAGGGCGATTACGAATACGCGATCCCTTTTTACGGCGAGAGGCGCCCGATCCTGATCGACCTGGTGCACCTGCCGAGCGAGGAAATCGAGAAGAAATATGTCAACCTCCTGCGGCAGGGCTCGGTGCTATTGGGCGAAGCCTACACGCCGCAGTTGAAAGGCACGGGCCGCTACCTGTATGCCACCGCTTCGGCGCTGTACAATTCGAAAGGCGAGTTCGCCGGCGCCATTGAGACCATCCGGGACATCACCAAGCGCAAGGAGGCCGAAGAGGAGCTGCAGAAGGCCAAGGAAGCTGCCGAATCTGCCACGCAGGCCAAATCTTCCTTCCTGGCGATGATGAGCCACGAGATCCGCACCCCGATGAACGCCATCATCGGTATGAGCGGGCTGCTGCTGGATACCCCGCTCAACGCCGAGCAGCTCGATTACGCCGAGACCATCCGCACCAGCAGCGACGCACTGCTGACGATCATCAACGATATCCTGGATTTCTCCAAGATAGAAGCCGCCCGCTTGGAGCTGGAGAGGCAGCCTTTCGACCTGTACGAGTGCGTGGATTCGGCGATGGACCTGATGAAGCTGAAAGCTTCCGAAAAGAGGCTCGAGCTGGCCTGCGAGTTCGCCAGCGATATTCCTCCCTTCATCGTCGGGGATGTGACAAGGTTACGCCAGATATTGGTGAATTTGCTGAGCAATTCGGTCAAATTCACGGAGAAGGGGGAGGTGGTGGTGAGTGTGGAACCCCACACCCTACCCTCCCTCATTCCTCGGGACAGGTCTCCCCAAAGGGGAGAGGGAGGGGTGAGGGTGTTGCATTTTGCGGTGCGCGATACGGGATTGGGCATCCCACCCGACCGGCTGGACCGGCTGTTCCAGGCTTTCTCCCAGGTGGACGCTTCGACCACGCGCAAGTACGGCGGCACGGGGCTGGGACTGGCAGTCAGCAAACGCCTGAGCGAGATGATGGGCGGGCAGATGTGGGTGGAAAGCGCGGGCATCCCGGGACAGGGTTCTACCTTTCATTTCACCATCCAGACGGAAGCGGCGCCTGGAGAGTTGCACAGGCGAGACGTCTCCGGCGAGCAGCCCGACCTGCGCGGTAAAAGCGTGCTGATCGTAGACGATAACGACACCAGCCGCAGGATTTTGAGCCTGCAGACACAGGGTTGGGGAATGCAGCCGCGCCTGTCTGGCGCACCACAGGAAGCACTGGAGTGGCTGAAGCAGGGTGAGCGCTTCGACCTGGCTATCCTCGATCTGCACATGCCGGAGATGGATGGCATCGAGCTGGCAGGAGCGTTCCGGCGGGTGGAAGGGGAGAGGGGCTTGAAGCAATCCCAGGGAGCAGCCGGAGCTGAGGTAACAAAGCCCCTGCCCCTGCTCCTGCTGTCTTCGCTGGGAGGAAACGCCGGTGAGCTGCAGGTGAGCGAAACCCAACGCGGATTGTTCGCAGCCTGCCTGGTGAAGCCGGTGCGCTCGTCGGCGCTGCTGGAGGCAGTGCTGGGGATCTTTTCCACTGCGCCGGTACAGCCGTCTGGGGCTGCGCCAGCACGGGTGGGCATCGACCTGGAGATGGCAGCCCGCCACCCGCTGCGCATCCTGCTGGCGGAGGACAACGCGGTCAACCAGAAGCTGGCGCTGCGATTGCTCTCGCAGATGGGATACCGGGCCGACGTGGCGGGAAACGGCAAGGAAGCTGTGCAGGCGCTGGAGCGCCAGCCCTACGACCTGGTGCTGATGGACGTGCAGATGCCCGAGATGGACGGCCTGGAGGCCACGCGCCTGATCTGCGCGCGCTGGAAGCCGGAGGAGCGCCCGCGCATCGTGGCGATGACCGCCAGCGCCATGCAGGGCGACCGCGAAGCCTGCCTGGAGGCGGGGATGGACGATTACCTGAGCAAGCCGATCCGGGTGGCTGAGTTGGTGGAGGCGCTGGAGAGGAGCTGAGGAGTTAAAACCAAACAGCAGCGCTGGAGCGCTGCTGTTTGGTACTACCTATCTCAACAGAAAAGGAGAATGTTTAAGGGGTTGGGTCGATGGTAATTTCCATCTCGCTGCCATCCCGCAGGATGGTGAGGGTCAATTCTTCGTCGACCGGCAGCTGGGAGAGGGCTGCACGCAGCTCACCGACCGTGTCCACCGGCTGTCCGTTGACGCCGATGATGACATCGCCGCCGACCTGCACCTGCTCGCCGTCCAGAGTGACAGTCTCATCGCCGCCGCGCAGGCCGGCTTCGTCTGCCAGGCTGCCCGGCTCGACCTGCTCCACCAGCACACCCTGCTGGTCGGAAGGCAGGTCCATCTCATTGGCAATAGACGCGTCCATGTTGAGGCCCTGCAGGCCGAGGGTGATGCCGCGCTGGCTGCGAGGATTTTCCTGAACCCTACCCTGCTCGGAAGTGGGACGGGCTGCCAGGGTGACATCCACGCTCTCCGACTCGCCATCACGCAGGAGAGAGAGCTCCACCTGCTGACCGATGGTGGTGGAACCGGCCAGGTAAGCGATCAAATCGGAAATACCGTTCACGCTCTGGCCGTCGATGGCGGTGATCACATCGCCGCCCACGCTGACTTCCTGGCCGTCGATGGTCACAGTCTGTTCGCTGCCGCGCAGTCCAGCTGCTTCAGCCGGGCTGTCGGGGATGACTTCGATTACCAGGGCGCCGCGCTGATCTTCCGGCAGCTCCATGGCCTTTGCCAGGTCCGGCACCAGATTGGTACCGCTGATGCCCAGCCAGGAATGCTGGTAGCTGCCTTCTTCGATCAGAGCAGGCACGACCTTGGTGACGATGGAAGAGGGGATGGCGAAGCCGATGCCGGCGTTGGAGCCGTTGGTCGACTGGATGGCGGCAGTCACGCCGATTACACGCCCGTTTACATCCACCAGGACGCCGCCCGAGTTACCGGGATTGATGGGCGCGTCGGTCTGGATGACGTCCGGGATGGTGTAGGACTGGGCGGAGGTCTCACTGGCGGGGATCGAGCGCCCGATGGCGCTGACGATGCCGGTGGTCATGGTGCCCTGCAGCCCGAAGGGGTTGCCGATGGCGATGGCCAGCTGCCCGACCGAGACATCCTCTGAATCAGCCAACTGAACCGGGACGAGCTGACTCTCGGGCAGGTCAACTTTCAGGACCGCCAGGTCGCTGTCGGGATCGCTGCCGACCAGCTCGGCGGACACGATGCTGCCGTCGCTGAAGGTGACTTCGATCTTATCGGCGCCGCGCACGACGTGGTTGTTGGTGACGATGTGACCGTCTTCATCCCAGACGAAGCCGGAGCCCAGCCCGCTCTGGTACTGCTCGGGTGCTTCTTGCCCTTGGGGCAGGTTGAAGAAGGGGAACTGCTGGAGCTGCCCCAGCGCGTCGGAGGCGTCCACTTTCTGCACCACGCGGATGTTGACCACGGAGGGGTTGACGGCCTGGTAAAGGTTCTCGAGCGTGCCCTGGTAGGCGGCCAGGAAATCGGCAGAGCCTTCCACGGGCGGCAGGCCCTGGGCGGGGATTGACTCGAGGGATTCGGTGGTGGCAGCCAGCGCCCTGGTGGGCGCTTCTTCCAGCAGGCCAGTGACGGACTGCAGGGTGCCGCAGGCTGAAAGCACCAGCAAGCCGAGGACGGCCAGCAGGGTGAAAGATAGGGTCTTGATTCGCATTGATAAAACTCCTTGTATGGTCTGAACCAATTTTCGTAATTTTGTACTCACAGGTCAACGGACATGAGGTCTGTTCGTTACGACCCAGATCATACGCTGGAAGGCGGTTTTTGACTTTATGGGAGGTGTATGGGGAGCTTATGGGAAGCTTAAGGGAGAGAGATCAGATAATCAGGTGATCAGGAGAATGGTGAATGGAGAGTAGTGAATCTGGTGGATAGATAGACAGGTAAAAAGGTGATCAGTTAATCAGGGATAAAGGTGATCAGTCGAGTGGTTAATTTGTCGGTTCGATTGCGCGGATGATGCGGGCGGGGTTGCCTATAACGACGGTGTTGGGTGGGACGTCGTGGGTGACGACCGCCCCGGCGCCCACCACGGCGTTGCGTCCCAGGGAGACACCCGGCAGGAGGACGGCTGCGCCACCGATCCACACATTATCTTCGATCACGATTGGGCTGGCCACCTCCAGACCCTGGATGCGGAGCTCAGCCTGGATATGGTGGGCAGCGGTGTAGATCTGAACGGCAGGCCCGATCATGACGTGGCTGCCTATGCGCACCTGATTGCAATCCAGGATGGTGCACTGGACATTGAGGTAGACATACTGGCCCATGTAAATGTTACTGCCGTAGCTGCAGTAGAAGGGTGGCTCGATAATGGAATCCTGACCGAAGCCTCCTAACAGCTGCTGAAGGATTTCGTGCCGGTCCGAGATGGTTTCGGACTGGTTGTATAGGCGGAGAAGTTCCTTAGCCTGATGGCGTTCAGTTTTTAGCTGAGGATCGAGGCAATTGTAGAGCTGGCCTGCCAGCATTTTCTGTTTTTCACTGAGGATTGGCATTGGTTGGCTCCTGTTGGAGATCAATTGCCCGGGTAATACATTCGAAAGACACTGCGAATTGTGTGCTATGTGCGGTACACGAATTTTACTTGAAATTCAGGAGGATGACAAAATCGGTGGATCGTGGAAACAGGCGATCAGGTAATCAGACCGTCAGGTAATCAGGAGATCAGGCGAGTGGGAAATCTCGTCTGCTAGAGCCCGGGATTATTTCCGAAACGAGACCTGGCAGGGGTTGAGACTGACAGGAGAAGATGAATTGGAAACCGGAGCATCCTGGATGTAATCAATGTGCTATCTTTCACATTACGTGGTAAAATAAAGAATATTCATTATCTGTAAATATCAATTATCGAAAGAACCCGCATGACCGATCCAGATGCCCGATTCGACCAGCTGATTGCCGCATTGAAGGAGCGCGATTTCCGGCTGACGCCCCAACGCGTTGAGCTGGTGCGCCTGATTGCAGTCAGTGAAGGACATCCGAGCGCCGGCCAGCTGTACACAAAAATCCAGGAGATGTTTCCCACCATGAGCCTGGCAACCGTGTACAAAACCCTCACCTTACTGAAAGAAATGAACCAGGTGCTGGAGATCGGTTTGCGTGACGATAGCCATTTTGACGGCAACCGTCCCGAGCCGCATCCGCACCTGATCTGCATCAAGTGCAACAAGATCATCGACGGGGAAGTGTCTCTCGACCCGCAAGCGCTGCGCAGGCTGGAGCAGGAGACCGGTTATAAGATCCTGCGCCCGCAAATAGCCCTGTATGGGCTGTGCGGGGAACACAAGGAAGAGAGCTAAGGAACATTCTATTGGAAATTGCGGATGCTGTATGCACAGCAGCGCTGATAAACAATTTACACAACGAAAGGAGAATATACTATGGAAGATAGCAAGACCCCGATCACGGGCATGGCTCACACACACTCAGCCAGCCGAGGCACGTCGAACCGGGACTGGTGGCCGAACCAGCTGAACCTGAAGATGCTGCACCAGCACTCATCCCTGTCCAATCCGATGGGCGAGGAGTTCGACTACGCCGAAGAATTCAAGAAACTCGATCTGCAATCCGTGAAGAAGGACCTGTACAAGCTGATGACGGACTCGCAGGAGTGGTGGCCGGCCGATTATGGTCACTACGGAGGACTCTTCATCCGGATGGCGTGGCACAGCGCGGGCACTTACCGCACCGGGGACGGACGGGGCGGCGCGGGGTCCGGCAACCAACGCTTCCCGCCCCTCAACAGCTGGCCCGACAACGTAAACCTGGACAAGGCGCGCCGGCTGCTGTGGCCGATCAAGCAGAAGTACGGCAAGAAAATCTCGTGGGCCGACCTGATGATCCTGGCCGGCAACTGCGCGCTGGAATCGATGGGACTCAAGACCTTCGGCTTCGGCGGCGGGCGCGAGGACATCTGGGAACCGGAAGAGGACATTTACTGGGGAGCAGAGAGCGAGTGGCTGGGCGATAAGCGCTATACTGGCGACCGTGATCTCGACAATCCACTGGCCGCGGTGCAGATGGGGCTGATTTACGTGAATCCCGAAGGGCCGAATGGCCAACCGAGTGCCGTCGCTTCCGGCCGTGATATCCGCGAGACCTTTGCGCGCATGGCGATGAACGACGAAGAGACGGTGGCGCTGGTGGCCGGCGGGCACACCTTCGGTAAAACCCACGGCGCCGGCGACCCGAAACTGGTGGGCCCGGAGCCGGAAGGCGCCAACATCGAACAGATGGGCCTGGGCTGGAAGAGCAGCTTCGGCAGCGGTAAGGGGGACGACACGATCAGCAGCGGCATCGAAGGCGCGTGGACGCCGAAACCGACCCAGTGGGACATGGGCTATTTCGACATGCTCTTCGGCTACGATTGGGACCTGTTGAAAAGCCCCGCCGGAGCCTGGCAGTGGGTGCCGGTCAATCTGAAAGAAAAAGATCACGCACCGGCTGCTCACGATCCGTCGAAGCGGGTTACGATCATCATGACCACGGCGGACATGGCGATGCGGATGGACCCGATCTACCGGCCGATCGCAGAGCGCTTCCACAAGAACCCACAAGAGTTCGCCGAGGCTTTCGCCCGGGCGTGGTTCAAGCTGACGCATCGCGACATGGGGCCGCGCGCGCGCTATCTCGGCCCGGAAGTGCCAGCGGAAGAGCTGATCTGGCAGGACCCCGTCCCGGCAGTCAACCACGAGCTGATTGGGGCGGCCGACATTGCAGAGCTCAAGGCTAAAATCCTGGATTCGGGGCTGTCGATCCCGGAGCTGGTCTCTACGGCCTGGGGTTCCGCTTCTACCTTCCGCGGTTCCGACAAGCGCGGCGGCGCGAACGGGGCGCGCATCCGCCTGGCGCCGCAGAAGGACTGGGAAGTGAACCAGCCGGAGCAGCTGAAGAAAGTGCTGCAGACCCTGGAGGGCATCCAGAAGGAATTTAACCTGGCGCAGCGGGGCAGCAAGCAGGTTTCGCTGGCCGACCTGATCGTCCTGGGTGGCTGTGCAGGCGTCGAGCAAGCTGCAAAGAAAGCCGGCTACGACGTGAGCGTTCCCTTTACGCCCGGACGCACGGACGCATTACAGGAGCAAACCGACGTGGCCTCCTTCGCGGTGCTCGAACCGGCTGCAGACGGGTTCCGCAATTACCAGAAAGCGAAATATGCGGTGACGGCAGAGGAACTGCTGCTGGACCGCGCCCAACTGCTGACGCTGAGCGCTCCCGAAATGACGGTGCTGGTAGGAGGGATGCGAGCCTTGAATGCCAATTTCGGAAAATCCCGGCACGGAGTGTTCACCAAGCGACCGGAGACTCTGGGCAACGACTTCTTCGTGAACCTGCTGGATATGGGCACGGAATGGAAGGGCAGCGCGGGAGACGAGAGTATATATGAAGGGCGCGACCGAGAGACGGGCGAGCTCAAGTGGACCGGCACGCGCGTCGACCTGATCTTCGGCTCGAACTCCCAGCTGCGGGCGTTGGCGGAAGTCTACGCCTGCCAGGACTCGCAGGAGAAGTTCGTGCACGACTTCGTGGCGGCGTGGAACAAGGTGATGAACCTGGACCGCTTCGACCTGAAGTGAGAAGAGGATAACGGAACGCAAAGACAGGTGACAGTCCCGTAAAAGAACGGGATGCATCACTTTAGAAAGTGACTGTCACCTTTACTAACTCACCGGGATTCGCAATTTGAACCTACTGCCGGTGCCAGACTGGCTCTCCACTTGCAGGCTGCCGCCGTGCGCCTCGGCGACCTGGCGGGCGATGCTGAGGCCGAGGCCCATGCCCTGCACGATGCGGCGACCCTGCGAGCCGCGGTAGAAGGGCTGGAAGACTTTCTCCTGCTCGCTTTCCGGGATGCCGGGACCCGAATCGGCCACTTCCAGCAGCAGATCATCCTCAATCCGTCGAACGGAGACAGCAACCTGCCCACCGGAGGGGGTGAACTTGACGGCATTACTGAGCAGGTTGCCGAGCGCCTGGGCCAGGCGGTCGGGGTCGACCTCGACCCCAGGCAGGTCGGGCTCGATATCCAGCGTCCAGGCCAGCCCTTTTTCACGCGCGGCGGCCTCCCAGGGCGAAGCGATTTCCGGCAGCCAGTCCTGGAGATGCACGGGTGTACGATTGAGCTCCAGCGTCCCCAGCACCTGGTCGTGCAGACCGGCCAGGTCTTCAAGCAGCCTCTTCAGGCGCAGGGTCTCGCCGTCCAGCCCAGTCAGCAGGTCGGCGGAAAGCAGCGGGTCGTCCATGGCACCGTTGACCAGGGCCTGGATGGCGGAACGGATAGCCCCCAGCGGACGCCCGAGCTCATGCACCAGGTTGGCTAAGAGCTGGCGGCGCGCCTGTTCGAGGCTGTTTAACTGGACCACCAGGACGTTGAAGGAATGCGCCAGGCTGCGAATCTCCTGCGGCCCCTGCTCTTCCACCTGCAGCTGGCGGCTGCCGGCAGCCAACTCCTGGATCGAATCTGCCACGCGCTTGATGGGACGCTCGAGGCTGAGTGCCAGGTAGGAGCCCAGCCCGAGACCGGCCAGCACACCCAGGGCCAGGATGGCGGCCAGCAGGTAGCGCAGCTGGTAGACCTGGTCGAGCACAGTCACCACGCGCGAAGTCAGGCGGATAACGCCCAGCGGCCTGCCATCCAGGTCATAGACGGGTGTGAAGACCTCCGCCAGCGGGCCGTTCTTTAGCTGCACCACGCCCTGCGGACCGACCGCGGACAGGTCCGGTAGATCGACGCGCCGCTCCCCCATTTGCAGCTCACCTTCGGTACTGGAAGCCAGGACGCCCCCGTTCAGGGCCAGGATCGAGACCTGGCCGCTGAGATAGGGGCTGATGCCGTCCACGAAACGTCGGGCCAGAATTTCATTCTCCCACAGCACCGGTTGGACGCGGGAAATCTCGGCTACCAGGCGGGCATCTTTTTCCAGCCCGGTATAGACCAGGGGCAGCAGCAGGCGAGTCTCCAGCAGGTAGGCCATGGCAATGCCCACCAAAGGGATGATGAGCACGAAGGGCAGGATGTGACTGAGCACCAGGCGGCTGCGCAGGGAGCGGAAAGGCAATTTTCTCACTCCTCCGGCTGAGTTGCCAGCCGGTAGCCCACCCCGCGCACGGTCTGCAGGCGCCGGGGATGGCTGGGATCGTCTTCGATCTTCTGGCGCAGCCAGCGAATGTGGACGTATACAACCTGCGGCTGCCCGATGAACTCGGCGCCCCACACCCGGGTGATGAGGTCCTCGGTGGCGATGACTTTGCCAGCCTGGGAAGCCAGGGCGTACAGCAGGTCGAACTCACGCGGCGAGAGGACCAGCTGGCGACCGTGGAGAGCCGCGGTGTGGGCGCCAGGGTCGATCTGCAGATCGCCGGCGGCGACGGAGGGGAAAGATTTTTCGGGCGCCAGCCTGTCGGCATAGCGGCGCAGCACGGCTTTGACGTGGGCAAGAAGCACATCCACGTCGAAAGGCTTGGTGATGTAATCGTCGGCACCCGATTCAAGCCCCACCACTTCGTCCAGCTCGCGGCGGCGGGCGGTGAGAAAGATGACCGGCATTTCATACCTGGCTTTGAGCTCGTGCAGGGCGTCCAGGCCGTCCTTGCCCGGCAGACCGATGTCGAGCAGTGCCAGGTCTACTGAGCGTTGCTTGACCAGCTGCAGGGCGTCTTCGGCGTTGGCGGCGGTGTGCACCTGGTAACCGGCCTGCTCCAGGTGGAAAGCCAGGCTGCGGCGGAGCAATGCGTCGTCGTCGACGACCAGGATGGTGCGGGGCATGGGGATAGTTTACACTGAACCGGTAATTTCTGGTAATCGAATCAACTCTCGGAACCAGGTCTTGATACTTCAGGCGAATAGGTATACTTTAAAAAGATACAAGGACCTGGTCAACCCGGTAAAAGAACGGGATAATGTACTCGCATTGACAATTCGTATTGACTAAATGGTCAGATCAATTGACTGTAATGAGAATGAATGAAGATAGATTGAAACCTTCACATCCTGGTGAAATCTTGCTGGAAGAATTTCTTAAACCGATGAATATCAGCCAAAACCGGCTGGCATTGAGTATTGGCGTCCATCCGCGACGAATTAATGAGATCGTATCAGGTAAACGCAGCGTAACCGCCGACACGGCTTTGCGCCTGGGAAAGTTCTTTGGAACCACGCCTCAATTCTGGATGGGACTGCAATCGGATTATGAGCTGGATCGGGTGATGGATGATTTAGGCAGCTGACTGGAGCGAGAGGTACGGGTATTCACAAAAGTAGAATAATATGAAAGCGAAGAATAAATATATCCCGGCCATGGGCCTGTTCGAGCTGTCGCGCTGGTATGACCCACTGGTGAGACTGCTGATGAACGAGGCCAGGTTGAAAGGACAGCTGATCGAGAACGCTCACATCCCGCCTGCCGGCCGGGTGCTGGACGTAGGCTGCGGCAGCGGGACTTTGCTGCTGATGGTCGAGAGGGCAATGCCGGAGGCCAGACTGCACGGGCTGGACGGCGACGAGGGCATCTTGAAAATCCCCAGCGGGAAAATCCGGAAATCCGGCATCATGGTGGAAGCAGAGTTAAACCACCATTTTGATCTGACCATCAATTGACGGAACTGTTTTTCGGAATATAATGTATTAAGAGATAGGTGACTTATGAGAAACTACAATGTGATTATAGAACGAGATTCAGAAGGGTATTTCGTGGCATCTGTTCCTGAGCTGCGAGGCTGTCACACGCAAGCAAAATCATTAGATAAATTAATAGCTCGTATTCGTGAAGCAATCGAGTTGTGCCTGGAAGTTCAAGGACTGGAAAGAGAACATCTGGAGTTTATTGGAATTCAACAAGTGTCCATCGAAGTATGACAACCCTTCCGCGAATCACAGGCAAGAAATTGTTGAAAGCTCTAAACAAAGCCGGGTTTGATGTTATCAGAGTGAAAGGAAGCCACTATTTTCTAAAACATCCTGACGGTCGAATAACAGTCGTGCCAGTTCATCAAGGTGAGACCTTCGGCCCTGGAATACTGTCACAGATTTTAAAAGATGTTGAAATGTCGGCCTTGGAATTGAAGAATTTGCTTTGAAAGCAGCCAGGGTCTTGTAGTTTTCCTAATAATTCTTGTAATCAATTCGAATTCCATATTTACTCCAGTTGATGATGCTTCAGAAGTGACCTGCTGAAACGACCGAGGTGTATAGAAAGCTGCGAAGACTGTGCACGCAATGCGGTCTTTGCCGCCTCCACCTGTCGGTGGAGACCTGCCTCCACCTGTCGGTGGAGACCTGCATTGGTATCCGCCCCCAATTCATCTTCGTCCAGCCAGATGCCCTCGCTTCCCGGGGCGATACAGAAATCCAATACCAGATCCAGCCATTCGATAGTGGAGTCTGTAATGACGGTTTCGGCAGCCAGGTTGAAGTAGTCGCCGATAGTCTCCCCAGCGGTGGTCATCCAGTGGTACAGGTTGAAGGGTTTCCCTTCCCAGAAGAAGCCGGAGGAAATCGATCCCGCCGGCACGGTCAGGCCGACCTGCGGGAAATGCCAGTCGCGGTCGAGCGTGTAGAGCACGGCGGCGTGCCTGCCAGGCTTGACCAGGCAGCCCTGGCAGCTGAATTCTACCCGGCTGCCGTCCAGGCGGCGTTTGATTTCGAGTATGGGATGATGGATAGGGAGGGACATATGAAATTACAGGCAATCAGGCAATCAGGTAAACAGGTAGACAGGTAAGAGTAAGGGGAGAGTGGTGAATTGTCAGGGGAGAGGCGTCCCAGATGATAACCTACCTAAGTATTCGTAATTGTCGTCAGGTTTTATCCAGTCATTCCCCTGTTTTGAGTTTTCAGAGGGAATAACGATTCTTCGTTTGGGAATTAAACACTAAGGTCACAAAGGCCACGAAGATTTAAATTATAAACCTTAATGGCAATATGTCTGGGCAGCAAGCATCCTCCTGAATTCTCAAGGCGGGTGCATGGGATATAATCGAAAGCCAGGGAGAGTGTTCCGAAAATTCCAATGCGGGTGCTGAGAAAACTGATCGTTTTTTGCCTGGTTTCAGTGCTGATTTCCGCGCTCAGCGCCTGCGCCAAACCCGACAGCCCGGCCCAGGGGGACCTGCCAGCCTTCACGACTTTCCTCGAGGAATACATCCCCGGCAGGATGGATAAATACGAAATCCCCGGCGCGGCGGTGGCGCTGGTGCACGGGGGAGAGGTGGTTTACTCACAGGCATTCGGGCTGCGCGACATCGAGCTCAACCAGCCGGCGACGGAGAGCGACCTGTGGCAGGTGGGCTCGCTGTCGAAATCGGTGACTGCCTGGGGGGTGATGAAGCTGGTGGAGGCGGGAAAAATCGAGCTGGAGGCGCCGATCGAGACCTACCTGCAAAGCTGGCACCTGCCGCCTTCCGAATTCGACCTCAGCCAGGTGACCATCCAGCGCCTGCTGACGCACAGCGGCGGGCTGAGCATCACGCCGTATGCGGGTCTGTCCAAGGGGACGCCCGCGCCCTCCCTGCCCGAGTTTTTCCAGCTGGCGGCAGCGCAGGGCAACCCTCTATATATCCAATACCCCCCGGGAGAAGAATTCCGCTATTCCGACAACCACTACCACCTGCTGCAGCTGGTGATCGAAGACACATCCGGCGAGCCTTTCCCGGATTTCATGCGTCGGGAGATTCTGCAGCCCCTGGGTATGCTGGACTCGTGGTACGAATTCACCCCCGAGGTGGAAAGCCGCATGGGCTGGGGATATAACTCGCTGTTCGCAGGTCTGGACGAGTATTCCTACTCGCAGAAGGCTGCCGCCGGACTGTTCACGAGCGTACAGGACCTCGGAACTTACGCGGCATCCATCATGGAAGGTCCGAATGGCGAGCCGGCAGGCCGCGGGGTGCTCCAGCCGGAAACCGTAGCCGAGATGCTGTACCCGCAGGTGGAATTGGCCGGCTTCGAGCAGCTGCTGTTCAACGGCGACTACGGCTACGGTTATATCCGCGAGCAGCTGCCGGGCGGATTGACGGTGTACTCGCATCCGGGCGGCAACCCGGGCTGGATCGCGGAGCTGGCAATCATCCCCGAGAGCGGGGACGGGCTGGTGGTGTTCACCAACATCGCCCACGGCTATATGTTGTTCGCGGCGGTGATGGACGAGTGGATGAAATGGCTCGGCAACCCGAGACCGCACATCAGCAGCCTGATCCTGGCTTCGGGCGTGGTATTCGACGTGGTGGGCTTCCTGCTGGTGGTTGGAGGGCTGGTGCTGCTGGGCAGACTGGCAGTGGGGGTATGGAAGGGAAGAAGAATAATGGCTATACGCAGTGTTTTCCAGCCAGCCTGGCGCGGGATGCTGCTGGTGGTGTTGCCGCTGCTGGCGTTGGGGGCCTGGTGGTTCGTTTTTTACCCGCGCTACATGATCTCGGCGCCCTACCAGCGCGATCTGCTGGGAATAGGGATCACGCTGCTGGTGCTGGGATTGGTGGGATTTGGGTTGACGCGCAACAGAAAGTGACATTCACCTATTCAAGTGACAGTCACTTTCTTAAGTGACTGTCACTTTGTCTGTCATTTGATCAAAATGGGCATGAAGATCGCCCAGGCCTGGTATGGAACAGAGGAGGTGTATTGGCTCCACAGGTCGCTCTGCTGGTTATAGTGTTGGGGGGTGAATGTGCGCAGGCGGAAAAAGTGAGAACCGGAACCTAGGCCGGAAGCCAGGAATTCAGAGCTGGCTTTACTGGCGGTGGTGCCAAGCACGGCAAACGGCCCACCAGGCGAAGGGGAGGCGCTGATTTCGTAGTAGCCGCCGTCGCCGGTGTAGGGGATGGGAGTCCAGGTCAGGCGCACGTCCGATCCCTGCTGGGCAGATTGCAGGTTCGAGGGTGCAACCGTCTGGGTCTGTGCCCAATCCGAGTCTTCCACGCTCAGAAACGCCAGCAGGGCTGATCCGCTGGCGCTCAAGCCGTTGTACCCCAGATCAAGCTGATACAGTTCGGTCAGGTTCACCAGGTTGGGGGGGATTTCGCCGTCCAGCTTGTTATTAGCCAGTCTAAGGTAGCTGATGCTGGGATTATCGCCCAGATTAGCCGGGATCGGACCTTCCAGGGCATTTTCATTCAAAAGCAGACCATCCAGGGTCGGAATCGCCACCAGGCTTTCCGGAATCGACCCGCTCAATTGATTATGATAGAGATAGGCGTAGTGCAGATTGGCCATACCGCCCAACGCGGAGGGAATATTCCCAGAGAGCTGGTTATTATTGGCGGTAATTTCCCATAAATTCACCAGGTTCCCGAGCTCGGCGGGCAGCGGACCAGTGAAGTTATTGTTGTCTAAATGCAATCCAAATAGATTGGTGTTATTTCCCAGGTAGGCAGGGATCGATCCACTGAATTGGTTATGGTCGACGTAAAATGAGGTTAATTGGGTAAAGCTGCTGAATTCCGGCGGCAGGATGCCGGAAAGCTGGTTGTAGCTTACCTGCAAGGCCAGCAAATTGCTGATGTTACCCAGGCTGGCTGGCAGGCTGCCGTTGAGCTGGTTCCTTTCCAAATTCAATGCAGCCAAACCCGTCATCGCACCCAGCCCGGGTGGAATGCTGCCAGTAAGCTGGTTGTAAGATAAATCCAGGCCGTACAGGTTTGCCAGGTTACCCAGCTCTGGTGGGATGCTGCCCGTGAGGGCATTATCACCCAGGTCCAGCGTGTATAAATTGGGTAAATTACCGAGCTCAGGGGGGATGGTGCCTGCCAGGTGGTTATCCTCGAGATACACTATATCCACGTCACCGAATTCATTCTTGCACTTCACACCGAACCAGCGGCAGGGCCATTCGGGGCCTCCCCATTCGGAATTGTTGGTCCAATTTACTCCTCCAGTGGAGACATAGAGCGCCAGCAAGGCTTCGCAGGAAGCCTGAGGCATCTGGTTTTGTGAAGCGCAAGTGCTGAATGGGAATGGATTGGTGATTTTCACCCGGACAGTATGGTTGGTCTCGCCGACACTGCTGACAGTGACCGAAATGCCGTCGGTGGCATCGATGAAGGTTTCCATCAAACCAGGCCAGGTCTGCCAGCGGGCGCCATCGTCACTGGTATTGCCATTGCTATCGTAATCCAATACCTGGGCCTGATTCTCACGGCCTGGATCGACCTCGTGGATGATCACCTGGAAGCCGTTAATGTTCTTGTCGTAGCCACCATCCATCCATTGGCGGGTTTCCAGGGTGTAAAAGCGCGAGCTGCCGATTACGGGCAGGATCGCCAATTTGGGGTTGGCAGTCTGCGGGTTGGCCAGGCGCTCGAGAAGGAAGGTATGCACCACGCCGTCCTGCGGCACGATAGTTTTATCCGCAGCAGACAGCCAGCCCAGCAGGTCTTTGTGGTAGGCGATGGTGTGCTGACCGGTGCGACCGTAGATCGGGTCATACAGCCCCCAATGCCGGTCATTGCTCATCACGTCCCAATAATTGTCGTAGGTCAAACCGTACATGCCGGAGGAGTGCGGCAGGCCGAAGCTGTGACCCATCTCGTGCTCGACCACCGAGATATCGGCGTAACCCCAGTCGGCGATCCAGGTGGCGCCGTAATTTTGGGTGACGCTGTCCAGGCTGAGGGTATAACCGCCTCCGTAGGAGTACCCGTCCAGGTCGGCATTGAACATCATGTGGATGCCCTCGAAATCAGGGTAATACACACTGGCGTCGGCAGCAGCGGTGCAGTCGGTCACCAGGCGGTTAAAATCCGTGTCCGGGTCGCCGTCGCTGTTCATGTCGTAGACGTAATAGGCGCGGTTATGCGGCAAAGTGAACCAGCCGTAGGCATTGCTGCCCAGCAGGTCAACCTGGTTATAGGACAGCTCGCGCCAGTAGTGATCGAGACCCGGAAAAGCATTGGCATACATGCCCTGGAAGAAAGCCAGGTTTTTGGGCTCGACTGCGAAGTCGCTGAACTTGCACAGGATGGAGACGTACGGCTGGCTGCCAAGGACGGGCGGTAAGGGCTGCGGCTGGTCCTGGCCCTGCCAGGGCTGGTCCTGCACAGCCCCAACCTCAACAGCTCTAATTTCTTCCACCCGCAGCTGATTGCGTGGTGAATAGCGCAGGAGATCGCTCATGGTGCCCTGCAGGCCGACGCGTTCACCATTCAGAAGCAGGATTTCAGAGAAGGGCTTGCCGGCTGCGCCCAGGTCGAGGTAGAAGGAGCGACCCTGGTCGTCGACCAGCAGGTAGAAAATCTCGCCTTCCCCGGCCGGATCTTGGGGGTCGCCCCACAGGATGTGAAACCAGCCTTCCAGGGAGAGCGGAGAGTTTATCGAAGTAATAACATCTTCCATAGTGCTGGAGGCACGCGCCTTGCCCGACTGGAATGGAATAAACGAGAATAAGACGACCAGGCTGATGACCCAATTCAGAAATGCCGGCTTCATGATGTCCTCCGTGGTCTGAACCTGCCACCGCACGTGCCGGGTGAATTTCACCTGCGGCCCAATGATGATCTCAGTTTTATCTGGAAAAGGGATACGGGTAAGCAGCGCAGTAAAAAGAAAATAACGATAATGCCAAATAGGCGCGGGCATGCGTGGTGCAGATTCCCCCGCCTGTTAAGAGTATAGGCGATTTCGTTTGGAAGTCAAGTTAAT
>Ga0209254_10001883_pt1 | contig 18903 bp, 12 predicted proteins | sample FrelakmetDIP11DI_FD_187148 | JGI IMG/M metagenome (GOLD analysis project Ga0209254, IMG submission 187148) | Freshwater lake sediment microbial communities from the University of Notre Dame, USA, for methane emissions studies - DIP11 DI (SPAdes)... | ecosystem: Environmental > Aquatic >...
CCGGCCGGCGCCTTTCCCGACCCCCGGTTCCGCCTTGAGCTGAAGGACATCACCCGGACGGGCGAGCAGAACCCGACACTGTGGCCCAGTCGCGTGGGAGCCACGGAGTACACGCTGACGCAGGAACTGCCCTGGTTTGGCAAGCGCGATCTGAAGCGCGAGATAGCGGCCTCCGAGGCCGAAGGGGTTCAGGGCAAGGCGCAGGGCACCTGGGCGGAACTGGCGGCCAAGGTCAAGATCGCCCAGGCCCAGCGCATGTACCTGCACGGCAACCGCAAGCTGACGCTGGAGATCCTGGACCTGATGTCGCGCCTGGAAAAGATCGCTCAGGTGCGCTACGCCGGCGGGCTCGCAGTGCAGCAGGACGTGATCCGCGCCCAGGTCGAGCAGACCAACATGCGCAGTGAACTGGTCACGCTGGACAGCGAAGCGCGTCAGGTCAACGCGCGCCTGAACGCCATGCTGGCGCGCCCGGCCCCGGCAGCCCTGGCCGAGCCGACCCTGGCGCGCCCTTGGCCCAGTGCAGCCCAACTCGAGTTCAGTGCGCTGGAAGAGCGTGTGCGCAGCCGAAACCCGCAGCTGTTCACTGAAGAGGCGCGGATCAAGTCGGCAGAGAAAGGCCGCGAACTGGCCTACAAGAATCGCATCCCTGACTTCACGCTGGGTATCCAGCCAACGCAACTCCAGACCTCGCTCAAGGAATGGACACTGATGCTCGAGGTCAACATTCCGCTGCAACAGGAAACGCGGCGCGCCCAGGAACGAGAGTCCGAGGCCATGCTGGCGGCGGCACGCTCGCGCAAGGAGGCCGTCGCCAACCAGGTGCTGGCCGATCTCTCCGAGAATCTGGCCGGCATCGAGGCCGCGCGACGCATCGAAACACTGACGACGACCAGCCTGCTGCCCCAGGCCGAGCTGACATTCAATTCCGCCCTGGCGAGCTATGAAAACACCAAGGTGGATTTCGCCACGCTGCTCGAAGCGCAACGGGCCATCCGCCAAGCAAGGCAAAACCAGATCAAGGCCCGGTTCGAGGGGCAGGTCCGGCTGGCTGAAATCGAAAAATTACTCGGAGAAGAGCTATGAAGCAGACTACTGGATGGGGTTTCGGCGTCGTCGCGATCGCAATAGCTGCCGCGGGCGGCTACTGGCTGGGCCACAGGGAGAACGCCACGAAGGCCCCTGGCGCAAGCGCAACCATGAGCGGCGCCAGCGCGCCGGTGGGCGACGCCGGGAAGCCGGAGAAGAAGCTGCTCTACTACCGCAACCCGATGGGCTTGCCTGACACCTCGCCCACCCCGAAAAAAGACCCGATGGGCATGGACTACATCGCGGTCTATGCGGGCGGCGACGAGAGCGAGCCGGCCGCGGCCGGCCAGATCCGGATCAGCACCGAGAAGGTCCAGAAACTCGGCGTGCGCACCGAGGCGGCCCGCTCCCGCACGCTGGACCGGACGGTGCGCGCCGCCGGCCGGGTCGAGCCCGACGAGCGGCGCGTCTATGCCGTTGCGCCGAAGTTCGAGGGTTACGTCGAGCGCCTGCTGGTCAACGTCACAGGCCAACCGGTGAGCAAGGGTCAGCCCCTGTTCGAGGTCTACAGCCCGGAACTGGTCTCGGCCCAACGCGAGTACACCATTGCGATGCAGGGCGTGACCTCGCTGAAGGACGCCGGCGGGACGGCACAGAACGGCATGCAGCAACTCGCCGAGTCGAGCCTGCAACGCCTGCGCAGCTGGGACATCTCCGATGAGCAGATCAAGGCGCTGGCCAGCTCCGGCGAGCCCAGGCGCACCCTTACTTTCCGGTCCACCGCCTCAGGCATCGTGACCGAGAAAAAGGCGGTGCAGGGCATGCGCTTCATGCCCGGCGAGGCGCTCTACCAGGTGGCCGACCTGTCTTCGGTGTGGGTCCTCGCCGACGTCTTCGAGCAGGACATCGGGCTGATCAAGTCCGGCGCCACGGCGAAAATCAGGATCAATGCCTACCCCGACAAGTCTTTCGAGGGCAAGGTGACCTATGTCTATCCGACGCTCAAGGCGGAGACACGCACCGTGCCGGTGCGGGTGGAGCTGGCCAACCCGGGCATGCTGCTCAAGCCGGCCATGTTCGCGCAGGTCGAGCTGTCGGTATCGAGCAAAGGGTCGGTGGTGACCGTGCCGGTGTCGGCGGTCATCGACAGCGGCACGCGCCAGATCGTGCTGGTCCAGAAAAGCGAAGGGCGCTTCGAGCCGCGCGAGGTCAAACTGGGTGGCCGCAGCGACACGTATGTGGAAGTCATCGAAGGCGTGAAGGACGGCGAGCAGGTGGTGGTGGCGGCCAACTTCCTGATCGACGCCGAAAGCAATCTCAAGGCAGCGATCAGCGGCTTCAGCAGCGCCCCGCCCGCGGCACCCGCCAAGGTTGAAATGCCCTCAGCGACGGACGCGGGCACGGCAAAAGGCGCCGGCCACCAGGCTGAAGGCACCGTCGACGGCGTGGATACCGGGACTGGCGCCATCACCCTCAGCCACGGCCCGGTCGCCAGCCTGAAGTGGCCGTCCATGACGATGGAGTTCAAGGCGGCCAATCCCTCCTTGCTGGCAGCGCTCAAGCCGGGTGCGAAGGTTTCCTTCGAGTTCATCGAGCGCCAGCCCGGGGAATGGGTCATCACCAGCGTCAAGCCGGTGACCGCCAGCGCGTCAGCAGGCACGCCAGCGCCCGCCTCGAAACCGCACACCGGTCACTGAGCCAGACACCATGCTTTCCAACATCATCGACTGGTCGGGCCGGAACCGTTTCCTGGTCCTGCTCGCCACCGCGTTCATCGTCATTGCAGGTGTCGTCGCCGTCATGAAGACGCCGCTCGACGCGCTGCCGGACCTGTCGGACGTGCAGGTCATCGTCTACACCGAGTACCCTGGCCAGGCGCCGCAGGTGGTCGAGGACCAGGTGACCTACCCGCTGACCACCGCCATGCTTTCGGTGCCCAAGTCCCGGGTGGTGCGCGGCTTTTCGTTCTTTGGCGCGTCCTTCGTCTACATCATCTTCGAGGACGGCACCGACATTTACTGGGCCCGCTCACGCGTGCTGGAGTACCTGAACTTTGCAGCGGGCCGCATGCCCAAGGGCATCACCCCGCAGATCGGCCCCGACGCCACCGGCGTCGGCTGGGTCTACCAGTACGCGCTGCTGGCCAAGGACAAGACGCTGGCCGAGCTGCGCACCATTCAGGACTGGTACGTGCGCTACCAGCTCACCAAGGCGCATGGCGTGGCCGAGGTCGCCTCGATCGGCGGCTTCGTGCAGACCTATCAGGTCACCGTCGACCCGCTCAAGCTGCGCAGTTACGGCATCCCGCTGATGAAGGTGTCGCAGGTGATCCGCGACTCCAACCGTGATGTCGGCGGGCGCGTGGTGGAGATGGCCGAGACCGAGTACATGGTGCGCGGCAAGGGCTACCTGCGCGGCAAGGCCGACATCGAGATGCTGGTGGTCAAGAGCGAGGGCGGCACGCCGGTGCTGATCCGCGATATCGCGCGGGTCGAGTTGACGCCCGACGAACGGCGCGGCGTCACCGAACTCAACGGCGAGGGTGAAGTGGTCTCCGGCATCGCCATGGCCCGTTACGGTCAGAACGCGCTGGAGGTCATTGCCAACATCAAAAGCAAGATCGTTGAAATCGCCCCGGGTCTGCCCGAGGGCGTGACGATCCAGGCCGTCTACGACCGCTCGGAGCTCATCCACCGCGCGATCTCGACCATCACCTTCACGCTGATCGAGCAGTTCCTGATCGTCGCGGTGGTCTGCGTGATCTTCCTGATGCACGTGCGCTCGGCGCTCGTCGCCATCGTGATGCTGCCGGTGGGCGTGCTGATTGCGTTCATTGCGATGCGCATGCTGGACATCAACTCGAACCTGATGAGCCTGGGCGGCATCGCGATTGCCATCGGGGAGATGGTCGATGCCGCTATCGTGATGACCGAGAACGCCCACAAGCACCTGGAGCGCCTGCCGCCCGATCACCGGGCCTTCGAGCGCGCCGAGGCCATCATGATCGCCTGCAAGGAAGTGGGGCCAGCGCTGTTCTTCTCGCTGCTCATCATGACCGTGTCGTTCCTGCCGGTGTTCACGCTGGAGTCGCAGGAGGGGCGCCTGTTCTCGCCGCTGGCCTACACCAAGACCTTCGCCATGGCCGGTGCGGCGCTGCTGTCGATCACGCTGGTTCCGGTGCTGATGCTGCTTTTCATCCGGGGCAAGATCATGCCGGAGGCGAAGAACCCCATCAACCGCTTCATGATCTGGTCCTATCGGCCGATCATCGCCGGCGTCATGCGCTGGAAGAAGCTCACCGTGGCGCTGGCGCTGATCGTGATGGGCCTGTCGTACTACCCGCTGGCAAAGCTGGGCGGCGAGTTCATGCCTACGCTCAACGAAGGCTCGCTGCTGTTCATGCCGACCTCGCTGCCGGGTATGTCCATCACCAAGGCCGCCGAGGTGCTGCAGACGCAAGACAAGATCATCAAGAGTTTCCCCGAGGTCGCTTCAGTCTACGGCAAGGCCGGGCGCGCCGGTACCGCAACCGACCCGGCGCCGACAGAGATGTTCGAGACCGTCATCAACCTCAAGCCGGAGTCAGAGTGGCGCCCGGGCATGACCACCGACAAGCTGATCGCCGAGATGGACAAGGCGCTGCAGTTCCCGGGCATCAGCAATGCCTGGACGATGCCGATCAAGGCGCGCATCGACATGCTGGCCACGGGCATCCGCACGCCCGTCGGCATCAAGGTCTTCGGCCGCGATCTGGGCGAGATGGAGCGGCTGGCCAAGGAAATCGAGACCGTCGTCAAGGCCGTGCCTGGCACGAGCTCAGCTTACGCCGAGCGGCTCACCGGCGGCAGCTACCTCGACATCGAGCCCGACCGGCTGGCGCTGGCGCGCTATGGCCTTTCGGTGGGGGAGCTGCTGGACGTCATCGGCACGGCGCTGGGCGGCGAGATGGTGACCACCGCCGTCGAAGGCCGCGAGCGCTTCGGTGTCACCGTGCGCTACCCGCGCGAGTTGCGCAGCAACCCCGAGCAGATCGAGCGGGAGGTGCTGGTGCCGATCATGGGCGGCGCGATGGTGCCACTGGGGCAGGTGGCCAAAGTGGCAGTGGTGCGCGGCGCGCCGGGAATCCGCACCGAGAACGCGGCGCTGTCGGCCTACATCTACATCGACATCCGCGACCGCGACATCGCGTCCTACGTGACCGATGCGCGCAAGGCGGTGGTCGAACAGGTCAAGTTCCCGCCCGGCTACTACGTCACCTGGAGCGGACAGTACGAATATATGGAGCGGGCCATCGACAAGATGAAGATCGTCGTGCCGGTGACGCTGCTGACGATCTTCCTGCTGCTCTACCTGAACTTCCGGCGCCTGACCGAGACCTTCATCGTGTTGCTGTCTGTGCCCTTCGCGCTGATCGGCGGCGTGTGGTTCATGTGGTGGCTGGACTACAACATGTCGATCGCGGTGGCGGTGGGTTTCATCGCCCTGGCCGGCGTGGCGGCAGAGACGGGCGTGGTGATGCTGGTCTACCTCGACAACGCCTGGGATGCCGTCAGGGAACGCTGCCGCGCCGAGGGGCGCCTGCCCGGGCCCGCCGACCTGTATGAGGCGGTCATGGAAGGCGCGGTGGCGCGCGTGCGGCCCAAGATCATGACCGTGGTGACCACCATGGCCGGGCTGATGCCGATCATGTGGGACAGCGGCACCGGCTCCGAAGTCATGAGCCGCATCGCCGCGCCGATGATCGGCGGCATGATTTCATCGACCGTGCTGACGCTGGCCGTGATCCCCGCGATCTACGCGCTGGTCAAGCAATGGCAGCTGCGCAAAGGCCTGGAGCGATAAGCGCTGCGGGCGCATCCGTGCAGCGTCTGTTTGCGCTCCGCAGGCTTTAGGGCGGCGGGTTTCGCAAGCGTCCCTGGCGCCCGGCATGAAGCCACATAATCGATGCCATGAATGAATTCCTGATCGCTGCCCGCGCGGGCGCAATCACCGACGTCGCCGGCATCGAGGTCGGCCACTTCACCGATGCCCGCCGTCCCACCGGCTGCACCGTCGTGCTGGTGCGCGGCGGTGCCGTCGCTGGCGTCGATGTGCGCGGCGCGGCCCCGGGCACGCGCGAGACCGACCTGCTCGACCCCTGCAATGTGGTCAACACGGTGCACGCGATCCTGCTGGCCGGCGGTAGCGCCTGGGGTCTGGACGCAGCTGGCGGCGTGATGCGTTGGCTGGAGTCGCAAGGCATCGGACTGGATGTCGGGAGCGCCCTGGTCCCGATTGTTCCCGCCGCGGTGCTGTTTGACCTGCTGGTCGGCGACGCGCGCATCCGTCCCGATGCCCCGGCGGGCTACCAGGCCTGCGAGGCGGCCTCGCGCGCGCATCCCGCAGAAGGCAGTGTGGGCGCAGGTACAGGCGCTGCCGTGGGCAAGATGTTCGGCATGCCCTACGCGATGAAAGGCGGCATCGGCACCGCATCGGTCACGCTGGACGGTGTGACCGTGGGCGCACTGATCGCCTGCAATGCGCTGGGCGATATCGTGGACCCGGATACCGGCGTTCTGATCGCCGGCGCCCGAACGGCCGATGGCAGGGGCTTGCGCGACACCCGCGGCTCCTTGCTGCGCGGCGAGCCTCCGCTGCCGATCCTGGCCGGCACCAACACCACCATCGGCGTGATCGCCACCGACGCGCCACTGACCAAGGCGCAGGCCAAGCGGCTGGCTCTGATGGGACACGACGGCCTGGCACGCTGCATCAACCCGGCCCACACCCTGTCCGACGGCGACACCTTGTTCGCCATGGGCACCGGCCTGGCCGGAAAGTCACCGGGAATGATCGTGCTCGGTGTCATGGCGGCCGAGGCCGTGGCACGCGCGACCGTGCGTGCGGTGCGCAGCGCGCAGGGCATGACCGTGGGCGACCTGATCCTGCCGGGTGCGGCGGACTTCCCGCCGCATTGAGTGCGCCCGCCAATGCGTTGCCATCGCTCGGGAAGCAGGGCTTTGAATGCCTTGGCGCCAAAGGCATAATTTCACGGCGCCGGTGGTCAACAATCCATCGCCCAGCCCAGAAACCAAGGAATCACCATGCCTCAGAACATCCGTCGTCCGAAGTCCTTCCCGTCCGCGGCGCCCAGCGCCACGCGCCGCTTGCCCCGGCTGGCCGCCGCCCTGCTGCTGCCGATCGTGTTGTCGGCCTGCGCGCCCGATGCATGGAAAAACAACCCGAACTACGACGCTTTCGTGAACCAGATCCTGCGCAATTGCGGCAACAAAAGCATCGGCGAATTCACCGTTTCCAACATGATGAACCAGGACGATCCGGGCTACAGCGTGTACTTCTACGACCTGACTTCGCGCTGGGGCCAGAACCGGATCTCCACGCAGGACTACATCCAGGGCGTCATGTCGGTCGGCGGTGGGCGTGAATCAGACGGCCTCAAATGCATCGTGGCACAGAAGGCCCAGTAAACGTTCTGGCGATGCCGGTTGGCATCCCTCATGGCGTCGGTGAATCGGCTTTCCTCTCACCCTTGGCAGTGTCTGCAGCCACGCTGTTGCGCATCGCGGTCTGCGCAACCGCATCCAGTGCACCATCAACGATCAAGCCGGCCGAGACGATACGGATCATGCCGTTGGCCAGCAGTTTGGCCATTGACCTGCCCGACATGGAGTGTGCCCGGCCATTCGTGGAAGTGAACATGAGCAGCGTACGGTGCGGGCTGCTCCAGGTCAGCTTGAGCCGGGTCCATTGGCCGTCCACCATCAACTCGACCCAGGTGCCTTCGTTGATGGCTTCGATCGCGGCCCTTGCCAACTGCTGGTCCGCTCCGGAGGCGTCAAGCGTCGAGGGGTCCAGCGGCATGACCGCCTCGGCGTCCAGGTAGCCTGCTTCTGCGGCCTCCAGTTCACCGAGCCAGGGCGCTTGTGAGGGCATCGCGCCCTCCACTTCGTCTTGTTCGTCCTGCCGCGCCGTATCGTCCGTCACCGTGTACCCCACGTCGACCGACGGATCCAAGATGCCGGCACGTTCACGGGCCAGGCGTGCTTCGACCAGCACGGTCTCGTGGCAGGCCAGCAATTCGTCGAAGAATTCCGCGATCCGGCGCGGTGGGAACGAAATGATCTGAAGCCCCGAACGCAAGGTCGCGAGCACGCCTGGAATCAACTCAACCAGTCGCACAGGGTTGCGTCTGGCCTGCGCGGGCTGAACACTCCATATCAGTTCATCCACTATGGCCAGGTATCCCTGTGGGTCCGCGCTGCCGTTCGTGCAGTTCAACTGGGATTCCGCCACGACCTGAGCCCACGGACCGATAAGAAAACTGCGCACCAGGAGCGGCACCGGCTGGTCGGTCATCCGGTGCATCCACTGTTCAATCAGGCGCTGTGCCAGCAGGTTGCGTTGTTCGATGTGCAACAACGCCCGCGCGGCCTCCTCGCGCAACTGGATCTGCACCCTGTCTTCCTTTTGCCAGATGGCCAGAAGCGCCTCCAGTCCTTCGGCGAAGGCGACCGTCTTTGGAGCGGTCGAACCGTCGATCGCCCGCACGGCGTCCTCGATCGACGCCAGGAACCGGGCGTATCCCTTGTCCTCCTCGTCCGTGAACGCCAGGCTTCGATCGGTCACGCGGTCCAGGAACTGGCGCGCAGGATGTTTGTGATCACTGAAGAATCGAACGTCAGCCCTCGCCAGTTCCAGCAATGCGGGCGTCAATCCCTGGAGGGCGCCCCGGACCCTCGTGAGCAGCCGATCATCCTGCGTCAGGTTGTCCAGCATCATCCGGGTCACTTCCTCGCCAATCTGAATTCCCAGTTCCCGGCCGTCCATCGGGGCACGCCGATGCAGATCGACTTGCTGCACAGCACGGTTGCCGGAGGATGCCAGTTGCAACTTCTTTCGCTGCTCCAGCCGCTTGATCATCGCCTCCACCTGCTTCATGTCCTGCAAGGCAATCAGCGAAGCCGGGATGGTGTGCAGGAAATTGTTGTTTCCAGTGCGTAGCGCCAACGCGGCCACATCACTGTTGTCGGGAGAAAAAAGCCGTCGCAGGCGTTCCAGTGTCAAAACGGTGCGAGTCGTCTCGTTCTCTTTCGACGGATCGCGCGGCGCTGAAACCGATGACGGCGCGACCGGTGACAGACCTGCCGGCTCCACATCATGCGAGAGCAGCCATTCACACAATTCGCGGTAGATCTGGCGCAGTGAGACACCCAGACGGCCCGCAGCGGACCCCAGTATTTCACCGCGAACGTCGGCGGTCGAGATATGTGCCGACATCGTGTCGCGCAAGGCCAGAGCAAAGAGTTCCGGGCGCAAGGGGTTGATGCTGGGCTGGACGGTAATCCAGCCCATCACCGTGCACATCAGCGCGTTCAGCCGCGGCAAATGGTCGCTCACGGCGAAATCGAGTTCCTGCTGCACACGGGCAAGCTCAATACTCTTGTCCAGCTGGTGAACATCGAGAAGCTGGATGTCCTCGAACCGCACCAACGGGCGGTTTCCGGCATCGGAAAGGCCGCCATAGGCCAACACGCGAACCTGCCCGGCAAACGCTGTTCGCAGCGATTCCCGCTGGCTCAGCAATTGCTTGATCACAGGCTGAAGCGCGGGGCGCAGCAGCGCCTTCTGGGCAGGCTTGTCCATTGACAGTCCGACAGCGGGCTTCAAGCTGTCGAGCATCTGGTCCATCATGTCGGGCACCTGCGACAGGACCAGTTCGATACAGGCCGACACTGTCACCCTGCGGTCCCCAAGTCCGTCAACCAGCCCAATCGCGCGTTTCGGTACGGGTCTCATGGACGCAAGTATTGCAGGATTTGACGGGCTCGCGGCGATTATTACTTGAGGGCTTTGAACCTCATGCGCTTGGGCTTGGCGCCTTCCTCGCCCAGGCGACGCTTCTTGTCAGCCTCGTATTCCTGATAGTTGCCGTTGAAGAAGACCCACTGGCTGTCGCCTTCGGCGGCCAGGATATGGGTCGCAATGCGGTCCAGGAACCAGCGGTCGTGGCTGATGACCATGATGGAGCCGGCGAATTCCAGCAGCGCATCTTCCAGCGCGCGCAGGGTTTCCACGTCGAGGTCATTGGAGGGCTCGTCCAGCAGCAGCACGTTGCCGCCGGCGATCAGCGTCTTGGCCAGGTGCAGGCGCCCGCGTTCGCCACCGGACAGCGTGCCCACCTTCTTCTGCTGGTCGCCCCCGTTGAAGTTGAAGCGACCGCAGTAGGCGCGGCTGGCCATCTGGAACTTGCCCACAGTCAGGATGTCGAGCCCGCCCGAGACGTCTTCCCAGACCGTCTTCTCGTTCGACAGGTCGTCGCGGTGCTGGTCCACGAAGGCCATCTTGACGGTCGAGCCGATGATGACCTCGCCGCTGTCCGGCTTCTCCTTGCCGGCGATCAGCTTGAACAGCGTGGACTTGCCGGCGCCGTTGGGGCCGATGATGCCGACGATGGCGCCGGCCGGCACGGTGAAGGACAGGTTGTCGATCAGCACGCGGTCACCAAAGGACTTGGTCACGTTGTGGAATTCGAAGACCTGGTTGCCCAGGCGCTCGGCCACGGGGATGAAGATTTCCTGCGTCTCGTTGCGCTTCTGGTAGTCAAAGTCGCTGAGTTCCTCGAAGCGGGCGATACGCGCCTTGCTCTTGGCCTGGCGCCCCTTGGGGTTCTGGCGCACCCACTCCAGTTCCTTCTTCATGGCCTTGGTGCGTGCGTCTTCGGTACGGTTTTCCTGCTCCAGGCGGGCTTCCTTCTGCTCCAGCCAGGAGCTGTAGTTGCCTTTGTACGGAATGCCGGAGCCCCGGTCGAGTTCCAGAATCCACTCCGCAGCGTTGTCCAGGAAATAGCGGTCGTGGGTGATGGCCACCACAGTGCCCGAAAAGCGGGCCAGGAACTGCTCGAGCCAGTCCACCGACTCTGCGTCCAGGTGGTTGGTGGGCTCGTCAAGCAGCAGCATGTCAGGACGGCTGAGCAGCAGGCGGCACAGCGCCACGCGGCGCTTCTCGCCGCCAGAGAGCTTGCCGATCACGGCTTCCCAGGGCGGCAGGCGTAGCGCGTCGGCGGCGATTTCCAGCTGGTGCTCGGACGCATCGCCGGCCGTGGCGATGATGGCTTCGAGCTTGGCCTGCTCGGCGGCCAGGGCGTCGAAGTCGGCGTCCTCCTCGGCGTAGGCGGCATAGACCTCGTCCAGGCGCTGCTGCGCGGCCTTGACCTCGCCCATGCCACTCTCCACCGCTTCACGCACGGTCTGCTCCGGGTCCATCTTGGGTTCCTGGGGCAGGTATCCGATCTTCAGGCCCGGCATGGGGATCGCCTCGCCCTCGAACTCCTTGTCGACGCCGGCCATGATCTTGAGCAGCGTGGACTTGCCGGAGCCGTTGACGCCAAGCACGCCAATCTTGGCGCCGGGAAAGAAACTGAGCGAGATGTCCTTGAGAATGTGACGCTTCGGCGGGACGATCTTGCCGAGGTGGTTCATTGAAAAAACGTATTGGGCCATGGTGCAGGGAAATCCTCGGGATGGGCAGGCGCGCGATGCGCAAAAGCAGCAATTATCCGCGCATGCGACAATACAAGCTGTTGCAGGACCCAGTTGCCTGTGACTTCAGCACTTTGCTGGGGACGAAGAAAGCAATTTCGGGCTCCCGCTCTTGAATCCCATCTGCCTTTGACTGGCCCGGGCGTGACTCCTCACACCGGAACAGGCCGATGCCCCCAAGCGCCCAGGACGGGCGCCTTTCTATGAACTTTGATGATCTGAACCTGGCTCCGGCCATTCTCAAGGCCGTGCACGAGCAGGGCTACGAAATCCCCACCCCGATCCAGGCCCAGGCGATCCCCGCCGTGCTCGCCGGTCAGGACCTGCTGGCCGGCGCGCAGACCGGCACCGGCAAGACCGCCGCCTTCGTCCTGCCCATGCTGGACATCCTGGGCCGCAGCGAGGCCGGCAAGAACAAATTCGGCGGCACCGCCATCCGCGCCCTGGTGCTGACCCCCACACGCGAACTCGCCGCGCAGGTCGAGGAATCGGTGCGCGACTACGGCAAGCACGTATCCCTGACCTCCACCGTGGTGTTTGGCGGCGTGGGCATGAACCCGCAGATCAGCAAGCTCAAGCGCGGCGTGGACATCCTGGTGGCCACGCCGGGCCGCCTGCTCGACCTGCAACAGCAGGGTTTTGTCGACCTGTCCGGCGTGCAGATGCTGGTGCTCGACGAGGCCGACCGCATGCTCGACATGGGTTTCATCCATGACGTGAAGAAGGTGCTGGCCCTGGTGCCGCGCGACAAGCAAAGCCTGCTGTTCTCGGCCACCTTCAGCAACGAAATCCGCGAACTGGCCGCCACCCTGCTGAAGAATCCGCAGAGCATCCAGGTCACGCCGGCCAACACCACGGTGCAGCGCATCACGCAGACCATCCACCCGGTGGGCCGCGGCAAGAAGAAAGCCCTGCTTGCGCACATCATCCAGGAAAACAACTGGAGCCAGGTGCTGGTCTTCACCCGCACCAAGTTCGGTGCCAACAACGTGGCGGAGTTCCTGAGCAAGAACGGCATCCAGGCCATGGCCATGCACGGCAACAAGAGCCAGGCGGCGCGCACCCAGGCCCTCGCCGGCTTCAAGAGCGGCGACATCCGCGCGCTGGTCGCCACCGACATCGCCGCACGCGGCATTGACATCGAAGACCTGCCGCACGTCGTCAACTACGAAATCCCCAACGTCAGCGAAGACTACGTGCACCGCATCGGCCGCACCGGCCGCGCCGGCTCCGACGGCCAGGCCGTGAGCCTGGTCTGCCTGGACGAGGAAGGCTTCATGATGGACATCGAGCGCTTCACCAAGCAGCAGATCGCCGTCCAGCACATTGAAGGCTTTGGTCCTGAGCCCGGCGAAAAGGCCGAGCCCATCGCCATGGGACGCCAGACCATCTGGGGCGGCGCCGGCAAACCGCCGAGCCGCGACGTGATGCAGGCGGCCGCCAAGGCCGCCCGCGGAGAAATGATGCAGCGCATGCGCGACGGCAAGGGCGCCGCACCCGGCGGACGCGGCGGCAAGCCCCAAGGCGGCGGACGCTCCGGTGATCGCCAGGAAAGCGCACCCAAACCCGCCCACGGCCCGCATGGCCAGCGCCACGGCGGCGTGAACGCCGGACGCGGCAATCCGCCGCAGGGCCAGCGCCCGCCGGCCCAACGCCGCGATAACGATCGTGATGACGAGATGCCGCGCAATGTGGACCCCTTGCGCACCAACCTGCACAATACGCGCCATGAACCCCGCAGACCCGCGACCGACGCCTCCGGCCAGCCCGACCCGATGCGCACCAGCATCGACAGCATGGCCGACCGCGGCCGCGGCGGACGCAACGGCGGCGGACGCGGCCCCGGCGGCGGGCAGAACCGCTCTGGTGGCGGGGGCTTCGGGTCTCGTGGGTCGGGAAATCCTTCGCGCTCTTTTAGCCGATAAGGCCTACGCGGCGGTTCACTGCGTGGGCCGCCGCCCGCTGGAGCTCAAGCACCCCAAGCTCCATTCACATGTCGTCGATTTTGCGGCCCTGCCAGCCCTGCCGCGGGTGGACGACGTCTTCATCGCCCTGGGCACCACCATCAAGGTGGCAGGCAGCCAGGCCGCCTTCCGCGCCGTGGATTTCGACTCGGTGGTCGCAGTCGCCAGCGCCGCACGGTCTTTCGGCGCTACACATCTGGGAGTGGTCAGCGCCATGGGCGCCGGCCTGCGTTCGCCGGTGTTCTACAACCGGGTCAAAGGCGAGATGGAGCAGGCGGTCTCGGAGCTGGGTTATGACAGCGTGGTGATCGCCCGCCCCTCGATGCTCGACGGCGACCGCGAGTCGCTGAATCAAGCCGCCCGTCCGGCCGAGCGTATCGGCCTGGCCGTGATGGGCCTGCTGCGCCCCCTGACGCCGACCAACTACCGGGCGATCTCCGCGTCCGACGTGGCCCTGAGCCTGGTGAAGGCGGTCAAGTCCCGCAAGCGGGGCACCCGCATCCTTTTGTCCGGCGAACTTCAGCGGCACTGAGGCCGGGGGCTGCTCGCCGCGCCCGGGTCTCCGGCAACAGGTCAGCCGCGGACAAACAACGTCACCAGCGGGTCCGGCCCGACCTGTCGGCTCCAGTGACCGTGAACGGCCGGATCAAACGTCGCGCCTTCGGGCAGCGTGTCGGCTGAATAGAAGTGATCCCCGGGACCGAAAAGCCGCGTGCTGCCGTCCTGCAGGCCGATCTCCATCTGCCCGCCCAGCACAAACAGCCACTGGGGGCTGCCCGTGCAATGAAACGTGCTGCGAAAGCCCACCGGACTGCGGCGCAACTGGTAGCCGCCCGAAGCCAACAAGGGCGACAGCGCCGCCTGCGGCGTTCCTTCGGACAGCTGCACGGTCTCCTGGCGGAATTTCGCGCGGCCATCAGTGTCGGTAAACAAAACCACCTTGTCGAAAGAAATCACGTTCGGCTCCTGAGAAAAATCGTTGGCATGATCGCACAGCGCAGCGCAAACATCCCCTTCGTTGTTAGCATCCCGGCATGAACACCATCACCTCCTCGATTTCATTCGGCCACCGTGGTCGCGTCGTCGTCATCACTGGCGGCGCCCAGGGCATCGGCGCAGCCTGCGCGCGGCGCTTTGAGATGGAAGGCGCGCATGTCGTGCTGGCCGACCTGGACGACGCCCGAGGCGCCGCCCTGGCCGCGGAGCTCGGCGCGCTCTACGTGCACTGCGACGTGGGCCACAAGCCCGATGTGGACGCGCTGGTGGCGCAGACCCTGGCCGCGCACGGCCGCATCGACGTGCTGGTCAACAACGCCGGCATCTTCAAGGCGGCCGATTTCCTCGACGTGACCGAGGCCGATTTCGACACCGTGCTGCGCGTCAACCTGAAGGGCTCTTTCCTGGTAGGCCAGGCCGTGGCGCGCGAGATGGCGAAGGCGGGCCGTGGCAGCATCGTCAACATGAGCTCCGTCAACGGCGTGCTGACCATCCCGACCATCGCCAGCTACAACGTCAGCAAGGGCGGCATCAACCAGCTCACGCGCGTGATGGCGCTGGCACTGGCCGACAAGGGCATCCGCGTCAACGCGGTGGCGCCGGGAACGATTGCCACCGAACTGGCCGCCAAGGCCGTGCTGACCAGCGACGAGGCCAAGGCGAAGATCATGATGCGCACGCCGATGAAACGCCTGGGTGAGCCGTCGGAGATCGCCGACGTGGTGGCCTTTCTGGCCAGCGACGCGGCCAGCTACATCACAGGTGAGATCGTCGTGGTGGACGGCGGGCGCATGACGCTGAACTACACGGTGCCGGTCTAGGCCCGCTGCGCCGTACGGGCCCGGCAGGTCCAGGCCCGCAAGTTGCCGGACAGCCTCAAATCGCTTGCAAGGCCAATACCTCAATGAAATTGACCTTTACCCAGCGTCGATGGGTCATACATTGCTACTTAAAAAGTAGCGAACTTCACTTCTGCAGGTACAGCTCCGCCAGCCGCTTGCGCTCCAGCGGGCCCACACCCAGCGCGGTTTTCAGGTATTTTTCCACGCCGCCGTGGTCGGCGTCCACCGCATGCAGTGCAGCATCCAGAAAGTCTTCCTGCACGCGCCACAGCACCTGCATCACCTCGCGCGGCACACCGTAGGCAGGCGCAGATTCGATGCGAAGCAGCTCGTTGGTCAGCAAGTAGTCCTGCATCACCACGGGACGCGGAACGCCCAGCGCCATCAGGATCAGTGCGGCGGCAAAGCCGGTGCGGTCCTTGCCGGCGGTGCAGTGAAACACCAGCGGCGTGTCGCTGGCCAGCAAGTGATTGAACAGGTCGGCAAAGCGCGGGCCGTTGTCGCTGACGAAGGCGCGGTAGGTCTCCTGCATCAGGGCGACGGTCTCCTGGGCCGTCAGGCGGTGGCCGGTCTCCAGCAGATCCTTCATGCGCTGCACCACGGTGGGCTCGATCGGCAGCGAATGCGAAGCCACGCCAGCCAGATCGTAAGGGACGGCCGCACGTTCGATCACGCCACGGAAGTCATAGGCCCGCGACAGGCCCAGGTCCGTCAAAACCGCCTGATCGGCCGGCGTGAGTGCTGCCAGATGGTCGGACCGGAACAGCTTGCGCCAGTGCACGGGCCGGCCGTCCAGGCCGACGTAACCGCCCAGATCACGGAAGTTGCTGGCACCAGTGAGGTTCAGGGAGCGAGAAGGAATTTGCATCGCAGGTGGGGTTTTCAGAAACGGACAGCCATCAAGGTGTGACCGCTATTGTGAACAAATTGAAACGTCAGGCTGTTTGCCCCTCCCCACCCAGATCCCCGGCAATCAGCCGGAACTGCTCCAGCGCGGCCTCCAGGTCGTCCACGATCTCCTGGGCGATCACCTCGGGCGGCGGCAAGTTGTCGCTGTCCGCCAGGGCGTCGTCCTTCAGCCAGAAGATGTCCAGGCTGGCCTTGTCGCGGGCGATCAGCTCGGCATATTCATACGCGCGCCAGCGGCCATCGGGGCCAGTGCCTCCGGTAACACTGATCCCTCAGGACCGCCCCAGAACCATGGTCCAGTAGTAACGGTAGTTCGAGGTGTCGCTGCGGACACAAGCCACCCCAATGTCCCGAAACGCGGGATTCATCAGGTTCTGGCAATGGCCGGGGCTGTTGGTCCAGCCGGTGATGACACTTTCCACCGTGGATTGCCCCGCCGCGATGTTCTCGCCCAGGGCCGAGTAGGTGTAGCCGGTGGCCACCACCCGCTGCACCATGGTTCTTCCGTCCAGGCTGGTGTGCGAGAAATAGTTGTTTTGCGCCATATCGCTGGAGTGCCCGCTGGCTGCCTGCAACAGCAGGCTGTTCCAGGCCAGCGGAACCGTGGCGGCATAGGCCGTTGAACCGCACACCGCCCCTGCGGCACGCAAGGCGTTGACGCGCTGCATCACCTCGCCCTGGATGCCCGCCGCACCGTTCAAGCCGCAATTCACATCCACGGCCGCAGCGACGGGTGCGGGTGCGGGTGCGGGTGCGGGAGTGGGCGTACCAGGGACAGCCACCGTGGCGGGGGGCGCTAGCGCCGGTGTCGTGACCTGAACCGGGGCCGGCGTGGCTGCTGTCGTGCCGGTGCTTTCGCCATCGCCACCGCCGCCGCCGCAAGCGGCGACGATACCGCTCAGGCACAGTGCGATGCCGGCACGCAGCGCGCGCATGGATGCTGAATCAGTCATGTGGGGCTTGCTCCAATAGGGATAGCAAAATTATGAGCATGCCAACACCGGACAGCGCCAAATCTTTGTAACCCAACGTACACGGACACGCCAGAAAAGCGATCCGATTTCAATGCCCTGGCCGCCGCCAGCGGCTGCCCAGAACCCGAAATACCTAAATATCAAACCAAATAGGCACTACTCCAGCGTCGAATGGTCATAGTCTGCTATTGATTTGGAAAATTTTCGGGGGTAACCCAATCTTTGGGAAAACAGCTGACAGGTGGATTCAGCGGCCGTGCAAGGTCACACTGACTTCCAGCCCCAGCTGCGCGTTGCGCACCGTGAACGTGCCGCCATGCGCCTGGGCCACCAGCTTGCAAAGGTACAGGCCCAGGCCGACGCCACCGGTGGCGCGCTCGCGGGCGGCGTCGGGCCGGTAGAAGGGCTGGGCGAGGTGGGGCAACTGGTCTTCGGGCACGCCGGGGCCGTGGTCGCGCACGGTGATGCGGATGGTGGGCCCACTGCCGGTTACAGGGTCCGCCGGGTCGATCCACACGCTGATTTCAGGTGGCAACGGTGTATCGACGCTGTGGCGCAGCGCGTTGTCCAGCAGGTTGCGCAGCAGCAGGCGGATGCGGGTGCGGTCCAGCATCGGCTTGGGCAGATTGGCGGCGACGGTCTGCTGCACGGGCGGCGCGCCGTCGAGGCTGGCCACGACCTCGCCCACCAGGGCGGCCAGGTCCACCGGCTCCAGGTGCAGCGCGGCGTGGGGGCTGGCTAGGCGTTCGCTTTCCAGCAGGTCGGTGATCAGGTCGCGCATCAGGCCCAGGTCGCGTAGCAGGGCATCGCGGGCGGGCTGTACTTCAAGGGTTTCGGGCAGCAGCTCGGTGTTGAGGCGGGCGCGGGTCAGCGGGCTGCGCAGTTCGTGGCTGATGGCCAGCAGCAGCGCGCGCTTGGCGTCGAGCATCTGGCGGATGTCGCCGCCCATGGTGTTGATGGTGGCGGCCAACTCGCCCAGTTCGTCGGGCCGGGCCGGGTGGCGCACCGGAATCGCCTGGGCAAAGTCGCCCGCGCCGAAGCGAAGGGCACCGGCGCGGATGTCGTCCAGCGGGCGCAGCAGGCGGCGCACGCGCAGGTAGGCCAGCGCCGTGAGCAGCAGCAGCACCCCCAGCGTGGCCCAGCCGATCACGCGGGGCTGGTTTTGCCATAGCTGCACGTTCAGCGAGAAGTGGATGCGGTGGCCGTCGGCGGTGCTGCGTTCCAGCAGGCGCGGCTCGTCGCCTTTCCAGTGGTTGTCGTCGCGCCAGCGTCGCTCCTGCTCGGGGTTGGCGGGATGGCTGCGCCAGTTGACCTGCGGGCCGCTGATGCGCACGGCCACCGGCAGGCGCTGCACCAGGCTTTGGGCGCGTTCGATGCTGGGCGGGCTGCCGATCTCTGCGGCCAGCCGGTCCACGTAGTCCACCAGCAACGGACGGGCCGCGTCGCGCCAGCCAATGCTGAAGGCCTTCTGCATGCCGAAGAGGAAGGTCGCCGCCATGGCCAGCGCCAGCAGCAGGAACAGCGCCACCAGCCGCACGCGCAGCGAATGCGCGAGGGCGTGGCGGGCGCGGCGGTGCCAACTGGCCTTTGCCCCCACGCTCCCCGCTGCGCGTGGTTCGCTGCCCCCCAAGGGGGCCTTCGCACCTTGGGG
>Ga0209254_10001884_pt1 | contig 18901 bp, 16 predicted proteins | sample FrelakmetDIP11DI_FD_187148 | JGI IMG/M metagenome (GOLD analysis project Ga0209254, IMG submission 187148) | Freshwater lake sediment microbial communities from the University of Notre Dame, USA, for methane emissions studies - DIP11 DI (SPAdes)... | ecosystem: Environmental > Aquatic >...
TGGCTACGCCGTGACAAGTCGCCTCTGGCTACGCCGTGACAAGTCGCCTCTGGCTACGCCGTGACAAGTCGCCTCTGGCTACGCCGTGACAAGTCGCCTTCGGCTTCCGGCTTCGCCCTCGGCTACTCCGCGACACGTCGCCGTGACGAGAGCGGGCGGAGGTCGAAGCGGCGCGAGGGCGTCAATCGTCGACCGGTCCAATCCCTACCCGGGCGGTGGCTACCACGGGCCCGCGTGCTCTCGTACACTGGGCCGGTGCGAACCCTGCCCTGGACTCCCGGAGCGTCTCCCGCGCAGCAGCTGCTGGAGCTGGCATCCGAGGCGTCGACCCCGGGGGTCCTGGTCGTGCGCTTCCGGGACGCGGTGGCCGCCGGCCCGCTGCCGTGGGGCGCGATCGAGCCGTGGCTGCGCTCACGCGCCGTGACAGTGGCAGACGTCGATGGCGCCCTCAGCGGCGGCGCGCTCGAGGTGGCACTGTGCTGCGATCTCGTGTTCGTGCGCGAGGGGGCGGCGCTCGATCTCCCGGCCATCGACAGCCCGCCGGGCGCCGGCCTGCTGTGGGCGGCGGCGCGCGCCGGTCACGGCGCGTCGGCCCGGGTCCTGCTCGACGGCGGGAGCATGCGGGCGGGGGAAGCGGTGCAGGTCGGCCTCGCCCACGACGTGGTGGCCGCCGACGCGGGCCTTCCGCTGCCCGAGGCCGCCTCGATCGCGGCGCTGACCTCGGCGCGCGATCTGATGCGCAGCCGAGCCGACGGCAGCGCGGGGCGCGCCCTCGAGCTGGCCACCTTCCGGCTGCTGTTCGCGGCCGGTGATCCGGAGGAGGGCGCGCGCGCCTTTCTCGAGCGGCGGGCGCCGCGATTCGGAGGGGGAAGCGGAGACGGGGGCGGGAACGGGAACGGGAACGGGGACGAAAAGGGGGGGCCCTAGCCCCTAGATCCTAGATCCTAGCCTCTGGCTGGGAGGGGGCGGTACTCTGTGCGGGAGGAGGACACCATGGCTCTGGCCAGCATGACCGGGTTCGGACGGGCGCGCGGCACCCTCTCCGCGAGGTTCGCGGCGTCGGTCGTCATCCGATCGGTCAACCACCGCTACCTCGACGTCCAGGTGCGGACCAATCTTCGCGAGGAGACGCCTGAGCTCGAGGCGGCGGTCCGGGCGGTCGTGTCGGAGGCCGTCGACCGCGGTCGCGTGACTGCCCAGCTCACGCTGGAGAGAACTGAGCCGGCAGCCACCGCAGTCATGGTTGACGGCCGGGCGGTCACCAGCGCCCTGGCGCAGCTTCGGCGCCTGGAGGAGGAGCAGGGGGGGCCGCAGACGGTCGAGCTCCGCGACGTCCTGTCGCTGCCCGGTCTGGTCACGGTGACCGGCGCCGAGACCCTGCTCGAGGCGGACGAGGTTGAGGCCCTGGAGGCGGTGGTGCGGGACGCCACCCGCCAGTTCATGGCGATGCGGCTCGAGGAGGGTGCGCGACTGCGCGGCCAGCTCGCCGGCGAGCTCGAGCGCTTGACCGCGTTCCTCGACGCGCTGGAGCCCGAGCTGGGGGATGTCCGGGATCGCCTGCTGCAGCGGCTCACGGAGCGCATCGAGCGCATGGTAGGAACCGAGGTGGCGGTCGATCCGGAGCGGCTGGTTCAGGAGGCGGCCATGCTCGCCGACCGTGCGGACGTCTCCGAGGAGGTGGTCCGGCTGCGATCGCATCTCGGGGCCTTCGCCGACCGGCTGTCCAAGGGTGGTGCGGTCGGCCGCGCGCTCGACTTCCTGTGCCAGGAGATCCACCGCGAGCTCAACACCCTGGGATCCAAGTGTCGTGAGGTCGGGATGGCGGAGCGGGTGGTCGAGGCCAAGACCGCCACCGAGCGGCTACGCGAGCAGGTACAGAACCTGGAGTGATGAGGGCAAAGCGGATAGCGGATAGTGGATAGCTGGCAGTCCCACCCCGCCCGCCCGCCTCGGGCTTCGGGCTTCGGGGCTCGGGCACCGGATTCACGGGGCCAGCTTGCGACACCGCAAGCTCTGGCCCTTCGGGTGGACAGTCCAAGCTCAACCCCACCGCAGAGCTCGGCCGATGCCTGAGGCACGATTCCAAGCGACCGGCAAGGAGTTCGTACCGCATTGGCCTTTTCGGTGGACGTGGTTGACCGAAGTGTCGTCAGGCGGCCACTGTGGCACGAACTCGTCAGGATGCGCGCAGCGCATCCTTCTCGGCGCGCGTGGGGCGTAGGCCAGCCAGCGACCGCGAAGCCTCACGCACACCCCGAGGCCTACGACCCGCGTGCGCCGAGGGGCCTATGCCCACACGCTCCTAGCCGAGGGCGACCAGCAGCGAGGTCGCGACGATGAAATAGAGGGTGAGGGCGAGCGAGTCATTGATCGTCGACACCAGCGGGCCCGAGGCGACGGCCGGGTCGATCTTGACGAGGTCGAGCACCAGCGGCATTGCGGCCCCGAGCAGGCTCGCGGTGGACATCGCGACCGCCATGGCGAGGCCCAGGGCGAAGCCGATCGTGGGGTTATTCCCGAACACGAGCGCGAGCGAGGCCGCCGCGCTGCCGCACACGGCACCCATCAACATGGCGACGAGGAGCTCGCGCGACACGTGGCGCAGGAAACGCCCGCGCGGCAAGGTGTCGAGCGCCAGCCGCCGCACCGTGGTGGTCGCGGACTGGAGCGAGGTGTTCCCGGCCATTGCCATGATCGAGGCGGTGAACACCGACATCTGCTCGTAGAGGTGAACCTGCCCCTTGGCGACCTGGAGCACTGCGGTCGACAGCTGGGTGCCGGCGAGGCAGATCAGCAGCCAGGGCAACCGGTAGCGCGCGACGTGCAGGATCGACTCCGACTCCTCCTCCATCGCCGACGAGCCGGCCATCTTGTAGATGTCCTCGGTGGCCTCCTGCTCGATGACGTCGAGGACGTCGTCGACGGTGACTGCGCCAAGCAGGCGGCCCTCGGCGTCGACCACCGGAATGGCCATGAAGTCGTACTTGTCGACGAGGTCGGCGACCTCCTCCTGGTCGGCGTCGACCGGGACTGAGATGACGTCCGAGCTCATGATCTGGCCAAGCTGCGCCGATGGGTGCGCGGTGACCAGGCGCCGCAGGCGCACGAACCCGAGCAGCCGGCGCGTCGAGTCGACGACGTACAGCGAGGCGGTCACGGTGTCGGGGTCGATCGAGCGGAGGTGGGCGATGGCGTCGTCGACCGTGGCGGTGGGCTCGAGGGCCACCACCTCGGGGTTCATGATGCCGCCCGCAGTGTCCTCGGGGTAGCGCAGGAGGTGGCGCAGCACCTGCTCGTCCTCGTCGGCGATGTGCTGCAGCACCCGCTCCGAGTCCGCGACCTCGAGCTCGCCGATGAGGTCGGCCGCCTCGTCGGCCGGCATCGTCTCGGCGATCCGCGCCAGGCGCTCGTGATCGAGTTCCTCCATGAGCTCGGCGCGGATCGACACCGTCGTGTCGTCGAGCACGGTGCCTGCGGCCTCGTGGTCGAGGGCGGCCAGGATGCGCTGCCGATCCTCGACGTTCAGCAGGTCGAGCCAGTCGGCGATGTCCTCCGGCCGCACCAGGCGCAGGAAGATGCGGAGCGAGTCTTCCTCGCCCTCGCGCAGCAGCGCGTGCACCTCGTCGACGAGTGCGCGTTCGCTGTCCTCTTCCGTCATCAATCCTCCGGCCGGTCAGTGTACAGCAGGGAGGATCTAGGGGCTAGGATCTGTGGAATAGGGGGTTAGGGTCCCCGCCCGCTCGAGTTACGGCGAAGCCGGCGGCGAAGCCGGATCCGCATCTGCGCCCGCATCCGATCATCGAGCAATCGGACCACGCGTCGCGATTTCGTGCACGGCAATCCAAGGGGCACGTTCTCTAGTCGGGAAAGGGATCAGGAACGAAGAGGCCGTCAAGGCCGTTGAGGAATCCAGCCGGGTCCTGGTTCTCGCAGATTCCGACCGAACGTCGGCTCGCCCTACCTCTTGAAGAACCCCGACGCGGCCTTGCCGCCGCCCTCCTGGAGCCGCTGGTTGAGCTCGCGGATGCGCTCGTTGAGCAGATTGATCTTCTGCTGCGCCTCCTCGCGGATCCGCATCGACTCGGAGTCGGAGGCCTCCAGCTTGCGCTGCCACTGCTCGGTGCTTTCGGAGCTCTCCATGAGCGAGGCGCGAAGCTCGGAGATCTCGTGCTCGAGGTCGCGCATCTGCTCGTCCTTCTCGGCGAGCTTGAGGCGGTGGCGCTCTTCGGCCTCTTCGTACAGCTTCTTGGTTTCGAGAAGCTCGGTGATCTGTGAGAAATCGGCAGGTGACGGGGACATGTCTCCCTCCCGGAAGCGGTCCTCGATTTTCGGGAACATCTTGCGCAGCCGCAGCGACAGGTCATCCGGATCGAGCGAGGCGCGCACCGCCTGCTCGTAGGTGATGACGTCGTGGGCGAGCAGGGCGATCAGCGACTGGTTCATGGTCTGCATGCGGTAGTAGCTCACCGAGCTCTCCATCTCCTCGGTGATCTCCTTGATTTCACCGAGCTCGATGTGCCTCTGGATCTTCGGCGAGTTGATCATGATCTCGCAGGCGGGCAGCCGCTCCGTGCCCTCCTTGCGCTCGACGAGCTGCATCGAGACGATGGCCCGCAGCACCAGCGCGAGCTGGCCGCGGACCTGGTCCTGCTGGTCGGACGGGAACGAGTCGATGATCCGGTCGACGGTCTGCGGCGCCGAGTTGGTGTGCAGGGTGGAGAACACCAGGTGCCCGGTCTCCGCCGCGGTCATGACCGTGGACATGGTCTCGAGGTCGCGCATCTCGCCCACCATGACAACGTCCGGGTCCTGGCGGACGCAGTTGCGGAGCGCCTCCTTGAAGTTCGGTGTGTCGGTGCCCACCTCGCGCTGCGAGATCGTAGCCTTGTCGTCCATGAACAGGAACTCGATCGGGTCCTCGATCGTCACCACGTGACAGGCCCGGGTCTGGGAAATCCGCCGCAGCAGTGCGGCGAGCGTGGTCGACTTCCCGGACCCTGTCGGCCCGGTCACCAGCACGAGCCCGGCCGGGTAGTCGGTGAAGGTCTCGATGACGTCGGGGAGGTTGAGCGACCCGACGTCCTGGATCTCGAAGGGCACCCGGCGGAAGACGGCGGCGATCGTGCCCCGCTGCAGGTACATGTTGCAGCGGAACCTGGCCACTCCGGGGACGCCGTAGCCGAGGTCCACCGCCTGCGACTGCTCGAACCTACGCTGCTGGGCCGGGGTGAGGATCGAGAAGAGCATCTCCTCGACCTCTTTCGGCTTGATCGGCTTGGCCTTGATCGGAATCAGCCGCCCCTGGATGCGCAGGAGCGGAGGGCGCATGGGCTTCAGGTGCAGGTCCGAAGCGCCCTTCTTCGTCATGAACATCAGGAGTTCACGAAGCTCCACGTGGCTGTTCTCCTCGCTATCGAATGTAACACGAGCATCTGAAATAAATACGATGCGCGACGGTGACAGGGATCAATCGACGAGCGGGCCGTGAAGAGCCCGACCCACGCGATGCGGATCCTGCGCAGCTACGAGCCGGAGGAGCGCCTGTCGATCGAAATCATGCGCCACGGCCGGCGCGAGACCGTCGAGGGCAGCGTCCCGGAGCAGCGGGTGCCAATCCTCGAGGGCCTGCCGCACGACGAGTGACACCCTGGCTACGGCGAGCAGGTACGGACTCTGTAAGTCCCCCCGGCCGGGAAGGTGCCGGTGGGATATGATCGCAGGGTGAAGATCTACACGAGAACCGGCGACGGAGGCGAGACCTCGCTGCTCAGCGGCGGCCGGGTCGCCAAGGACCACCCCCGGATCGAGGCCTATGGCACGCTCGACGAGCTCAACTCGCTGCTCGGACTGCTGCTGACCGAGCCGGTTCCCGGCGCCGCCGCCGGCCACCTCGAACAGGTCCAGAGCGCCCTGTTCTCGATGGGGGCTGCCCTTGCCGACGCGGAGGGCCGCTTCGCACGCGACCCGTCCGAGTGGGCGGCCGGGCCGATCGAGCGCTGGATCGACGGCATGGAGGGCGAGCTCGAGAAGCTGAAAAGCTTCATCCTGCCGGGCGGCTGCCGGGCGGCCGCCATCGCCCACGTGGCGCGGACCGTCTGCCGCCGCGCCGAACGCTGCGCGACCGCCGCCGGCCGGGAGCCCGGGGGGATCCCGGACGGCGTCCTCGTCTACCTCAACCGTCTCTCCGACGGTCTCTTCGTGCTCTCCCGCTGGCTCAACGCCCGGGCCGGCGTGGCCGAGCGGCGGTGGCCGGCCGCCTCCGAGCCAAAGTCAGGCCGTAAAAAGAGTTGACAGCCAACTGGGCGCAGCTCCTCGAGGCGGCGAGAGCCCTCCCCGGGCGGGCCCGGGGCCCATCGGTCAGGCCGCTGGTACAATGACCGGGTGCGGACGCGCGGACCTCGGTCTGATCAGCGGCCCCGGCACGCACCCAGCGCGTGTCGTGAGGTTTCGACCATACGTGGGTGACCAGCAACATCTTCCATTTCGGACCGGCGCCAGGCCTCGGTCGGCAGGGGCCGCCGGTCGGTGCGGGCTGAGGGTCGGCCGATGCGGCAGTTGACGCTCAGCGAGGCCAACGTCGAGCGGCTGTTCGGCATCAAGGACGAGAACCTCCGCTATCTCGAGGAGCGCCTCGGCGTCACCGTCAGCGCGCGCGGCACCTCGCTGTCGGTATCGGGTGACGAGCGCGGGGAGCAGATCGCGGCCCGCCTGCTCAGCGCCTTCGACCAGCTGCTGTCCTCGGGCGGGCTGGTCGGTAAGGACGAGTACCGGACCGGGGTGCGGGTGCTCGAGGAGGACCTCGACATCGACCTCGTCGAGTTTTTCCTCGACGCCGGGATCCCGGAGACGCTGAAGCGCCTGGTCGTGCCGCGCAACATCAACCAGCGGCTGTTCATCCAGGCGGTGTGCAAGCACGACTACGTGTTCGCCGTCGGGCCTGCCGGCACCGGCAAGACCTACCTGGCGGTCGCGATGGCGGCGGCCGAGCTGCTGGACAAGCGGGTCCGTCGGATCGTGCTCGCCCGGCCGGCGGTCGAGGCCGGCGAGCGGCTGGGCTTCCTGCCCGGCGACATGATCGAGAAGGTCAACCCGTACCTGCGGCCGGTGTACGACGCCCTCTACGACATCCTCGGCTACGAAAAGGTCACCAAGCTGATCGAGCGGCAGGCGATCGAGATCGCGCCGCTCGCATTCATGCGCGGGCGGACCCTGAACGACGCCTTCATCATTCTCGACGAGGCCCAGAACACGACCCACGAGCAGATGAAGATGTTCCTGACCCGGATGGGCTTCCACTCGAAGACGGTGATCACCGGCGACATCACGCAGATCGATCTCCCGGGCGGCCTGGTGTCGGGGCTGGTCGAGGCGCTGGACATCCTCCAGGGGACGCCGGACCTGTCGTTCATCAGCTTCACCCACCGGGATGTCGTGCGCCATCGACTGGTCCAGGAGGTGGTCGACCGCTACGAACGGTGGGAGGCTCGCAAGGGCCGCAACGGTCGCAGGTCATGAAGAACGGAGCGCGATCGCGCGCCGACAGCCGGCCGCTGACGCGGATCCAGCGCGGCCTCGAGGAGCGCAGCAACCTGTGGGGCAGGCTCCTCGGCCAGCCGCTGCTGTGGGCGGTGGTCGCCGTGGTCGCCTGCAGCCTGCTGCTGATGCCGCGCGTCGGCCGGTACCTGCCGGAGTGGGACAGCGGCGAGGTTGCGACCCAGGACGTGGTCGTGCCGTACGACCTGACGCTGCCGGACGAGGCGGCGACGGAGGCGCTGCGCGAGGAGGCCCGCGCGGCGGTCCTGCCGGTGTATGACCTCGAGCCTCGTCTCCAGCTCGAGCTCGCCGAGGGCATCGGCCAGCTGTTCAGCGCCTGTCGCGCCGGCACCGCCGCGGGCGAGCTGGCCGCTGCGTCCGGCCTGCTGGTCCCCGAGCCGATGCTGGTGGTGCTGGCGGACTCGGAGTGCGGTCCCCAGCTCGAGCGCGCCCTGGTCGATCTGACTCTCCAGGTCGGCCGGACCAGGATTGTCGACGACCTCAAGGCGCTCGAGCGGCGCGGGACCCAGGGAGTCGTGCTCCGCAATCTGGAGACGAACGCAGAGCAGCCGGCCAGCATCGGCGAGGTTTCCGGCGCGATCGACGCCAGGGCCGGCCTGGAGGATGAGCTGCGGACCCGCCTGCTCGAGCAGGACGCGGTGGCCCGCCGCTGGATCAAGCCGACCATCGAGTTCCTCGGGGCGAACCTCGAGCCCAACCTGGTGTTCAGCCGCGCCGAGACCGCGCAACGGGTCCGGAATGCCGGCGAGCAGGTCTCGACGGTGTCGCGCGTCTTCCGCCGCGGCCAGGTGCTGATCCGCCGGGGCGACACCGTGACCCACGCCGTGGGGACGACCCTTCGCCAGATCAACGACGAGCGAAGTGACATCACCAAGTTTTCGACGCTCGCCGGCATCACCTTGCTGATGGCGCTGATGGTCGCCGGCTGGGGGAGGATCCTGCGTCGCTTCGGCGGTGTCTCGGGATGGCCGCGCGAGCTGTCCATGGTCTACCTGCTGATGATCCTGTTCGTGGCGCTCAACCGGCTCGGCGTGTTCGTTGCGACCTCGATGGCGGTCAACAGCGCGGCGATCTGGTGGTCGGCCGACGCCTACCTCTGGGGGCTGCCGTACGCCGCCGGGCCGATCACGGTCTTTGTGCTGCTCGGCATGCAGCCGGCGGTGCTGTTCGCGGTGTTCACGGGCCTGACGGCGGGCATCCTGCTCAGGGGTGACTTCGAGGTCGTGGTGTTCGCGCTCGCGGCGGGCCTGGTGGGCGCGCTCGCCCTGCAACGGTTGAGCGATCGTGGCCGGCTGAGCCGCGTCGGGATCGCGGTCGGGGCCTGCAACGTGGCCGTCGGCGGCATCCTGGCGCTCTACCGCGGCGTCCCGGAGATGCCCGAGACGATGGCGGTGTCGGCGGCCGCCGCCTTCATCGGCGGGCCACTCGCGGTGGCAGTGGCGTCGTCGCTGTTGCCGGTCTTCGAGTGGCTGTTCGGGGTCACGACCGACATGCGCCTGCTCGAGCTGAGCAACCAGAACCTGTCCCTGCCGAAGCAGCTCTCGCTGGAGGCCCCGGGGACCTACCAGCACTCGCTGGCGGTCGGCAACCTGGCCGAGGCCGGGGCCGACGCCGTCGGCGCGAACGCGCTGCTGCTGCGGGTCTGCGCCTACTACCACGACGTCGGCAAGGTTCAGAAGCCGGAGTACTTCGTCGAGAACCAGCGCGGCGCGAACCCGCACGACACGCTGTCGCCGTCGATGTCGTCCCTGGTGATCCAGAGCCACGTCAAGGAAGGCCTCGAGATCGCGGTCCGGGAGAAGCTGCCGCTGCCGATCCGGCAGGCGATCGCGACCCACCACGGAACCAAGCTGATCCGCTACTTCTACAGCAAGGCCCAGGACCAGTCCGACCCGGACCTCGGCGAGGTCCGCGAGACCGACTACCGGTACCCGGGCCCGAAGCCGCACACCAAGGAGCTCGGGATCCTGCTCCTCGCCGACGCGGTCGAGGCGGCAGCGCGCACCCTCGAGGTGCCGAGCCCGAGCAAGATCCAGTCGATGATCGACAAGATCTTCACCGACGCGCTCGAGGACGGGCAGCTCGACGACTGCGCGCTGACCTTCTCGGAGCTCGACAAGATCGCATCCGCGTTCCTGTGGGTGCTCACCAACATGTACCACCACCGGATCGATTACCCTGGTTTCGAGTTCGACCGGAGGCAGCGCAAGCGTGACACGGGTCCACTTCAGGTGGGATCGAAGACCGTCGCAGCCGGCGGTTGACGCCCTGCGGCGGGTCGTGGCGGAGGTCGTGCGGCGTACGCACGGCCCGGGGGTCGAGGTCTACGTCGTGATGACCGGCGACGGCGAGCTGCAGCGTCTCAACCGCACCTATCGCGGCCTCGACCGGCCGACCGACGTCCTGTCCTTCCCCGACGGCGACCCGCTGCCGACCGGCGGGGTGCTGCTCGGCGAGATCATCGTGTCGCTCGACGCCGCGCGCCGGCAGGCTGCGGAGCTGGGCCACGGCGAGCTGCGCGAGCTCGAGGAGCTGGTGCTGCACGGCACCCTCCACCTGCTCGGCCACGACCACGAGCAAGACCGCGGCGAAATGGCGGCACTCGAGCTGCGGCTCCGTGAGGAGCTGCTCGGGTGAACGCCCACGTCGCGCCCTGGCTCGGCCACCCGATGACGCTGTTGCTGGCAGCGGCGCTGCTCGGCCTGTTTCTGCTGATCGTCGAGGTGCTCCTGCGCAGCCTCGGCGAGATGGGCAACGTGCGCTTCCAGGGCATGCTCGAGGACCATCAGAAGCTGCTCCCGGTGGAGGGGGAGACGCTCCTCCATGTGTCGCGCTTGACCGATGTGCTGCGCTGGCTGGAGATCGCCTGCGCCGGCCTGCTGTGGGTGGTGCTGTTCAGGCTCGCCGGCGGCGATCGGTTGGCCGCGGTGGCGCTCGGGGTGCTGGTGCCGGCAGGCCTGATCGCCATCGCGAGGCTGATCATCGGCGCTGTCGGCGAGGACACGGTCGTCACTTTGCTGCGGATCGTGCGGCCGGTGGTGTGGCCGCTGGTGGCGCTGGTCGCCCACGTCGACCCGGGCCCCCAGGAGCAGCCCCCGGAGGTTGACGACGACGAGGAGGCCAGCGAGCGGGAGATCCGCGCCTACCTGCAGGCGGGGCATGCGGCCGGGATCTTCGAGCGCGAGGACACCGAGATCGTCGAGTCGCTGGTCGACTTCTTCGACACCGTGGTCCGCGAGGTCATGACCCCCCGCACCGACATGGTGGCGCTGCCGGACACAGCCTCGATTGAGGAGGCGCTGGACGCCTTCGTGAGCTCCCGCAAGAGCCGGATCCCCCTCTACCACGACAGCGTGGACCAGATCGTCGGCGTCGTCCACGTCAAGAACATGGTCCGGCACCTGCGGACCGGCAAGCCCGCGACCCTGATCGCGCTCGTCCATCCCTGCCTGGTGGTCCCCGAGAGCAAGGAGCTCGGCGAGCTGGTGCGCGACTTCCAGCGTGAGCGCCAGCAGATGGCCATCGTGGTCGACGAGTACGGCGGGACCTCGGGCCTGGTGACCCTCGAGGACGTGTTCGAGGAGATCGTCGGCGACCTCCAGGACGAGCACGAGGAGCGGCAGCCGCCGGAGTGGGAGGAGCTGGCGCCCGGCGTCTACCGCCTCCAGGGCCGCGCCGGGATCGAGGTGCTTGCAGAGCTGTATGGCGTCGACTTCAGCGAGGACGACATCGACACCATCGGCGGGCTGGTGTTCTCGCGCCACGGCACCGTGCCGGAGGCAGGCGCGACGGTCGAGGATCGCGACCACGGCCTGGTCTTCACGGTGGACGAGATGGACGGGCGGCGGATCGTCAGCGTCACGGCGCGCCGGAGCGAGAGCGGCCCGCAGCCGTCCGAGGCGTGATGGACCCGCGCCGGCGTTCCTCACCGAGATCGCGTCCGGCGGGTCTCGCGCCGTGCGCCGCATGGGCAGCGGCTGGCCGCTGTGCGCGGGGGACGCGATGACGCACCCGACGCACTCGGGAACGGTCGCGCTGATCGGGCGGCCGAACGCCGGCAAGAGCACGCTGCTCAATGCGCTGGTCGGGGACAAGATCGCGATCGTCTCGGACCGGCCGCAGACCACGCGCAACCGGATCATCGGCGTCCTGACGACGGATCGCGGTCAGGCAGTGCTCTTCGACCTGCCCGGGGTCCACCGGCCGCACCACAAGATGAACACGCGCATGATGCAGCAGGTGCGGTCGGCGCTCGACGAGGTCAACGTGGTGCTCCACCTCGTGGACGCGTCCGAGCCGTGGGGCGGCGGCGAGGAGTACCTGTTCGGACTGCTCGAGCCGGTGCGGGTCCCGGTGCTGGGCGTGCTGACCAAGATCGACCTGGTCCGCCCTAAGGGCCGACTGCTGCCGATAATCGACGCCTACCAGCAGCTCCGGCCCGGGGCTTCGGTGATCCCGGTGTCGGCGCTCGCCGGCGACGGCCTCGGCGAGCTGCTCGGGGAGCTGTTCGGCGCGCTGCCGGTGGGGCCGCCGCTCTATCCCCCAGACGTCACGACCACCCAGACCGAGCGCTTCTTCGTGGCCGAGGTTGTGCGCGAGAAGCTGCTCGAGCGGACTCGCGACGAGCTCCCGTACACCTCCGGCGTCCTGGTCGAGAACTTCGAGGACCGGGGCGGCCTGGTCCACGTCGATGCGGTGATCTACGTCGAGCGGCCGACCCAGAAGGGGATTGTCATCGGCAGGGCCGGCGTCATGATCCGATCCGTCGGCCAGGCGGCCCGCGAGGAGCTGGAGCGGTTGCTCGGGGTCCGCGTCTACCTCGGCCTGCACGTCAAGGTCCACCCGCGCTGGCGCGAGGACGCCCGGCTGCTCGCCGAGATGGAACCTGGCGCCTCTGACCTCGGCGCCATCGCGGAGTTCAACGGGCGTGAGTCCACGCGGGTGTCGGGATCTGGCGCCATCGGGAACGGGGACGGGGACCCTTCGACTCGCGGCGCTGCTGCGCCGCTCGCTCAGGGCAGGCTCAGCGGGCGCGGAAGCGGGGTCACATCCCCTCGGGAACAGGAACGGGCATGGGATCGGAGCGGTGGTGGCCATGAGGGGCAGGCAACGATGAGTTCGCTGGACTCGGTCCTCGTCTTTACCGCAGACGGCTGCCCGCACTGCGCGGCCCTGGTCGAGGACTTCCGCCGCCGCGGCGTCGCCTTCCGCGAGATCAACCTCAGCCGGGAGCCGGCCGAGATGGAGAGGCTTCGGGCCCTGACCTGGGAGCACCGGCTGCCAGTGGTGGCCGACCATGAGCGGGTGTCGATCGGCTTCCGGGGCGGCTCGTCGAGCTACGCCGAGCTCGGCCTCGAGTAGGAGTTCGTACCGCATTGGCCTTTCGGCAGGCGTGGTGGACCGAACTGTCGGCGGGCGGCCACTGCGGCACGAACTCCCTCTGGCGGTCAGTCGTCGGTCGCAGGTCGTGAGCGCAGCTTCTTGCGCTCGCTGCGCTGCCGCTTGGTCTCGAGCCGGCGCCGCTTCGACGAGTCGGGCACGCCGGTCGCGCGCCGCCGCTTGCGCGGCCTGAGCGCCGCGGCCACCAGATCCGCAAATCGCTCGACCGCATCGCGCTGGTTGGCCGAGCGGGTGCGGTGGCGCTCCGAGCTGAGGTGAAGGACGCCGTCCTTCGCGATCCGGGTGGCGAGGCGCTCGGCGACCACGGCCTTCTGGTGTTCGCTGAGCGTTGCCGAGTCGGCCACCGCGAACAGCAGGGTGACCTTGGTGGCCACCTTGTTGACGTTCTGGCCGCCCGGGCCGGAGCTTCGCGAGTAGCGGAAGCTCAGCTCGCCGTCAGGGATCTCGAGGTTCTCGTTGACACGAACCACTAGCGCGCTCCATGACCATGATAGACAACAACGATCAGGGGGCGAGGGTTGCCGGCGAGATCGGGGCGGGCATCGGGGCAGGGCGGCAGTGGGGAGTGAGGCAGTGGGGCAGTAGCTCTCGTGCGTGGACCTGCGGGATCTTCATGGCGAGGCCGGCCAGATTGAATGGGAGTAGTTGAACCGCGGAGGGCGCGGAGAACGAAGAGAGAGGCAGTTTGACCCTTCCGTGTTGTTCCTCTGTGTGCTCCGCGAACCCTGCGGTTCAATCCGTCTCGGCGCGGATCCGTCTTCGCCTCTGGCTTCGCCGTGACGCGAGCGGGCGCGGAAGCGAGGACGTCACCGTCGGCGGCCGGCTCCTGACGTCGTCGTGCTCTCTTCTCACAACAAGGAGCGGATCTCCTCCTCGAGCTTCTGCTCGTCGCCGAGCTCAAAGCCGACGTGAGCGTACATGACGCGCCCCTCGCGGTCGACCAGCAGCGACGTCGGGAAAGCGGAGACCCCGAACATCGAGCTCACCACCTCGGCGTCCTCGGCGCCGTTCTCGAGCAGCGTGAAGGACAGGCCCTTGTCCTCGATGAACTTCGTGGCTTGCTTGGTGTCGCGGAAGGCGTCGACGGCGACGACCTCGAACCCCTGGTTGCGGTAGGTCTCGAACAGCTTCTGCAGGCGTGGCAACTCCACGCGGCAGCCGCCTCACGTGGGGAACCAGAAGGCGAGCATCAGGACCTTGCCCCGGCGCAGGTCGCTGAGCGAGTGCTGGCGCCCGTCGTAGTCCGCCAGGGTGACGTCGTCGATCATGCGGGCCAGCCGCTGCCGCGCCTGCCGCAGCTGCTCGTCAAGGCCCTCCTCGCTGCCGTTGACCGCGGCCCACGCCTGGCGGAACACCGGCACTGCCTGGTCGCGGTCGCCGAAGACCGCCTCCCGGGAGATCCGCTCGAGCGCCGCCGCGGCGTCGCCCTCCCGGAGCAGCGCGCTCGCCCAGAACCGGTCGAGGGGGGCGCTGACCAGGCCGAGGTAGTCGTTCACACGGTCGCGATCCGCTTGCTCGAAGAGGGCGAGGGCCTCGGCCGTCTGGCCCTGGTTGTAGAGGGCCCACGCGCGGTAGCTGAGGGCGGTGACGCGGCGCCGTTGGACGCGCGTCGCGACCTCCTCGTCGCCGAGCTCGCGTTTCGGATTGTCGGCCCGCCAGGCCTCGGGCGTTGACCGGGCTTCAGCCGCCTCGGCGTGCGTGCCGGCGAGCGGCCAGTCGCCAACCTTGCAGGCGGCAGCCATGATCATGTCGAGGGAGTCGAAGCTGAGCGGTCCCTGCGCCTCCAGCGCCGCGATGAACGGCGCGAGGTCGAGCGGCCGCCCGGCATCCACCGCCACCGGCGCGAGCTCGGTAGCGAGGAAAAGCCGCGCCTCGGGATCGGTCATCCGGGCCAGCATCGGCTCGACGATCTCGTAGGCCTGCACGGGTTGGCCGAGGTCGTGCGCGTAGTAGGTGATCAGGTCGACCGCGTAGTAGCCGGCGGCGCGGTGGTCGGCGTGCTCGGCGACGAAGCCCTCGACGAGGGCCACCTGCTCAACGCGGCTGCCCGCGTCGAGGTAGGCCTCACGGAACACCCGGTACGCGGCCTCGGCGGGGTCCTCCGCCTGGCGGCCGCAGCCGGCGGCCGGGGCCAGCAGCCCGAGCAACAGGCACAAGCTCAAGGAGCGAGCCATGGTCCCTCCCGTGCGCCCCATGCTGCCAGGGTGGAGCGCTGGTCAAGTGTAGCGTGCCAGCGGAGAGATACCCCCTTTCTGCCAGGGGACAGGGGCTGGGCGTGGCTCAAGGCCTCTCGGGAACGGGGACGGGAACGGGCGCCTCACTCGCGGCGACTGATCAACGGGCGGCTGCGAGCTCCGGGAACAGCCCCGCCAGGCCGGCCTCGGAGGCCGGGCAGACGCCGCGGTCCGTGATCAGCGCCGTGACGTAGCGTGCCGGGGTGACGTCAAAGGCGAAGTTGGCAGCCGGACTCCCTGGCGCCACCACCTCCACCTCGACCACCCGGCCGTCGGCCGCGCGGCCCGCGATCCGCGACACCTCGCGCGGATCCCGTTGCTCGATCGGAATCTCGCGCAGGCCGTCGCGAATCGTCCAGTCGATCGTGGGGTGGGGCAGCGCAACGTAGAACGGGATGCCGTTGGCGTGCGCGGCGAGCGCCTTCAGGTAGGTGCCGATCTTGTTGGCCACGTCGCCGGTCCGGGTGGTCCGGTCGCTGCCGACGATGCAGACGTCGACCAGGCCGCGCTGCATGAGGTGGCCGCCGGCGCTGTCCACGACCACGGTGTGGGGCACCCCGTGGGCGCCGAGCTCGAAGGCCGTGAGGGCCGCGCCCTGGTTCCGCGGGCGGGTCTCGTCGACCCAGACGTGGAGATCGAGGCCGGCGTCGTGGGCCATGTAGAGGGGCGCCAGCGCGGTGCCCCAGTCGACGGTCGCGAGCCAGCCCGCGTTGCAGTGGGTGAGCACGTTGAGCGGCCGGCCCCGGGTCGAGCCGGCGAGCTCGCGCAGGATCCCCAGGCCGTGCACTCCGATCCGCCGGCAGATCTCGACGTCCTCGTCGCAGATCGCCGCCGCCCGCCGGTAGGCCGCTGCCGCGCGGTCCTCCTGCGGGAGCGCTGACACCGCGGCGGCAATCTCGCCGAGCGCCCACTGCAGGTTGACCGCTGTCGGCCGGGTCGCCGCGAGACGCGCGACGGCCGCAGCGAGGCTGCGGTCCGAGGGGTCCCGGCGCAGGGCCAGGCAGACGCCGTAGGCCGCCGCGGCGCCGATCAGCGGCGCGCCGCGCACGCGCATCGTGCGGATCGCTTCGCCCGCATCGTCGACGGTGGCCAGCGTCAGGATCCGGACTTCGTGGGGCAGGGCGGTCTGGTCGATGACCTCCACCGACCAGCCGTCGTCCGCGACCCAGATCGAGCGGTAGTGCCTGCCATGGATCTTCACCACGGGGAGTGTAGCTGACGTGCGCGGCGCACAGCAGCGACCCGTCTCCGTGCCCGTGCCCGCTCGCTCGCCCCGTCCTCGAGAGCGCTGCGCGCCGATTCTCTGGAGGCGCTCCCCGAGGGTGCCACCTTTGGCGATTTCTGGTCTCGAGGGCTTCTTGGGGAGAAAGGTCGTGCCGAAATCGCCAAAGATGGCACGCCCGCAGGACGCGCTCGCCGCGCACTCGGCTCGCCTTCCGGGCGGGGAAGCGGAAGGGGAAGCGGAGGCATCTATACTGCCGGCGGAGGTCTCCTGCCGATGCGCTCACGACCGCTCGCCGTCGTCGTGCTCCTGGTCGCGGCCGCTCTCGCCGGCTGCCGGTCGGCGGCCCCGCCCGAGCCGGTGGGCCCGCAGGCGTGGTGGGACCCGTCCGACGCCGAGCTCCTGACCTGGGAGGCCGACCGCCCGTCGTTCCAGCAGGAGTTTGCCCTCGAGGCGTCGGGCCTCGCTGCCTCAGATCGCTTCCTGTACGTGGCCTCGGAGAAGTACGCCCGGGTCCTTCAGCTGCCGGTCGACGCACCCACGACGGCGCGGGTGATCGAAATCGCGGTGCCGGCGCACAGCGAGCTCGAGGGCGTGGCGTACGGCGGCGGCGCGCTGTACCTCTGCGATGAGGCCCACGCTGTCGTTTACGAGGTGCCGTTGCCGGCCGGTGAGGCGCTGCCCGACGCCGGCGTCGCGACGGCCCTGCCGGCCACCGAGCTGGCGATCGCCGGCGCGGACATCCAGCCCGGCAAGGTCGGGGTCGAGGGCATCGTCGTCGACGCCGCTGCGCAACGGCTGTGGCTGCTGCTCGAGCGCCAGGGCACGCCGGAGACCGGGTGCGTCTCCACCATCTTCCGGCTGCGCCGGTCGGGCGGCAGGCTCGAGGAGGACGGCCCACCGATCGAGATCGTTCTCGAGGACTGTGACTGGCGGCTGACCGGCCTCGAGCTGTGGCGCGGCGAGCTGCTGGCGCTGAAGACGCAGTTCCCGGGCGAGCGTTACGAGCTGATCGCGATCGACCCCGAGTCCGGAGCGTCGCGGACGGTTCTCGAGCTGACCGATCTGCTGCGGTCGGTGCGGCGCGAGGGCTGGCACAACAACGTCGAGGGCCTCGCGGTGAGCGCGGACGGGACGCTGTGGCTGGTCTCCGACAACGCGTGGACGGTGGTGGTCGACGATCCGGAGCCGCCGAAATCCCACGAGAAGACGCTGCTGATGCGGATCCCACCCACCGCGACGACTCGCTGAGCGCCGGCCCCTCGGCCTCGGAGATTCTGACAGCGGCTCCCCGGGTGGCACGCTCAGCCTCTTCATCGGCCCTCGTCGCAGACCCGATGACACGTCGCGGACCCGTGTTAGCCTGAGCTCGAACGAAGGGAATCTCCTATCCACTTCGCGACCATAGGCACCCTGCAGTCTTTGGCGCCTTCGCTCCAGTCGGGGCCCAGAGTGTTCGTCTGCGGAGAGCCGATGAGCGAACTTCGGTTGAAGGCGATTGCGGGGACCGGCACGACGCTCGCCGTCGTTACCGGCCACGCGCGGTTGCGACGGCGCGCCCTGCGCGAGGGGCGGTACGCGTGAGACGCGCCGCCTCGCCGCTCCTCCTTGGCACACTCATCGGCCTGTTCACGCTGCTGTTCTTCCACCAGGTCCTCGCCGGCCGGGTGTTCGTTCAGACCGATTTCCACCAGACGTTCGAACCACAACAATCGTGCGTCCGCGATGCCGTCGCACGTGGTTCAGTCCTGTGGAACCCTCGCCTGTCGAACGGCACCCCGCTGGTTGCCAACCCGATCTACGCCGCGCTGTATCCGCCGCGCTGGCTGATTGCTGCACTGGAGCCAGCGATCGGGTTGACCCTGCTGGGAGTGGCGCACGTCCTTTGGGGCGCGCTCGGCACCCTGATCCTCGCCAGGCGCTACCGGCTCGGCGGTTCCGCCGCTCTCACCGCCGCACTCGCCTTCGGCTTCTCCGGCTTGACCATCTCGGCCACGGCGCCATGCGCCTACGGCTGGACGCTTGCGTGGGAGCCATGGCTGCTGCTTGGGTTCGAGTCGGTGCTGACCTCGAGCCGCAGGCGCCGCGCCGTCCTCGCGCTTGCCCTCACGGTTTTTTTCGTCCTCGTCGCGGGTGAACCGTTCGTGATCGTTGGTGCGCTCATCGGAATGGCCGCTCGATGGGTGCTCGCCTATCCCACCGACACCGCCGTCGAACGGCGTCGCGGATTGCTCGCCGCTCTGATCGCAATGGCACTCGGGGTCGTCGCCGCGCTACCCCACATCGTCGCCGCCAGCCGGCTGTTCCCCAGCACGGTGCGCGCCAGCGGCTTCAAGATCAGCGGCGTGCTGCAGTGGTCGCTGCATCCGCTCGAGTTGATCGGTTTCGTCGTTTCCGATCCGTTCGGCGATCCGACAACCTACGGGCCCCTCGCGTTTTGGGGGCAGAAGCTGGTCGAGCCGCGGGGACACTTCCTCTTCCAGGGCAACTA
>Ga0209254_10001885_pt1 | contig 18897 bp, 21 predicted proteins | sample FrelakmetDIP11DI_FD_187148 | JGI IMG/M metagenome (GOLD analysis project Ga0209254, IMG submission 187148) | Freshwater lake sediment microbial communities from the University of Notre Dame, USA, for methane emissions studies - DIP11 DI (SPAdes)... | ecosystem: Environmental > Aquatic >...
ATCGCCATCGGCAAGGTGACCAAGAGCATCGAGAAGATGGGCATCAAGCTGAAGACCGAGCCGGTGATCGAGGTGCAGAACATCGTCGCCTCCTCGGACCTGGGGCAGAGCATCAACCTCAACGCCATCGCCATCACCCTTGGACTGGAGAGGGTGGAGTACGAGCCGGAGCAGTTCCCTGGGCTAGTGTATCGTCTGGACTCGCCCAAGGTAGTTCTGCTGCTCTTCGGTTCCGGTAAGTTGGTGTGCACGGGCGCCCGTAAGCCCCAGGACGTCGAGGACGCGGTGGACAAGATCACAGCGGAGTTGCGCGCGGCGAGCCAGCTAAGGTAAACGTCTTTCCCCCCATTCTATTTTACTTTTCCTTTCACTAGAATGGTGACCGACTCTGGCCTAAGCGCAATAAAGACCTCCCTCGTTCTCATTTCATAATCTCTCAAGTTGCATTTATGCGAACGACGTGATGGAACTGAAGGTTAGTTCATCGTTTCTTAACAATGGCCGTGAAGATGTAACTTCGGTTTTCTGTTAAAAACAAGAATGAAGAACGATCGATGAGAGAGAAATACATCCGGCGGAACGCGGTGCCGAGTAATCCGCCATATCGTGCGGACGGCAACCCGTGAACTGCGCCGGATGAAAGCACTGTCCAGACATGCTTTATTACTATGTTCTAAAATTATAATCATAGGTTAATAAGAGTATTGCTGTGAAAATCACGCGCGATTCTCAAAATCGAGGATGTGACCGAAGACGGTAATTTGATGTGATTCGATAATCACAACCCGACCGGCGACGAACAACAATGGAGTACCTTTCGTTCGATATCCTGGTCGTAAGGATGCGGCAGTGGAAAACGAAATCCTTTTTTATTTCTTGAGGAACGATCCAAGCAGGATGGTTCATGATCTCTTGCCCGTGCATGAATGGAAGCACGAGCTGAACGATTAAATAAAATTTATCAAAGATAATATTTAAACGAGCGGCTTCAATACTGGAGGAGATATGTGACAATGTTGCGTTCCACATTAGGCAACATAAAAATGAAGTTCGCCTCTCAAAAGACCGGCTCGATCGCTTCTTCAATTAAAGAATGGCTAATTCGTTCTGTCAATCGCACCGGCGTTGTGCCGGAAAACTGGGTAGCCGAAATCAAGGGCACATACCCCCACCAAGGTTCGAGCTTCACTCAAGGATTGGAATTCAGCAACGGCATCTTGTACGAAAGCACCGGAATGAACGGTCGGAGCAGGGTGGTTCAGGTCGATTTAAGTTCCGGGAACTATCTTAGAGAAGCGTGTTTAGATTCTGATTACTTTGGCGAGGGAATTACTATCCTTGGAGATTGGATCTTTCAACTGACCTGGCACGAACAGATTTGTTTTGTATACGACAAAGACACGCTACAGTTCGTAAGGGACATCGCTTACAGGGGCGAAGGGTGGGGACTGTGCAATGACGGGTCAGCCATCATCATGTCTAATGGGACGGATAGAATCGTATTTCGAGATCCAGAATCATTCAAGATTCGGCGGATGATCAGAGTGCGTGATAATAAGGGGCCAGTGTTCAATCTGAATGAGCTTGAGTACATCGATGGCATGATTTATGCCAATGTGTGGATGACCAACAGGGTCGTTGTCATTCAACCTGAGAACGGGAATGTGGTGGCAGAAATAGATGGGGCAGAGATTGAGCGGATTGGCCGGATCGACGGTGACGCAATGAACGGAATCGCGCACGACCCAATATCTGGAAAAACTTATTTCACCGGAAAAAAATGGCCAAGAATAGTTGAGACCATTGTCAAGAAACAGCCAGTCTAGTGCCATGGGGAAGACTCATCTGGCGCCAAGGATTGAGTGGACAATGAGCTGTCACCATTATCTAAAATGATAATGATTAATATCGTCGGAGTCGAAGAATAATATAATTAATGAATGCAAGATAGTAATCTTGCTGGGGGGCGGATCGTCGATTCCTATTCTTAAGGGGGATAGGAAATGCTCACCGGTCTGGTATGGTTCTCCACCCCCCGGCACACAATTAAGATTTTCGACCCATGACAGGACCTATCGTGATGCTATGGGGTTAATGATTGAAGCCATTCGCATGGAGGTTGGTTAATTTAATGGAGTTAATCTTATTTTATAGGGTCGTTTGCAAGGGCTTCACGTTCTAATCTTAAATCCCATGGAATCCTCAAAGTCAGTCCCCTAACGCCCTTTTCTCTGCTAAACTCGTTTATGACCGCTACTAGATATTCCTTAATTCTCCATTCTTTGGCTCCTAACATCTTCAGTCGGTCGAGTCCAGGAACATCTGGAATTGCCTGGAGTGCGGGATGGGGGTATGATGGATCAAACGGGCTTTGAATGGAAAAAGTAAGTCCATCCCAGGGATATAGAAAAAGGACTAGAGACCGGTAACCCAATAATTGATTCGGCAACCGGTCATGGAAAGTTCGCCAACTTACTTCTTTTTAGGCGCCACTTTCTTCGTCTTTGGCTTCGCGGTTTGCTTCTTCGGAGCTTTCTGGGCAGCCGCGATGGCTCCGATCTGGATGAACATGTCCCTGGTCAGCATCCCATGAGCGATCATCACTGCATTGGCGTCGAGGAGTTGCTGTTTCAAATCCTTTGCCCAGAGGTGCTCGATGATCATGATCAATGCCGAGCTGTTATTCGGTATGTCTTTAGCAACGCGGTCCATGTCCTTCTGTGTGAAACCGATGCCCTTCTCGGCGACCATCTCTTCTCCCTCTCGGTAACCCTTATTGGCACCTTCCTTCCCTCCAGCACCGAATCCGATCAAGGCACCGATACCAGCGCCCAATTCGACTAGCTCTGTATCTCCAAGGTCTGTTCCCGCGACCTGGGTGAGCTTGCCCTTCTTATCCTTAAGGACGAACATGTAGTCCACAAATCTGATTATCCCCTTTTCCCTGGCTTTGTCCAAAGCCGGAAGGATTTCTCCTTTGAATTCATTCCCTGGGAACCCGAACACGAACATCTGCATTGGTCCAAACATTACCATTTTTTCCCTCCTTAGATGACTCGGGAAAAACACTGAAAAGGCGCACCCATTCTTCACGGCCACCATTATGGCGCTAGTCGGAGGAATATTACCTTTCAGCCATTCATCCCGTAGACATTAAACCATTGTTATACCCCATATATAAAGTATCATGGTTTATGTTAGCCGTAATCGGCGCCTACCCATTCATCTCAGCAAGCTGCTTGTTCTGAGTCCGATCGCGTCCGTAATGTATTAATAAGAAAATGTATGAATCCTCAGGGCGCAGTGAGTTTAGGGCTTTGAGGGCATAGCTAATTAATTTCAAAGATAAGATTGAGTATATTCTTAATTACATCGTTATTATGGACAAAAAGACCAGGTGCAGTATTGACTTCATTTATTGCACCACCTGTTTCAGCCAATGGCCTATCGATATTCTTAGTGATAACATCGATGCCTCCCAATGTAATATCCATAATTTTCATAATCTTTGTGCAATCGCTTATTATGTCTTCGTGCACAATGCTCTTTACATTCTTCATTTCGCCTCCAGCCATATAATTGATGGCCGTTCTGACGTATACTACCTCATATTTTCTCGGTACATAATTAACAGAAATTTTTCTGTTACGAAGACATTGTTTGACATCATTGTCAATCACAATTGGATAAAGCGGGAGATGACTTTCTTCTCTTACACGTCTATCGTTTTCAACCTTTATGAGATTCCTTATGTTATTTTCCCCATCCCCTTTGACATTGGCTGGAATCCTCTGAAAGGCGTCTAGCATTCTATCTTTGAAGAAAAGAACCCTGAAATGATCCCCTTCGATAAAATCCTCCATTAGATAATTGCCATCATACATCAAAGAACTAAAAATGGCTCTATTCAGCTTGTTCATGCTTCGTATGTTTACTGTAACTCCTTTCCCACGACTGGTTCCAAAGCAGGGTTTGATCACTACTGCCCTCTTTCTCATCATAAAATCTTGTCGTGCTTCTTTTATTGTACTTAATGAATATTTTTTATAGTAGGGCACCTGTTGAAAACCATACTTTTTTAGAATTTCAAATGTTGCGTATTTATCTCCGCACAACCAATATGAAAATGCATTTTCCAAGTCAAATATAGGACCATTTCTGATGCGCCTGGTTACATTCCCAAGCTTAAACTCATATGCGCCATCAACCAAATCCTCAACTTTTATCCCTAACTCATATGCGTTATCCTTCAATGTCTTAATGGTAAGATTTTCTCTGGGCACATCTTTTTCCCTATTTGATAACGATGCTATTTTCCGTTTCCATTTATCCATACTGGCATAATAAAAATATTGGATATGCTCAGTTTTAAACCCCTTCATCATATCAATATGCTCCTTGGTAACGTTCTGCTTTTCCGTTTATCTGCTATTCTGTTCTCCTCATCTGAATGAATGATTATTTTATTCTTTCTAACTTTTCTATAAAAACAACATCTTCGTAATATTTCATTTACCGTTCAATATTTATTATTCCGTTGATGCCGTGAGGTTAGAGCTGTGAGAGATGAATTGAACCGCTTCATTACGATGCATTATAAGGACATCGAGGTTAATCGTCATAGGGGAAGATGGAGCAAAATCAACCTTCAACAAACAATCATGAATCTCAAAGCCCAAGATTCAGATGGGCAGACGATTTCCAATTGAAACATGGAGAGGTCTTGAAGGGCGTTATAGGGGCCCTGATACCTGGGGCTATATTGGTCATTGCGCCCTGGGTGACCATCCAGTTAATACTCATCGACTCTGGCTCCATACTACCTGAGATCAGCGACGCGCTTCGGTCCTCCCTCAGCGATTTGAGCACAACGCTTTTTATCTACGGGATTTTAGTATCCATTTTCGGGTTTTTTAGAGGCTTCTATCCAAAGGGGACGGTTTCGAGATTTCTATTCTCTGAAATAGAAGCCTTGTCCCTGTGCGTGTTTTTTTATGTTCTCTTCTACGCCAGCACACTTCCGGACATCCTTCAGCAAATCAATATTCAGCTAGATTTACCTTTCTTATTCCTCTTATCACTGGTGATACCACTTTTATTTGCGATCATGGCCGTGGGAGAGTTGGTGGATGAGAGAAGCAATTGGAAGAAGAGCCTCGGCCTTCAAATGAAGAGTAGAACTCTGAACCCTGAGAGCAAATGGCTCGATTTCAATCCCCGCATCGGCAAGATTGGGGAAGGGGCACGGCTCTCTTTGATTGCCTATATTCCCTTCATCTTCCTTCCAGTGATTTTCTTGACCTTTATCTCGGGCACTCTGGAGAACACCAATTTCCAGAACAACCAAGGGATGGCAGATGCCTTCAAGGAAGTCCTAAATGCGATAATTCCCTTCAGCATCTTTATCGTTCTCTTCTCATTCCTTCGTGGCTTCTATCCAAAGGGTACGTTCGCCCGGGTCCTCTTCGGTGCGATCGTTGTCGTGCTGATCCTAATGCTCGTCGATGCGGCCTTCTTATCTGGTGGCCTGGAGAATGCTTTCTTGGCCTCTGGCGTGATCATAGACCTGGACCCCGTCCTTCTGGTCATCCTGCTTTACGCAACCTTAGGATTCGTTGTGGTAGTCGCGGAGCTATTGGACAATCGCAGGAAATGGATGAAGGAGGTCGGTAGGAAGGTCGAGCCTTGGACCAAGGATGACGGCCAAAGCATGGTCATGGATTTCCGCATACGCTATGCCGCTTTCGTCGCGGGGGCGAAGAAGGGGAAAGGGGTCTTCAGAAGATACATAATCTATCCAACGCTAATCGTTGTCATCGTCATAGCGGCTCTAGAGTACTTGAACGACCCGACCTATGAAGTGAGCCTTAACGAATTGCAGTTGTTGATAGGTGTGACGCTGACATTCGGCCTTCTGGTCGTCTTGGTACAATTTTTACGCGCATCCTATCCTAAAGGATCAATTTCTAGGTTGACCTTCGGCCTGGCCGTGGTGGTCTTCATTGTAATATGGGCACTTCAGTTCGTGGGCGGAATTGTGGATGTCATCAAGGTAACGATCGAGGCTGCGGAGGGATCGTCCGAGATCTCAACAGTCATCAACCCTTACTTGAATTATATCTTGATTCCGTTCTTTGCTTGGGCAGGCTTCCTCGCAATGTGGTATACCATTCAATATTTCAGCCACAGAAAGGAATGGGCCAAAAAACGAGCGACACTCATCGATCAAGCCTAAACGATTATTTCGAGCTTACTAGATCTTGAGCTAAATGCTTTACAGCATATTTCAGGATTAATGGAAGAATATGGCACGGCGAGCTGAGGGGCTTCTCCGAAACGAGCGCAGACAATATCGCCGAGAGGTTCAAGAAACGCATGGAGTGCGCATTTGCCCGGACCTTCGACTTTAGCAATCATACCATGCGCCGGACATTCGGAAGGCGCCAATGGCAGCTAAAGACGCCTGTCGAGACCATCTCCGACATGTTTGGACATGAGTCCATCGACATGACGAAGAAGTATCTCAGTCTCAACCTGACCGACCATGAAGAACCAATAAAAGCTCAATTACGTTTTGTGCGCTCGGTTGTGTAAACTCCCGCACAGTCGGGGCATTTTTTACCCCAAGCCAGTATGAAATGGTGGACCCAAAGAGAATTCAAACGACAATGGACACTGGCTTAGAGCGAAAATATCCTAAACAGGATATCGCGTTAATTTTCGTAAAAGGGTATGAGAGATAATCAAACGCTTCCCCCTTTCTTTTTTTCCTTCTCTAGATCTTAAAATGAGGACGCCGTGAGGTTCGAGCCTCTCGGTTAATGTACTTCAGGGCTTCCCCCGACCAATCCTCCACCATAGACCTCTGCCCAACTCCTCATCGTTGTACTCTCTTGGTGGAAGTTGCCTCTCGAACTGCCTAGGTTCCTCAACCTCATTACCGATATCTGGCTCAGAGTTATTGGCAACATAATAATCATTTGGACTGTTGTAGAATAAGTACACCACTCCCAAAATTATGAATATTATTCCTAGAACTCCAAAGAATTCGCCAGTGGGAACGCCTGCCAACATTATACCAAACAAGCTGGTAAAGGTCAATATAACTAGGAGCAACCCGATGGTAACGAAGAATGCGCAATAGAATATCTTCTTGGTGAAGCTAGTCATCTATCTTTCTTCGCTTGAAACGAAGGCTAGCCAATCCTATAAAGACTTCCCCTAATCAGGAAAAATGCATCATGAATAGGCAAATTTTTCTGTAAATTCTATTTTAGTCCAGCTTGCGCTCCATGCTCAAATATTGGACTTTTAAAGGTAAGATTGTGAGTCGGGAAGGGACGTGAAAGTAGGGATGCCGTGAGGTTCGGGCGATATTAAATGAGCGGAGCTTGTTTCTCCGTAATCATCTAATAATCTCCCGATCCTAATTCAAGGATCAAGGGGAGTTGGTCATGTTTGACAGGATGCATTATTTGTTCACCGAACCCGAGGATATTGAAGGTCAGGCGATATCAATAAGGTCGACTGTTAGATTTTTATTAAAATTTGAAAAGGTGCTGGAAATCAGGGATTCTGATGGGAGATTACTTGGCAACCTAAGAGAGGATTTGTCTAATTCGACCAATATTTTCGAAGATACTTTTGGAAATAAGCTCGGCGAGATAAAAATCGTAGGTAGAGCTAAAGGGGAAAGTGGTTACAAATTATCAATTCTAAATTCATTAAATATTCCACGTGGTATAATAACGGGCGGAGCAAACAAATATTTGAGTATAGTTAGCAGGAAAACCACAGTTGTCCCCATTCATAAATTGGAGGACACCTCTGGCCATTTAATAGCTATCACAGATTCGTTTCAGTACAGATCAGCATGGACGAAACAGGAGACCATATCCTCAACTATAAGGATGAATGGCATGAATGTTAGAGATCCAAATGGTAATATCATCGCTACTTGCAAGGCAGGCCCTACTACCGATTCTTTTCAAATCGATCTATTATCATCCAGTATTGACGGATTACTAGTCCTTAGTCTGATCATCTCTGTGATCCGTGGCTTATTGACACCCGCGGGAGGATAAGCCCTAATTTCAATGTAGATTCTGCAGAACCAGTGTTACCAACTATTGAAGCTTTTAACGCCTACGGCACGATAGCATTCCACATTCGCAGGATGGTATCTACTCGCTCAAATTTGGGGATGCCGTGAGGTTCGGGCTGTGAGAGGTGAAGAGCTGAGCCATTTCGCCTCTTTCTCTTTTTTTCCTTTGAGCCTTTCCTGCAATTTGAACAATGAAACGGAATCAATGTTTATGTTATCAGCAATCGGGCAGCAATCAACTATTCGAAATATTGCTGCCAATGTTCTTTGCGGCTCTGCCGCAACGAGATGATGATTTCGAAGGAACCATGAATGAAGTCCATCCTATCAAGTGCGGAGTCCTGTATCATTCCCAATGATGTGGGCTCATCAGCGAACCATTGTTGTTTCCTGGGCTGAATCACAAACAGGCAGCCAAAGGTGCATTCGTTGTCCATGGAAAGACCCATATTGTACTAGAATGCACAAGTTTATATTATTTCCGATTAAACATAAGCGAAATTACAATTTTTTACTTTAATCGCGCTCTTTTATTCTATATATTTATGAAAAGACTATCTATTTGTCTAATAAGCATCTTGCCGTCTAGATACCTATAGCTCATCATGTACTCCCCGGACCACTTGGTGGACGAGATGGTGACGCTCGACCCTTTCTGATTGATCAGCTTGCGCTCCATGCATGATGCTTGGACTCTTGGAGGTAAGAGGTAAAGGGGGAGAGGGGCGTGAAAGTGGCCAGCTCGGTGATTGATAGAAAATGCCAGAAGAAGCTTCGGAACGCCAATAGAAACGATCTCCGCGATGCTCGGTCATGAGAGCGTCGATATGACCAAGCGCTACCTAGGCTTGAACCTCGAAGATCAGGACCAACCGATGAGGAAGCAAGACGAATTTGTAAGCTCAATCCTCGGATATCCTAAAAAGGATATTTCCGAGGGTGAGCCAGTGAAAGTGGTGGGCCCAAAGAGATTTTGTCCCACAATTCCGACTGGCTAAGACCTAAAATTGCCCTTTCGACAAACGACGAACGGTTTTGGAGAAACAGAGCTATAGAACGATAAATCCCTTTCTTTTCTTTTTCTTCTAACTTATCTAATTCATCTAATTTATCGAGATACTGGATGATAGAGTTAGATGCGCATTAGATGTATTCAGGCTAATATTATAGGTCAATGAAACATTGTTTCATAATATCGTCTTTTTTACATACAAATAAGAAAGTCCTCGTGTGGCAAGACCAAGACATATACAGATCTTTCCGTTTGAAAAAGTGCTTAGCATTTATCCATTGATGTATATCGCTGAAAACATGGCATAAGCTCGAGGAAGAAAAAAGTAATTCGTTTTCTTATTTCGACCTCTTCCATCTTATTTTCTCCCACGTAAGAATTAAGTAATAATAAAAAACATAGAGAATTTGGTGGGTGGAGTAATCAACTAACAAGAAGAGTGTTGCTTCACTTGCCAGACTAGAAAGGGAGTTGGACAAGTGTCTATAAAATCGAAAGAAATTCGAGGTCGATGGGCGTGTATAGCAGCCAGTCTATTATTATTGCTATCATTTAGCCTAACTTCCTCATTCGCCACCGCATCATTTGTTGAGAATGATGAAGTCCTATTTATGGGCGATGAATCTTCAGTGTTGTTTAGTGGATATTTGAAAATCCGAATAGCATGTGTTGATTCTTCACAAATGAGTTTGAAACTCTACTCACCCAAGGACTATAGTTATGGTGGATACGTCGACAGATGGACTGTTTACAATAAGAATTCTTACCAATATTATTACTATAAGATTCCTACAGATGCTTACCAAGGAAAATGGAAATTGACTGCAACAGGAACTAGTGGCTACTATACCACTCAATATTTCAGCCTTGGATATGAAGTGCTTCCATGGTCAATCTATAATAATAATCAAGGAGGAAACCTCGGTTCTCAATATTTAACTGGAACATCAAAATTGTTCCCAGTTCCAACTGACAATACCGTTGGACCAGCAGCGTCTCTTGGAATACAAATAATGTCTTTTGCCCTCATAGATGGATACCCAAGTCTAAATGTCAAAATTGATTCGACGTATAATGACGGCAGTTATCCAAGGAATGGGATTTGTTATATCAAGATAATGGCTCAAAAGGTCACTTCCTGGTCGCCAAACCCCGGTGTAACCTATGGTTCGAATCCATCTACGTATAAATCAATATTCGATTTCAAGAATGGCATAGAAGACAACGGAGGACTGAATCTCACTAACAATTACAATTCAGGAACATCGGGTTCTGCTCAAATTGGAAGCACCCTGGCCTATTTTGTAGTGGGTTTGATCCCCGGGTGTGGAACCATGATTAAGGCCGCAAAATTATTGACAGATCTAAAGAAGATTACTACCCCCGGTAATCTACACTCACTCAGTGCGAGTGATCTTGGAACAGGATATTGCCTCTGGTCGGATTATAGTCCACTTCATTATAGGTTGGAAGGCTCTGCATATAATAATGTCGACATTCATATGTTGAATCAAGGAGCCTCATACGTCTGGAAGGTATGGGCAGAGGTCCAATACATTGATCACTGGGATGTTAGCGGTGGTAGTGTTATTTTAGAACTCCGTTCGACACAGACCTTAGCACCAACGTACATATGCGTTGTATAAACCTGTCTTTTTTTTTAATTTTTTATTTTTTTGATTATCTGTAGATACTTCCTGGCACAGGGAAATCCGTGCTATCCCTTAATTCTGGTTGACCACCATCTAAAAAGTTCTTTCAACGAACGTCGAACGGTTTTAGAGAAACAAAGCTTTTGAGAGATGAAGAATTGAAACCTCTTATCTATCCTTTTTCTATTCATCTATTCAATTCTATTCATACTGGCTCAAATTGAATAGGGAGTGAATAAGCCCTTTTTTGCAGAATAAGAATTTGGATTGCTACAGCTCGAATCCAAGTTCAATCAGCGCGTGTTCTACATCTTTTCGACTTTCTTCATCGATTCCTGAATCAAGAAATCCCAGTTTATCCGCGTATTCGACAAATCTGATTATTCCTTGAATGGGTAGAATCGCTCCGAGTATCCCCTCGTCGTAATTAAGCGAGAATAGGATCGCCACATGATCTGGCAAGGCTAGAATCAATGAGTTCTCATAATGCTCAGGAATCCCTATTATCACTTCGTCCTTTCGCATGTTGCCTAGCTTTCTTCTTATCAATAGGTTCTTCCTAAAAAGTGGGATCAATTCCTTGGAGAAGTCGATGATGTTTAGGCTAGATTCCGATTCTTTTCGAGAAATATATTCTTCGATTTTCTTGAACAATTTAGGATCGATAGCCAATACATAATCCTTGTTCTTCCAACTGACTGTCGAGTCTCTTATCGATTCGATTATATCTCCAATAAGTTCCTTCGGTGCCTTTCTCTCCTGCCAGAGGGTCTCTCCATTGAACTTGATATGGCAGTTCCAGCACCCTCCAAGGTCCATGCAATATGTGAGATGGAGGTTCTCTCCTTCCTTCACGATTCCTGTGATTATTCCAGAACTAGCAACCTCCGAGAATGATGCAGCTAATACCTCGCGATTGGTTGTTATTTGGATTCTGCGCCTCTTCATCCAATACCACCAAGGTAGGAATTCAATTGTCGTTACTCATCGATCAGGGAAATTAAGGAACGCGTTGCGCTTAGCTTTGATTTTGCCTTCGAATAGCCCAATCCTATAGTCGTCTTTCCATTAAGATCGATGGCGTAATAGAAAGCCTTCTTACCTGCTATCATTCTCTCGTACTCTCGGTGCTTAATCACCCATTTATTGCGTTCGGCCAGTTCCTTTAGGTAAGTAATTGGTTCGGGGTTGTTCGCGAGCAATAACAGTTCATCGGTAAGGAAGAGCAATCTAACTATTTCCTTCGATTCATCATATCCTTTCTGAAGGAAGAGTGCGCCAAATATTGCCTCAAGGGTCCCAGCAACCATGGAATCTTCGATTTTGATACCAGAATTGGCAGGACTCACAAGAATTAGGGCATCCAGCCCCAGCCTTCGACCAATCGTATTCAGGACAAAATCGCTTCGTAAGTAATTGCGAATATGGGATAACTTGTTCTCGCGTTCATCGAAGCGCTGATAAAGGGTCTCAGCAAGGCAAAGGTCGATTACACCATTCCCTAGGAACTCCAGTCGTTCGTTATTGTTCTTCCCAGCAGATGAATGGGTTCTGGCCCTATCCCAAAGCTCGGAAGCATCAGCCTTTAGTCGTTCCAAAATCTTATCGTTTTCATTCATGCTCTGGCACCATTCAAGGTGTACCAATACATCAGTATTTTCCTTACTCTTATTTTTCGGCAATCGATTCTTCAAATTGAACCTAATTAGATGCAACATTGTTGCGTAATAATCAGTAATTTCGTAACAAATAATACATTGAACGTCCCATATAGTTAATGGCAGGTTGCGAGTCAATTTGACCAAGCACGAGTCGGTCCTCAAAGGCGTAATCTCAGCGCTCGAGCGCCGAGGGTGGAAAGGCAAGGATAGGCCACCAGGCAGCTGCACGATCTACAGGGTCAAGAAGGACGGACAACCAGCTAAGCTCGTAGTGGTCCCGAAGGAGGGAGAGGCTTGAAGGTGGCTCTTTATGCCAGGGTCTCCCGCGCCGACAAAGACCAGGACCCAGAGAACCAGCTCCGTAAGTTGCGCGAGTACGCGATGAGGAATCAATGGGACATCTACGCCGAATTCCACGACTACATAAGCGGAGCAGCACCCGTCAAGCCCGCCTTGGAGAAGATGCTCAGGGAGGGGCGAGGGCGACATTACGACGCCGTCTTTATCGTGAGGCTTGATCGCTTAGGCAGATCCACCAAGCAATTACTGACCCTCCTTGAGGACTTGGACCGCTTCGGGGTCGCATTGATATGCACGGACCAGCAGATCGACACTAAAAGCCCAGCTGGAAAGCTGCTTTTCACCGTCCTCGGAGCCGTCGCGGAGCTGGAGCTCGACCTCATCAGGGAGAGGACCAAGGACGGGCTTGCTAGGGCGAGGGCGCAAGGCAAGCGGATAGGCAGGGCTCCCGATCCTGAGGTGACCAAGGAGCTCCTGCGCCTCCAAGCCCAAGGCCTGACCATCCGGCAGATAAGCGAGAGGCAGGGTATGAGCTACCAGGCCGTCAAGCAACGCCTGCGCCGGGAACGGTCACAGCGGGTACAGAAACGGGTAGGGTGAGCGAGATGAGTCCAGCTCTTAGCTCATCGAGCACCCTAGACCGGGCTTCGGAAACGTCCGTTTCTGACCCCTCCATACTCTCCGCCTTGGAGATCGCCTCGGATCCCATGCTCCTCGAGCAGGTCCATATCATAGTGAGGTTCGCGCACGACAACCCTACAGCCCCATGCTATGCCCGGTTCGACTCCAGGTCCGGCCTCTGCCGTGTCTGCGGAGATCATCATCAATGCGCTTTCGCGCAAGGAAGCCCGCGCATCGTGGTTCGCATCGGCCTTGAGCGGGTGGAGTTCGGGCTGAAGCTGTAGGGATGCCGTGAGGTTCGGGCTATGAAGTTGGCTAGATGAATGGTGGACTGATCGGGATATGGAACCACGGTTCGAGCTGGATAGACCTCAAATTGTACCATACTCAGTATAAACCTCTTGTTCGAGTTGAGAGATAAGCAAACCTTTTTACTTTCTTTCCATTAGAAGTTAATGCGATCTACGCTGTCGGATTGAAGCTGACCCCCCAAACCGTCGTGTTCGTCCACAGATAGGTGACGGATATTTCACATTCCTCGTAGTTCCTGAGCCAGCCAACGGTAAAGGCTGGGTTCCCTAAGGCTAGGTATTCGTCCGGGGTTATCCACGCAACATGCGGCAGTGTTCCTCCTCCGCCCTGGGTCACGTTTATCCTGAACGCATTGGGAAGAAGGTCGGGTCTGGAGAGGGTAACCACGGTGAAGGAATAGTTGCCAGGGGAGTCTCGGATTCCGTTGAATCCGACCATCGGTGTATACCCTGTGACGATCGCTGAGACCATACTGGAATTCGGACTCTCTCCGATGTCGTTATAGGCTCTAACGATGTAGTGGTATGGCCCCGGTAGCAGTTGAGGATCCACGGTGTGGTTCGAGGTGATGGCTATGACCAGCGAGTCGTTGAAGGATTTACCTTCGTACCAGCGGTAGATATGATATCCAATGATTCCTGAACCAACGCTTGAGGGGGCAGACCAGGAAAGCGACACCGAGTCGATTGCCCCATTCACCTTCAATTCGACCGGGGCACCCGGCGGTGAGCCCGCATTTGGATTTGCGGTAGGAAAATACACTGCTGCAAGGATTACAACTGCCATTATGACAACAACCACTCCGACGACCAATGTTCGATTCATCCAACTTCCTTTATCGGATTAGGGTCGAGGATATTAAGAATTGGTAATAGGGATACTGTGAGGTTCGGGCTGCGAGAAATGAGCTGAATATCCTTCCTTTCTTTGCGATATCTTATAAGAACGCCGAGGTCAATCATTATCGGGGAACGATGGGGCAGGATCGCCTTTGGGATCGTCTGAGGGGGAATAAGAGGTGAGGAGGATAAGAGGCCTAGCTATTGCTATTGCAGTAATCGTAGTGGCGGTAGCTATCATACTAGCGAGTGGAATACTGACGCCCAAATCAACCGAACAATTTGGCAATGATGAATGGAGAGCAAATTTCACTCCCTGGAACGGGGACTATAAAGTAGGCGATTTTCTAAAATACAGCTACCAAAAGTCCTACTTGGAGAGTCCTTCGGAGTATGGCACCAGTCGAAGAGAAGTGATTGAGTTATCTGACCAATTGATGTCCTGCAACATCACAGATATCTCTCATGTGAATGGCCATACCGATACGAATTACGCAGGCGACTCCGATTACGAATGGCAAAGCGACACAGTTGCCTTCAGCATGGGATTTCTCGCCCTTGTCAACTCTTTCGACACCGACCCAGACATCTATAATTCAATTCGCATAACCTTTCTGGGTGTAGACAATATAACGACCAAATGGGGCGTTCTTCATTGTGACCATTTTCGTTGTGAGTCTTCAGGGTCCAGTGCATATGAGGAGGAATGGGTCTATATGGGGATTGCAATTCGCGAGATACTATCATGGCCTAATGTCACATCCTCGAATGCAGTCACATATGAACAGTATGACCTTATAGACTCCAATTTCACTGAACTGGCAGGATAGAATGCCGTATCAGGATAACGTGAGGTTCGGGCTGTGAGATGAGACAACCTCTTCGCAATTATCTAATATTCTCCTAATACTAGTTGGTCATCAAGGGGAGTTGGTACGCCACGTTCGACAGGATGCAATACATAATCGACTATCCCACTAGGATTAAATGGGGTGAATACAAAGCTGGGATTTGGGATATTGATGGTAACTTCCTTGGAAATATATCACATGGTGCGATGGAGGGAGCTGAAGTTCGGTTCGAGGATGATCACGGTGTTTGTCATGGCACGTTGAGGAAGAAGAATAAAAAGAGCTTTGCAGAATTGACGAATCACTCTATTGAAATTCTCGGTCCTCTCGAGGATTTGCGCGGAATTATCGAAATTCCTTATTGGAGTAACCGGGCTACTCAAAAATATCAATCCTATCATGGGCCTCGTATCTTGTATGATGTTTCAGGCGACAAAATAGCTGCTTCCGGTACTTTCTCTTATCATGTGGCTCTGACTTTGGATCCACTTACAATTAGATTCGAGCATTTAAGGAAGAATGGTCTGGACTTTAAGACCTCGGAAGGAGCGATTATAGCCACAATCAGAGATTCAAGGGGGCTTCCCGGCTGTCAGATAGACCTATTCCCACCTATCTCTGATGGTCTTTCAATCTTCAGCTTGGTCGTCCATGTCCTCATTCTATGAATATCTAGGATCCTGTGAGGTTCGGGCTCTAAGGACTAGCTATAAAGAATAACTTAATAGCGAAAGTCTGCTAGTAACTTTCAGGGAGTAAATCATGGAAGTGGGTAAGAAATCCCGTTTTTCAAAGAAGGTCCTGATCCTTCTGATATTCGTTGTTATTGCGGTGTCGGCCATAGCCATTCTCATTTTAACAAACCCAACGCTTATCGCAGGCATTTCAATAAAAGATTGGAGCTATGAGCAAGATGCAAGTGGTAATTTTGAATTCGAGGTGTTTGTGAAAAATGATGGCGGAGCTGCTCAGAATGTTGTTGTTTACGGGCGCGTCAGAACGTCTGAAGGCGAATATACCAATAGTCGGACGATAACGCTTGAACCGGGGGAAACCGAAAGGGTATGGTTCCAGGTTTACAATGTTCCGCATGGTGAGCTAGACAAGATAAAGGGCGTGGATTGTTACCTGCAATTCCCTTAATCAACTAAGGGACGTAAAGGGAATATAACCGAACCTTAGTTGGGGGGATGCCGTGAGGTTCAGCCCTCTTAATCGTAATTAAAATCAACGGCCAATGGGTAATTCTGCCCGTCGAGCAACGTTGCTACCGCCCCATAGTACCAGCTAGAGCCGTCTATGGTGATCGTCATGCTGACGGTGTAATTGTTTATCTTACCGACCAAGAAAGAAACGGGTATTGTCAGGATGGTTGTCTGAGTGTGAGCCAAGTCCCCTTGCTCTTCCAAGTTCGCATTGATAAAGACCCGGTAGTGGGCATCATTATAGCCGCTAGGATTGTGAAGCGTCAAGATAATATCCCCACTTGCCCACCTCCAAACGCTTGGGTCGTCGGGTGCGGGGTCAGAACCGTTCGGTACCCCATCACGGTCATTGTCCCTGATTCTTCCAAAGGGTGAGAATTCTGGTGAGAATATTATTAGCGCTGCTGCTTCCCCCATCAGCAATAGTACTACCCCTAAGACGAACCATTTGGACCTCAAGGTGTAGAGAATCAGTGCCTTCCATTCCTTGGGGGGCTTAGGCTTTGAATTGGCATGAGCCAGTTCCTTCTCAACAATATGAATCCCACATTTAGGGCATACGGTTGATTCCAAAGAAATTTCAGCTCCGCACTTGGGGCACTTCATCTCGGATGGTTCTAGTGATTGGGGCTAGTTAATTCTTGGGTAATCGATGTCAAGAATCGCCAGTGATGTTGTGAGGTCCGGGCTATTCCTTTTCTTCCACATAGCCCTCGCCTAATAGCATCTCGATCTCCTTCTCCATGTCCTTAATGAACATGATGTGCATCCCGCCGTCCTTACGGGTCGACTTCATGAGATGGCTCCCCCACTTCTCAACATACTCGAAGGTTATCGTCGTGCCGTTCCCGTTGATCAGCTTGCGCCCTTCCATGCTCTAGGCTTGCGTCCTCGAGGTCAAGAGGCTTAAGCCAGAGGACTTCAAGGGGGACAGAGTGAACGTATTGGGAAAGGGCAGGATGGGAGGGAAATGGCGAACCGTTCCCTTCCACCAGGACACGAAGGGCATAATCGGGGAATGGCTGCTGCTCTGCAGGAAGATGATCGAGGAGGCGCGGAAGCACGGCATTGGCGCGGAGGTCCCGCCGAACCTGTTGCTCTATTTGAAGGCGGGTAAGGTCCATGCCTGGAAGAAGAGCGGCATCGACAACATACTGGCTAGGCTGAGGAAGAGAGTCGAGGCCGTCTATGAGCGGGATATGGACTTCTCCAACCACACCCTGAGGAGGACGGGCGGGCGTATGCTATGGCAGGCGGGCGTGAAGCTCGAGACCATAGGTGCCATCTTGGGGCACGAGAATACCTCTACGACAATCGACTACTTAGGCCTCAATTTGGACGACATGAGTGAGGGAATGAGGAAGCTCGCCCAGTATCAAAATGCCGTAATTTGCCCTCGAAACGGCATTTTGCGGGTCGAGCCAGATGAGAGTGGTGGGCCCAAAGAGATTTGGACTCTTGACCTCCCGGTTATCAGCCGGGCGCTCCAACCAGGCTAAGCTATGGGCCCAAGTGAATCGACCAAATGGCTCATTCCATTTTAAACCTTTCCCTGTTGAGTGGAGAATATGGCCATCCTCGAGGTAAGGCATCCGCTAACGAAAGAGGAGAAATCATGAGAAGAGGAGAAGGGAAGAAATTTCCGTTTCCTTCAGGTCCTGAAGGAGATGGAGTACTCGAACTTCTTGCTGCCGAAGTACTTGGCGCAGTATTCGGCCACCTTCTTGGGCGGGTACTCCTTGCAGCTGAAGACGTCGATGAAGGCGCGGTTGGTGTCCTCAGCGAAGTGACCGGAGATCAGCGAGGTCTCTATGAGCTGTGCCAGGGAGTAACCCTGCACCCGGGGGTCGGCGCCGAATCGTACCACGATGGGTTCCCCGAACCTCTTCATATCGATGTGCTTGCAGAGGTCGATCGAGAACTTCTTTATGTAGTCACCATCACCGATCTTCTTAGGGTCGCAATCATGGATGTCGATGGATACCAGAAGACCCCATTCCTTGCCCTGCTTGTATCGCTCGATCACTTGCTCGTCGGTCATTAGTGGGCCCGATTTCGGACTCATACTATACATTGTGGTTGTTCGCCGCCTGGTGTGATAACACCTTGAACAGCGCGATAAAAAGTACCAGGTATATCTACTTATCATTACAGGTTCTGGAATTCACGTGGAAGGCATGTCATAGCATGCCACGATTTAGGCTTCCTTGACCCTTAATTTGATAGCGCGGAAATTCCATACGAACAAGCAACGAAGGAAGGATCAGAGATGCCATTACAGCACTTGTTCACCAAGAGGGAGCAGAGGATCATCGCGGGAAGGGGCAAGGAATCGATAGT
>Ga0209254_10001886_pt1 | contig 18896 bp, 13 predicted proteins | sample FrelakmetDIP11DI_FD_187148 | JGI IMG/M metagenome (GOLD analysis project Ga0209254, IMG submission 187148) | Freshwater lake sediment microbial communities from the University of Notre Dame, USA, for methane emissions studies - DIP11 DI (SPAdes)... | ecosystem: Environmental > Aquatic >...
GTCATCTGGAGGAGGCCATGCCATTCGGCACACGCCTGCAGGTGCGCGCCGGTGCGACCGGCAACGGCTTTGCCGCCCGCACGGACAGCCCGGCCTATCAGGCCGCCCGTGAGGCGTGGTCGGCGGCCTGGGGGGGAGAGACGGTGCTAATGGGCAGTGGGGGGTCGATCCCCTTGGTGAACGCGCTCAGCCGCGCCGTGCCTCACGCGGACGTGCTGCTGGCAGGCACTACGGACGGTTATGCCAACATCCACGGGCCCAACGAGAGGGTGCTGCTGGACGAATTCGAGAAGGCCGTGCTGGCCGAGGCCGACCTGCTCGGCAGATTGGCCTCCCTCTCCGGATCGGGGGCAGGGTCGTGAGCGACGAGCCCGAGGATTTCGGGGCCGCACCGGCCGAGACGGAAGCGGCCGGGACCTCGCCGGATGTAACCGGCACTGATGAAAAAAAGGCATCGAGGAAGCCCGGGCGCTCCAGGGACGAGGCCAAAGGCCCGGGCCTGATGCAGCGCGTACTGAACTTCATCGAGCGGGTGGGCAACAAGGTGCCCCACCCGGCCATCTTGTTCATCGCCCTCATCTTTGGCTTGATCATACTCTCCCAGATCCTCGCCTGGATCGGCATCAGCGCCACCTACGAGGTGGTGGCCCCTCCCCCGATCGAGGTAGAGGAATCCGATCTGGGCGGGTCGACCGGGCCGTACGATTTACTGCCGCCCGGGCATGTGGATGCCGAGGAATACGAGGTGGAGACGAGGACGGCGGAGATCAAGAGTCTCCTGGACGGCGACGGCATCCGCTTCCTTTTCACCTCGTTCGTCAGCAACTTTATGAGCTTCACGGCCATGGGCATCATCCTCATCGTGATGATCGGGGTGGGGCTGGCGGAGTCCTCGGGACTCATCGGCGCGCTCATCCGTAAGCTGGTGGACATATCGTCGCCAGCTCTGCTCACCTACATCATAGTGTTCCTGGGCATCATCTCCAGCATCGCCTCCGACGCGGGCTATCTGGTGCTCATCCCGCTGGGGGCGGCGGCGTTCATGAGCGTGGGGCGTCACCCACTGGCCGGCATGGCGGCGGCCTTCGCCGGCGTAGCCGCTGGCTTCGGTGTGAACCTCCTCATCACGCCGACCGATGCCGTCCTCACCGAGATCACCAACGAATCCATCGCCCTTGTCAACCCGGCGCAATCCATCGGTATCACGGCCAACCTGTGGTTCGGGATCGGGTCCACGATCTTGCTCACCATCGTCATGGGGCTCATCTGCACGCGCATAATCGAACGCCGTCTGGGCGCCTACGACCGCTCCCTGGCTCCCGCCAACGGTACGGCAGAAGCCGCCGACGAAGCCGCCCAGGCGCTCTCCCCGGCCATCGAGGCGAAGGGCCTGCGCTGGACGGCGCTGGGCGTCCTGGGCGTGATGGTGGTGATCGCGCTGCTCACCTTCATCCCCGGGGCACCCCTGCGCGATCCCGAGACGGGCAGCATCATCGGTACGTCGCCCTTCATGGACAGCCTGATCGTCATCATCGCCATCGTGTTCCTGGTCGCCGGCGCGGTCTACGGTAAGGTCACGGGGACCATCAAAAACGCCACCGAGGGCATCAACCTGATCACCAAGGGTTGGGCCGGCCTGGCCGGGCTGCTCTTCCTCTTCCTGCTCATCGCCCAGTTCATTGCCTATTTCAACTACTCCAACATCCCCCAGGTGACGGCCGTCAAACTGGGGGACACGCTGCAGGGGCTCAATATCGGCGATATCTGGCTGCTCCTCCTGGCCATACTGATCACCCTGGTGGTGGGCATCATCATGCCACAGGCCATCGCCAAGTGGGCGCTCCTGGCCCCCATCTTCATCCCGATCTTCCTCACCCTGGGTATCGAACCGGACGCCGTGTTGGCCGCATACCGGGTCGCAGACTCGCCCATAAACATCGTCACGCCCATCATGGCCTACTTTCCGCTCATCGTGGTGTTCGCCAAGCGTTACGACAAGGACTCGGGCATCGGCACCGTGATCGCCCTCATGTTGCCATATTTCATCATCACGACCATAGTGTGGATCATCTTCTTCGCCATCTGGTATCTGCTCGGTATTCCGATGGGACTGTGAGCGCCTCAGGGATATGTTCGAGAGTGAAACCGAATGGACACGGGCCCATCTTTTCCCATCTTCTTATAGGGTCGATAACGGGTTTCAGGCATAATAAAGACTAAGATACTTCTTAGAAAGGAACGCACTTGCTACCGGAAGGCATCGTACTTTACAAGGACAGGGAGACGATATGGCCGGCGTCGGCCAACGTGCTTCTCATAAGAGACGACGACGGCGCCTACCTGGTGGACGTGGGATGCGGCCACGAGGAGACATACCTGCGTCTCAAGGAGTTCATCTCCGGCCAGGGACTCTCCTTAAGCGATATCCATAGCGTGGTGCTCACCCATGCCCATCCCGATCACATGGGGGCCATGCGCTACCTGCTGGAGGATATCTCACCGCGTATCTTCCTGCATCCCGTGGAGGTCCCGCTGGCCGCGGAACCCTCCCGCCTGAACGACACCTTCGACATGGCCCTGCCGCTGCGCTACGGCATCAATCCGTACGACGTGGAGAAGCCGGACATACTGGATTACTTCAGCGGCCTCTGTCCCATGGCCAGGGCCGACGCCACTCATACCATCGACCCGGACGGCGAACTCGCGCTGGGCAGGTTCTCTTTCCGGGTGATCGTGACGCCGGGACATGCCAACGGCCTCGTGTCCCTCTTCGAGCCGGAGAGCGGCATGCTCTTCACCGCCGATGCGGTGGGGGACGTGGTGGCCTGGTACTCCCCGTCCTCGGGTGGGCTCATGGGCTTTCTGCAAGGGTTGGACCGGCTTGCGGCGCTGACCGCCTCCTTCGTCGTCCCCTCCCACGGAAACATCAATAGCGAGCCCCTGGCGGAGGTGGAGAAGACGAGAAAGAGGCTGCTGCGGCGTGACGAGAAGATAACGGGAGAACTGGCGGTAGGTCCTGTACCCTTCCCGGAACTGGCGTCGCGCGTCTTCCCAAACCCGATGGTCGCTTTCTTCCCGGGACCGCAGATCCTCCAGTGCCACCTGGATAAGCTGGAGATGGAAGGCAGGGTAAGGTGCCGTGGGGAGGAGGACGGTTGGCTGGTCGAACTGCTGTGAGGAAGGAGATGGATATCGCCAGGTGAATAATGCATTGGAGGGGAGAAGCCCCTCGCCGGAGCCAATAATATCCGGCTGAATAACGGGAATGGCTCCGGCGCAGAGAATGTTTAGACAGAGCGGCGGAGGAACACATCCTTAGGGGGTGAGGGATTTGAGCGCATGTGCGCAGTGTGGACAGGAGAACAAGGAAGGGGCGAAGTTCTGCATCAAATGCGGCGCGTCCCTGGAAGCATCGGTCGAAGCGGCGCCGCAAATGCCGGTCGCTGAAGCCGTGCCTCCGCCAGCGGCCGCAGCGCTACCCATAGCTCCGCCAGCAGCAGCGCCACTACCAGTGCCTCCGCCGGCAGCCGTGGTGCCGCCCGTACCGCCTCCGCAGGCGGCGCAGCCCACCTATCAGCAGCCGCAGTACCAGCAGCCACAATACCAGCAGCCCGCACAGTATCAACAACCCATGCCACCCCCCGGCGCGTACCAGCAGCAACCTTACGCCGCGCCCGCGGCGGCGCCCTACCCCGCCGCCTATGCCCCGGCGCCGGCTTACGCCGCCAAGACCAGGAGCGGCCTCTTCTGGACAGGCGCCCTGATCGTACTGGTGGCCGGGATAATGATATTAGTGAGTACCTGGATGGCGTGGATAAGCACCCCTTTTGGTTCCGGTACGGGGTGGCAACTGACCGAGGGAGTTGAGGGTGCTGAATGGTTTTTCGCGTACAATGACGGCTACCCGATCTTCACCGGTCTCTGTTCGCTCCTCCTGGGAGGCCTCATCGCGCTGATAGCGGTGCTCATGCTCATCTTCCGCAGCAAGGGACTGGGGGGCGTGGCCATCCTCTTCTCCATCTTCGCCCTGGGCATGGCCATCACCAACCTCACCACTATCCTGCGCACCGAGGGCATCTCCGTGGGCATAGGTCTGTACATCTTCCTCATCTTCTCTTTCCTGGGATTGATCGGGGGCGGCCTGTCCACGTCGGGGTGACGCCCCGGCGTCCGAGGAGATCGCCGGGGACGGATTATAATATGCCGCTGAAAAGATCTGCGGGCCCGCGCGATTCGCGGGCCTTTTCACCGGCGATGTGCTGGTCCACCCCGAGATAGATAGCAGTTCACCGGTCAACGGTGATAGGATACATCGTAAGTATCCGTTCATACCCGCACAGGTGAATATGGTACCAAGGAAGAGCGGGGCGGGCCGGCTTCGAGCGTGGCTTTATATCTTTTTATATGTATCCGCCGGTCTGGTCCTGGCGGCGGCATTGCTATCGGGCGACGGCGTTGATGCCGCCGGCCTTTCCGTTGTCCCCCTGTCCCTGCTGGGCATAGCCGTGCTCACCAACGTGGAGGCGGGCAGGAACCGTTTCGGACGTTACAAGAGATACGGCATACCGGACATCGTCGGCCCAGACGGCCTGGTCGAGGAAACCGAGACCATGGAGGAGATCGACGGGGCCATCGAGCGCATGCTGACTCGCGGGGAGCGCCTCATCTGTATCAACGGCGGCGACGGCACCATGCAGAGGACCATCACCCACATGATCAACAAATACGGCGAGGACGCCGTGGGTATTCCCATCCTCTTTCCACTCCGCGGTGGGACCATGAACCTGCTGGCCGACCACCTGAAGATAAAGGGCAAGACACCGGAGCTGCTGCGCCAGGCTGTTGCGGCCGAGCGGCGCCTGCACGAACTGCCCTATGTCGAAGTGCCCACCTTGAGGGTGACGCGGGATATCTGCGGCACGGAGGAAAGGGAATACGGGTTCTTCTACGGCAACGGCGCTTTGTACCGCTTCCACCGCGTCTATTACCGGGAGACCATGGGCGGTCCGGTGGCCGCGGCCAAGCTCTTTATGAAATGCGCTCTCGGGGGCGCGACTAAGCGCACCCGCTACCAGGACGTCTTCGGCCTGACACCGGCCCGGGTGACCATCGACGATTTCGAGATACCCGCCGACCAGGTGACCATAGTCCTGGCGGTGATCTTCCAGGTGGTGGTGATATCCTTCGACGCTTTCCGCGATGAGGGCGAAGGTGATTTCTACGCCATCGCCACCAGCGTGCCCATCTTCAAGATGGTCAGGAAACTGCCCAGGTTGCTGTGGGGGAAAAGCGGCAAGCCCCCTTACCCCAAAGAGGAATTCTTCAACCAGAGGGCCTCGCGCATCCGCATGGAATGCCGCGAGGGGTACAGCCTGGATGGCGAGGTGTTCGAGATCGAGGAACCCTATACCCTCACCATCGAGAGAGGCCCCACCGTAAAGTTCCTCGATATTGGGGTCAGCCCTTAACATTCGTCATTTTTTCCAAACTGGCCGCTCATCTAAGATAGACGCATCTTTTACAGCTGTATCAACGTACGCATCAAGCTCTCTTAAAGTGCGAATAAAATAAACATGCGCTTGCTGAGAATAGTTGGCAGTGGCGAGTAAATGACGAATGTTAAGGGCTGACCCCCTAGGTGCGGATGAGCAGGACGGGGACCTCGGCCTGGGCCAGCACACCCCGCACCGTCTCCGCCACTTTATCCTGCAGCAGGCCGCGCCAGGACAGCGCGATGAGGTCCTCGCCGTTCTCCATGGCGAAACGCAGGACGACCGCGTCCGGCTTACCCCGCCGGTGGAAGAGGCGCAAGCGCGCGTCGGGATGAAGGTAGGTATAGAAGCGGTAGAGGAATTCCTCGTTCCAGGCCGGCCAGTCGTACTGGGGATGATCGAGGTAGCGGGGACTGCTGAAGGCATCTACTTCCATGGGGGGTTTCTTCCTGGCTCCCGCGATATGCAGGACGTCCAGGTCCACCCGCATCTCCTGGGCCAGATCGAAGACCTGCTTAATGACGCAATCCGCCAGCGGGTAACCCTCCAGGGGAACGAGCATCTTGGCCGGACGCCACTCCGGCCCCGGCGGCTCGCGCATGGCGGCACGGATAACCGTCACCGGCAAGGTCGAGCGCTGTATGAGATCGAGGGCGGTCTGACCGGCCAGCCGCTCCGGATCGTTGGTCTGGCCCTGGCCCGAGAGCACGATCATCCACGCCTTCACGGACTTGGCCACATCCAGGATGGCTCCCGCCACTTCCCCGCCTACCTGGTGGAAGACGAAGTCTTCCTGCATGGGGGCGATCTGCAGGTGCCGGGCCAGGCGGTGGTGGGGCACGGGATGGTCGGTGACGTGCACCACGTGCAGCACCCCGCCCGCGATCCGCGTCAGGGCACGGGCGGCCCCGAAAGCGCTGGCTGAAGTAGCGGAACCGTCCAGGGGGAGGAGAACCGCTGGCCGCTGCCCGGTCGCCATCATCCCTTACCCTCTTCCTCGAAATCCCCCCAGTCTTTACCCGACCAGGTCGAGACGTAACGCATCCTGGTCCGCACCAGGCGCGGCTCCCGCCCGAAGATGCCGACCTCCACCTCGTGGCCTTCCAACCCCGACACCAGCAACTCTATGCTGCGGTTGCGTCTTATGTCGAAGTCCAGCCAGGCACTGCGCCAGGTCAGGGAGAACTCCAGGCGGCGCCAGCGTGCCGGCAGCTTCGGGTCTACGAAGAGCCCCGCATCCCAGGCCCGCACCCCCGCGAAGCCCATCACCAACAGTTGCCACAGGCCGCCTAAAGCCGCAGCATGCACGCCGCCCGCGGCGTTGCCCATGTTGTCGCCCAGATCGATGGTGCCCGCCTTGCGCAGGTACTCCATGGCCCCCCTGGTCATCCCCAGCCGCGCCGCCACCAGGCCATAGATAGAGGGGGAGAGCGAGGAACCGTGGGCGGTGCGCTGGTCGTAGTACGTGAAGTTCTCTGCGATGATCTCCGGGGTGTAGCTGCCCTCCAACAGGTAGAGCGCCATGACGACGTCCGCTTGTTTGACCAGCTGGGAGCCGGCGGTGCGCTCCCTTCCCAGGATGGTATCGAGGGCGGCCGTACGCGGCTCGTAGCGGCTGACGTCGATGTCCTCCAGCTCGAAATAACCCGCGAACTGCTCGAGCAGACCGTGTTCCTCCCGTCCATTGCCGTACATGCGGTCCGCCACCATGCTCCAGCCGTCCGGCTCCTCGGCGTCCAGGTCGATCTTCTCCCGCAGCCGCCGCCATTCCTCCGGGTAGTTCTCCTGCAGGATCCCCGTTACCTCCACGGCATGCCGCAGGTTGTAGGCGGCCATCATGTTGGTATAGAGGTTGTCGTCTATCTCCTCGTGATATTCATCCGGCCCTTCAACCTTGCGGATATGGTAGAGGCCGTCCTCCTCGAGCAGTGCACGGCTGGCCCAGAAGCGCGCCGTCTCCATGAGGATCTCCGCCCCCGCCTGCTGGAGGAACTCTTCATCACGGGTGGCGCTCCAGTAGGTCCACACCCCGTAAGCCACGTCCGCTGTGATGTGATGCTCCAGCCGTCCCGAGAGGATGGGGATGACCTCGCCGTTGGGCGACAGGGCGGCTGGAGGTGTCATCTCTTCACCATCATCCGTGGATTCCCAGGCGTACTGGGCCCCCCGGTAGCCGTTGCGGGCCGCGTTGGTCCGCGCTCCGCCCAGGGTGTGATAGCGGTACATGAGCATGGCACGCGCGGTGGCGGGGTGGGTGAAGATGAAGAAGGGCAGGATGAACATCTCCGAGTCCCAGAAGATGTGGCCCTTGTAGATGGGGCCGGAGAGGGCGCGGGCCCCGATGGAGACGCGCTCGTTTTCGTCATTACCGGCGCAGATGAGATGATAGGCGGCGAAGTTGGCCCAGCGCTGGGCCTCGGGGTCCCCGGTTATGCGCACCGCGGCGGTCTTCCAGCGCTCTTCCCAGGCCGCCATGTGCTCCAGCATCAGCTCCTCGAAGTCGCGCTGCGATTGTTCCGCCGCGTGTGCCAGGGCCGCCTGCTGCGCGTCCACCCCGTCCAGGGAGGTGAAGATGGAGACGAACTTCTCCAGCGTCACCTCCTGGGCGATATCGCCTATCCAGCGCCAGCTCTCCAGCACGGTCATCTCGTCCACGGCGTAGGAATGCTCGGGCTCCACGAATCCCTCGGCGATGCGGCTCTGTTGGGCCAACGCCGCGTCGATGAGGGTGAAGAGGGTCTGGGCGCGGATGAACACCCCGGTGTCCTCCCTGCCGTATCCGCCGGTCATCTTCTCCACGCCGTGCAGGGGAGGGTTGCTGCGCGGGTTCAACCGCAGCCCCGTCTCCACCCGCAGCTCGCCCCGGTAGTTGCGGGGTATGACCGTGACCCGCAGGGCCAGGGTATGGGGATCGGCAAGGGAGGCGAAGTGGAGAAAGAGCACGCGGGTCACGCGGTCGGTGATGTCCTCGTAGAGCAACTCGCGGAAGAGCAGCCCCTTGTGCATGTCCAATATTCGCCGGTGCTCCACGATGTTCTTGCGCTTCATCTGCATGCGCTCGTCGTCCACGTAGATGCGGGTAAAGAGCCAGTCGGGGAAGAGGGGCATCTCTTCCGGTGCCGGCTGGCTGCGCCGGTCGAACACTCCCGCCACCAGGGTAGCGGGAGTGGAGGCTTCATCCTGTTCGGCCAGGGAACCGCGCGTGCCCAGGTAGCCGTTGCCCACGGTCAATATGGACTCCACCTCGCGTTCGCGCATGGGATTGTAACCCTCCTCCACGATGAGGAAGGTGGGATCGCCGGTGGGAAGGAAGAGCCGGTGCAGATAGGCCTGGTCGCGCGCGATGCGAAGGAACTCGGCCGGTCCGCCACCCTTGTGCTCCACCTCTGCGGGGACGCCGTTGGGTTCCTTGCCCACCGATACGTAGGTGATCCCCTCCACCCCGGGCAGCACCATATGGAAATCGGATCCCTCGAAACCGGCGATGGGACCGAACTCGTCGCCCAGCACCAGGATGTCGCGGTAGGGGATATTGCGCCGCTCCGCCACCTCTTTGAGGATCCAGCGTAGGGAGTCGGACTTGTCGGTGAGCCCCACCTCCACGTGCTTGACGTCGCTGGTGATGCGGGCGCCGGCCAGGCCCATCTCGCGGGAATAGCGCTCCGTCGCCTCGTAAGCTCCCTTGATGCCGGCCGCGTAACCTCCCTTGCGCAGGCGCTTCTCCGTCTCCGCGAGCAGCTTACCTATCTGGGATTTTGGGGGGTCCTGCCATTCCGGGATGAGGTCGATCTTGCGCCGGTTCAAGCGGTTGTAAACGATATCGATAGCGACGCCCGAACCCCCCTCCACCTCCGCCTTCACCGCTTCGGCCGTGCGGTCGAGCGCTTGGTTCTCTTCATCCGTGGCTTCCCGGTGGTAGAGGAGAAAGAGCTCGGAGTGGGCGTCGAAGCCGTAGACCTCGGAGCCGCGATTGGTGCAGATGTAGAGGTTGCGCTTGCAGGGACCGGAGATGTGGCAGGCGAACTGGCGTTCGATATTGTCGTAGTTGGTGCCGGTGACCACCACCACGTAGAAGTCCAACTGCAGCAGTTCCTCTAGAGCGCTCGCCACCGGCCGGGCGTCGGCCGCGCGGTCCTTGACCGCGGTGCCGTCCCAATCGAAGACGATTATGCGATAAGCTTTTCTATACATATCTTCAATCCTGTTCCTCCCTTCCTATAATAGAGCACTTTCCTCTGGTCGTTCCGGTCCTTCTGTCCTTTACATCGCCCCCCCGCCATCTTTCTCATCCCCGGTGCCTGATCGAGCTCTTTTATCCCAGGCTAGCGGTGTCAGCGGTGACCTCTGCTGGCTGTACTGGTAAGCACCAAAGTTTAAAAGGAAGTACAATGGGGATTAAGGACTAATAAAGCCCTGGGTTCATAGGTAGCTTCAACCCTTCCCTTGGATTCAAGAAAACCCGCTTCAAAGCGGTCAAGTATTTGCTGTTGAGGAGGTTATGAGGATGCGCATCGCTATGATAGCACCCGTGTGGATCCCCATCCCACCCGAAGGTTACGGGGGGATAGAGAGGGTCCTTGCACTGCTAGTGGACGAGTTGGTAAGAGAGGGGCATGAAGTGACCCTCTTCGCCGCGGGCCCTTGCCGTACCATGGCCAGGCAGGTCTCGTCCCTGCAGGAAGCCCCTACGGAGCATATGGGTGAGACACTCTTCGATGCCTATCACGTGGGGCAGGCTTACAGGGAGATCGCCGCAGGGGATTACGACGTAGTGCATGACCATGCGGGGTTCCTTGGCCCGGCCTTCGCTGCCCTTATCCCCCAGCCCGTCGTGCACACCCTGCACGGCCCTTTCACCCGTGAGACCCGCATGTTTTATAAAGCCTTCAAGGATGATTGCTACTACGTGGCCATCAGCCAGCGGCAGATAGAGTGCGGCCCGGACCTCAATTACCTGGGGGTGGTCCCCAACGCGGTAGATATCGATGAGCATAGCTACGGGGGCGAAAAGGACGACTATCTGGTCTACGTCAGCCGTATATGCGAGGACAAGGGAGTCGAACAGGCTGTCCTCCTGGCGAAGGAGAAGGGCTGGCGCATACTGCTGGCGGGGAAGATCGATCCGGGTAGAGACCAGGAGTACTTCGATAGTCGTATCCGCCCGCACCTGGATGGAGAACGGGTGGTCTACCTGGGAGAGGTCTCCTCACAGGAGAAAGTGCGCGCTCTGCAGCGTGCGCGTGCCTTCCTCTTCCCCATCCAGTGGGAAGAACCATTCGGATTGGTGATGGTGGAGGCGATGGCCTGCGGTACCCCGGTACTGGCCACGCGTTGGGGCGCTGTGCCCGAGGTGGTGGAGCATGGCGTCACGGGGTTTCTTGCGGAGACTCCCGAGGGGCTTCTGGAATATCTTGACCGCGTGGATGAGATAGACCCGCTGGCCTGTCGGAAGGAGGCCGAGGAGCGCTTCAGCCCCCGGGTGATGGCCGCGAGTTACCTCGATATCTACCGGAGAGCCATTGAGGTGCATGCCGGGAGACAGAGTCTTTTGCATGTCCATGCCGTTTGATCTGCTACGGCCTGGTTTAAAGATAGCACTGCGAGCGGGATAGGCACTCAGTGTGAGAAGCGTTTGCGCAGGGCGCGCCGGTCCCGGCGGGCGGTGCGGCTGCGGTCCGAGGCCAGGGAAGAAGTGTCCAGATCACCCACACCAGCGTCGAGGCGCCGCCGCCGCCCCAGTTCGCGCTCCAGTATCTCCTGCATGCGGTACTGGTAGCGGATGTGCGGCGTGATCCTTTCCCCGACGCTTTCGACGATTGATTCCGCGGCCACCCGCCCGCTCTCCAGCGCCAGGCCGATACCGAAACCCCAGGGATCGAGGAGCCCGGCCGCCTCTCCCACCAGCAGTGCACAGCCCGCCCCCAGGTTATAGTGACCGCCCGCCGCCATGCGGTTGGAGGCGGACAGCTGGCGCATGGGTTCGCCCTGCAGTTGCAGCTCCACCCTCTGCCGCAGCATGGCGGTCAAACCGTCCAGCTCATCGCGCCAGCTGCGGTCGGCACCCAGGTTCACCGCCATCCCGATGAGGTCCCCCTTCGCGAAGAAGCGGGCGATACCTATACCACTACGCTTGAGGGCGAGGCCTATCCATTCCGGGTCCCAATCCATAGAGCCTTCGCCCATTACGAGCATGGTCCTCTCCAGGCGCGGAGCGGCGTAAAGGCGGTGGAACTCGGGCCGCAGATGGCGCAGGGCCATTGAACCCGCCCCGTCCGCGGCCACGAGATAGGTCGCTTCCACTACCTCATCCCGCTCTTCCCCGATGATCCGCGCTGTTACGTGGAAGCGCTCCATATCGAAATCGGTCATCTCACATCCGTCCATGATCCGCGCTCCACATTCCGCGGCGAGGAAAGCATCGAGCTGGGAACGCATCATGGAAATCCCCGGTGCGGGAAACGGCAGTTCATAATCGCCGCCGCCCTCACAGAGGAGGCGGGCGCCGCGAACAGTCTTCCGGCTGTCCATGATGGTGGGAGGGATAACCCCGAAGGCCTCCTCCAGCAGGTTCGCTGCCTGCGGCGAGATGAAGCCTCCGCAGGGTTTATCGCGCGGCAGCTTCTCTTTCTCCACCAGCCCGACCTTGAACCCGGAACTCGAGAGGGACCGTGCCGCCATGCAGCCGCCAGGACCAGCTCCCACGACCAGGACATCGTAATACAATTTGTGCCGCCTCAGGGGATATAGCGTATATGCTCGTACCAATGCATGGGCTGTTCCGGCCCCTTGGTGAGGATGGTCCACAGCGCGGAAAGGACGCTTTTTGTCCCCTGTATCGCCAGCTTGCCCTGGAGGCCGGGCACTTTGAGAACGGGGGGGAAGGCGTCCGGGGTCGCGTGTGGCGAAACCTTGCCGGCTTCCCTCTTCGACAGGGGGAGCTCTATGGTGGCGAGGCAGCAGTCATCGCCGGTGGAGAGGAGCTTGGTCAGCTCCGGGACCTCCAAGTCGGGGTTGAGCACCGCGAAGGTCCCCGCCTCCATGGCCATCATCAGCTTGGTGCATACCTCCGGGCAGGACTCCAGTTCCCGTGACGCCGGACAGTAGCGCTCCTCCTTCACCGCCCGCCCCTTCGTCTCCTCCGTCCAGGTGCCGCGCACTCCCACCACCCCGTCCTCGTAGTCGAGGACGCGGCCGAGGCTGCGCGCGTCGTAGGGATCGATCTGCAGGTACTCGCGCAATATGGGCGCGCGGTCCTCCCCGACGCGGTAGAAGACGTACTGCAGGGCGCGCACTCCGTTCTCCCCGAAGCGGTCATAGAGGACCGGCAGCAGCCTGGTGAGACCGCGCATGGTAACGCGGAGGGGGACCTCGCGGTGCCACGCGGGATCGACCAGGTCGCGCAGGCCGGGGTCGAGGGACCTTGCCGCCAGGCCGTAACCCAGCGCGGAGACCAGGACCAGACGCTTAGCTCTCTTGAACATACCGCTCACCCGCCTTCTCTTCTATCCCCTCCCGGGACACAAAAGTCGCAACGGCCTGTCGCTGCGCTGCGACGCATTATTGCAAGGGACGACCTCTCGGTTTCATCCCCCCCAGAGGACATCCCCATTTAAGTATCGCTTCACGTAATGCCTGTAAGACGTACGATACGGTGCTTCAAGACAAATGACCAGTGCGGCCCGCCTCAGGGAGCAAAGGGGCGGTTGACGTCTATCTCCACGATCTCGCCCGTGCCGGCCCTGGCCGCGAAGACGATACCCTTGGTATTATATTCCAGGATGGTCAGCTTCTCGCCCTGGTGCTCGACATCACTCTGCTTTTCCGGCGGCCCGAACTCGGCCACGGCAGCGACGGTTGATGAGGAAATGCCCACGCCCTTGGGCGTCAGACCTGCGTAGGGAGAGCGCACGCTTATGGAGACCACGGTATCGAAGTCGCCAAGGGCGTTGTTGGCGTCCTTGTCCTCCAGGTAGACGTTGAGTTTCCAGGGGCCATAGCCGCCCGTATAGGTGGCATAGACCAGGCCTTCGGTGGTGAAACCGGTGCTGTCCGGTCCGCCATATTTCTCCTTCACCGCACGGAACTCGTCACCCACGTTGATCCCCGCCACTGTCTGGCCGGCGAGAATGGGGGCGTTGCCGTAGATGCCGAAAAGCCCCCCCTGGGCGTCATCGCCGCCGTTATCCTCCTCGATGGGGCGCAGTCCGCCGTAGGCATAGACCACCACGGTAATCGCGCCGTGCGGCGGCGATACCAGGAAATCGACCCCCTTCTGCACGTAGGAATAGAGCAGCATCCTATTGCCGGCAGCTTCCTGCGTCTCGGTGATGTTCTCGCAGGGGCCGAACTCTCCCTCGATCTCCCCCGGAGAGCTTCCTATCCCGACCCCGCCCGAGGTGAGCCCGGAGTAGGGCGCCGAGACCTCTATGGAACCCACCTCGTCCGCGCCGTCGAGGTAACCGTTGCCGTCGTCGTAGAGGGTGACCACAAGGCGCCATGAGGCGGGATCGTCGATCTTCCCGCCCTCCTGCGTCCTCTCGTAATAGGCGTAGAGATAGCCGCCGTCCTTCAGTTTCTGCTCGGGATCGCCGTGGATCTCCAGCACCGCCGAGAAGGGATCGCCGATGTTCACCTCGGCCATGGAATAACCGGGGACTATGGGATCGCTGTCCCACCCTCGGATATTATCGCTGCCCCCGCCGCACGATGAAAAGGTCAAGGCGGACAACGCGAGTACCGAACCGAGCAGGAGAGCGACAGCCGGCTTCAGGCGGCTCTTTCTCATCTTTGATTATTCTCCGGGTTGCTCTAAGGCGCGCTCTTCACTGAGACCGCGCCGGGTGTAGTAAACAGGGATATCCAGGTCACCGGCCAGACGCTGCACGAGGAGGAAGGCCTTGGTGCGGTTGTCGGCTGGAGCTCCGGTCATCCCGGAGCTGTACAGTTTAAGCCGGCGGCCGTTCTTGCGCTTGAGGTAGATACGAACGAAGTAAGAGAGGTCATGTTTCGAGCCTCGCTCTCCTTTCGTATCGGGGACACGCGGAGATTCGATCACCTCCAGGCCCTCGAGTTCCTCCCGGCCGATGGTCTTACGGCTGGGGATGAAATAATGATAGCGCTCCAGAGTGAGCTGGCGCGTTGCGGCGTCGCTGATGGCATAGGTGGGCGATGAGAAGATGGTAAACATGCTGTAGAAGAGGATGACGATACAACTGATCCCCAACACCGCGCGCATTACCCCAACGGTGGCCAGCACCGCCGAGATCACCGCCCCGTAAAAGATCACGACATGGATGCTCTCCCACAGCCCCCCTCTGATCTCGAACTCCATGCGCTCGGAGCTGCTTGTGGCCGCCTCCGCCATCCTTCCTCCTGATCTAAGGTCCTGATTTCGAAAGGTCCCTTCGCAGCCATTATAACCCATGGGAGTAGGTATTCCCCGGGCTCCGGACCCGGCCGGAAGGAGGTCAGTCGCCGGTGACCTTGTACACTACATCGTGCTCCCGGGCGTGGCCTTCCGCCTTGATGCCGATGACGTCTCCCGGCCCCGCCTTCTCCACCTGGTCGTGCTCGATCTGCATGGATGAGATCCCCTGGGTCCAGTCTGAGGTGTGTCCTTTGACGTGGATGGTGTCTCCCACCTTGAGCTCGTCCTCGAGCTCGATGGCCGCCACGCCGATCTTGGCGAAATAGTGAGTGATCCTTCCCACCTGCTTCTCCATCTTTCACCTCCTTCCCGTCCCGAATCTCCCGGGCATCCCTTGACGGATACAGGCGTTCAGGCCAACACCATGATCCCCGTCTACCTGTTCTATACTCTATTCACGCGTATCCGAAATAGGAGTGCGCCCGGAGCCACCTACAGTCATGCTCTCATCGCTGGTGCTCTAAGCCTTTTTTCGGGGAAACCCCCGTCGAATCCTGCGCCGGCGAGTACGGCCGGCGGCCTCGCCGCGGCTTATCGCATGGATGAAGGATATGACGCGGATGATGGTAGCGTCCCCATACGCGATATATAATGTCCGTGGTCCGAGGTTAGGAGGTCATATGCCAATACATGATGATGAGAGGGAAGCCATACTGCGCAGGCTGCACCGCGCTGAAGGCCAGGTGCGCGGCATAATCCGCATGGTGGAGGAGGAAAAGAACTGCGAGGACGTGCTCACCCAGGTCGCCGCCGCACGCTCGGCCATGGACCGCATCGGGATCCACATCATCACCCACCGCATGCGGGAATGCCTCGAGGAGAACAGGCAGCTTTCACCGGATGACGCCATCGCGGAAGCCATCGACATCTTCCTCCGTTTCAGCTCCAGGATCGGTCCGGTAACCCCAGACTAGCGGCATCACCGGCGCCGCCCAAGCCCGCCTTCGCCTTCGTATCGAGGATATGATTTAGATCGTTTCTTATATACCCCCGCGGGTATAATATCTCTCCATGTATTACTGGTTTTCTCTTTCCTGGAGGTAGGTCATGGCTAAGACCGATTTGCTGCCCGAAGCCCTCTCCGAGCTGGGAGAACGTTTTGGCGAGCGTATGAGCGCGGACCCCGTCGAGAGATATATCTACTCCCGTGACATGGGCGAGTTCCCTGGTATCGTGGGTAAGATCGTGGGCGGTCTCGCCCAGGCGGTGGTGCAGGTCGAAAACGCAGAGGAGCTGACCTGGATCGTTTCGTTCGCCCGCCGGCACGGGATCCCCCTCACCCCGCGCGCCGCGGCGACCAGCGGCTACGGCGGCGCGATACCGGTCATGGGCGGCATCGTCGTGGACCTCACCCGCATGGCCCGTGTTATCGATATCGACGCGGACGGCAAGACGGTGACGGTGGAGCCGGGAGTGGTCTGGTGGGACCTGGAAAAAGAGCTGAGGGCGCGCGGGCTGGCCTTGCGCACCTATCCCTCGAGCGCCCCCTCATCTACGGTGGGCGGATGGGTGGCCGAGGGAGGTTCCGGCATCGGAGCTTACGCCTACGGCGAGGTCTCGGACAATCTCCTGGAACTGAAGATCGTGGGGCCGGATGGAGAGAGGAAGGTGAACGGCGATGACATCGACCTCTTCGTGGGCTCCGAGGGAACCCTGGGTTTCATCTCCGAAATAAGTCTGTCCGTGCGCGAGGCGGTAGCGGATAAACCTTTGCTCTTCTCCTTCGACAGCCCGGAAGGGGCGCAGCGCCTCATCAATTCATTGAAGGGCAGCGGCATGCCATTGTTCCATCTGCAGGTCATCACCCCACAACTCGCCGCCCTCAAGAACAAGGTCTCCGAGCACGCGTACCTTCCAGAGGGCTCGTACCTGGTGCTGGCGGTGCTGGAAAGCGAGGAGGCGGAACCATACGAAGAGCTGGTCCGCCTGGCCGCGAGCGCCATGGGAAAGGAAATGGATAAAGACGCTGCCGCGCACGAATGGGAGGAAAGGCTCTACCCACTGCGCATAAAGAAGGCCGGGCCCTCGATCATCCCCGCCGAGGCGGAGGTCCCCACCGTCAAGGTCGGGGCTCTGCTGGCGGAGACTGCCAAGCGCCTGCCGGAGCTGGCCCTGGAAGTGGTAGTGGGCAGCAGCGGGCAGGCGGTCTTTCTGGGCTTCATCCCCAGCGACTCGCGCAGCGCCGATTTCACCGTCAGCTTCACCGCGTCACTGGAGTTCCTGCGCCTGGCCGAGAAGTACGGCGGAGCGCCCTACGGCATCGGACTCTACTTCGTGGACAAGGCGGACAAAAGGCTGGGCATGGCCGCGAGGAAGAGGCTGCAGCAGGCGAAACGGGAGGCGGACCCCGCATGCCTCCTCAACCCCGGTAAGATGGTGGACACCTGCGCGGGCACTCCGCGCCTCATGACCCTGCGCGGCATGATGGCCGCGGCCAAACTATCGCTGCCTCTTGCCGTGCCCACGCGCAAGCTGGCACCCCACATGCGCATCATGCGCCACAAGCTGCCCGAGAAAGTGGAGGAGGCCGCCTTCACCTGCGCCCAGTGCGGCTACTGCAAGGAGGGCTGTACCCTCTACGCCGGGAGGGGCTGGGAGAGCGCCTCGCCGCGCGGCAAGATGCAGTACCTGAAGGGATACGCCAAGGGCGAAGTACCGCTGACCCAGGAGATGTCCGACACCTTCCTCCTCTGCAGCACCTGCAAGAAGTGCGACCTGGCATGCCAGACCGACCTGCCCATCGAGTCGGTATGGGAGGAGATGCGTGGAGAGCTGGTCGCCTCCGGCAAGTTCAAGACCTTCGCGCCCTTCGAGATGATGGGTGCCTCCTACGACATGGAGAACAACATCTGGGCCGGCTTCGCGGGGGAGCGTGACGCCTGGCTCCCGGAGGACATCAAGCCCATGGAGAGCGGCCCGGTAGCCTATTGGGCCGGCTGCACCGCTTCCTACATCGAGCAGGACATCGCCCGCGGTGCCGTGCGCATCCTCAAAGAGGGAGGCGTTGACTTCGTCTACCTGGGCAACGACGAGACCTGCTGCGGTGTCCCTTTCCTCATGAGCGGAAAGTGGGACGTCTTCGAGGAGGCGGTGCGCCGCAACATCAAAGCCCTGAGCGAAAAGGGAGTCAAGAAGATATATACTTCTTGCCCCGGCTGCTGGGTGACCTTGAGCGGTCATTACAAGGAATGGGCCGAGAAGCTGGGCCTGGAATGGGACATGGAAGTCGTGCATATCACCGAGCTGGCTGCGGAGCTGGTGCGCGACGGCAAACTCAAGTTCTCACGCGAGGTACCCATGAAGGTCACCTGGCACGACCCATGCCACATCGGAAGGCACGGCAGGATCTACGAGGAACCCCGCGAGGTGCTCAAGGCCATCCCCGGACTGGAGTTTACGGAGATGGAGCACAACCGCGACGAGGGATTGTGCTGCGGCAGCGTCCTCACCCTCATCGGTGATACCCGCCCCACCTCGGGGCGCATCGCCCACGCGCGCCTGCAGGAGGCGCACGACATCGAGGCCGATGCCATCGTCACTACCTGCCCCTGCTGCGAGTTCCAGTTAAGGGTTTGGAACGCTGCCGAGGGTAACGGTATGAAGGTACTCGACTTCGCCGCGGTGGTTGCGGAAGCCCTGGGCGAGAAGATGGAGAACCCCGATCCCAAAGTGCAGGAATCTTGGGCCGTCTTCGACACCATGATCCAGATTATGACCCCGCAGGGCATGGCCGACTTCATGTGGGAGTTCATGGATTCCATATCGCCTCCCCTGGGCAAAGCCATGCGTCTGGGCAAGAGGCTGCCCTTGCCGCTGAAGAAAGGGATGTTCGCGATCACCGACCGCGTCATACCCCTGGTAATGCCGAAGATGCTGCCGGTGATGATGCCCTGGATGCTGCCGCGCATGATGCCGTTGATGGAGGCGAAGATGCCCACCATGAGCGATTCCATGCGCGAACTCATGCCGGATATCCT
>Ga0209254_10001887_pt1 | contig 18895 bp, 15 predicted proteins | sample FrelakmetDIP11DI_FD_187148 | JGI IMG/M metagenome (GOLD analysis project Ga0209254, IMG submission 187148) | Freshwater lake sediment microbial communities from the University of Notre Dame, USA, for methane emissions studies - DIP11 DI (SPAdes)... | ecosystem: Environmental > Aquatic >...
AAATGAAAGAAAGTGCAAAAAGAATTGCAGTGAACTCTTACACTGTTGAAGAATTTATTGCCAGTGAATTCAGGGGAGGAAGAATAAAAAGGGAGTCTTTCACTGAAAACAATCTTCAGATAATCCTGCATGCCCACTGTCAGCAAAAGGCAGTAGGCTCGTCGGCAAGTTCAATAGAAATGCTTTCAATTCCTGCAAATTACAGCGTCAGGGAGATTCCTTCTGGCTGCTGCGGGATGGCAGGATCGTTCGGATATGAAAAGGAGCATTACGAATTATCGAACAAGATAGGTGACCTGGTATTATTTCCCGAGATCCGAAACGTGGGTGACGATGTTGCAGTTGCAGCTCCAGGAACAAGTTGCCGTCACCATATCAAGGACGGCACAGGACGAATTGCACGACATCCTGCAGAAATACTTTTTGCCGCACTCAGGGTTAAAAAGTAATCGTGATCTGAATATTTTACCTGAATCTGATGTTTCTCCTCTCCTTTTCAGGATATTTGATGATCTTCCGCGTAAAGATGCCGGAACTTCCTGAAGATAATTTAAAAGTCAATATTCAATTGTAAAACTATCAGAATCATTTAATACCGGGAATTTTTTACGGAAAGCTGATAGCTGTTCCGGAAAGATATCCCCTGAAATAAGAGATTCCTCATTTCTTTTATCCGATCCGATAATCACTCCCTTTGGATCAATGATCATGGAATCTCCGCAATATTTTATGCCTTCACCGTCAATTCCAATCCTGTTAACGCCGGCAACATAGCACTGATTCTCAATTGCCCTGGCTTTCAGCAGGGTCAGCCATACATCCCTCCTGCTCTCCGGCCAGTTTGCGGAATTTATCAGGAGATCATAATCATTCTGTACCCTGCTCCATACCGGAAAACGAAGGTCATAGCATATGTTTGGACAGATCCTCAAACCCCTGAATGTAAATATTACTCTGCTCCTGCCCTTTGAAAAAAGTTTATCCTCACCTGCAGGACTGAACAGATGTCTTTTATCATAACTCCAGACCTCATTTTCAGGTGAGACAAATATCCAGCGATTATAAAACTGATTATTTTCTCTGATGATGTAGCTCCCGCATATACCCAGATTGTAGTCTTTTGCAATACCCTTCATCCAGTCAAAAGTTTCGGAAAATGGATTTTCCGAAAGATTATATGGATTAACTGAGAAACCGGTATTGAACATTTCCGGGAGAACAATTATTTCCGTTGCTGAAGGAACAGCAGATATCAGATCTTTTAACCTTCCAAGGTTGAGAAGCTTGTTTTCCCAGATAATATCGGGTTGTATCAGTGTTAATTTCATTTATTCAGACTGGATAACCTTTTTCATAAAGATATCCAAATAAAAATAATGAAATGTGTCTATTCCCGACCATTCATAGAGGCATAATAATCAGTAAATATTTTACTTATCAGAGGCTTATAATAAAGCCAGAAGAATCTTCGTGTATCGTCAGGTTTATCTGAATATAATAAGAACTTAAGCTTCTCAATTCCTTCGATCCTTGAAGTCATAAAACATACATCATTAGTGGCAAAATCGCCTGAAAAATAGTATATTCTTTGATTTGCAGGTTCCTGTACAACTGCAGGAAAAACATTTGAAAGCATTCTGCTGCTTAATAATGTATCGCCTAAAGAAGTAGTTTCGAGCCGAAACTTTGACAGCACATTGTTTTGCAGCGGGTCGATAATATCGAACCAGTTACTGAATGCAACTTCCGGTGGCACACCATATTTCTGGCAGATTTCAGTGTCGGTAATTATAAAAGGCAAGGCATTTTTCAGATGGGTTCCTTCCTCAAGTACTACTATGCTTTTTTCACTTAAAAGAACAACACCCGGTTTGGTGAATGTCCAGGCTTTTTTGTACTCCTTGCGGTACTGTGATGTCATCCATATAGGAAAATTCCTGGATGTTGTATCAAGCTTCTCGAAATATTTCCCGGTCCAGCCGGTGAAGGTAATACCAAGTTTCTCCTGCGTCCTGTAGGAATCAAAAGCTGCCGTGGGGAAGTCGAATGAATTATATTCGAGAATTATCAGCTTATTCCTGTTTTTCATCTCATTAATGAGAAGGTAATCAGTATTTGAGAGCCCTCCGTATATTTTTCTGGATCTTTTGCTTTTATTGACTCCCGCATACCAGTCATTAAAAAATACACCATAGGTATCTGCAAAATAAATAGCATCAGTCTTGTTTGGCAGATCCATCATATCAGAGAGATGATATTCTTTTCTGACGCTTCCCCTGTCCTTGAGAGGACGGGTTGGAGAGAAACCATAGTAATCTTTTTTATATGAATAACTCGATTTATTACTTTTCTTGACAAATCTCTCATTTGTAAGTATCCAGGTTAAGGATCTGTGCTTTAAACGGTCAAGTGTAGTGACAGTTTTGTCAAGAATTACAATGTCAATTGGTTTTTTCTCCTGAAAGGACCATCGGAAAAAGTTTATCAAAGGCAGGGCAAAAACCAGAATCAGGATAATAAATGTTATCAGCAGAATTTTTTTCATAATTGAATAAATATCTGAAAGTATTCAAATACTATAGATTATACACTTTTATAGACGGTTTAATAACTGATAAATGTATTAATTTATTTTCTAGAGTTGAATAAAATTGCTGAAATTTAGTAAAAATTCTTAAACCCTGACAGCTTAATAACCACAGGCAACATTATTACCTCTTGAATCTGCACCTCCGGCTTTGCTCCCATCCGGCAGGATCATTATGGCATTAGTCCTTCCGATAGGCTCCCGGAGCCGGAGTTCATGACCCATATTTTTCAGCTTCATCAGAGTAATTGTGTCAAAAGAGTTTTTCTCATAGTATATGTAATCCGGAAGCCACTGATGATGAAACCTTCCGGTATCGACAGCCTCCCTGATATTCATTCCGTAATCAATTATATTTATTATAACCTGTAAAACTGTTGTAGGGATCGTTGACCCTCCTGGCGACCCTGCAACCAGAAACAACTTTCCACCCTTTTCAATAATGACAGGAGTCATGGAACTCAGCATTCTTTTCCCTGGTTCTACGGAATTTGCCTCACCTCCTGCCAGACCGTACATATTGGGAACACCCGGTTTAAGAGAAAAATCATCCATCTGATTATTTAACAGGAAACCTGCACTGTCAACAACGATTGAATTGCCAAAACCCCCGTTAAGAGTGGTTGTGGCTGCAACAGCGTTTCCCATAAAATCGGTGATGGAGTAATGGGTTGTCTCCTCACTGACAATACTTTGCGGGGAGCCCGGAAATATTTCCGAAGAGGATGAAGCAGAATCCCTGTCGAAGCTGCTCATTCGCTGAAGCAGGTATTCCCTGCTTAACAATCCCTCAACCGGGATATCCGTAAAGCCCGGATCTCCAAGATATTCAGAACGATCAGCAAATGCCCGTCTTTCTGCTTCTGTAATAAGATGGACTGTCTGCCAGGAATGAAATCCGGCTTCTCCCAGATTGTAAGGTTCGATCATTCCAAGTATCTGCAGAAGGATAATTCCGCCTCCTGATGGAGGTGATGCCGAAAATATTTTAAAACCGCGGTAAGTACCTGCGACCGGATCGCGGAAAACAGAAGAGTACATGGCAAGATCCTTGTAAGTTATCAGTCCATTCCCTCTTTTCATCTCCTCAACAATATGTCGTGCTGTTATACCGGAATAAAATCCATTTCTCCCAAAGTCCCTGATTCTTTCCAGAGTTCTGGCAAGTTCAGGTTGTTTCAGCGTATCTCCTTCCTTCCACGGGAGATCCTTAACAAAAGCAGTTCCGGTTCTATTCCTGCTGATGAAATTCTCCCTGTTATTGTTTAGATCTGATGCCTGTTGTGGCGTTAAGGGGAATCCATTGTATGCCAGATCTATTGCCGGCTGAATCACCGATTTAAACGAAAGCACACCATATTTTGAATGTATATTGACCATACCATCGACGGTACCCGGCACACCAGATGCAAGATGTGTATCAGTGCTCATCCCCCCGATGACATTTCCCGAGGGATCAAGATACATATCCCGTGAGGATTTAAGAGGTGCCTTTTCACGATAATCAATCAGATCAGTCCTTCCGTCGGCTTCTCTTATCAGCATGAAACCACCTCCGCCTATGTTGCCTGCTTCAGGATAACAGACTGCCAGTGCAAATTCGACGGCCACAGCTGCATCAAAGGCATTCCCTCCTTTCCTCAGGACAGCTACTCCTATACGCGAACTTTCAGCATGTGCAGATACTACTATCCCGCTGTCACAGACAATATGATTCCCTTCATATACCTGAACCTTTATTTCTGCCTTTTTATCCTGTAGGTTTCCGCAGCTGCTGAAGAATAGGATTACTAAAAATCCGGATAATACGGCTCTGTTTATCATCGATGCTCAATTATAATAATCTGGTTTACAATTATAGCAATAAAAAAAGAGTACACGACCGTCGAAAGTGTACTCTTATGATAAATTCTAAGGATTTTGTTTTATTTACCTGCCATGTATGTACCAAGGAACTTCTCCATTGCCCTGTAAAAATCAAACTGATTTTCCTGGTTATAGAATCCGTGGCCCTCATTATCTTTAACCATATACTCAACACTTACTCCCCGGTTTTTAAGCGCTTCCACCATCTGGTTTGATTCATTAATATTGACCCTGGGATCATTAGCACCCTGGGCAACAAACAGAGGACAGCTGATACGATCAGCATGGAATACCGGTGAAACCTCGGCAAGCATAAGGCTGTCTTTTACCGGGTCACCTATCATTTCGTAGAACATCTGTCGCCCTAGCTCCCAGTACGGAGGAATTGTTTTCATAAATGTGAACATATTGGCTACCCCGACATAATCGACAGCACAACAATAAAGTTCCGGTGTTAGTGTTATCCCGGCAAGTGTGGCATATCCTCCGTAACTGGCGCCATAAATAGCAATACGGGAGGAATCGGCAATTCCTTCACTGATAAGCCATTTTACTCCATCTGTAATGTCATTTTGCATAGTGCGGCCCCATTGTTTGAAAGAAGATTCCCAGAATTTTCTTCCATAACCTGTCGATCCTCTGAAGTTCATCTGAAAAACAGCATACCCTCGGTTGGCAAGAAACTGTATCTCAGGATTAAATCCCCAGCTGTCTCTGGCCCATGGTCCTCCGTGTGGATTGATAACGACAGGTAGTTTTTCAGGTTTTACGCCTTTGGGCAGTGTCAGATAACCCTGAATTGAAAGCCCGTCACGCGATATATATGAAACAGGCTTCATTTCTGCCATATTTTGCTCGTTCAGCCAGGGTTTGAAATCGGCAAGTTTTGACAATCCCCCTGATTTCACATCGTACAGGTAATAACCTCCGAAATACCGGTCACTGCTCACATAAACAAGCAGTTTTGTCTCATCTTTACTTTTGAAATTTATATTAAATTGATAATCCGGAATCTGCGCCTTTATTTTGTTATCAATCTGTTCTGTTTCGGTATCAAGGAAATGTTTCTGAAGTTTATCCGTTTCATAATAGGCTACAGTCAGCACTTTTCTGAGTTTCGAATAGTCAGCACCGCTGATATCTACATCAGGATTTTCATAAATAACCCGGATCTCTTTTGCTGTGACGGGATCAAATTCAACAAGTGCAGTTTTATCCCGGCCGAGATTAGACAGGCAGAAGAGATTCTTGTTATCGAAGGTAAAAAGTACGGGAGACATTGTTTCTTTAAAACTCGTGGTAAGCACCGTTTTAAACTCAGCATCCTCTTTTTCCCGATACAAAAGACTTGTATTTACACCATCTGAAGTCACTGCTGCCCTGATTTTACCATCATGGTCAGTGACCCATCCCGAAATATTCCCGGGATTTTCAGCTACCATTTTCATCTCGTTTGTTGCCGTATTAAGCAGATAGACGTCAAAAACCTGCGGATTCCGCTGGTTATGCTGGATAAGCAGCTCATCAGGCTTCTCCTCCAGAATATCCACAATATCAGCCCGTACCTTTTCGAAAGGTGTATGGTCAGTAAGTCCGCTGCCATCGGGTTTGACCGACAAGACATGCATATTTTCATTTCCCCCGATATCCTTGGTGTAGATAATACGGTCGTCCGACTCCCAGAATGCATTGTAAATACTGCGTTCCGTTTCATGAGTAACAGGAACAGCGGTTGTGTCACCGAGCTTCTGTACAAAAACGTTCATGCGCCCCATATGAGGGGCTCTGAAGATTATCATCTGACCATTCGGGGAGATCCTGTAAGAAGCTTTTTCAGGATCTTTGAAAAAGTCCTCCATTGGTACCAGCTGTGCCCTCTCTTCTTTGGGCTTACAGGAATTGAAGCTTATCATTATAAGCAGAATTCCGGAGATCAATACTTTTCTTTTCATCTCTTTGTTTTAAGTTTTATTTTCAAAACTACACAAAATTAATCTGATAAGTTAAGAGTGAATTATAAACATTGATGTGAAATTCACAAAAAATAAAATTATTGTTTTTATTACTTTTACACAAACTTAAAAACATGCTGGCAAATCAACCACTGGCCGACAGACTCAGACCAAAGGACCTTGATGAATTCTGCGGACAGGAGCATCTCGTAGGCAGGAATGCTGTTCTGAGAAGGGTTATCGAATCGGGAAATATTCCTTCATTCATCCTATGGGGTCCTCCGGGAGTCGGAAAAACAACCCTTGCATGGATTATTGCCAATACTCTTAAAAGGCCGTTTTTTCATCTTAGCGCTGTGCACTCCGGAGTAAAGGATGTAAGAGAGACCATTGAAAAAGCAAAGAAACAGCAGTTTTTTAACCAGCCAAATCCGGTACTTTTCATCGATGAAATACACCGGTTCAATAAGTCACAGCAGGATTCCCTTCTTGGTTCCGTAGAGCAGGGAATTATAACCCTTATCGGGGCCACGACCGAAAATCCGTCTTTTGAAGTAATCTCCCCGCTGCTATCACGCTGCCAGGTATATGTTATGAATCCGCTTGATGAGAATGAACTGACTCAGCTGCTTGATAAAGCCCTGAAAAAAGATATATACCTGGCAAAATACAATATTGAAATCAGGGAATATGAAGCACTGATAAGAATTTCCGGAGGTGATGCGAGAAAGCTTTATAATGCGCTCGAACTTGTTGTCTCGTCGGAAGCTGACGAAACCGGATCAGAAAAAATATTTGTTGATAATGAGAAGGTATTAAAACACGTTCAGAAAAACCTTGCTCTGTATGACAAAAACGGAGAGCAGCATTATGATATCATATCAGCATTTATAAAGTCTCTTCGCGGAAGTGATCCCAATGCAGCTGTTTACTGGCTTGCAAGGATGGTTGAAGGAGGTGAGGATCCTAAATTCATTGCCCGAAGGATGCTTATCCTGGCAGCAGAAGATATAGGTCTTGCAAATCCAAATGCACTTCTGCTGGCGCATACATGTTTCGAATCCGTTAATGTGACAGGCTGGCCTGAATCAAGAATCATATTATCTGAGACCGCGATTTATCTTGCAACATCACCTAAAAGCAATGCTTCATATATGGCAATTGAGAAGGCTCAGGCACTTGCAAGGGAAAAAGGCGATCTGCCGGTCCCGTTGCATATGAGAAATGCTCCTACAAAACTTATGAAAAACCTTGGTTACGGCGAAGGGTATAAATATGCCCACAGTTATGATGGTAATTTTATCCGGGATAATTTCCTCCCTGAAGAAATTAAAGGAACCAAATTCTACGAACCCGGAACAAATCCTAAAGAAGAGGAAATAAGGAAGAGACTAAAGGGTTTGTGGAATGATATTTATGATTATGACAAATAATGCGATTACCTCTGTGGACTTCTGTGACTTCTCTGTGGCTCTCTGCGTAAGTTTTTATAAACATTATAGTTACACAGAGATACACAGAGAAACACAGAGAAGAATTGAAAGTATATTTTATTATCTTTACGACAAAATGTTTAAACACGGAATAAATATCCCGGGGCTTAAATATGGTGATACAGGCAATTTCCTGCTGATCGCCGGTCCATGTGTTGTTGAAGGAGAAGATATCGTCTTTGAGATAGCTGAGCACCTGGTAAAATTATCAGATATATTTCAGCTTCCTTTCATCTTTAAAGCTTCATACCGGAAGGCCAACAGGTCAAAAGCCGATTCTTTCACAGGTATCGGCGATATAGAAGCGCTTGAAATACTTCAGGAAGCAGGAAAGAGATATTCAGTTCCTGTAATAACAGATATTCATAACCCGCCCGAAGCAGAAATGGCTGCCAGATATGTTGATGTTCTTCAGATTCCTGCATTTCTTTGCCGCCAGACGGACCTGCTTGTGGCGGCAGCTAAAACCGGAAAATGGATCAATATAAAAAAGGGTCAGTTTCTATCCGGGGCTTCCATGAAGTTTGCAGTTGAAAAAGTAAAAGAATCCGGAAATAACAACATTATGCTTACTGACCGTGGCAATATGTTTGGTTATCAGGATCTTGTGGTTGATTTCAGAAATATACCACTGATGCAAAGGAACGATGTCCCCGTGATCATGGATATTACACATTCACTTCAGCGGCCAAATCAGGAAAAGGGAGTTTCAGGCGGAGATCCTGAAATGATAGAGACGATCGGCAGAGCGGCAATAAGTGTGGGAGCCGACGGTATCTTCCTTGAAACACATCCCGATCCTGCATCAGCAAAATCTGACGGGGCAAATATGCTTGTACTTTCAAAACTTGAAAAGTTGTTAAGAATGCTCACAGAATTAAGAAAAACCATTAATACCTTTTAAATAATACCTTAAAACAATTTCTTATGAAAAAACTACTCCTTTCAGTATCATTTCTTCTGGTAATTTTTGTATTGAATGCACAGTCTCTCGAAGAGATCATCAATAAGTACACAATTGCAAACAAGCTTGATAAAGTATCCGGTTTTAAGACCATTAAAATCACTGGTAAAATATCAATGATGAATATGGATATGCAAATGGATATCTGGATGAAGAATCCCAACAAGATAAAATCAGTAACCTCATTTAACGGACAGGAAATTGTCCAGGTTTTTGACGGAGAGAAAGGTTATTCAATTAATCCTATGGCTGGTTCCAATACACCGGTTGAAATGACATCCGAACAGGTCAAAGAGGTAATAAGGAATAATATGTTTCAGAACTATATGGCAAATTACCTGAAAGAAGGGAAGCTGACGCTTGACGGAGAAGATGCTGTAAACGGGAAACCTGCTTTTAAGGTCAAGGCAGATATTGAGGGAGGAAACAGTGCAATGATGTTTATAGATAAATCGACATACCTGATAACAAAGAGCATTGCAAATGTGAATCAGGGCGGTATGGCCATAAGTATTGAATCATATCCTTCTGAGTATACGGAAGCCAGCGGAATCCTCCTGCCAATGAAAACAACCACATCAGCAAGCGGGATGGAAATAGTAACAACATTTACCAAAGTCGAGGTTGATGTTCCGATTGAAGATTCCGTATTTAAAATTAAATAACATTTGTAGGGGCGTTGAATGCAACGCCCCTACTTCTGTAAAATAAGTCTTGTAAAAAAGCAGCGGGCCTGTAAGCCGGATTCTGTGCCGTTACGGGTATCTGTGACAGATGTTTGTCCCGGCTTCCATCATTTATCTTGTCCTGTCATCACTGACAGGATCATACGACCTACCCCCCGGCATCGGACGAGCAGCCCTGAAAGCCGGTATACATGGTCTTTCAACCCATAAGATGTACGGCTGCCAATGTCACCACCGGCACCGGTAAGCTCTTACCTCACCTTTTCACCCTTTCCCCCTGAGCATAGCCGAAGGGGAGGTTATTTTCTGTTACACTACTATATCCTCACGGATATCTTCCCGTTAGGAAGCATGGTGCTCTGCGTTGTCCGGACTTTCCTTGGCGCATAAATGCACCACGATGGAACGGCCAGCTGCGTTACAAAGATACGAAAAACCGGGGAAACCCTTTTAAATTGTTATTTTTGGCAACTGTATATGCCCCTTTGAAGAACCTGCACCTCTCCAGCAGTGGGATGTAAAGAACTTAATAATGCAGAACATAACCATTAACGACTATGATTATTCCCTTCCTGATGACAGGATAGCTCAATACCCTGTAAAGGAACGGGATCATTCCAGGTTGCTTCTTTACAACGGGCATGATATCTCCTCCGATATCTTCAGGAATATTGAACTGCACCTGCCTGAAGGTTCATTGCTTGTTTTCAACAATACCAGGGTGATAAGAGCCCGTCTTCTGTTTTACAAGGTTTCAGGGGCCGTTGTTGAAATTCTTTGCCTCGAGCCGTCGATACCCCGTACCTATGAAGAATCATTTGGTTCCAAAAGTCCTGTAGAATGGAAATGTATTATCGGGAATCTGAAAAAATGGAAAACCGGGACTATCTCCATGAATCTCCGGTATAATGAAAGCTTTTATGAACTTGCTGCTGAAAAAGTTTATCCTGCGGGAGAAGCCTGGATTGTAAGGTTCAGCTGGAACAATTCCGGAATCAATTTCGGTGAAGTTTTAGCGACTGCCGGGCATATACCACTTCCACCATATATAACACGCGAAGATGAAAAGGATGATTCGCTCAGATACCAGACTGTTTATTCTTTGGTAAATGGTTCAGTGGCTGCTCCCACTGCCGGACTTCATTTTACAGATGATCTTCTTAACCGGCTTTCAGAAAAAGGGATACGAAAGGCTGATATTACCCTGCATGTGGGTGCCGGAACATTTCAGCCTGTAAGAACCTCCCGGATAAAAGATCATATCATGCATTGTGAACAATTTTTTGTAACAAATGATACAATTTCTGAGTTAATCAAAAATCACGATTCAATTATACCTGTTGGCACCACTTCGGTAAGGACTATTGAAAGCCTCTATTGGCTTGGGATAAAAGTTATAAATAAGTCTATAAACTCAAATGATCAACTGACAGTCGACCAGTGGGAACCTTATTCAAATGACTCTCAGATTACTGCAGAGGAATCCTTATCCGCTCTTCTTTCTTTCATGGTTAAAAACAGGCTTCAGGTGATAAATGCCTCAACGGGGATAATAATCGTGCCGGGTTACAAATTCAGATTGACAAAAGGAATAATAACTAATTTCCATCAGCCGCGCAGTACTTTGCTCCTTCTGATTTCAGCCTGGACAGGCCCTTTCTGGAAAGAAATATATAAATATGCACTTGAAAAAGGTTTCAGGTTCCTTAGCTATGGTGACAGTTCACTGTTATTCAGATGACCACTAAATCTTGTAACACAGGTAAATAGTTTAATCAGAGTTGCTTGTTGCTTGTTGCTTGTTGCTTGTTGCTTGTTGCTTGTTGCTTGTAACCAGTAACCGGTAACCAGTAACAATTAACCTGAATTATTCATCAAAATTCTTTTTGATTATATTATGATTATTTGTTAATTTGTTAACTAAAAGATTCGGTATGAATGAGAATAAATTAATGCAGCAGGTTACAGCAATTTTCGGTATTTTTATGGTCTTATTTTATCTTGGTGCAGGAATATTTCTGATTTTCTTTTTCAAGGAAACTACTCTTGACAGATCTGTTCTGGTTATTTTTGGTTCGGTTCTTATATTTTATGGATTATTCAGGGCATTCAGGACTTATGTGAGTATCACTGAACTCTTCTTTAAACGCAGCAAAGAAGATGAGTAATCTGCTTTGTTTATTACAAAATTCGTCTTGGCACACCCTTTGCAGTAATCTAAAAGGGCGATGAATTAATTACTTACAAACATAAAGTAAATGAAGAAAGCTGAATTATATCAAAATTTTATTATTATTGCACCACATAGTATTTCACCAAAAACTATTAATATTCTTAAAATTATGGCTAAAAATATTTTAAGATCAGGATATTTGTCACTGTATCTTGGAATATTATTTGCGATGGCTTCATGCAAAACCGGTGGTCCTAAAGTACATCCTGAAACTCCGACAAGCGGAAATATTAAAATTTCAGTTGACGAATCGTTTCAGCCTGTAATTGACGCTGAGGTCTTTACATTTACTTCGTTATATCAGCGGGCAATGATTAAACCGGAATACAAACCGGAATATGATGTGGTAAATGATTTTATGGACGATTCTGTGAAAGTTATTGTATCAAGCAGAAAACTGTCGGACAACCAGATACAATACCTTCGTGATAAACTGATAATTGCCAGAACCATCACATTTGCATACGACGCTCTTGCACTGGTAACAAGTAAAGAAAATCCTGATACTCTTATTAAATATAATAGTGTCAGGGAGATTTTTAACGGACAGGCTAAGAACTGGAAAGATGTCAATCCCAGATCGAAGCTTGGAAAGATCAGTGTAATTTTCGACAGCAACAAATCGGGAAATATCAGGTATTTCAAAGAGCTTTTTGGAATAACCGATACACTTGGCAGTAACTTCTATGCAGTAAACAGCAATACCGAAGTAATAGATTTTGTCTCAAGGAATCCTGAAGCGATGGGAATTATCAGCGTTAACTGGGTAAGCGACAAGGATGATTCTCTGAGTATGAGCTTTGTAAAAAAGGTAAATACTCTTGCAGTATCTCAACAGTTTGTAAATGACGGTTCATTCTATTACCCGCAGCAGGGATTCATTTATGACAAATCTTACCCGTTTGTACGGGAGGTTTACCTTATCTCAAGAGAGACATTCCTCGGTCTGGGATCAGGTTTTATTCAGTGGGCAACCTCGGAGCAGGGACAAAGAATTGTGCTAAAAAGCGGACTGGTACCGGCAACTATGCCGATTAGACTTGTACAAATAAAAAAACAGTGAGAATAAAGATCCACTTCCGGGAGAGCCTGCCCATCATCAGCGGGTGGCAAGGGTGGATAAAAAAGCAGAACAACAATTAAACACAGAAATAATAATTAAGACAACAAATATTTCAAATTGTAAAGCTATGAAAAGGTCGATATCAATTAAGGTTGCAATGCTGACAGGTGTATTTTCAGTATGTATAATAAATGGTATTAAATCGCAGGATCTGAAAAGTGCCATACAGCTGACAAGGAGTGAATCGTACGACAAGGCTGAAGAAATGTATAAGGCATTGATTCAGAAAGAACCGGGTAATAGTAAAAACTATTTCTACTATGGTGAGAATTATTTGCTTGAATATTTTTCTGATACGATCTCCAATTCACTTGTTGTAGCCACAAAGGATTCTAAAAGTATTTATGAAAAAGGAGTAAATGCCAATCTTAATGATCCTCTTAACTATGTAGGGCTGGCAAAAATTGCCAATTATCTGGGTGATGAAAAGAAGGCCGGTGAAATGCGCGCCAAGGCAAAAAGCTTCCTGCTGCCATATAAAAATCTCAAGAAGATAACTCCTCCTGCTAATGAATATGCATTTGCACTGGCTAAAATTGCCGAATCGTTTATTAAGGACGGAATGGTTGATACCTCAATTGCTCTTCCCTACATACGACAGGCATTAACAATTGACTCTAAAAATGCTGATATATTCTTAATTGCGGGCGATCTCTATATGCTGGTAAACGACGGATCAAATGCCATCAAGAACTACAACCTTGCTCAGTATGCCGATCCACAGTCGCCTACGGCAGCAATGAAGATTGGTTACGTATATTCCAAAGCTCGCGCATTACAACAGGCAATTTCAAATTTTGAACAGGCCATTGAGCTTAATCCCAACTATGCTCCTGCTTATCGTGAGCTGGGACAGATTTACTGGCGTGCAGGCCGCCTGGAACAGTCAAAAACAAACTTCAAGAAATATCTTGATCTTACTGCAGGCAACATCCCTGCCAAAATAAGGTATGTCAACTCATTATTCTATGCAGGCGACTATGAGGAGGTTATCAAAAACGTCGAAGAAATACTGGCCAAAGACCAATCGCGCGCATATATGAACCGTCTTGCAGGTTATTCCTACTATGAAAAGGCAAATCCCGATTATGATAAAGCTCTTTCATATATGGAGACTCTTTTTAAAACCGTGGCTCCCGAATATATCTTGCAGAAGGACCACTACTATACGGCCAGGATCCTTGTGAAAAAGAACCAGAACTATTCAAAACTGACCGACGAACTGAATAGTCTGAAAATCCAGCTTGATAAGGAGAAATCAAAGCTTGCCACTGCCCCTGCAGCAGAAAAGCCGAAATACAAAACTACTGTTGATGAACTCACAAAGAAAATCGGAAATACTGAAGCCGGATTGTCTGCTGCAAATAAAGAGATCGACAGGGCATTCGTTGAATACAACAAGGCACTTAATTTTAAGCGCACTGATCCGAACAGCACTACATACACATCACAGGAAAGAGCATTGCTCAGTGAAATGGCAAACAGTTATTATGCTTTCAGAAGATATGACGGTGCCGCCAAAACATGGGCAAAGCTTATAGACCCTGCAAAAGAAAATAACATGCCCGACTATATGCAGGTTGGAAGAGCATTCTATAATGGTGAAAAATATAAATCAGCTGATTCTGTGTTTTCTTTTATTATCAAGAAATCTCCTGACTACCTTCCTGCATATATCTATACTGCCCGTACCTATTCAAAAATGGATCCTGACACAAAATCAGGACTTGCCAGACCAAAATTTGAAAAGGTTATATCCATAGCACAGAAAGACTCCCTTAAGAATGAAAGTGAAATGATGGAAGCTCTGACCTATCTCGGATACTATAATATGGAAAACGGGAATTACACCAAAGCCAAGGATTATTATAACAGGATGATAAACCTTAATCCGGCAAATAAAGAGAATAAGATCAGGGGATATAATGGTTTGGGTAACCTTGAGACAAAAGCTGCAGGACAGGAAAAAACCCTTGAAGGGAAACTGGCCTTCCTGGCTAAGTCAGCCGATGCTTACGAAAGGATTATTGCCATTGATCCTATGAATTCATCAGCCAAGAGTAATCTTAAATGGGTGCAGGATTATCAGGCCTCAGTTAAGAAAGGGATAAATCCGAATGAAATAAAAGGTGTTGTGACAAATGCAGCCGGTCAGCCTGTTGCCTATGCTTCGGTTAGGGTCAAGGACACTGCGGCTGAAAACCTTACAAATGCAAAAGGTGAATACAAATTCGAGATTCCCCAGGGATCAGAATACCTGGTCATTAGTGCAAAAGGGTATAAGGCCCAGGAGGTTGCAATAACCAAATCGAGGGTCTATAATATTAAACTGGAACAGTAAGAAAACCCTGATCACTGAATACTGAACACCGAACACCGAACAACGAAAGAAGAAAGCTTAAAATATTGTTATTTTTAATAGGGTTACAGATTCATAAAAAGGTCACATCATTATAGATGCATTCTAAAGTATTGAAAAAGTATTACAATATTTTTTTAAGCTATTGGAAAAAAACAATTGAAAACATATATTTGTGAATTGTAAAATTTTAACCTAACCAAAATCGATAAAAATGAGTAAACAAGGAAGTTCGTTCAAAGAAACACTGCAGAATGCTTTTGCAGTAAGCGCTATTTTAATAGCTTTTGTGGTTTCCTATATTTTGTTCACACAAGTGATGGGGAACCCTGCTAATTTCGAAGGTGGTAACAATAAAGGAGCAGCTCTCGAGGGTAACTTTCTGGGTATTATATACCGGGGAGGTTATATAGTCCCTATTCTTATGACCTGTGTACTTACACTTATTATCTTTATTTTTGAAAGGGTAATAACACTTGCAAAAGCCAAAGGAAAAGGCAGGATAAACACATTCGTTCATTACCTTCAGACTTTGCTTGCCCAGGATAAAATTGAAGAAGCAATGGATGAATGCGACAAGCAGAAAGGTTCTCTGGCTAATGTTATGAAAGCCGGCCTTTTGCGTTACCGTGACCTGCAGAAAGATAAGGAGCTTGAAAAGGATCAGAAGATTATGTCGATCCAGAAATCATTTGAAGAAGCTACAGCCCTTGAGCTGCCAATGCTTTCAAAAAATATGGTGATTTTCTCGACCCTTGCATCAATTTCTGTGCTTATCGGTCTTATAGGGACAGTGCTCGGGATGATCCGCGCATTCGCTGCTCTTGCCCAGTCAGGCGCTCCTGATGCACTTGCTCTTTCACAAGGTATATCCGAAGCCCTTGTAAATACAGCATTCGGTATCACAGGTTCAACTCTTTCAATCCTTGCATTCAACTATTTCACATCAAGCATTGACTCTTATACATATAAAATTGATGAAGCAGGTTTCAGTCTGACCCAGAATTTTGCTGCCTCGTTAAAAGATAAGTAATAATGAATCTTTTGGTTTTAAATCATTAAAAAAAAAAAGATGCCAAAGATTAAATTACCACATAGATCGCCCCATATTGACATGACGCCCATGGTTGACACTTTTTGCGTGGTTCTGACGTTTCTTCTTCTGACCTCGACAATGACTCAACCGGAACCTGCTACTGTCGATACGCCTTTTTCGATATCAGAAATAAAGATCCCTGATTTTAATGCTATGACTTTCCTGCTTGCACCTGATGGAAGAGTTTTCATGAATATTGATAACGGACCCGATACAATTCTAAAGTTCAGACCAAAAATCCTCACTGAAATGGGGAAAAGGTATGGTATCGAATTCACTGAAGCCGAACTGAGGAATTTCGAGAAACAAAAATCTTCAATGGGAGTACCGATTATAAAGATGAAAGAATGGCTGAATTCAGATGATAATAACCTCAAGAAGGCTTTACAGACAGGAATTCCTATGGACTCAACTGATAATCAGCTGGCCAACTGGATCCTTTATGCACGTCAGGTGAATCCGGCTATTAATGCCTGCATTAAGGGAGATACAGAAACTCAGTTCCTGGTTGTCGAGAAACTCCTTGATATTCTTCAGGAAAAGAATGTGAACAGATTCAGTCTGATCACAACCCTTGAAGAAGCTACAGTTAACATAGAAGAAATACAGCAGTGATATGGCAGAAGTAATAGTAGATGAAAAAGGCAAAGGCGGGAAGAAAAGAGCAAAGAAAGTTGTCCCGCGACTAGATATGACACCGATGGTTGACCTCATGTGTCTGCTGATCACATTCTTTATGCTTGTGGGTGCTTTAAGCAAACCGAAGGTCATGGAGATTATTCTTCCGGAGAGGATTAAAGATCCAAGCAAAGTAGACCCTCCCAGGATTTCAGCGAGCCGTACTCTGAATATTTTACTTGGTCCGAATAATAAAGTTTACACTTACCCGGGATCAGTAAAACCAGAGGAATTCAGTGCTGTTCCACCTGTTCTGCCTCCACTTGCAGAAACAGATTTTAGTGCCCAGGGTATACGCAAAGTCCTTCTCGAAAGGAACAGAACACTTGCAAAAAGAATTGCCGAATTCAATCAGCAGGTTCTTTCCGGCAAAATTCCAATATCACAGGATTCTGCCCGGAATGCTGTAAGCAAGATGAAGACAGATGACGATACTGGTCCCATTGTACTTATTAAAGCGTACAAGAATGCTAACTACGGAAATTTTGTTGATATTCTCGATGAAATGAATATCTGCGGAATTGCACGTTATACGTTTGTAAAAATCGCCTGGTATGAAGAAAGAATGGTGGAAGCAGCTGCTGGAATAGCACCCACCGCTATAGCTTCAGCCAAATAACCCGTAAACCTTAAAAAAATGGCAAAAGAAAAGAATGCACCTGCCTTAGATGATATCGTTTTTGAGAACAGGAACAAGGAGTACGGAGCTTACAAACTGCGTAAGAAATATAATAAAAATGTAATTAGTGGACTCATAATCGGTGTTTTGATAATGAGTATCGCTATAATTGCTCCTTACCTGAATACAAAAGCTGCCGAAAGCAGGGCTAGAAAAGCTGAAAGGCAGGTTGAGATTAAAATGGAGAACCTTGATAAGCCAGCTGAACAAATAGCTCCTCCACCTCCGCCACCACCACCTCCACCGGATGCTCTTCAGCAGGCAAAATATGTGCCTCCTGTTGTTGTTGACTCCGTTAAACCAGAGGATAATGTTCAGCTTATGACAGCTGATCAGGCTCAGGTTGAAGTACAGAACGAAGAGGTTGTTGAGGAAGTCCAGGTTGCAGCTGAAGAGGTTCAGGAAGAAGACCCTGAAGCAGAAGTATTTGTGGTTGTTGAAGAGATGCCCATGTTCCCTGGAGGTGAAGTGGCACTTTTACTCTACATCTCCGAACATACCCAGTACCCGGAAGTTGCAAAGGAAAACAACATCCAGGGAAAAGTTATTGTAAGATTCTGTGTGACTTCCAAAGGTGGCGTCGACAAAGTTGAGATCCTCAAAGGTGTCGACCCCGAACTTGATAAAGAAGCTATAAGAGTTGTTAAGACACTTCCTACATTTAAACCGGGAAAACAGGGCGGAAAACCTGTTCCGGTATGGTACATGGTACCAATAAATTTTACTCTTAAATAGATAAGTTACTCACTTATTATAAAAAACGCCGGATTATCTGATCCGGCTTTTTTTATATTATAACTTCCAAATTCTCCTTCCTGTCTTTGAAACCCATCCTCCATCTGGGGCCGTTGAAAAAGTAAATTCTACTCCCATACACCCCTAAATCCCCCAAGGGGGACTTATTGAAATCCAATAAGTTATAAAGACTTCCTTGGGGGGCTAAGGGGTAAAAACGTACTTTTTCAACACCCCCAGTCAAATGATATATTTAGGTTGTTCCCCTTCCATTAACGCTTAAGGGAAGAGCCTGCCCCGCCATAGCGGGGGTTCAGGTATGGGCTAATTCTTTCTTCAGAAGAGCAACGAAATTATTAATATCCTCTTCGGTTGTATCCCAGCTGGTCATTAGCCGGTACTCCGAATTCATTTCATTCCAGGGATAAAAAAAGTAACTTTTAC
>Ga0209254_10001888_pt1 | contig 18887 bp, 21 predicted proteins | sample FrelakmetDIP11DI_FD_187148 | JGI IMG/M metagenome (GOLD analysis project Ga0209254, IMG submission 187148) | Freshwater lake sediment microbial communities from the University of Notre Dame, USA, for methane emissions studies - DIP11 DI (SPAdes)... | ecosystem: Environmental > Aquatic >...
GCATATAAAAACGGCCGGCTACAGCTCTCGCTTTTTGACTGCCCATCCATTCTTCCCAGGGGTGTTCCACCTGCAGCTCTTTGGTGTCTCCAGCCTCAGTCACAGGGAAAGACGCCTGGTAAGTGTCAAAGAAGCGACCAGCTGGCTCACTCATCAGGTAGATGTCAACTTTGGGATGACCAAGCGCTGGCGTGTATATTGAGGGATAGAAATGGTAGCCTGGAAGAAGTTCCATATGATTACCTGATGATTACCTGTCGCTGATAACGTTTCTGGAAATCAGCCTTCTATGGGCTGAATGTTTTCACCGCTTCGACAACTCGCCCTTGTTCCTGTTCTGTCATCCCATTAAAAAACGGCAATCGCACCAGGCAATCCGCTGCCCGCTCTGTTACAGGGCAGTCGCCTTCTTTGCCTCCGTAATTCTGTCCCATACTCGACAGGTGCAATGGCTGGTAATGGAATACTGCCAGGATATGCTGCTTCTTTAAATGCGCTATTAGTTCCTGGCGCGCAGCCAGGTCCGGTAGCAGCAGATAGAACAGGTGGTACGAAGGCTCACAATGCGTTGGAACACTGGGTAACCGCACTCCGCATATATTTGCCCATCCAGCCAGTTCGGATAGATAGGTTTCCCAGATTTCCTTGCGGCGCTTCTGGATGCGTACGTGTGATTCGAGCTGTGCCAGTAAGAAAGCCGACAAGACATCCGAGGGCAGATAGCTGGAACCCAGACCCACCCAGGTGTATTTATCCACCTGGCCTCGGAAGAAGCGACTGCGGTTAGTGCCTTTCTCGCGCAGGATTTCCGCTGGCTCGATCAGACTCGCATCGTTGATCACCAACGCTCCGCCTTCGCCACAGGTGAAGTTCTTTGTCTCGTGGAAACTCTGGGTGGCTAAACTGCCGAATGTCCCTAGCAGTTGACCTTTGTAGCGCCCTAATAGCCCGTGCGCGTTATCTTCCACCACTTTCAGGTTGTGTTCTGCAGCGATCGCCAGGATCCTCTCCATCTCACAGCCGATCCCAGCATAATGCACCGGCACGATTGCCCGGGTGCGCGGCGTGATCAACTGCTCGACCTGCTTTTCGTCCAGGTTGAGGGTATCTGCTCGGATATCGGCGAACACCGGTCTGGCGCCGCGTAGTGCAAAGGCGTTGACCGTCGAAACAAAAGTGAAAGAGGGGATGATCACCTCATCACCTGGTTTTAGGTCGAGCAACAGAGCACTCATCTCCAGGGCGTGCGTGCAATTTGTGGTAAGCAATACGCGCCTGGCTCCCAGCCACTCTTCCAACAGACGGCTGCACTGCCGGGTGAATGGCCCATCGCCGGATATATGACCCTGATCGACTGCCTGAGCCATATAGCGGTACTCGTCGCCCGAGATCCATGCTTTATTGAAAGGGATATCGTATTGGGTGGTGGTGTTCTTCACAGCCTTCGAAGCCTCGCTTTGCATCGCTCTCAGGGTCAGTTCTGTCAGCGTGGGATGTCTTCCAGCCTGTCTTTCTCAAAGGCAATCACGCGCTGCAGGATATCATCCAGTGAATAGCGGGGTTGATAGCCTGTCAGCCGGGTGATCTTCTCCAGGCTGGGTACCCGCCGTTGCATATCCTCGAAGCCAGGGGCGTAAGCCTCGTCGTATGCTACATATTGGATTGTCGAGGCGCTGCCGGTTAGAGCAATCACCCGTTCAGCCAGGCCGCTAATAGTGATCTCCTCGGTGTTGCCGATGTTGAACACCTGCCCAACCGCTTCTGGGTGTTCTGCCAGGCGTAGCACTGCCCCCACCACATCCTCCACATCGCCGAAACAGCGTGACTGCCGTCCATCGCCATAGACGGTGATTGACTGGCCGAGTAATGCCTGGTGCACGAAGCGCGGCACCACCATGCCATATTGCCCTGTCTGGCGCGGGCCGACCGTGTTGAAGAAGCGCATGACTACCACCGGTAGTCCAAACTGCCGCTGGTAAGCCAGCCCGAGGAACTCATCTACTTGCTTGGAGACGGCGTATGCCCAACGGCTATGGGTGGTCGGACCGATCAGACAATCATCTTCCTCTTTAAATGGCACCTTGACGCCTTTGCCGTATACTTCAGATGTGGAGGCGATCAGTACTTTACAGCCATAGCGGTTGGCAGTGGTGAGTACGGCCTCAGTGCCCAGGATATTGGTGTTGATCGTGTGCACCGGATCCTCGACAATCAGCTTGACTCCCACCGCCGCCGCCAAATGGACAATCACATCTGCCTGGCTGGCTAACCTGTCGAGCACCTGCGCGTTCAGGATAGTCTCACGCACGAACTGGAAGGGGTGTCCCTGGCTGCCTGGTCGTGGCAGGAGATGTTGGATGTTCTCAATCTTCCCGGTGGACAGGTTGTCGATGGCCACTACACTATGCCCCCGGTTGAGCAGGACCTCACACAGATGGCTGCCGATAAAACCTGCGCCGCCAGTGATCAGATAACGTTCTTGCATGTACATCTCAACTTTCTGCTCAAAAACGCGAGGGGTTCAAGGTGTGACAAAGATTTGATGACCGGTCATTAATCAGAATAGTTCTGAACATGATACGTATACCCGGCGCTTAGCCGGTCTGAGGCATTTAAGTGACGTTGCAGATACTGTCCACAATTACTTCCTATATAATTTTCCTCAACTTCTCCGATGCTGATGATGACATCATAGCCAGCCTCGCGCAGCGCATCCACAACCACATAGCGGTCTGTCGACCTGTATGGGTCGATATAGGACGCGAGACTATTCGCCGAAGCCCGATATGTGGGGTTAAGTGGCGTAATTTTGATCAGATATTTTTCCGGTGTGAAGTATTCGAGCAGAACATCAGGATCTATCGTCAAATCCTGAGCCAGTGCGAAATTGAGAGTTATTTTTCGATCGCCTTTGCTGAAGAAGCGTTCGCCAAAAGCTGCCATCTCTCGAAAGCTCCATTTTTTGGCAGGTATGATTTTATCTCGTAACCCAAGATCAGTTGTGTGCAGGGAAAATTGGAACTGGAAGTTGCCGCCGGCATATTTCTCTCTCTTTATCTCAATCAGCCGGTCAAAGAATTTTTGTGCACCGGCAGGCGCGACCGTGGAAATGGATGGCATCAGACCGGGAGCATCGTAACGATCCGGGAGCCCCTCCAGAACCGTTAGGACGTTCGGGTTTAATGCAGGTTCGCCCATCCTGGCAAACTGGATTTTAAATTGGCGCGCAGGAACACGTCCATTCGGGAATCTTTTGTAGATCAGGAAGTCAAGCTGGTCATAGATCATCTCGGCAGATGTCTTGCCATGGTAATAGCCGCCAGCATCGCACATCATACAACCGATCGGGCATCCGAACATCGTTGATACCAGGATAACCCATTTATTCTCTCTTGGCAGGGGCGGCGAAACAGCTTCGACGCATTCCAGCATTTTGCCATCCTCAAACTCAACGATATAAACGATCGCCACCTCTTCTTTTCCCGTTGAAGCGATAACTTTCATGGGTTCGTTCCTCTTAGATGGTTATGGATTTTCATTGCAGTCATTATTCCATCACCCACGGCGATGGCGGTTTGCCTGTAGATCCCATTTTTTACATCTCCTGCAAAATAAAGCCGTCCATCATTTTCTAACCTCTCAACTTCGCTTTGTTCTATTGGAGACAAAAAATCAAGTTGCGCTTCCCGTCCCGTTGCATAGAGCAGATAATCAGCTTGAATAATCAAATTGCCGTGTGGCTGTATACAGTCTAAGGTAATCTTGTCCAGTTCGGATAGGTATAGACCGGTCAGCCAGGTATTGGGATAATAAATGATACCAGGAAATGCTGAAACTCGCTCCCACAGCAATGGTAAACATTTCGCTTTCTCTCCCCGGTTCAGAATAACAACCTCATTTTCTGGGGCTAAACTGAGCGCATAATCAAATGCGGCATCGCCCGCGCCGATGATCACGATCCGGCATTGTTTCAGTTGAAGGATGGGGAAGACCTCATAAAAAACTCTGTCACTTATCTCTGCCTGGATATGGATGTCAGGAGGTGATTTGGGTTTTGTCCCGGATGCGATCACGACCATGCCAGCTAGATATCTTTGCTGGTCCGTCTCGACTTGAAAGAGTTCGTGCTGGTAGCCGAGCTGTTTTACCCGCTCACCAACCACTTCGATGTTCGCATCCTTCACCTGTTCGATAAAACGCTCAACCAATTGGGATCCTGGGATACCCCCCGAAAATCCCGGGTAATTTTCAACCAGATTGGCGTTCCAAAGTAACCCTCCCATCCGGTTGCATTCGAACAATAATGGATGGATAGCGTAGCGTTTGAGCTGCAAAGCAGTTGCCAATCCTGCGGGTCCCGCCCCAATAATCGCTACCTCATGCTGTTGCATAATTCAATTCATTCAAAATGTCATTTACTCTGCTCAGAATGGCGAACCCATGCGCCAGGTTCAGGAGCGAGGCCCGTTGGAATTCAGCGTTGTATGTGGCTGTGCCATCGATCAGGAAGAACACCTCGAAGCCCCGCATAAACGCAGTCCGGGCGGTCGTTTCACAGCACAGATGCGTCATTACGCCACTGATGACCACCTGGCTGACATGATTTTGGTGAAGGTTCTCCTCCAGTGGTGTTTTATAAAAGGCATCGTATTGGCTTTTATTGATAACAATTCCTTTGGATAAATCTAAACCCGCTGTGATTTCGCTGAGCGAGGTATTCGGCCGGATCAGGTCTCGCCACCACCGCCCCATCCCCCCTGCATCTTGTGGAGTGTTGATGTGGCGAGTGAATATCACGGGTAAGCCGAGATCGTAATAAGCTTTTACTAACGCCTGGATGCCTGGCAGGATCGCTCTGGCGCTGGGTACGTTGGCATGCGAAGTGGGCTCCAGGAAATACCTTTGCATATCTAAGACCAGCAAAGCAGAGCTCCGCAGAGAAAAGTGGATCTGGGTTTTTCGCTGGGATGTTTGTAGTCCCTGAAAAAGCTCAGCGGCTTTGCGTTCGATGTTTTCTGCTGTAAAGTAGCTTTCTTTTTGCACAGTGGGCTGATTATAACAAAACCTGGCTTGCAGTTGGATGGCATTCGGCAACTGGTGAAGATTTTGCCCATCGCGAAGACCTGCGGTGTTGTTCGCTGAACATGATTTCTGTACTGCTACAAACAGGAATATTGTTTCTACACAATCTTGATATCTTGAAGTAATCTATAATAGTAACCATGTCTGACCAGCGCTTTTATAAAAATCAGGTCCGACCAATCTACAAAAAAACCATCTAAACAAGAAGGGAAGGTAGGATCGCGATGCGACTATATGTTGACAGCACAAAGTGTTCGGGCTGCCGGGCTTGCCTGGTCGCCTGTTCACTCAATCTGTTCCAGGAGAGCAATCCCAAAAAAGCCGCTCTCAATCTGATCGCCCATTTCCCCGCGCCAGGAACTTATGAAATGAAGGTCTGCACACAATGTGGTGATTGTGCGGCAGTCTGCCCCACCGAGGCAATTAAGCTTAACGATCGGGGCGCCTACTACGTCGATTACGCCGAATGCAACCTGTGCGAGGCTTGCGTCCCCGAATGTCCGGAAGACGTCATGTACGTCCGCGCCGAGCTGGCTAATACAGCCTGGAAATGTGACCTGTGCGGTGACTGCGTGGCTGTCTGCGGTACCAGCGCATTGTGGATTGCGGAATAGGAGAAGCAAAGATGAACGGTTATGGTGGAAGTATTCTGCGAGTCAATCTGACAACGGGCCAGATCACCAAACAGCCCACTCCGCCCGAAGTGGCGCGTGATTATATTGGCGGGCGCGGTTTTGGCGCCTATTTCCTGTTCAAAGAAGTCCCCAAGAACGCCGAGCCTCTTGGACCTGAGAACAAGCTCATCATCTCCACCGGTCCTTTATCTGGCTTGATGGTCCCTGGCGCCGGCAAATGCGACTGGACCACCAAGTCGCCCCTTACCGGTGGATATGCGTCTGCCTCAATGGGTGGGCATTTCACGGCCGAGCTGAAATATGCCGGTATTGATAGCATCATCCTGGAAGGCGTCAGCCCCAAGCCGGTCTATCTTTTTATCGATGATGACAAGGTCCAATTGCTGGATGCCACGAACCTGTGGGGTAAAGGCGCTTTCGAGCTTGAAGTGGACTTCAAACATAAATACGGTGAAGAATACCAGGTGGCAGTCATCGGTCCCGGTGGGGAGAATATGGTTTTATACGCCTGTGTCAACCACGATTATGGTCGTCAGGCTGGGCGTGGCGGCGTAGGCGCTGTGATGGGTTCCAAGAAGCTCAAAGCGATCGTCTTGCATGGCACGAAGTCCGTCCCCGTCGCCGATCTTGCAGGCTATCGCAAGGCTGGTATGGAATTATATAAAGCCTGCAAGGATGCGGAAGGCTTGGCTGAATGGACCCGCTATGGAACAACCATTGTTACCAGCTGGTGTGATGAGGTCGGTGCCCTGCCTACCCGCAACTTCCAGGCCGGCTCATTCGAGGGTGGAAAAGGTATCTACGGCCAGACGATGCGTAAAGAGATCGTCATCACCGACAAAGGTTGTTTCGGCTGCCCCTGCCCATGTGGCAAGTACAGTAACATGAAGCGTTACAACACCCAGGTCGAAGGTCCTGAATATGAAACCATCGGTTTATTTGGTTCCAACCTGGGTATCGGCGACATCCAGGCAGTTGCCGAATCCAATCGCTTATGCGATGACCTGGGTATCGACACAATCAGTGCTGGGGTTTGTATTGGTTGGGCAATGGAAGCTTATGAAAAAGGCATCCTGACCAAAGCCGATACCGATGGGCTTGAGCTCAAGTTCGGCAACATTGAAGCTACTTTCGCGGTGGTCAAGAAGATCGCTTACCGTGAAGGCAAGCTTGGTGCGTTGTTAGCCGATGGCGTCAAACGGGCTTCCCAGAAGCTAGGTAAGGGCAGTGAGAAGTTCGCCATCGAAGTCAAGGGCATGGAGCAGTCCTCCTACGCCACCCACAACGCTACTGCTATGTTGCTGGCCTATATGACCTGCGATGTCGGCGCACACCACAACCGTTCTTGGGCAATTACCTACGACCTCCAGGTTGGCCGCGACAAAGTGGTCCCCGAGAAAGTCGCCCGCGTCATCTGGCTGCAAAATTTCCGCCCGATGTTCGATGTATTAGGCGCCTGCCGCTTGCAGTGGGTCGAGCTGGGCATCAACCGCGATTTGTATGTGCCCTTGTTGGAAGCCATCACTGGTCTCCACCGCACCTGGGAAGACCTTGAAGCGGTCGGGAATCGCATCTGGAACATCACCCGCATGTACTGGGTGCGCGAGATCGAAGGTTTTGGGCGTGCTTGGGATATGCCCTCCAGGCGCTTCTACGAAGAGCCTCCCAAGACTGGCGTTACCGCCGGTCAGATCACGAAGTATGAGGATGTCATTCGCTTGCTCGACATGTATTACGAGCAGCGCGGTTGGAACACCAATGGCCTGCCCACTGCCGATACACTGGAAAAACTGGGCATTGCATCATTGGTTGCTTGATTTTATAAAGATGAGGCTGGATAGGGAAGCATAGCTTCCCTATCCTTTATAATAGGACCATGACTGCAACTGTTCGCCCTTTTGGCATACTCAAGAGTTATATCGATAACCAGCCCGAGCGCCTGGTCGAGCCTGGTCGGACTGTGCGCCAGACGATGCTCGATCTGGGTATCCCGCCCGATGTCGTGGCGCTGGTCACGGTCAACGACGAACAAGAGACAAAAGATTACCTCATCCAGGAGGGGGATCTGGTCAAGTTGATCGCCGTGGTTGGGGGTGGGTAGAGATAATCTGCCTGCCGTGGTCATCTCGGTTCCACAAGATGCCTGAGAGTTGATCGATCAAGCGAATGAATTTTTACACAAAGCACAGCGTTTTTTTAGAGGTACCCCATGAATGTTTCTGAAGCTATCCGCCTCAAACGCGCGCTGCGCAATTTCGCCCCCGAGCCCCTGCCAGAGGAAGTCGTCCACGCTATCCTAAATGCGGGGCGCAGGTCGCAATCTTCAAAGAATAGCCAGCCCTGGCATTTTATCGCCATTCGAGATAAAGCCATTTTACAGGCTCTATCGGAATGCGGCACCTGGGCTGGTCATTTAGCTGGCGCAGCCTTAGGTGTTGCCATCCTGACCCCTGACCCGGCTGAGAAGTTCCAGACCATGTTTGATGCCGGTCAGGCAGCGGCTTTTATGCAGTTGGCAGCCTGGGAGTTGGGCGTTGGCTCCTGCCCGGCGAGCATCTACGAGCCGGAGAAGGCCCGCCAGTTGCTTGGATTTCCCCCAGAGCTGCACCTGCGGATCGCCCTCTCTTTCGGATATCCAGATGATGAGTCGAAGCTGACCGCCGCGCCGGTTAAAGGCGGCCGGCGAGCCTTCGAGGATGCCATCCACTGGGAGAAATGGTAAATCCCCTCTCTGGCGCCAGGGGGAACCATCGATCATAAAGACGAGTAAAATCCCGCCGCCGGGGCAGAATATTCTGTGAAGGTTTTTTATTCAGATCACCTGCTTGTGCCATTGCCAGCCGGGCATCGTTTTCCAATGCCAAAATATGCCCATCTCCACCAATGTGTCGCCGAAGCGTCGCTGCCAGGGGTTGATCTGACCGCCTCCGCCCCGGCCAGTGACGAGCAGCTCCTGCGTGTCCATGACGCAGGCTATTTGAAGCGTTTCTTGTCCGGCGAGCTGACCGAGCGAGAAATGCGCCGGATCGGCTTTCCCTGGTCGCCCGAGCTGGTTCTTCGTTCCCGTTACGCAGTCGGTGGGACAATCGATACCTGCCGCGCCGCCTTATCAGACGGATTGGCGGTCAATCTGGCGGGTGGCACGCACCACGCTTACCCGGATCACGGTGAAGGTTATTGTGTCTTCAATGACGTGGCAGTGGCAACTCGCGCCGTGCAGGCTGAGCGTCAGGCGGTCCGCGTTGTGATCCTGGACTGCGACGTCCATCAGGGGAATGGCACAGCTGTCATCTTCGCCAACGATCCGGCGGTGTTCACCTTCTCCGTTCATGGGGCGAAGAACTTCCCCTTTCATAAAGAACACAGCGATCTGGATATTGCGCTGCCCGATGGCAGCGGTGATGAGGCTTTCCTGGAAGCCGTAAGCGCTGGGGTGACCCGCTCGGTAGATCTGGCTCAGGCTGACCTGGCGATCTACATCGCTGGCGCCGATCCCTTCGTTGGCGACCGGTTGGGGCGCCTGGCAATGACCAAAGCAGGCTTGGCAGAGCGCGACCGCTGGGTGTTGGACCACTGCTGCCAGCTCGGCTTGCCCGTGGCGGTTGTAATGGGTGGAGGTTATGCTCGACAGGTGGAAGATGTGGTGGATATCCACCTGCAAACGGTTCGGCTGACAGCTCAGTTCGCCTCTAATCGAATTGCTTGATTCTCCAGGCTTGCGCGACTTTTTGGGATACGCCTCGTATTCAATATTGATTATGTATAAAAGAACAGGAGGCTACAATGTCTGAAACGCGACCGAAACTTCGTCGTTCACGGACAAACAGGGTGATTGCAGGTGTATGCGGTGGTTTAGGAGAATTCTTCGGGATCAGTGCATTCTGGTTTCGATTGGCTTTTCTAATCGCTTTGGTGCCTGGCGGCATTCCAGGATTGTTGATCTATTTACTGTGCTGGATCATTGTCCCGGGAGAGTAATTACTGTTGTCATCCGTGGCGATGTGGTGAGTCGAGAGCGCCTTAATTGAAGCGAGCGGTTTTGGTTGGCAAAGACTTTCGAGGGTTCCACTACCTCGAAAGTCTTTGTTTAATCAATACGGTTGGTCGCTCTCAGCCGGTTTTTGAAATGCCTGTGCCATCGCAATGCGTTTTTGCAAAGCCGGATGAGAGTGGAACAGGAATTCCTCCCAGCTCGGTGGGTCGACCCGAGCCAGGTTCTGGTTGGCCAGGCGTGTCATAGCAGACGCGAAAGCCGCTCCATTACCGGTAGTTTGCAGGGCGAATTGATCTGCCTGGCGCTCGCGCCAGCGCATATAGGCATTGGTCAGTGGCATCGTGACCAGTCCATATGCACCAAAGATCAGCAACAATAACGGCAAAGCGGCGATATCTGCCGGTCCACTGAACCCCAGGGCAGTGGCTCCCCGGCTCAATGCGAGCGAGGCCAGGTAGAAACCCACCAGTGTAATCCCGCTCTGGATGAGGATGCCGATTGGGATGTCTTTATGTACCTGGTGCCCTAGCTCGTGCGCCAGCACGACTTCGATTTCGTCTGTAGTAAATTCTCCGAGCAACGTATCGCCCAGGATGATCCGCCGGGTATTCCCAAGCCCGGTCAGTGCCGCGTTGGCAGCCTTGGTTCGCTGGCTCATATCGAATTTGTAGACTCCGCTCACGCGTGTCTTGACTTTTTCCGCCAGTTGCAACAGACGCTTTTCCAGATCAGCATATTCTGCCCCCAATGGCTGGAATTTATAAAATAGCGGGAAGAGCAGCACCGGCGCCAGGTTAGCCAGTATGACGTTGAAGAGCAATAGGATGCCGGCTGCCCATAACCACCAGGTCTCCGGGAAGGCGCGCAGCACGGCATAAATGATTTCCAGCACCAGCAAACCCAGGACACCGCCGACAGCCCCGGCTTTTAATTGGTCGATGATCCAGCCGTGCAAATTTTGTGTAGCAAGACCAAAACGGTGCGGCAGAACATAACCCTCATAATACGAAAGCGGCAGGTTGATCACAACCAGTATGCCCCCAAAAATGATCGTATACATGGCTACCAGCAGCCATTCATTGGTAGTGAAAGTTGTCAGCCAGTTCTTCAAAGCCAACGACCAGCCGAGCGCCAGCCACAGTAACAGGTAAACCAATCCGATAGCCAGGTCGACGAAGGTCAGCCGGCGCTGGATGCGCGCGTAAACACGTGCCTGTTGCTGGCGCTCAGGATCTAGCGTAGTTTCATTATTGGTAGGATTTGTCATTTCGATATCTTGTTCACTCATAGTTCACCTGTATTTGTAGAAGATGATTATACAACGGGTTACGCCACGGGGTTAACCCATGAATACCCCCACGGGGGATTGAAACGGACAATATTTATGTCTATCATCTAATCATCTTGACTCGTCAGAGGTATCGGATGATTATCAAACCAAAATGCCGGTCGTGCGGGCGGATCTACCTGGGTGGGCAGGCTGGTGCCTGTCAGTTATGCCTCTCAGGAAAAGCTCGCAAGAAGAAAGTAAAACCCTTGCGTTGCCTGTGCGGCAAGCTGGCTATAGTCGTGCTTCTGGCGACCGTGCTATCGCCGGAAGAAGGGCCGCTAGAGTTGGAGATCCCCCTTTGCCGGGATTGTCGCGATCTAGAACGCACCATGGAAAAAGATCCCGCCTCGACTGGACCGAAAAGTTTCCCAAACTCGGTTCAGATCGTAATCGTCAAGAGCTTGCCACACCTCAAGCAAGCCTTAAAGGGTAGAGTTTTATAGATCTTGAAAGGTTGGGCCGCGTATTCGTTATGGAGATCCGCAAGGATGATAGAATACCTTCATCTGCGGAGGTTATCTATGTGGTTCAATCCCATCATGATCTGGCTGATCCGTTCGCCATTCCATAAACTCGTTAGCAACAACATGATGGTAGTCACTTATACCGGCATTAAGAGCGGTAAGCGGTTCGTTGTGCCTGTAAATTATTCCAGCCAGGATAATGTTCTACTCACCATCAGCTTACGCCACCGGAAATGGTGGCGTAACCTGCGTGGCGGTGCGTATGTCCTCCTGCGTCTGCAAGGTAAAGATATCCAGGCCTCAGCTACTGTCAGTGCCGATGACCAGTCCGTGGCGGATCTCTTAATGGATATAGTAAGGCGTAATCCGGCTTATGCCCGTTTTCTCCAGATTGGTTACGATACGGATGGCAAACCGGTCCTTAGCGATGCCTTACGCGCCGCTGGGACACGAGTGGTAATCCGTTTTGATTTAGAGCGATAGACACTGCTTTCTGGTGAGAAAGATCCCATGTCAAAACGGGATTTCAAGAATCGATACAGTCACGAATAATCTCCAATTGGTTTGTCGAAAAAGGGGTGGCTGAGATGAAAAATGAACCAGGTTTGATCTGGCGCATCATGCAGCGCTTGAACCGGCGTGTCGCTCACAACTACCAGCGTGGCATCGGCCCCGCCAGGGTGGTCATGCTTCTCACTACCACCGGGCGTAAGAGCGGATTGCCACGGATTACTCCGTTACAGTTCGAAGAATCCGATGGTATTTATTACCTGGGCTCGGCGCGCGGCGCCGCAGCCGACTGGTTCCAAAATATCCGGGCTAATCCCAGGGTGCAGGTACAAATCCGTCAACGGCAATTCACCGGCGCCGCTGAAGCGGTCACAGAACCCGGTCGAGTGGCCGATTTTCTGGAGCTGCGCTTAAAACGCCACCCCTGCATGATTGGACTGTTGATGCGTCTGGAGGGTTTGCCATTCCGTTATACCCGCCAGGATTTGGAACATTTCGCGGCTCAGAAAGCGATGGTCGTGATCAGACCAGATCCACAGGTTACTGAAAATCGCCCCCCGTAGCGAGAAATTGGATGTGATGCCAAGGGACAGCAAACTTAAAAACAGTTTGCTAGGTCCCAGGTCTTCTTTGGTAAACCAATATGATCGGATTCAGAAACTTTGGTTGCAGGTGAGGTAGGAAGTCGGGCATTTGATAGTCAAAAGCCTGTATGAGTTGGTAATTTGTCTCTCCCGCAAGTAAACGTTTGAAGAACGCACATTCATTGGCTTGTTCTGCGCAAACCACAGGATCATCAAAGCGGGCATAGGTAAAACTGTCAATTACGAAGTAATCGGGGCGGCGTTTTTCAATGCCTGGTTCACCCTGGTTGAATTTGTAAGCTTTTCCTTGTGGTGGTTCTGCATCGGGAAACTTCTGGAAAAAAATCGGGTAATTAAATTTATTGAGGCGCCGTTCGGGAAGATTAGGCGGATATAACGTGTATTCGATCGACGCGCCATTCGGCAACGTCTCGAGGTACTTGCTCGCAACGATCCGGTTGTCATTAAGAAATAAGAGATCTACGCTGGCCACTCTTAGGAATGACAAGACCAGGATCGCCAAAGCCATGGCGATAACCATCACCCGCAGGCTTTTATGGCTTGTTCGCTTCGCCAGATAAAATAAATCTTGAATGAAGAGGCCACCCAAAACAGCTAACAATGGTAAGAATGGCAGGAAAAAGCGCTCGGGATAATTATACGAAATCAATATCGGCAGGTTAAGCGCCAGCAAGCTTAGCAGGATGACCCCAATTTGATCTGCTTTTCCTTCATCTGCCTGTATATGGGCCGTTAGAAAACGCCCGACTTTCCCAATTGCCCAAATTGCTGAAGCTAGGAAAAAAAATACTCCAACTACCCCGTGAGCGGATATCAAAACCTGCCATTGACCAAGCAAGCCAATCTGATCGCCGGCTTCGATATCGTATGTGGCATGGTGTAAGAGCGCCAGGGCTACTTTTGGCACATAGAACGACATCGAGAGCAGCATCCGCGGCGTGCCGAAAACAAAGCCGAAAAAGGTCAATACCAGGCCAATGATAAGCGGTGTAATGAAGCGTCCTTTATTTCCGGCAATTTGATTCTTTTCAGTGATGATATAAACCAATATTACAGCCACAATCAGGCTCAAGCCGTTATACTTGCTGGATGCCGTCAGCCCCACGGTTATAAACGATCCATACAGCCAGGCAAGCTTCCTGGTAGATCGGTACTTCAACAGCAGTAAGACACTCAGGCACGCAAAAAAGACTAAGTAAATGTCTACGTGAGCGAAGCGGGAATTTAAAGCCATTTCACTGCTGGAAATAACCAGGCAGGCCGCAAACACCGCACTGGGCGCCCGTGAACCACTCTGGCGAGCGATAACATAAGTAAGGACGACAATCAAACTACCTAATAACACTGAGGTCAGCCGGGCAGCTTGAATGAAATCACCACGCGTATACCCCAATCCATATACCACACGACCCAGCCAGTACATAGTATATTTTGCCAGGGATGGGTAGTCAAAATTGCGTGTGTCGATGATCGTAAGACCGCGCAGCGCCCGATCAGCAACTTTTACCTGTTCGTCAGGATGCCAGATACTCGGTGTGCCCCAGGAGATACCCGGCAGGGTGATCGCAAAAAAAATGATGCCTAATACAAGGATAATTAGCTTATCACGGCGATGAATAGAGACTGGCATTGGTTAAATCCCTGGAATTTAATAAAAGGCGGCTCTATTAAGCCGCCTTTTATTGCTCTCCAGTCGGGGCGCCCGGATTTGAACCGGGGACTTCTGCGACCCGAACGCAGCGCTCTAGCCGGGCTGAGCCACGCCCCGAGTTTTCAAGCGCAGGCATTATAATCCATGCGGGAACCTTTTGCAAGTGCGCTTTCCAAAATTTCCGGTATAATGGGTCGGGCGCTCTCCAAGCGTCGCCAGGTTTAATCGCAGCCAACTCTTGGGGAGTTACCAGATACAATTTCGAAATAAAATCGAGGTGCATATTATGAGCAATAGTAAAGTCCGTGTCGCCATTATCGGTGTGGGGAACTGTGCTTCCTCCCTCGTGCAAGGTGTCCAATTCTACCGCAAAGCCAAAGATGATGATCAGGTACCCGGTTTGATGCATGTCAACCTGGGCGGTTATCACATCCGCGATATTGAGTTCTCAGCCGCCTTCGATGTGGTGGATACCAAGGTGGGTAAGGACCTGAGCGAAGCCATCTTTTCATATCCCAACAATACCTTTAAATTTACGGAAGTCCCTAATTTGAACGTGCCTGTAGCACGAGGAATGACCCACGATGGCTTGGGCAAATACCTCTCTCAGATCCTCAAGAAAGCTCCCGGACCGACGGCCGATATCATCGGCATTCTAAAGAGCACCCAGACAGATGTGGTCGTGAGCTTCCTGCCGGTCGGTTCCGAGATGGCAACCAAGTGGTATGTTGAGCAAATCCTGGAAGCCGGTTGCGCTTTTGTGAATGGTATCCCGGTCTTTATTGCCAGCTCGGACTACTGGGCCAAGCGCTTCCACGAGCGTGGTCTGCCGATCATTGGCGATGATATCAAAAGCCAGGTCGGTGCCACCATCCTTCACCGGGTATTGACCAGCCTGTTCGTTGATCGTGGTGTGCGCCTGGACCGGACTTACCAATTGAACTTCGGCGGGAACACAGACTTTTTGAACATGCTTGAACGCGAGCGGCTTGAATCGAAGAAAATCTCCAAAACCGGTGCAGTGACCAGCATGCTGCCTTACGTTCTACCCCCCGAAAATGTGCATGTCGGTCCCAGCGATTACGTACCCTGGCTGACAGACCGCAAATGGTGCTACGTGCGTATGGAAGGCACCACCTTTGGCGATGTTCCGCTGAATCTGGAGGCCAAGCTCGAGGTTTGGGATTCGCCGAACTCAGCCGGGGTGATGATCGATGCGATCCGCTGCGCCAAGCTGGCTCTGGACCGCAAGATTTCCGGACCCTTGATTGGACCATCTTCATACTTTATGAAGACGCCTCCCAAGCAGTTCAAAGATGAAGTAGCTCGCCAGATGGCTGAAGCCTTCATCCGGGGCGAAGAGTGAGCCAGGCCTGTGTGGTATAATTTTATTCCCCAAGAAAACGACCGCTCATTCAGCGGCTTATTTTGAAGGTAACTTTTGTAGGAGAGTAGCCTATGTCAGGACATTCACACTGGGCGACCATACGCCGCAAAAAAGGCGCCGCGGACGCCAAGCGAGGACAGGTGTTCACCCGCTTGGCGCGTGAGATTGCAATTGCGGCGCGCGAAGGAGGCGGAGACGCGGATTCCAATTTTCGGTTGCAGTTGGCAATCGATCACGCTCGGGCAAGCAACATGCCCAAAGACAACATTGAACGCGCGATTAAACGGGGGACTGGCGAATCCAAAGAAGGCAACATCCTTGAAGAAGCATATTACGAAGGTTACGCGCCACACGGGATCGCTTTGATGATCTCGGTAGTGACCGACAACCGCAACCGTTCAGTTGCCGAAATCCGCCATATCTTGAACCGCTATAATGGCAATATGGCCGAAGCCGGCTCGGTAGCCTGGCAATTCAAACGCACCGCCTATTTCGGTTTCCCCCTTAAAGGTCTCAACCAGGACAAAATCTTCGAGCTGGCAGTGGATGGAGGCGCTGAAGATGTGACCTTTGATGACGATTGGGTTGAGATTGTTGGTTCTGTAGAAGCTTTCAAGTCCATCAGTGATGCTTTGAAATCTGCGAAAATCGAGCCTGAAGAGGCTGAATTGCGCATGACCCCGGTCAATGAAACCGAGCTCGATGACAATGACACAGTGCAAATCCTCAAGATGATCGAAGCCCTGGAAGAGTTGGACGATGTCCAGAACGTGTTCTCCACCATGTCCATCTCGGACAGCGCCATGGCCCAGCTCGAGGCGGCCTGAGCCGGATGTTGGTCATTGGCATTGATCCAGGTACAGCAACCACCGGCTATGGGCTGGTAAGAGAGAACCATGATGGCACCTTGAGTGCTGTGGACTTCGGCGCCATCCTCACACCGGCCGATATGCCGATGCCCTTGCGCCTGCTCGAGTTGTACCAAAAAATTAAGGAAATCCTGTTTCTCCATCGCCCGGAAAGCAGCGCGGTGGAGAAGCTTTTTTTTCAGCGCAATGTGAGTACCGCCATCAGTGTGGGACAGGGGCGCGGTGTCGCCTTACTCGCTCTGGCCGAAAGCGGCATCGATGTACTGGAATACACGCCCTTGGAAGTGAAACAGGCCGTGGTTGGTTATGGCCGTGCAGATAAGGATCAGGTGCAGGCCATGGTGAAAGCGATACTCAACCTGGATGAAATCCCTACTCCGGACGACGCCGCAGATGCGCTGGCAATAGCCATCTGCCACTTGCATAGCGCCAGGATCAGGCAGTTATATTCCTGAATTAGATGTGAGAGTGGGTTATGATTGCTGTTTTGAATGGTCGTGTTTTGGAAATTTACTCCGACAGCCTGGTGATCGGTATTGGTGGGCTTGGTTTACAAGTTTTTGTGCCGGGTCCGTTGCGCGACCGCCTGCGACCGGGGGATGAAGTTTTTTTGCAAACTTACCTGGTAGTACGACAGGACGCACTAACCCTGTTTGGCTTTGAAAACCGCGAAGAGCGGGAGCTTTTCTTACTCTTGCTGAGCGTGGATGGGATTGGTCCGAAATCAGCCCTGGCTGTTCTTACGACGCTGTCAGCAGACGCCATCCGGCGAGCGATCTTTCATGAACAGCCGGAGGTATTCACTCGTGTCCCTGGAGTGGGGAAGAAGACAGCCCAAAAAATCCTGCTCCAATTGCAGGATCGGATTCCCGCTATGAGTGGTTTGGAACCAGTCTCAGGTATCTCGGATGTCGACACCGAAGTTTTGGGTGCCTTGACTGCCCTGGGATATAGCGTGGTAGAGGCCCAATCGGCGTTGCAGTCTATCCCTCGTGAGACGCCGCAGGACGTAGAAGCGCGGCTGCGTGCCGCCCTGCAGTATTTTGCCTGACAGGCTTAGCTACCCGGATCTTTAGCGATAAATCTTATCGTTATCATTGGAGCAAACGATGTTTAAAGAAAAGAAGATTGCCTTTATTGGGCCAGGCGAGATGGCGGAGGCCATGATCCACGGCCTCATCCGCTGCCAGGTCGCCCAACCGCAGGCTTTATTGGCGGCTGGGCCGCGCCAGGAGCGTCTGGATCAGTTGCACCAAAAGTATGGCATCCTGGTATATCTTGACAACGCTCATGCGGCGCGCCAGGCGGATGTCGTTGTCCTCTCGGTAAAGCCGCAGCGCATGGACCGCGTTCTGACCGGCTTGAAAGGCGCCATCCCCCCGTCTGCGTTGGTGCTGTCAATCGTCGCTGGCGCTGCCATTGGGAAGATTTCGCGCGGCCTGGGTCATCCGCTGGTAGTGCGCTCGATGCCCAATACACCTGCCCAGATCGGTGAAGGCATCACCGTCTGGACTGCTTCAAGTGGTGTCAGCGATGAACAGATGGCCATGACCCGCAGCATCTTGGGTGCCTTGGGCGAAGAGGTTTTTCTCGAAGAGGAATATTATCTGGACATGGCAACTGCTCTTTCGGGCACTGGTCCAGCCTACGTTTTCCTGTTTATGGAGGCGATGGTGGATGCCGGGGTACACCTGGGGTTCCCACGCCGGATTGCGGAGCAACTGGTGGCGCAAACGGTCCGCGGATCGGTGGATTATTACAACCAGCGTGATGATCCGGTCCATCTGGCTCGTTTACGGAATGAAGTGACTTCTCCTGGCGGCACCTCGGCTGCCGCGCTCTACTACCTGGAAAAAGCTGGCTTTCGCACCGCCATCTCGCGCGCCATCTGGGCTGCCTACGAGCGTTCGATCGAGTTAGGCAAAGGCGCCAGCAGTCGTCTTCCAGAACAGCAGAATCCTGGCGGCGGAGCTTGATCTGCATATGCTGAACCCCTCTACTGGACAAGATAACTGCTTTCAGGTATCATGTGGCAGATATTTCCTTAAAAGAGGGTCATATCGATTCAATTCTTCGGAGGCACAATGTCCGATCTGATCCATCAAATCACTACTGATTTAAAAACCCAAATAGATTCTTTCAAACCTGAATATGAAGTCCGCGATGTAGGCGCAGTCACTGAAGATGGCGACGGTATTGCTCGCGTGCGCGGTTTGGCAGATGTGCATGCCCAGGAACTGGTGCAGTTCGCCAATGGCGTTAAAGGGATCGCTTTCAACCTCGAGTCGGATAACGTTGGTGTGATCATCATGGGCGACTATGCCCAGATCGAAGAGGGGATGGAAGTGCGTTCTACCGGA
>Ga0209254_10001889_pt1 | contig 18881 bp, 13 predicted proteins | sample FrelakmetDIP11DI_FD_187148 | JGI IMG/M metagenome (GOLD analysis project Ga0209254, IMG submission 187148) | Freshwater lake sediment microbial communities from the University of Notre Dame, USA, for methane emissions studies - DIP11 DI (SPAdes)... | ecosystem: Environmental > Aquatic >...
CGTGCAGAGGCAGGAGTACGACCATCGCCGCAAGCTGATGGTTAAACTGCTGAACGACATCCCTGGATTCCATTGCCGCCTGCCCAAGGGCGCCTTCTATGCCTTCCCGTCCTACGAACAGGACGCCTCCTGCCTGGAGCTGGCGAATCGGATCTTGAGTTCCGGCGTCGTGTGCATACCTGGGTGCGCCTTCGGGGACGCGGGCGACGGGCATCTACGATTCTCCTACGCCACGTCCCCCGACAGGATCACTGCTGGGTTGGAGGTGGTCCGGTCGGTGGTGGAGGGTATGCCTCGTCTCTCTCAGACCGCCTGCTCCATGCGGAAGGGGAGGCCGTGCTGACCCCAGTACCGTGGCGAAGCGGAGGAGGGAACATATTTACTCACGTTTCAGCTAGCTCGTTGGGACAAAGGCGATAGGGCATGAGGGTCATCGACGCGGACGTCCTGGTCATAGGCAACGGGGGGGCGGGCCTCAGGGCCGCCATCGAGTCCTACCGCTTTGGCGCCGACACGCTGGTCGTGGCCAGGACCATCCTGGGCAAGGCGCACACTACCATGGCCGAGGGCGGGGTCAACGCCGCGCTGGGCAACAGGGACCCCACCGATTCCATCGAAGCGCACTTCCGCGATACGGTGACGGAGGGCGCCTTCCTCAACGACCAGCGCCTGGTGAGCATCCTGGTCGAGGAGGCGCCGGAGCGCATCTACGACCTCGAGGAGTTCGGTGCCATATTCGATCGGACGCCAGAGGGCAGGATCGCGCAGCGTCCCTTCGGAGGGCAGTCGCATCCCCGCACCTGCTACGTGGGCGACGAGACGGGCCACGAGATGATCATGGCCTTGACGGAGGAGGTCCGCAGGCGGCACATCCGCCATATCGACGAGGTGCTGGTCACCAAGCTGCTCATGGACCGGGGCAGGTGCGCGGGGGCCTTCGCCCTGGAGATGCGCTCGGGCGAGTCCCTGTGCTTGAGGTCCAAGGCCACCGTCCTGGCATTGGGTGGGGCCGGCCAGGTATACAGGGTGACCTCCAACCCGGACGAGTCCACCGGTGACGGCTATGCCCTCGCCTACGAGGCTGGCGCCGAGCTCATGGACATGGAGCAGGTCCAGTTCCACCCCACGGGCATGGTGCATCCGCCCAGTGCCAAGGGCATCCTCGTGACGGAGGCGGTGCGGGGGGAGGGCGGGCTCCTCAAGAACTCCCTCGGCGAGAGGTTCATGGAGCGATACAGCCCCAAGCAGATGGAGCTCTCGCCCCGGGACGTGGTGGCCCGTTCCATCTACTCTGAGATCCAGGCGGGTCGGGGAACGCCCCGGGGAGGGGTGCTCCTGGACATCTCCCACAAGGAAAAAGCGCAGGTAGAGGCCAAGCTGCCGCGCATGGTGCGGCAGTTCCGCACCTTCGCCGACCTGGACATAACGAAGGAGCCGATGGAGGTCGCCCCCACCGCCCATCACTTCATGGGCGGGGTGAGGATCAGGCCGGAGGACAACCGCTCCACCACCGTGGAGGGACTGTACGTCGCCGGCGAGAACGAGGCGGGCGTCCATGGAGGGAACCGGCTCGGGGGGAACGCCCTCGCCGAGACCCAGGTATTCGGCGCCAGGGCGGGGAGGGCCGCAGCCCAGCTCTCATCTGGAAGCGATCTCCCCGATTTCAATGAGGGCCAGCTCGGGTCTGAGGAGGGCCGTCTGTCATCCTTATTCCGCGAGGGCGAGAGGCCTCAGGCCATCAGGCGGGACCTGCGCGAGCTCATGTGGGACAAGGCGGGCATCGTGCGCCATGAGGAGGACCTGAGTGGGGCCCTCCGTTCGATCGAAGGGCTTAGGACCAGGTCAGTGGGCCTGGGCGTGGCCGGCACCAGGCGCTACAACTCCGAATGGTTCGATGCCATCACCCTCCGCTCCATGCTCTTGGTCTCCGAGGCCGTCGTGCGCTCCGCCCTGGAGCGCCAGGAGAGCCGCGGAGCCCATTTCCGTTCTGACTTCCCTTCCCGGGACGATACCGGTTGGTTCGTGAACATCCTCGTCAGGAAGGGGGATGGGGGCCAGATGCTCCTGCATCGGACGCCCATCCAGGCCACCGTGCTCGACCCCAGGGGGCGGGCGCCATGATGATCTCGGTCAAGGTGCTGCGCTACGACCCGACCGTCGACGCGTCCCCCCATCTCGAATCCTATCTGGTGCCTTATACGGAGAGGATGCGCGTCCTTGACGCCTTGAACTACATCCATGAGCACCTGGATGGGACACTGGCCTACCGCTGGGTCTGCAGGGCGGCGCAGTGCGGCTCATGCACGGTCATGGTGAATGGAAGGCCTGGCCCGGCATGCAAGACCGAGGTCCCCCGCGAGGCGGAGGAGCTGGTGATCGAGCCCTTGCGCAACTTCCCGGTGATAAAGGACCTGGTGGTGGACGCGGACGGCGCCCTGGGAAGGTTCGAGGCCATCCGTCCCTACGTGGAGAGGGGCGAGGGCGCTCCAAGGCCGGAGAGGCTCATGCCCGCGGACGTCGAGGAGCTCAAGCCCCTTCGCTCCTGCATCGAGTGCCTCGGCTGCCTGGCCGCCTGCCCTGTGGTCACGGAGATAGCGGATGAGTACCTGGGCCCCATGGGCCTGCGCAAGCTGGCCGAGCTCTCCCAGGACAGGCGCGACTCAGTGGACCGAGTGTCATCGGCCCTGGCCCAGGGAGTGTACAGCTGCACCACCTGCAAGAGCTGCTGGGCCGTGTGCCCGCAGGAGATCAGGGTGCCGGAGAAGGCGGTGGAGAAGCTGCGCGCCATGGCCTTGAGGAGAGGGGCGCCCCTCCCGCCGCACAAGGTGGCCATCGCTTCCATCCGCAACTACTGGAATCCCTGGATGGCGCCGCGGGCGCAGAGGGCCAAATGGTCCAGGCCCTTCGCTCTGCCTGCCAGGTGCGAGACCATGTTCTTCGCCGGCTGCTCCCCCTCCCTGCTCAAGCAGGACCTGGCCGAGGGCGTGGCCAGGATCTTCCAGGCCATGGGCGAGCCCTTGGGGTACCTGGGGAAGGAGGAGCGGTGCTGCTCCTCGCCCTTGCTCCGCGTGGGCGAGGTGGGCATGTTCGAGGAGATGGCCAAGGCCAACATCGAGGGCATGCGCCAGGCCGGCGCCGAGAGGGTGGTGGTGACCTGCGCTGGTTGTTACAAGGCCTGGAAGGAGGACTACGTCGAGCATTTCGGGGACCTAGGGTTCGAGGTGCTGCACATCTCCCAGGTCCTGGAGGAGGCGATCTCCTCGGGAAGGCTGCGGTTAAAGGCGGTCCCGGAGAACGAGCGCGTCGTCACCTACCACGACCCCTGCCATCTGGGCCGGGCGGGAGGCATCTACGAGGAGCCGAGGAAGGTGCTCTCCTCCGTTCCTGGGATGAAGGTCGTGGAGATGCGCCGTAACCGCGCCGACAGCGCTTGCTGCGGATCGGGAGGGGGAGTGAAGACGGCTCGGCCCGCCCTCGCCACATCCATAGGCGCGAGGCGCGTGGACATGATCGGGGAGACCAACGCTCAAGAGGTAGTATCCTGTTGTCCCTGGTGCGAGCAGAACCTCGAGGACAGCATCAAGGCCTCGGGGTCGAAGGCCTACAGCGTGAGGGACATGGTGGTCATAGTCTGCGCTGCGCTGGAGTGAGGTGGGGTGGCAGGCACAAGCACCGATGCGAGGCGGGAGGGGCGCGAGAAGGAGAGGGTCAGGTTCGAGCGCAAGCTGTGCGATCTGGAATCGCGCATCGGCCACGCCTTCGCCAGGAAGGAGTGGCTGCGCGAGGCGGTGACGCACTCCTCCTATGCCCAGGAGAATCCAGGCAAGACTTTCTACGAGCGGCTCGAGTTCCTGGGGGACAGGGTCCTGGAACTGATCGTGTGCCAATGGCTCTATGAGGAGCGCCCGTCGGACGGAGAGGGGGACCTGACCATGAGGCTGGCCTGGCTGGTGGACGAGGAGAGCCTGGCCGAGGCTGGGCGCCGCATCGGCCTTCCCGAGGTGGTGCGCACCGGCCCCGCCCTGCCCAAGGGTGAGCTCCCAGACAGCATCGTCGCCGATGTGATGGAGGCCCTGGTCGGCGCTCTTTATGAGGACGGCGGTCTCCCAGTGGCCAGTCGCTTCGTGCAGGGCAATATCTGGGACGATGGGGCGCTGGGGCCCGAGCCCCTCAGGTCCTCCCCCCGGAACATGCTCCAGGAGCGCTGTGACCAGCTCCGGACGGGGCAGGAGGTCTCGCAGCCCAGGTTCGACTGCCAGTCCTCTGGGCCCGATAACAGGAAGGTATTCGTCTGCATCGCCTCGCTCGAGGTGGGAGGGAAAGTCCTGGAGGGAGAGGGCGAGGGGAGCAGCAAGAAGAGGGCGGAACGCGCCGCTGCCGAGTCCCTTCTCACGCGGATCGAGAGCAGTTTCCCTGAACGAAAATGATGATGCGTTCCGATGGCTCTTTAAATAGCACTAAATCCCTCAGCTTTCAAAGGACGTAGGTTCCGTTCACAAGGAGATCACCAAATGGCACAGAAGAATTCATCCAAATCGACCCCTAAGCTGAGCGCGAAGCCCGTGAAGAAGGCGCAGCCGGAGAAGAAGGCTCAGACCAAGAAGTCCGTCGAGGAGAGGAGACCCGAGCCGGCGGAGGAGCATGTGCACGAGCACGACGAGGGCTGCGGATGCATCACCGCCGAGGAGGAGCTCTTCGGAAAGAACGGCGAGCGGTCGTATGCCCTGCGGGACCTGTGGTTCGAGGCGCTGAACGCGGCCGTGGAGGAGCAGGTGGCCCCCGAGCCCAACAAGCGCGAGATGCTATTCCTCACCCTCTCCAACTCCATCTTCGACATGATGATGGACATACTGCCAGAGGAGCTGGCCGTGGCCTTGGCCGAGAATCTGGACGATTATCTGGCGGTCACCCTGATCAACAAGAAGTACAACATCGACCTGCTCAAGTGCTTCCAGGAGGAGTTCGTGGGGGAGAGGGGCACGAACTTCGATACCGAGGAGGAGCTGGCGGAGGCCTTGGCGGAGTTCGAGGACAAGTTCTGGAACTCGGCGCGCAAGGACCTGGGCGGCAAGTCTCCCAATCAGGTGATAGAAGCAGCACTAAAGCACTACGACCTGCTCTGAGGCCAGGCATCCTTCCATCAATCCTTTTCCCCCATTCTTCATCCAAGAGGATGCCCGCGGGCGCTGTTCGAGCAAACGGTTTAATGCGGGCAAGTGCATCGAGCCAGTGATGGTGACGACCTCAGCACCGGGCAAGGTCATCCTCCTCGGCGAGCACGCCGTGGTCTTCGGTCAACCGGCCATCGCCTTGGCGATCGACATGAGGCTGAGGTGCCACGTGCATGCTCATTCCGCCTACTACCTGAACGGCGCGCCCCTTTCGGAACGGACGCACCCTTACGTGCATTACGCCCTGAGCCATCATTGGAACGGGACGCCCTTGGCGCTGGAGACGCATTCGGACATACCCTCAGGGTCGGGGATGGGCTCCTCGGCCGCCGTCTCCACCTCCGTCCTGGCGGCCTTGGCCGTTCTGGGCAAGAGGGGGATCGACGCCGAGGACATGGCCCGCAAGGCGTTCGACGTCGAGTCCTCGGTGCAGGGGAGGGCCAGCCCCATCGACACCTCCACCAGCGCCCATGGCAAGGGCATTTTCATCGACCGCCGCCCGGGGGAGGGCCTCCTGTGGCACGTCCAAAGGGACAGCAGGGAGTGGTTCATCCATCACTGCGAGGTCCCGGAGCTGAGCCTGGTGGTGGGCTACACCGGCATCCATGCCCCGACCGGTCCCCTGGTCGCCAAGGTGAAGAGGTTCGTGGACCACACGACCTTCGCCCGCGACATAGTCCAGGAGATCGGCGGCCTGGTGCTGGAGGGCATGCGCTGCCTGCGCACCGGCGACCAGGTGGCCTTGGGGAGGCTCATGACCCGGGACCACAAGCTCCTGGCCATCTTGGGTGTCTCCCACCCCTCCTTGGACAAGCTGGTGTACGCCTCGCTCCCTTATTCCTTCGGCGCCAAGCTGACCGGCGCTGGCGGAGGCGGCAGCATGATCGCCCTGACGGACCGGCCGGACAAGGTGGCCGAGGCCATCAAGATGAAGGGAGGCCTCCCCATGATCGTCCGGACGGGAGCGGCAGGCGTGCGGCTCGACAAAGAATGAGCTGAGCCAGATGGAATTAAGATAGTAAAAGGTTGGAAAGGGATTCGTCTGGAGGCTCAGATGTACTGCTCGAACTCCTTGACCAGCTCTGGCATCTTGACCTTCAGCGCCGCCAGGATGTTATAGACGTTCATCTCGGTGATGTCGCATCCCGCCAGCGTCTCCACCACCCCGTCCAGCTGCTCGTCGGTCATGGTGATGAGCTTCTCCTTGGCCATCCAGTTGCGGTAGAGCTTGTTCTCCAGCTCGTCGCGCCATAGCTTCTCGTACCTCTTCATCGCCGCTTCGGAGAAGTCCTTGGCCTGGGCGCAATCGCCGAGCACTTGGCCGGCCAGTAGGCCCATGATGCAGCCATTGGCGATGCCCCCTCCCGTTATGGAGTCGATGACGCGCGCCGCATCTCCCACGAGCAGGATGCCATCGGCGATGCTCTTCTCCACCGGCGGGGAGACGGAGACGGCCGCTCCCAACGCCTCCAGAGGCTGACCGCAGGAGAGCCTCGGGTCCGACCTGATCCACTTGTCGATGTACATCTTGACATCGCCAGGCTTCTTTAGCTTGGAGGCTAGGACCCCCATCCCCACGTTAGCCGTGTCCCCTCCCTTGGGAAAGATCCAGGCGTAGCCGCCCGGGGCCACGGAGCCGATGATGAACTCGCAGAAGTCGGGCTCGGACTTAATTCCGGTCAAACGGTACTGGAAGCAGGAGGTGACGTCGCTCATTTTCAGAGTGGTGTCCAAGCCTGCCCATCTGCCCACCTGGGACTCGTACCCGTCCGCGCCCACGACGCATCCGGCCGTGAGCTTGAAAGGCTCCCCGAAGGATTTTCCGGTGATGCCCTTGACCACCTTCCCCTCCTTGATGACCCCGGTGGCCGCGGTCTTGAGGCGGATCTCGGTACCGGCCTTGGCCGCCCGTTCCGCCAGGTACTTGTCGAAGCGATGGCGCTCCAGCACCAGGCCCACTTCGTCGCCCGCATGGGATTCGTCGATGCGGAACACGTGGCCATGGGGCGATACGATCTTGGCGCCCTTCATCTCCGCGGAGATCCATCTCTTGTCGATGGATATGCCGGCCTTCTCCAGCCCCTTCCTGGAGATGCCCTCTGCGCACCTGAGCGAGGAGCCGATCTCCTGGCGCTTCTCGATCATGAGCACCCGGGCTCCCTTCTTCGCCGCATGGTGCGCGGTCATGCTCCCTGCTGGTCCAGCCCCAACCACTATGACGTCGTAATCGGTCTTCATTTCCTCTTCGCCCCCATGGTTATGGCGCCGACGGGGCACACCTTGACGCAGCGGCCGCATCGCGTGCAGGAATCATTGAACTCCAGCACTACCTCTTGCAGGTAGACGGCGTTCTCAGGGCAGGTGCCAGCACAGGCTCCGCAATGCATGCACTTCTCCACGCTCACATGCATCCAGTCATTCATCAAGTGAACTCCTCCCCATGCTTCTTTCGCCACTCGGCGATCGGCACCGAGAACTTCTTCTCTATCTCCGTGCGGTAGGTCGGGCCGCCGTTATAGGCGCAGAACGGTATGATGCGGCCATCGGGCGTGCTGTAGTGTATGGCGCACCTCTTGACCCTCTCCACGTCGTAGTTGTAGCTGTCCTGGAAGTGCATGCCTCCGATGAACATCATGTTCCAGGAGAACTTGGCCAGACCCTGCTTGGAGGTGTCGCTGAACACCGTGCTCATCATCTGCAGGAACTTGGTCGTGGACAGGCCATCGGGCACCTTCTCCTTTATGATGTGCTTCTTGAGCAGGTTCAACGCCTTCACCTTCGAAGGCAGCTTGACCGTCGACTTCTCGGCCTTGACGCTCAGCTCGTAGAGCTCCTTGAACAGGGGCTCAACCTCCACGAACCTCGTCAGCGGCACGACGTTGTTCTCGTCCTTGACGAAGATATAGGTGGCGAGGCCGCAATGCGGGTGCGTGGTGAAGGTGACCTTGCTCTGCTCCAGGAGCGCGCTCGCCAGCGTGGAGATCGGCACCACCGTGGGAACGGGGTAGAAATCCTCCTTGACGATCTGCCCGTTGGTCTGTTTCTCCAGGTCCTTGACCAGGTCGGGCAGGGTGTAGCGCTGCCTGCTCCTCTCCTCCTGGTCGATGCGCCCCGTGAAGGCCACCGGCTGGAAGTTGATGCCGCGGACCACGTCGATGTTCTTCAATGCGAACTTGTAGATCTCCCCCACCTGGTCATTGTTGATGCCCCTGACCACTGTGGGAACGAGGACGATGGAGGGCGGACGCTCCATGTTGCGCACGTTCTCCACCACCTTCAGCTTGATCTCTAAAAGGGAGGCGCCGCGCGAGGCCCGGTAGATCTCGTCGCGCAGACCATCGAACTGGAGGTAGATGGTGTTCATCCCCGCGCGGGCGGCGGCCGTAAGCAACTCCGGCTCCTTGGCGAAGCGGATGCCGTTCGTCGCCACCTGGATCTGGGCGAACCCCATCTCCTTGGCCTTGGCGATGACCTCGATGAACTTAGGATAGATCGTCGGCTCACCGCCGGAGAACTGCACCGCCGGCGTGGGCACGGGCTTCTCGTTCCGCAATGTCTGCAGCATCTTCACGATCTCCTCGAACGAAGGCTCGTAGACGTAGCCAGCGGCATTGGCGTTGGCGAAGCAGATGGGGCATTTGAGGTTGCAGCGGTTGGTGAGGTCCACGTTGGCGAGGCAGGTGTGGGTGAGGTGCAGCTGGCACAGCCCGCATTCGTTGGGGCACTCCTTGGCATTGGGTATGGCGGGGTTCTCCACCCCCGTCCCATCATAGGCGAAGTTCTCCGCCCGGAGGTACATGTCCTTGTCGGACCAGTAGACGTCCACGGTCCTTCCGTGGTCCGGGCAGGTCTTCTCCATCATGACCTTACCGTCCTCTTCGTAGATGTTCGCTTGGACGATCTTTCTGCACTCGGGGCAGAGGGACGCTGTCTTCTTCGGCAGGCCTTTCTGTAGAGCGCTTGGCTTTACGATCATTGGCTTTTACACCTATAGGAAGTAAAAACACAGCCAAATTTAATACTTATGTAGCTGCATTAGCTACAAGGATTACCATGAATCTCATAGACGTACTCAAACTGGACTTCAATTCCTTAGAGGAAGAGTACCGGACGATCGCCTCCGTGCTCGAGAAGCTCGGCCTATCGGACTATGAGTCGAGGGCCTTAGTGTCGCTAATCGCCAGGAATCACGGCACGGCCGAGGAGATCGCCGATCTGGCCAGGATGCCTCGGACCTCGGCGTACAAGGCGCTCCAGTCCCTTCGAGACAAGGAATTCGTCACGTCCTCGGACGGTCGCCCGACGATCTTCCATCCTGTTTCGCTCAACGAAGTTAGGGAGAGGGTCTTGGGCGAGTTCGAGGACACCTTTGACAAGCTGGAAACGATCAGGGGCATGCTCAGCGAGAAGGGGATGCCACAGCTGGTCTACACCATCTCCACCAAGAAGAGCGTGCTGGCCAAGATCGGTGAGATGCTGGACGCATCGACGCGCACCTTCATAATCTCCACGCCCGCGATTCATGAGGTCAGGGGCGAGCATGCGCAACGTTTCAAGGAGGCGGTCGGTCGGGGGGTGGAGGTGGTCATCATCACAGAGCCTATGTACAAGGTCCCTGAGTGCACCCGCCTCTATCGTAAAAGGGACCTTTTGGCCACGGACGTCATCAGCGACGGGGAGGCGGCCATGATCGCTTCGCCGGACCTCTCGCTCTGCGGATACTCCGATAATCCCTTCATCGCCTCACACCTGGATAACTTCATGCGCATCGTCATCGACAAGCTGGACACATCGTAGGGTCGAACAGTTCTCTTGGACGCGGTCGAGGGAGGTAGCTTACAGTTAGTTGTGCCAATCATAAATCGACCTCCCTCTGCCATAGGTCGATGTCACGAGACCTTCCCAATCCCTCGATCAAATCCTTCCTCCCGAAGAAGATGTGCTCGGTTGACCGGCGCGGGCAAGCGTCCTTCGCGGTCGTGGCCGTCCTGATACTGGTGCTCGCCGGGGCGACGGTCATGATATCCAATGAGGTCGAATCCCAGGGCCGGAGGTCCGCACAGGGCCGCATCGCTCTCGACCAGATGCTGCAGTGCGCCGACACGGCGGCAGGCGAGCTGGAGGAGGCGGCCTATCAAGCGGCCTTCACCTCCTGCCTGGAGCTGGAGGCGATGAACTCCACCCTTCTCCAGATGAATTTCGAGCAAGCCCTGGCGGCGTCATTGGGCCACAGTTACCCCAATCGAAGGGCAGGTTTCGAGGTGGGCGTTCCAGGGTCCGATCTCCACCTCGATTTCCTGCGCTTGACCAGGGATGGGGCTTCAGGGTCCCCCTCTCCCCAGGGCACGCTCCGCTGGCAGGGCGAGGGCCTGCCCGCCTATTTCACCGTTGGGGGCAACTACACCCTCTCCGTCCGCGATGAGAATTCCCAAATCACGTTGGAGCGGGAGATGGATAGGAGGGTCTACCTCCCCATCCCCCTGCTCCTGGACCGGATGGGCGCGTTCGAGCGAGCCGTCTCTGGCGGTAAGAACAGCCTTGAGAACATGGTCCGCTATGAGCTCGCCTCGCTGGCCCAGTGGCGCGCCCTACAGGGGTACGGCTCCTCGGCGGGGGCGGGGCAATTCGGCACCTCATCGCTTCTTACCGAGGAGGACTCCCGTCGAGCCTTTGGTCTGGCATTGGTGCTGGAAGAGATCGAATGCTTTGGAAATGCCGATCCCGTTTCCATGTCACAGGTGCTCGCCCAATTCCCTACGCCCATGACCTCCGATGAGCTCATGCTCATGCTGGAAGAGGGCGCCGTGGTCGACCCGGCGGACATCTTCCTCTCGTTGTACGGCATGGGGGAGCTGGACACACGCTCCCTGGTGGCACAGACCCTCTATGCCTCGGCCGACTTCCTCGTGCTGCGCTGGCTAGACTATCTTCAGGTCATCGACCTCGCGGAATCGATGGAGCGGCTGTCCACGGACGCGCTAGTTTCCCTGAACGACTTCCTGGAACGGGCACTAGGCCAGGATAGGCTGGCGGAATGCACTCAGGAATGGATGGCCGGGCGCCTGCGTGAAGCGGGCATGCTAGAGCAATCTTACCGCTGGATCCATGAGGGCGAGGTGGATGCCGAGGTGATCATTCCAAGGATGGAATTCCCGGTGCGGGGCTGGGATGGCCAGGAGATTATCCTGGAGCTGGCAGGGTGCCATGCTCTGGACTTCCCATCCTTGGATGTGCTGTCCAGCGAGCGCTGGAAGGACTTCGTTTCAGGATACCGTCAGGGCACTTTCGAGCTCGCTCAGCTCATGCGGTCCTTCGTGCAGGGCGTCGCCTTCGCTTTGGCACAGGGGAGCGGGCTCCCCCCGATCGAGCTTACATTGGACCCAAGGGACGATCTATCGATGGCAGACGAGCTGCAGCTGGCTTTGAGGAAAGGGATCGATGGGGGTGAGGAGTGGTTCGGAAAGGCCGTCGATTCAGTCTCTCAGAGCTTCGTGTGCATGGATCCCATGGGCGAGGCGTTGATGGATTTCATGCGCGAGGAATGGATGAGCATCTTCGAGCTCGAACAGGGCGTGGACCGTGCCCTGGAGGGGCTCGCCTCGCACATCCTTCATGAGCAGCTCGAGGGCGCCCCCTCCTTCGACACCTACCTCCTGGAAAGCTATGCCTCCATCCTGGCCTACCAACTGAAGTACGACGCGGGGCTGGGGGTACGCTCCGAAGCGGAGGAAGGATTCCGCTCGCAGGTCGATCAGTGCACGAGCATCTTCTCCCAGGCCTTCGGCAACATGACCCTTGAAGGGATCCCGAGGCTTCTCCAGGAGGTATTGGCGCGATTGGCGCGCGGCCTTGTCCAGCTGGTCCCCGGGGTGGAAGGCGCTATCTTGGAGGCATGCGCCAGCATGCTCGAGGACGCGGCCTTGGCCTCCGGGCTGAGAACGGACCGCATCCTCGTTCACATCCCCTCCCAGTCAGTGATGCTGGCGCTGGGCCAAGGCGCCCGGAGCAGGGAGCGGCTCGTGCCCAAACTGGAAATGCCATGGCTATCGGAACCGTCGGGGCTCCGTGTCGAGATCCTCGATCCCCTCGGGGCTCCGAGCTCCGTCGGGGGACCCAATCTGCATCTCGTGGATCCCGGGAACGTGTCCCTCTCGGCTTTCCAGAGCGCATATCGCCTGCATTTCGAGGGAGAGGCGAGATTGACCCTTCGTTGCGAGGGGGAGCTGTCGGATGCGCTGTCATCCTCGACCCCGTGCGAGTTGGCATCGGCGGTCTCCATGGCCTTCGATTGCTCTTTGACCTGCTCCTCGGCCTGGCCGCTGCAGGGCGTCTCCTATTCCCCTTCCGCCACGCTCCTGCAGGATATCTCGGACATATTCGGCCGACTCTGGGATGGCGTGCTCTCGGCCTTCGATTGGCTGGCCGAGGCGGCGAGCGAGGCCTTCGACCTGCTCCAAGGTCTGGTCTCCAAGATCCTGTCCTTTTCCACGGATCTTATCCAGGCCATATCCGATCTTTTCTTGTCATTGGTCCAGGGTCTTCGCGACCTGATCGACGGAGCCTTGGGCGCCTTCATCGGCTGGCTGGGCCAGGTCATCATCGGGAAGCTCAGCGCCACCTCCTTCGCCCTGGAGTTCGGAGGACTGCGGTTCGTTTTCGACATCGGACTGGCTAGCTTGTTCCTCGGTCAATCCAAGGAATATCTCAAAGTGACGATGTCCACCCCCCTGCTCGGTGCGCAACTTACCGTCCAAGCCCGGTTCGTGGACATCTATCGACAAGGGCCGGACCTGATCACCAACATCTCCATGGCCGGGGAGGGCTGGAAGGCTGAATGCCTTATCGACCCCCGAATGGCGGTCATGGACCATCTGGTGGAGCTGCGCGGCGTCTTCAGCGACTGTGTCCTGGAGCTCGCCCTCCCCGTCCTGGTGGCCTATGAGAAGCGTTCATTCCGCCTCTCCGACATCCCTGGTGTCGGTCAGCTCTTATCCAGGATACCAGTCCCCATTCCTGGTCTGACTGCCTCCATCGACGCCGGGTTCGAGATGAAGTACGACCGCCCCATCGCTGACCATCCCGTCATCAACGAGGTGGAGATGAACCCTTCAGGAATGGACTCCGGACGGGAATGGGCGGAGATCTACAATCCTACGGACCAGGCCGTGGACATGAGCGGATGGACGCTCCTCACCGCGCACGGGGACCAGGCACTCTCCTCGATGCAGGGGGCAGTCCTCCCACCAAGGTCGTATCTGGTGGTGAGGTTCCCCTCGCAGGCCCTGGACAACGGGGGCGAGAGCGGATATCCCTTGGGCGAGTCGCTGGCCCTGTATGACGAGGGGGGAAGGAAGGTGGACTCCATGCCCTTCCTCACTGACTACTACAACGACATCAGGACGTGGCAGAGGTCCTTCGATGCCTCGGACCGCTGGGCGTTCAAGGAGGAAACGCGGGATGCGGCCAATGGCCTGCTGTTGATGGACCTCAACGACATGGACCGTTTCCTGAGGGCGCTCTGGGACTGTGCCGCCAGGGCCTTCGCCAAGATGAACGACCGCTGCTTCGACCTTGATACCTTGGCAGAGCTTATCAAGGGTACAATCATAGAAGCGGTGGAGACCCTGCTGGAGACCATCGCTCGCTCCATCGTGGAGATGAGCCTCTTCGTGGAGGTCGCTCTGCAGGATTACTCCCAATCCTTCGATGGGAGGCTGCGCCTCGCCCTGGTGATCACCGGGGAGGGGGTGAGAGACGCGCTCCTGTGGATAGGCGACGCCATAGCCACGGCCCTCTCCAATCTCCTCAACCCTGGGGAGGTGGCGCACCGGGGGCACTCCCTGCACGAGGTCATGGATGACGTCTATATTCGATTCGGGGCCTTTGGCAGCGCCGGTCTTCCGAAGCTGCTCTCCTCCATGGCAGGAGACGAGCGCTTCCTCTTCGGGGGCATGGTGGATGTTAATCTGGCAACATTCATCGCGCCGCCCAGAGGACCACGGAATTGGACGATGAGCTTCGGAGCCCTGTTCGAGGGCGTTCCAGGCGCATACCTGAGGACCCTCTATCCCATCGACTCGGACCAGCTGGTGGACTGTTGGGTCGTTCGGGCGACCTTGCACTCGCTCAGACCGGAGGTGCGGGAGCCCATCGACGAATGGGGCGGATGATATTGTTTTAATATCCTCCGCAAATACCACCGGTCATATGGAAACGGCCCACGGCTCCTTCTCCTTCGCGGCGAGCTCCACTGATTGGCTCGCCACCTACGGTTGGCCATTGCTCCTGCTGTTCATGCTCTTCGTGGTCTTCCTCTATATCTGGTCCTACCTCAACAAGAACCTGGAGCGGATGAAGGCCAAGGAGACCGAGTATGTGGACGCGGACGTGGTAACGTATCTGGGCCGGGTGGCCAAGGCGGCCATGATAATCATCCTCCTGTTCCTGCTCGCCTTCGTCCTGTCCCAGCTATGGCCGGATTTCGAAGAGATGGTCTGGACCCCGTATCTCACGATATTCGTGCAGCTGACGATAATCTTCATGATCCTGTTGTTCGCCGGGTTGATCGTGAAGATGCTGCGCAACTTCTCGCGGCGCTCCCGCATGAGCAATCCAGCAGGGAAAAGGGTCCGGGGCAGCGCGGTGGAATTCACCAGCCTCCTTCTGAGCTACATCGTCTACATCGGGGCGGCCATCGTGGTGCTCATCGTCCTCCTCACATTCGTTTCGGACATCAATGTCATGGACGAGCTGGGAGCGTTCTGGGATGAGAACGGGGGCAAGCTCGAGGCTCTGGTGATCTTCCTGGTGGCCATCTTCCTAATAACAAGGCTCATCGACGCCATCTTCGAGGACTTCAAGTTCCGGACCAAGAAATTCAACCCCCAGGTCGTGGACCTCTTCAAGTCCTTGGTGAAGTACATCTTCTACCTGATCGCCTTCATGGTCACCGTCTTCATCCTTTTCTCGATCATGGATTTAGAGGAGGTCGGTCTGATCCTCATAATCACCATCCTGATCTTCATCACATTGGGCATATCCCTATCCTACGCCACGGTGAAGAACATCGTTTCTGGATTGGCGATAATGAACACGGAGATCTTCGTGGTGGGGGACAAGATCAAGCTAGGGAGCGATCTGGTGTGCGAGGTGGTGGAGAAGAACCTGGTCTTCACCAAGGTCCGCACTGAGGAGGGCGAGACCGTGGACGTGCCCAACAGCGAGGTGCTCTCGGGACGAGTCCTTAACTACAATCGGTCCGTGGCCCACGGCATCATCATCAACTTCGAAGCGCATAGTTTCGTGCCGCATAAGGAGGTGGAGAGGCTAGTGCAGGACGCGGTCAAGGATGTAGAGGGGCTGGAGAAGGTGCCAGCGCCCGAGGTCTTCGCCCGGGAGATACATGCTGGCAAGATCAAATATGAGATCCATGCCTATGTCAAGGACGCGATGAAGGCGAAGCGCACGCGGTCGGATCTCATCGAGAAGATACAAGATTCGTTCCAGGAGCAAGGCAAGGACTTCTTTTCTTAGAACCTATCGAAGTGACAGGGGATTTAATTAAATTAGCAACAACATATTAAAATGGTAGCATGATGTCCAGAAGCTCCTTGCATCTAACACCGTTTCCTGTTTGTGGTGGTTTTACAGGTCGAGATACACTCACATTTATTTAATAGACAACCGTTGGCTATCCAGGGATTCCGATAGCTCTTGATACAACGTGGTTGGTACTGACGGCCTTATTAGTAATCGCCGTACTAAGTCATTTTGTAATCATAAGAGCGAAGCAGCCAATGGTCATAGGAGAGCTTCTGGTAGGAATTGCGATTAGTATCATTCTTGTCGATGTCCTGGGCATCGATGACACCCCTGGTGAAACGATCACGGTCCTGGCGCAACTAGGAGCAATCATCCTGCTATTCATGATAGGGCTTGAATGCGATGTCCGGCAGATCTTCACAAAGAGAACTTTGATTGTTGGTACCTTGGGAGTCGTTATTGCTTGGACTCTTGGTTTTGCTGTATTTTCAACCATGATACCTAGCGATTCGCTAAGTGAGATCATATTTGGAGCTACGATCTTCGTCTCGACAAGCATCTCAGTATCCGCGAGCATCTTGCAGGAAATGGGCCTTCTGTCCGATTCAGTTGGTCGGACGATCATCGGAGCGGCTGTCGTGGATGACATATTGGGGATGGTGGCATTTGCGGTCGCCAAGGGCGTCGCAAGCGGAGACCTTACCACCGCCGGGATCGCGATCGTCACCATCGAGGCGGTAGCCTTCATCGTCCTTGGTATCTGGCTCGGAAGGAGATATTTGTGCCGGGTCATCCATTTCATGGAGCGTAAGGGGCAAGAGTGCGGGCTCTCCTTCACGACATTCGTGCTTGGGTTCGCCTTTGCTCTCCTCTATGCCTTCGTTGCTGAGCTGATCGGGATCTCGGCGATCGTTGGTGCATTCGTGGCAGGTGCGGTGATGGCTTCCCTGCCCCTCAAGCATGATCTGGAGAAGGGAATGAAATATATCGGTGCTTTATTCGTCCCCCTCTTCTTCATCACAGCGGGACTTGTTTTCAATCTCCAAGGCTTCCTCAGTGTTTGGCTCTTCGCGGTGGTCATGACCCTCGCAGCCATAGCGTCAAAAATCATGGGCTGCGGCATAGGGGCGAGGATCACAGGCATGTCCTGGAGGAAGTCCTTGGCCATAGGCACTGGAATGGTGCCGAGGCTCGAAGTGCCTATGGTTATCGCGACGTATGGTTATATCACTGGACTGATAGGAGTTGACATCTTCTCCGCTGCTGTGTTCCTAGGGATCGCTACTTCGCTGATCGGTCCGATCATCTTCCGCCGGATTCTGAAATATGAGATGAAGGGGGAAAAGATCAAGAAGGAAGAGGAATCCTGTCCGTCACCATAGATAATGCTCATCGACATAGGCAATTTATTCCCATAACCGATACGGTCTCCCCCTTTTCCAGCACTCCAACAGAGGCGCTGGTATCAGTGGTTACATTTATTTGTTGGCAGGATATACTCACCTTCAAGGGTTGGGATGAACTCCGATAGCGCGGCATGGCTCCAGTTGACGGTATTATTGGTCATAGCCGTAGTGACATACTTCATCATGACACGAGTGAAGCAACCATTGCTGGTGGGAGAGATCCTGGCAGGCATCTTGATAAGCCTGCTCTTCACCGTATTCCTCGGCACTGATGTGGTGCCACATGAGCTGGTGAGCATGATCGCAACGATCGGTTCGATCGTTCTGCTTTTCATGATCGGCCTTGAATGCGACCTTAAGACCATCTATACCGAAAGGAACCTGCTGATAGCCTTCGGAGGTGTCGTGCTCCCTTGGGTCCTTGGTTATTTGGTGTTCTCCTTCATGGTTCCTGGCTCCACGACCATTCAAGCGGTCTTCATGGGGGTCATCCTGGTAGCCACCAGCATCGCCGTTACCGCGGACATACTGGTGGAGACCGGGACGGTTTCAAAGCCCGTGGGAAAGGCGATACTCGGGGCAGCCGTGATCGATGACATTCTTGGTATGATCGTTCTGGCGCTGACGAAGGGGGTTGCGAGCGGAGGGGAAGCATGGACGATTCCCCTGAGCGTCATATCCGCGCTAGCTTTCCTCGGGCTTGGGATATGGTTGGGAGTAAAATATCTTTGTCCAATTATAAAATGGGCTGAGAACAAGGGAAGGGAGAATGGCCTGCGGCATATCGGATTCACCCTTGGATTCGCGATCGCCCTCCTTTACGCCTTCGTGGCGGAGTTCATCGGCATATCCGCGATCGTCGGAGCATTCGTTGCGGGCACCATCTTCGCCTCCTTGCCCTTCAAGAGCGAGTTCGAGGTCGGAACGGAGTACCTGGCAGCGATCTTCGTTCCGATCTTCTTCATCACGGCCGGTTTCATGTTCAGCCTGAATGGCCTGGAAGCAGTGCTGCCCGTGGCGATCGCTTTGACCTTGGTCGCCATCTTGGGAAAGGTGGTGGGATGTGGCATCCCCGCCCGCCTATCGGGAATGAGCAATCGTGAGTCTATCATAGTGGGCGTGGGCATGGTTCCCCGGATGGAGGTGGCGATGGTGATCGCCATCTACGGGCTGCAAAACGGGATCATAGGGGAGGACATCTATTCGATGGCCGTCTTCATAGGACTGGCAACGGCATTGTTGGCGCCGGTCATGTTGCGTTGGGCCCTGAGAGAAGATAGAAGAAATGTCAAGGGCAGGCCAATTAGGAGAAAGAAGGTCCGCGAGTTGCTTAGACAGTAGAACTACGAGATCGTCTCCTGTCCTTGCATATAGGGCCTCAATACCTCCGGAATATTGATCGAACCATCCTTGTTCTGGAAGTTCTCCAGGATCCCGACCATGGTGCGCGGGAGGGCCACACCGGAACCGTTCAGGGTGTGCAAGAACTCGCTCTTGAGGTGCGGCTCACGGCGGAACTTGACCCTTGCCCTGCGCGCCTGGAAATCCGTGAAGCAGGAGCAAGAGGAGCACTCTAGCCAGAGCTGGGTGCCAGGTGCATGCACCTCGATGTCATAGGTCTTAGCGCTGGCAAATCCCATGTCCGCGGTGCAGAGCAACAGGACCCGATACGGAAGCCCGAGCATGCGGAAGACCGCCTCGGCGTCCGCGGTCAATGACTCCAGCTCCGCATATGAGGTCTCCGGAACGACGAACTTGACCA
>Ga0209254_10001890_pt1 | contig 18872 bp, 22 predicted proteins | sample FrelakmetDIP11DI_FD_187148 | JGI IMG/M metagenome (GOLD analysis project Ga0209254, IMG submission 187148) | Freshwater lake sediment microbial communities from the University of Notre Dame, USA, for methane emissions studies - DIP11 DI (SPAdes)... | ecosystem: Environmental > Aquatic >...
CCCCAGGTCCAGGGTGCGGATGGTCACCGGCATGCCGCCCACCCCCTGGAGAATCTCGGCGTAGTTCGCTAGGTGCTCCTCCTCGTCCGGCAGGTCCTCCCGGTTCATATACAGGAACTCGGTGCGGTAGAGCCCGACACCGACGGCGCCGTTGGCCTGGGCGATCTGCGCATCCTCGGGCAGTTCGAGGTTGGCGAGGAGCTCGATGGCCACCCCGTCTCGGGTGACCGCCGGGCGGTCCACCAGGGTGCGCAGTCGGGCACGCCGCACCTCGATGGCGGTACGCCGACCCTGGTAGTAGGCCAGGCTCGCCTCGTCGGCGTCCGCCAGAACGGTCCCCGACTCCCCATCCACCACCAGGGTTTCCCCCTGGCGCAGATAGCGGGTGACGTTGTGGGCCCCCACCACGGCCGGTATCCCCAGGCTGCGGGCCAGGATCGCCGTATGCGACATGGGTCCGCCGTACTCGGTGACGAAGGCGACGGCCCCCCGGTGGCGCAGCACGATGGCGTCCGCGGGCATCAGGTCCCGGGCCACCACCACCACCCCATCCAGGTCGGCGGTGGTCACGAAATGAGGCGCCGCGCCCTGGAGGAAGGCCTGGATCTGATGGACCACGTGCTCCACGTCGTCACGTCGAGTCCGCAGGTAGGGGTCGTCCATCTGGTCGAAGATCCGCACCAGGATGTCCCGCTGGGTCTGGAGCGCCCACTCGGCGTTGCAGAGCTGATCGCGAATGATCCTGCGGACCTCGTCCACCAGGGCGACGTCCTCGAGCATCAACAGGTGGGTGTCGATGAACTCGGCGATATTGACCGGGGTGGAGGGCGGGATCTGCTCGCGCACCGCCTTGAGGGCCCGCCGCGCCGCCGCGACGGCCTGGTTCAGGCGATCCAACTCGGCCCCAATCTGGTCGCGCTCGATCGTCGCCTGGGTGGCGGTGCGCAGGCCGTGACCCGTGATAAAGGCCGGACCGATGGCGACCGAGCGGGCCGCCGCCACCCCGATCCCTTGGAAGGCGATGGTCACTCCGTCTCCCCGAAGCGGTTGCCGATCAGGGTCTCGAGGGCGGCCAGGGCGGCCTCCTCGTCCTCACCGCTGGCATCGACCACGATGCGGCTGCCCCGGCTGGCCGCCAGCATCATCACCCCCATGATGCTCTTGCCGTTGACCCGCTGACCGTTGCGCTCCAGCTCGATGCGGCTCACAAAGCCGGTGGCGCAGCTCACCAGCTTGGCCGCGGCCCGGGCGTGGAGCCCCAGACGGTTGACGATCTCGATCTCGCGGCGGGCCATGGTGCCTCAGGCCTCGTCGGTGCGAGCGCAGCAGAGCAGGACACCGTCGCGTCCTCCCATCAGCGCCTTGTCCACCAGTTGGTCCAGATCGAGTGCCGCATAGCTCAGGGCACGCACCAGCATGGGCAGGTTGACCCCTGCCAAGACCCGGACGCGGTCCCGCCGGTCGCGCAGGGCCACCGCCAGGTTGGCGGGGGTGGAGCCATAGAGGTCGGTCAGCACCAGGACCCCGTCTCCTTCGTCAAGGCGCGCGGCGCGCTGTTCGGCGTCCTGGAGCAGGGGGTCGCAGGGGGTGTCGTTCTCGACCCCCAGGGCGTCGGTCCGGGCCGGGCAAGTGCCGAAGATCCCGCTCGCGATGCGCAGGAGCTCGCTGCCCAGGGCCCCGTGGGTGATCAGCAGGATTCCGACGCTCATGACAGCTCCCGATGGCGGACCATGACCCGATGGCCGGTCTGCTCGAAATGCCGGCCCAGGGCCTCGGCCATATAGACCGAGCGGTGCTGGCCGCCTGTACAGCCGATGGCGATGGTGAGATAGCTGCGCCCGTCGGACTCGAACTGGGGGATCCAACGGTCGAAGTAGGCGGCGATGTCCTCGCGCATTCGGTGCACCTCGGTGCTGGCCTCCAGGAACTCGACGACCGGCCGATCCAGGCCTGTCAGCGGCTTGAGCTCCCCCTGCCAATGGGGGTTGGGCAGACAGCGCACATCGAACAGGAAGTCCACGTCCCGGGGCACCCCGTGCTTGAAGCCGAAGGACTGGAGCAGGAGCGAGGCCTTCGGGGAGGCATCGCCCAGCAGGCGCGCCCGCACCAGGTCGCGTAGCTCGTGGACATTGGTGAGGGTGGTGTCGATGCGGATATCGGCCACCCCGCGGACCGGCTCCAGCAACTGGCGCTCCAGCTCGATGGCCTCCGCCAGGGGGCGCTCCCCCCGCGTGAGCGGGTGGCGGCGGCGGGTTTCGCTGAAGCGGCGGATCAGGGTATCGGTCTGGGCGTCCAGGAAGACCACTTGACACGCCACGCCGCGACCCTGAGCGGCCTGGATCAGGTTGGGGAGGTTCTGGAGCTCGGCCCCCTCGGTGCGGGCGTCGACCCCGACGGCCGTGTGCTGAAAGGCCGCATCGAGCCCCTCGTTGAGCCCCAGGGCGAGGTCCTTCAGCAGGAAGAGCGGCAGATTGTCGATGCTGTAATAGCCCATGTCCTCCAGGGTGTGAAGGGCGACGCTCTTGCCCGAGCCGGAGAGACCGCTGACGATAACGAGCTTCATGGTTGGGGGCGGGTGGGTCGATTGGAGGCCGCGGGGCTCGGGCTTCACCGGCGGATCGCAAGCGGTTGCCAACCCCTCCTCAGTGCGCCGGCCCTGGGGGATCTGGCCGATCGTTGGCGATGGCGCGCGCCTGCCGATCGATGAAGTCCGCCCCGGCGTCATAGCCTCGGATCCGAAGTATCTGGTGGCGCACCGCCGCCTCCACCAGGATTGCCAGGTTGCGCCCGGGCGCCACCGGCATGGTGAAGCGGGGCACCGTGACCCCCAGGACATTGGTGGCGGATAGGCTGCCGTTGAGGCGGTCGATATGCTCCAGAACCGACTGATCCAGGGGCCTGAGGTCGATGATCAGGTTGAGCGTCTTACGTCGCGCCACCGCCCCCTCCCCGAACATGGCCCGGATGTTCAAGATACCCAGTCCTCTGACCTCCAGGAAATCCCGCAGGGGCTCCGGGCAACGGCCCTCGATCTGCTCCGGCGCGACCCGTGCGAACTGGGGCGCATCGTCCGCGATCAGCCGATGCCCGCGGCTGATCAGGTCGAGGGCCAACTCACTCTTGCCCACCGCCGGGTCCCCGACCAGGAGCACCCCCATGCCCAGTACCTCGATGAAGACGCCGTGGATGGTCGTGCACTCCGCCAGGGCATGGGTCAGGTAATAGCGCAGGTGGTTGATGAGCTCCTCGTCCGACACGGGGGTTCCGAGGAGCGGTGTGCCGGTGCGCTCGGCGTGGCCACGAAAGGCTTCATCGGGTGCGATGCCGTCGGAGAAGATCACCGCCGCCGGGCGCTCGGCGAAGAGCTTTGCGATCGTCTCGGCGCACGCGGTCGCGCCCAGCCCAGCGAGATAGTTGAGCTCCGCGTGACCGATGACCTGGAGCCGATTGGGATGAATACAGTTGAGGGAGCCGATCAGGGACTGTTTGGCGAGCGCCGGGTCCTGACCCCGCAGAGGCCGCGGCTCTTTTGGCTGGGGGGTGAGCCAGTGCAGCCTGGACCTGGGGCCTGTATGCCGAATCAGGGACTGGAGGCTGTCAGGCATGAGGCTGGGACGAATGGGCTCTGAGGGGGCGACTCAGGGGGTGACAAAGACCCGTAGGATCGCGTCGGCGGACTCCGCGTCTCGCAGGCGCTTACGCACCCGCGGATCGCTGAACAGGCCCGCAAGCTGGGCGAGTAGCTGCAGGTGTTCCTCGGTGGCGCTCTCCGGCACCAGCAGGGCGAAGGCCAAATCCACCGGCTCGCCGTCCATGGCGTCGTAGTCGACCCCCTTGACCGTGGAGACAAAGGCGCCAAGGGCCTCTTTCACCTCCTTGACCCGGGCATGGGGCAGCGCAATGCCATGGCCGAGGCCGGTGCTGCCAAGGCGCTCGCGCTCCAGCAGTCGCTCGAACACCGTATCGGGATTGAGCCCGGGGTGCTCGCTCGCGAGCAGGCGGGCCAGTGCCTCCAAGAGGCGTTTCTTGCTGCTCAACGCGACACCACAGGTAATGCGGGTCTCGGTGATGAAATCTGGCCGGAACATCGGCTGGGACTCCTGGGGGCGGGCGGCACTGGATCCGGGCCCCGAAACGCCGCAGCATGGGCCTAGCATTGGGCCCCGGGGCTGGCGGCAGCCATCGGTGTCGCATTTCTGCCGCAGGCTCGCGGCAGGGTTGTGGCGCGAACACTACCTCGGTTTGGCGCTGCTCTCAACGAAAAACACCTCGAACGGCCGACTTTTCCGCTCGAGGTGTGCTGGAGGCCAGGCGCGCAGGCAATGTCAGGGCTGGTGATCGATTACTCGGCCTCTGTGGACTTGCCGCCGTTGACCCGGTGGCTGCTCTTCTTCTCCTTGAAGCGCAGCACCTGGCGGTCGAGCTTGTCGATGAGCGCGTCGATGGCGGCGTACATGTCCTCATGGACCGAATCCGCGAAGACCTTGGCGCCGTTGATGTGCAGGGTCGCCTCCGCCTTCTGGGCGAGCTTCTCGACGCTCAGGATGACGTGGGCGTTGATGACGTGGTCGAAGTGTCGGGCGAGGCGCTCGAATTTGTTGTCGACATAACCCTTCAGTGCGTCAGTGACATCGACGTGGTGACCCGTCAGGTTGATTTGCATGGTCTGCTCCTGTTGATTCAAACGGCCTGAACCTGAGAGGACCTCTCAGGCCAGGCGCTTGCGCTCGTTCGAGGGTGGGATGCCCATGGCCTCGCGGTACTTGGCGACGGTGCGTCGCGCGACATTGATGCCCTGATCCGCGAGCTCGTCGGCGATCTTGCTGTCGCTCAAGGGACGCCGCGATGACTCCCCGGCGATCAGCTTGCGGATCAGGGCACGGATTGCCGTTGACGAGCACTCGCCCCCAGACGCGGTGTTGACGTGGGACGAGAAGAAATATTTGAACTCGAAGGTGCCGCGGGGGGTGTGCATGTACTTCTGGGTGGTGACCCGCGAGACGGTGGATTCGTGGAGCTCCAGGGCGTCGGCCACATCCCGCAGGATCAGTGGCTTCATGGCCTCTTCGCCGTGCTCCAGGAAACCTTGCTGCAGCTCCACGATCTTGGACGCCACCCGCAGGACGGTATCGTTGCGGCTCGCCAGGCTCTTGATGAACCAGCGGGCCTCCTGGAGATGGCTTTTCAATGCGATGCTGTCCGCGCTCTGGTCGGCGCGCCGGATCAGGCGCGCGTAGTCGGCGTTCACCCTCAGTTTAGGCGTAGATTCGGAATTCAGCTCGACCAGCCAGGTGCCCTCGTTGCGGCGCACGAACACGTCGGGGACCACGTATTCCGAGGGCGCCGGGGCGATCAAGGCGCCGGGCCTGGGGTTGAGCCCGCGGATCAGGTCCATGGCGGCGCGGACCTCCGACTCGCTCAGGTTCAGTCCCCGCATGAGGGCGGGCACGTCGTTGCGGGGCAGGTGCTCGAAGCCGCGGCCGCAGACCGCCAGGGCGGTATCCCGGGCGGGGAGGTCCAGCGGGAGCTGGCGCAGCTGGATCAGCAGACACTCGCGCAGATTCCGGGCCGCCACCCCCGGCGGGTCCAGGGATTGGACCCGGTGCACCAGGGTCTCGATCTCCTCTGGTGTGGGATCCGAGCCGCCAAGGGCGCCCGCCAGGGCGGCCTGAAGCTCCTCGAGATCGGCGCGCAGATAGCCGTCGGCATCGATGGAGTCGATGACGACCTGGGCGATGGCCTCGTCGCGGGGGCTCAGGCGGCTCAGGTTGAGCTGCCAGGCCAGATGATCGTGGAGGGTCTCGGGACGGCTCTGCTGGGCGAAGGGGTCGAAGTCGCTGCCGTCGTCGCCCCCCCCGGGGCTGGGTAGATAGCTGTCGTAGACGTCGTCCCAGCGGGTGTCCACCGGGAGCTCGTCGGGGATTTCGTTGGTCTCGCCCTGGACCTCCCGCTCGACGCCCTCCTCGTGGCGGATCAGGGAGACCTCCGGGTTCTCCGTCGGACCTTGCTCAGGCTCCGTAGCCTCGCCGCTCTGGAAGGATTCGGCCTCGTCCGTCTCCTCCAGCATGTAATTGGTGTCAAGGGCCTCCTGGATCTCTCTGCGCAGGTCGATGGTGGAGAGTTGCAGCAGCTTGATCGCCTGCTGCAACTGAGGCGTCATGGTGAGATGTTGCCCGAGCCGAAGCTGAATGGACTGCTTCATGGATCTGGATCGCGAGGCGCTGGGTTGGGGCCGCGGTCAGTGTGCAATAAGAGTGCCTACTGCAACAGTAGACTACCGCAACCGGGTGCAGGAGTGCACCAGGTCCCAGGGGGTGCAGCGGTCACATCGCAAAGTCCGCACCCAGGTAGACATCGCGGACCTGTTGGTTTGAGAGCAGGTCGGCGGGGCTGCCGGTGGCGATGACGGTGCCGGAGCTGATGATGTAGCCGCGATCACAGATGTCCAGGGTCTCGCGGACGTTGTGATCGGTGATGAGAACGCCGATGTCGCGGTCGCGCAGGTGGGAGACGATTGCCTTGATGTCGCCGACGGCAATGGGGTCAACCCCCGCAAAGGGCTCGTCGAGCAGCATCACAACCGGGTCCACCGCCAGGGCCCGGGCGATCTCCAAGCGCCGGCGCTCGCCGCCGGAGAGGCTCAAGGCCAGTGAGCTGCCCACGTGGGCGATCCCGAGCTCTTCGAGCAGGCGCTCGCAGCGCTCCCGCTTTTGGACCCGGTTAAGGTCACGGCGGGTCTCCAGGATCGCCAGGATATTGTCCCGCGCCGACAGCTTTCGGAACACCGAGGGCTCCTGGGCCAGATAGCTCAGGCCGGCGCGGGCCCGGGCATGCATGGGCAGCAGCGTGATGTCACGGCCCCTGAGCTCGATGCGCCCGTGGTCCGCCGGGATCAGGCCGACGATGAGATAGAAGCAGGTGGTCTTGCCCGCGCCATTGGGGCCCAGGAGCCCCACCACCTCGCCGGTGTCCACCTCCACGCTGACGTCCTGGAGCACCTGGCGGCTGCGGTAGCTCTTCTTGAGTGAGCGCGCGCTCAGGGCGCTCATGGGCGGCCCTGGCCCGGATCGGGAGGTCGACCCTGGGATGGCGTCTGAGTGGCCGGGCCGCTTGTGTCCTGTTTGTTCGACGGGCCCTCGCTCTCGGGCGTGATGGTGATCTTCACCCGGCCCGTGCCCCCGGCGCGCATCCGCTCCCGGGCGCGGTCGTAGACGATGCGCTCGCTGCTCAGGCGGTCCGCCCCCTGGATCAACAGGGCCTCCTCGGTCAGGATCAGCTCGTCCTTCACGGCGTCGTAATCCATGCGCTTGGCGAAGGCCTGGACCTCCCCCTGCTCTCCGTCCAACAGCTGCCGATAGGTCGCCGGCTGGCCCAGGGCGATGATGTATTTCACGCGCCGGTCGTCGTGGTGGTAGACGGTCACGTGGTCGGCGGTCAGGCGCATGCTGCCCTGATTCACCTGCACCTTGCCGACGTAGACGCTCGTGCTCTTGGCCTCGTCCAGCTCCACCTGGTCCGCCTCGATGCGCATGGGTTGCTTTTCGTCGTCCTTGAGGGCCCAGGCGGGGGACAGGGCCAGAATCAGCGCCAATGCGGCGAGGATCCTGGTCCCGGACCCGAATTCGAACCCGATCCCGCTAAGGGACGGCGATCGGAGGTTAGGGCGGGTGACTCGCCGCGGCCCGCTGCTCAGTCTCATGGCGCCTTGGCCTCCGCGGTTGGCGAGGGCGGCTCCTCGGGGGCTATGAACAGATGGGTACGGCCGGGAAACTCGGCCCGCACCGGCTCGGCGAACCAGAGCCGCAAGCCCTGGGCGGTGAGCCAGTCGAGCTCGCTCTCGATCCGCACCGGTCGGTCGCCCTGCGCGAACTGCCGTCGCGGCCAGACGGTAAGCTCGGAGGTATCGAGCCGGACCGGCCGGTTGCCTTGCGAGCCGGCCCGCTCGATCCGCACCGCGTTGCTCAACCGCACCTCGTCGCCACCGGCCAGCAGCAGCCCCTGGCGAGAGTCCGCGCGCCAGGGGGGGGCCTCCGCTTGATAGAGAGTCAGGCTTGGAAGGTCCAATTCGGCGAGATCCTCGCTTACAAACTGTCGCATCTGTTCCGCCATCAACTGCCGGCTCGGCCGGCCCGTCTCATCCGTCTCGATCGCCGTGAAACCGGAGACCACATAGTCCGGGGACCGGGCCTTCGGGGGGGGCGGTGCCTCGGTCGGGGACTGGCGCTGCAACAGCCACCACGCGAGGCCCCCGAGGAGCGCGAGGATCAGTGCGAGGGAGCTTTGTCTCGATGACCACACGGCAGGGGAACGCAAGGCGCCGGGTTGCTCGCCGCGTCACAGATAACGGGTCGTGATGCGGTCCAGGTTGCCTTGGGCCTCCAGGATCAGCTCGCAGACCTCCCGTGCCGCCCCGCGGCCGCCGTGCGTCCCGGTGCTCCAGTGGGCATGCTGGCGTACCAGGGGGTGGGCATCGGCCACCGCGATGGCGAGCCCCACCCGGCGCATGATGGGTAGATCCACCACGTCGTCCCCAACATAGGCGACATCCCCGTCGGCGAGACCCAGCGAGCCCTTAAGCTCCTCGTAGGCGGGCAGCTTGTCGCGACGGCCCTGGTAGACATGGGCAACCCCCAGGCTCTCCATGCGGATGCGCACCACCTCGGAGCTGCGGCCGGTGATCACCGCGAGCAGCACACCGGTTTCCTGGAGTATGACCATGCCGTGACCGTCGCGGGAATTGAACGCCTTGTACTCCTGGCCGTCGTCCCCGAGGTAGAGGCTACCGTCCGTCAGCACCCCGTCCACGTCGAAGATGACCAGGCGGATCCTGGCGGCCCGTTCGAGTATGTCCTGCATGGCTCCTCCCAATGATCGATTCGATTCGCGTCGAGTCGGGGCGTCCCCGAGGTCAAGGGACCCATCGGGTCCTTCAGACGACGCCGGCCCGCAGCAGATCGTGCATGTTGAGCGCCCCCACCGGGCGCCCCTCGTCGTCCACCACCAAGAGCCCGTTGATGGAGCGCGACTCCATCAGGTGCAGGGCGCTGGCGGCCAGGTCAGGGGCTGCGACCGTGACGCAGCCGCGAGTCATGACCTGGTCGACGACGGTGCCGTGAACGTCGATACCCTGGTCCAGCGCGCGCCGCAGGTCTCCGTCGGTGAAGATCCCGACCAGCCGATCGGCCCCGTCCACCACCGCGCTCATCCCGAGCCCCTTGCGGGACATCTCCTCCAGGGTAGCGAGCAGTGACGTGCCAAGGGCCACCTTGGGGATGTGCTCGCCCCGGTGCATGACGTCCGCCACGTGCAGCAGCAAGCGACGGCCCAGGGTCCCCGCCGGGTGGGAGCGGGCGAAGTCGTCGGCGGTGAAGCCGCGAGCCTCCAGCAGGGCGACGGCCAGGGCATCCCCCATGGCGAGGGTGGCGGTGGTGCTGGAGGTGGGAGCCAGGCCCAGGGGGCAGGCCTCCGCCGCGACGCTCACGTCGATACTGACGTTGGCCTCCCGGGCCAGGGTCGAGCCCGGGCGGCCCGTCAGGGCGATCAGGGGCACCCCCAGGCGTTTGATGATCGGCAGGATGGTCAGGATCTCCGCGGTCTCGCCCGAATTGGACAGGGCCAGGACCGCGTCCTGGGGCGTGATCATCCCCAGATCCCCGTGGCTGGCCTCACCCGGGTGTACGAAGAAGGCCGGACTGCCGGTACTCGCCAGGGTGGCGGCGATCTTGCCCCCAACGTGCCCGGACTTGCCCATGCCGAGCACCACGATGCGCCCGGGGCAGGCGAGCAGGTAGCGGCAGGCCTCCACGAAGCGGTCGTCTATCCGGTCGGCCAACGCGGCCACTGCCGCCGCCTCGGTCTCGATGACCGCCCGTCCAAGGGTGCGGATACGGGCGGGTTCTCCGGGGGCCACCGGGTACTTGTAGGCCCCGAGCTTACGTGGTTCAGTCATGTTTTCGTGGTGTCAGGGGATGCCCGCCGCGAGCGGGCGCCACAAACATACACCAACAGGACGGTCGATTCTCGCCCCGCCATTCGCCGCCGCTGACCCTTATGCCCTGCGAAGCCCTGGGAGGCCAGGGGAGGAGAGGGACTCATGACCCATGTGCTGCCCTTGCGTACCGGCTGGGATTCCGCCCCCGATGGTCCCGATGAGTACCCCCAGGATCTGCCTCCCGAGTGGCGGCTGGCCTACTACGCCAATGACTTCTGGGGCGTTCTGGTGCCACACGGGATCTGGCGCGAGGCGGGGCCGGCCGGTGCGGTCGCCTGGGTCGCGGATACGCCCGCGCGTTTTCGCTTTTTCCTGGAACTGGAGGCGGGTGACCGCGAGAGCGGTTCGACCGCCGTCGCCGCGGCCCTGGGCGATCGACTTGGTGGGCTGGTGGGCACCGCGTCCGCCCTGGCGTCGGCCCCCGAGGCCGGTCCAAGTCGACTCTTGCGGGTTGCCACTGAGCCCGGGCAGACAGTTCCCCTGGCCGGCTGGGGTCTCGCCTGGGAGGTCCCGGTCCCGCTGACCAGGGACCTGCGCGGCGCGCGCGCCTGGGTTGAGGCCAGGGTGCGAGGGCAGGGGCTTCCAGGCGTTGACGCTACGGCCACCCCCGGGGCGGCCCCACCCATCCTGGCGCTGCTCGGGGAGTGTCGATTCGAGGACTTGGCCCGCTGGCAGGCCATGCTTGAGCTGATGGGCTTGGCTTGACGCCCCGGAGCTGGACCGGGACAATGCCAAGCTTTGGCCGCTTCGCCCGTGCCTCCCCGCTCGGGCGTCCGCCCCCCAGTTTGAGCCCCGACATCCCTATGGGACGGCAACGCCCCTCAGGCCCAAGGGGCGCTCGGCGCACCAAAGCGCCGGTCGCCGCTCCCCCCCTGACCTCCCAAACGCGGACCGGCGCCTCCCAGGAAGGGCAGCGCGCGTCCGCGTCCGACATTCTCGTTCGGATCCGCGGCCTGCGGTTCCGACATGGTGCCCGCATCGTCTTCGACGGGGTCGACCTGGACATTCGGCGCGGGTCGGTCACCGCGGTGATGGGCCCAAGCGGTACCGGTAAGACCACCCTGCTCAAGCTGATTAGCGGGCAGCTTCGGCCCGACGGCGGGACCGTCGAGGTCGACGGGGAGCCGGTCCACGCCTTGAGTCAGTCCGCCCTGTTCCGGCTGCGGCGGCGCATGGGCATGCTTTTCCAGAGCGGTGCCCTGCTCACCGATCTCAACGTCTTCGACAACGTGGCCTACCCCTTGAGGGAGCACACCGACCTGCGGCCGGCCATGGTGCGCAAGCTGGTGCTGCTGAAGCTCGAGGCGGTGGGCTTGAGGGGAGCCAGAGACCTGATGCCGAGTGAGCTGTCCGGCGGCATGGCGCGGCGGGTGGCCTTGGCCCGGGCGATCGCCCTGGATCCCATGATGATCCTCTACGACGAGCCCTTCACCGGACAGGACCCCATCTCCATGGGTGTGCTGATGACCCTGATCCGCCAGCTCAACGACGCCAGCGGTCTCACCAGCATCCTGGTTTCCCACGATGTCCGTGAGACCGCGAGCATCGCCGATTACATCTATGTGATCGCCCAAGGCAAGGTCATGGCCCAAGGGACTGCGGCGGCCATCGCGTCAGAGACGACCCCCTGGGTGCGCCAGTTCATGGAAGGGCTCCCGGACGGTCCCGTCCATTTTCACTACCCGGCGCCCGCCTTGGCGCAGGACCTGCTGACCGGGGGGCTCGGCTAGCATGGTGCTCGATGCCCTGGCCCGCCTCGGGCGGGTGGGGATCGACGCCCTGGGTGCCCTGGGGCGGGGCCACCTGCTCCTGTTGCGCATGCTGGCGGGCGCCTCCGAGGTGGTGCGGCGCCCGGGGCTGCTGGTGGCCCAGGTCTACAACGTGGGCGTCCTGTCCGTCTTGATCGTGGTGGTGTCCGGGCTCTTCGTCGGCATGGTGCTCGGTTTGCAGGGCCACTATGTCCTCTCCCAGTTCGGGGCCGAGGAGAGTCTGGGGGTTATGGTCGCCGCCTCCCTGGTCCGTGAGCTCGGGCCCGTGGTCACCGCCCTCCTGGTGGCGGGGCGCGCCGGCTCCGCCCTGACGGCGGAGATCGGTCTGATGAAGGCCACGGAGCAGCTGTCAGGACTGGAGATGATGGCGGTCGACCCGGTGCGGCGCATCCTGACGCCCCGGCTTTTGGGGGGCATCCTGGCCATGCCGTTCTTGGCCGCCATGTTCAGTGCCGTCGGGGTGGTGGGGGGCTACTTCGTCGGCGTGGGTCTGCTCGGGGTCGACGATGGGGCCTTCTGGAGCCAGATGCAGTCTAAGCTCGACTTCGATGAGGACTTGGTCAACGGTGTCATCAAGAGTCTGGTGTTTGGGGTCGTGGTGACCTGGATCGCCCTGTTTCAAGGGCACGACGCCACCCCCACCTCAGAGGGCGTCAGCCGAGCGACCACCCGCGCCGTCGTGCACTCGGCCTTGGCGGTCCTGGGGCTCGACTTCGTCCTGACCGCCCTGATGTTCGGAAACTGACGGCAAGCAAGGGCGACGGGATGAACAAGCAACGCAGCCTCGAGGTCCTGGTCGGCGCCTTCATGGCCGCCGGTCTGGTGGCGCTCTTTTTCCTGGCCATGAAGGTCAGCAACCTGAGCGCCGCGGGGGACGGCACGGGTTATGTCCTGACGGCCCGCTTTGCCAACATCGGCAGCCTCAAGGCGCGGGCCCCGGTGACCATGGCCGGCGTGCGGGTCGGTCGTGTGGAGCAGGTGCAGTTCGACAAGTCGACCTACGAAGCGGTGGCGACCCTGCGTATCGATCGGTCCGTGGACAGCATCCCGGACGATACCTTTGCAAACATCTTCACCGCCGGCCTCCTCGGGGAGCAGTACGTCGGTCTGGAGGCGGGGGGCAGCGAGGACTACCTTAAGGACGGTGACGAGATCCAACACACCCAGTCGGCCCTGGTGCTCGAGCAGATGATCGGTCAATTTCTATTCAGCAAGGCTGAAGAGGGAGGCAAATGATGTACAGGCGAAACTTTTTGCTGCTGGTTGCCCTGATGAGCCTCGCAACGGGGGCGGCGGCCTTCGCCGCGTCTGATGAGGCCACTGCCCTGGTCCAGCGCACCAGCGAGCGGATGCTGAGCACCCTGCAGGCGCGCCGGGCCGAGGTGGACCGCAACCCCGCCCTGATCTACGGCATGATCGACAGCATCCTGGCCCCTCACTTCGACTTTGAGCGCATCACCCAGGGTGCCCTGGGTCAGCACTGGCGTGAGGCGACCGCGGACCAGAAGCGTCAGCTCGTGAATGGTTTCAAGCAGGTCCTGGTGCGGACCTATGCCCGATCCCTGTTGAGCTACTCGGGGCAGGAGATCCGGTATCTGCCGGTGAAGCCCGGGTCCAAGGCCAACACTGTCACGGTGTCCACCGAAGTGCGCGACCGGGGTGCGGCCCCCATTCCGGTCGACTATCGGATGTACAACGGCGGGGGTGGCTGGAAGGTCTACGATGTCGTGATCAACAACGCCAGCCTGGTCGGAAACTACCGCAGCAGTTTCGACACCGAGATCCGCCAGAAGGGCATCGACGGACTCATCAGTAAGCTCGGTGATATGAACAGCAAGGGACAGGGGTGAAGGGGGCGCGCCTCATCACCGCCGGGCCCGGGTGGCTGCGCGTCGAGGGCGTGCTCGATTTCAACAGCGTGAATGCCTTGGCCACCGAGGCCGAGGACCTGTTTCCGCCCAGCGGACGCCTGCGCATCGACCTCTCCGGGGTGGAATCCGCCAACAGCGCCGGTCTGGCGCTCCTGCTGGAGTGGCTGGCCCTGGCACGTTCCAGGCGGCTGGACCTCGAGTACCTCAACCTGCCGGAATCCCTGGAGCGAATCGCCGCCTTCTCCAATCTCGGCTCCCTACTTCCGGTGGCCCGTCCGAGCGCCGCTTGAGGGGCCGAGATTGCCGCCCAGCCCGAGCTCCGCCGTTGCGGCGCCGGCTCGCTACCCGCCTGACAGGTCGGACTCCGAGAGACCACTGCCCGTAGCAATACAACCCTTAGCATTATAGATGGATAAGCTCCTGATCACCGGTGGCGCCCCCTTGAACGGCGAGGTCCGTGCCTCCGGGGCCAAGAACGCCGCCCTGCCAATCCTGGCCGCCACCCTCCTCGCCGAAGGACCGGTGACCCTGACCAACGTACCGCGCCTGCGCGACATCGCCACCACCCTGAATCTGCTGGGGCGCATGGGGGCCAGCCTCACCCAGTCAAACGGCAGCGTCAGGAGCGAGCCGCGGACCCTGTCGAGCTTCGCCGCCCCCTATGAGCTGGTGAAGACCATGCGCGCCTCGATCCTGGTCCTGGGGCCCCTGGTGGCCCGCTACGGCCAGGCGGACGTCTCGCTCCCCGGGGGCTGCGCCATCGGGGCCAGGCCGGTCAATCTGCACATCGAGGGTCTCAAGGCCATGGGGGCTGAGATCAGCGTGGAGGGCGGCTATATCCGCGCCCGGGCGGATCGGCTGCGGGGGGCCCGGCTGGTTATGGACATGGTGACGGTCACGGGTACCGAGAACCTGCTGATGGCCGCGGTCCTGGCACGGGGGGAGACGGTGATCGAGAACGCTGCCCGGGAGCCGGAGATTGCCGATCTCGCGGCCTTTCTCAGCGCGCTGGGGGCAAGGATCGAGGGTGCGGGCACCGACCACATTCATGTCCAGGGGGTGGACGGTCTGGGCGGCGCCACCCACGCTGTAATGCCGGACCGCATCGAGACCGGCACCTTTCTGGTGGGCGCGGCGATGACCGGCGGGCGTGTGCGCGTCTCCCACACCCGACCCGACTGCCTGGATGCCGTCCTGCAGAAGCTCCGGGAGTCAGGAGCCCAGATCGAGGTTGCCGAGGATTGGATCGAGCTCGACATGCAGGGCCGGCGGCCCCGGGCCGTGGACATCCACACCGCCCCCCATCCGGCCTTCCCCACCGACATGCAGGCCCAGTTCTGTGCCCTGAACAGCATCGCGGAGGGTGTCGGCACGGTGGCGGAGACGGTGTTCGAGAACCGTTTCATGCATGTGCTCGAGCTCCAACGCATGGGGGCGGATATCCGCATCGACGGGCATGTGGCGGTCTGCCGCGGGGTGGATCGGCTCACCGCTGCCCCGGTCATGGCCACCGACCTGCGCGCCTCGGCGGGTCTGGTGCTGGCGGGCCTGGTGGCCGAGGGGGAGACCCTGGTGGACCGGATCTATCACCTGGATCGGGGCTACGACGACATGGAGGGCAAGCTCTCCGCCCTGGGTGCCGGCATCCGCCGCATCGCCGGGGCCAATGGGGTAGTGGCACCCTGATGAGTGGCGAGTGGCGAGTGGCGAGTGGCGAGGAGGCCGCGGGCACGGCGCTGGAGCTGACGGCACCCCTGACCATTGCGCTCTCCAAGGGGCGCATCCTCGACCAGACCCTGCCCCTGTTGGCCGCGGCGGGTATCGCGCCCCTGGACGATCCGGAGACCAGCCGCAAGCTGATTCTGGAGACCAGTAACCCGCGGGTGAAGCTCGTCATCATCCGCGCCAGCGACGTGCCGACCTACTGCCAATACGGGGCCGCCGACCTCGGTGTGGCGGGCAAGGACGTGCTGCTGGAGCACGGCGGTGAAGGTCTCTACGAGCCCCTGGACCTGGGGATCGCCCGCTGCCGGCTGATGGTGGCGGGCCTGCCGGACGCCCCTACCCGAGCCCCGGCCTCGGGCCGGCTGCGGGTCGCCACCAAGTTCGTCCACAGCGCCGAGCGGCATTTCGCCGCCAAGGGCCAGCAGGTGGAGATCATCAAGCTCTATGGCTCCATGGAGCTGGCTCCCCTGGTGGGCCTGGCGGACCTGATCGTGGACCTGGTGGACAGCGGCAACACCCTGAAGGCCAACGGACTCGTGCCCCTGGAGCACATCGCGGACATCAGCTCCCGCTTGGTGGTCAACAAGGCGAGCTGGAAGATGAAGCACGCCGCCGTGACCGCCCTGATCGCCGCTCTGCGGTCTGCCCTCGCTGCTTCTGGTACCCGTCCAAGCTGACACGTGCCCCCCAGGGGCCCGGGAGTCGATCCCATGACCGAGATTCGCCGCCTCTCCACCGCCGACCCGGGCTTTCCGGATCAGCTCGATGACCTGCTCGCCTGGGACTCGGTATCCGACGCCGAGGTCCAACAAACCGTGGACACTATCATACGGCAGGTCCGGGCCCGGGGTGATGCCGCCCTCGTCGACTACACGACGCACCTGGACCGCTGGACCCCGGCGGGCGCCCACGACCTGGAGATTCCCCGAGCCCAATTGGCCCAGGCCTGGGAGTCCATCCCCGCCGACCAGCGCCAGGCCCTGGAGCTTGCCGCCGCCCGCATCCGTGCCTACGCGGAGCGCCAGCGCCTGGAGTCCTGGAGCTACCGCGAGCCGGACGGGACCCTGCTCGGCCAGCAGGTGACGCCCCTGGAACGGGCCGGGCTCTATGTCCCCGGGGGCAAGGCCGCCTACCCCTCGTCGGTCCTGATGAACGCCATCCCGGCCAAGGTGGCCGGCGTGGCCGAGCTGATCATGGTGGTCCCCACCCCGGCCGGCGAGCAGAACGACCTGGTGCTGGCCGCCGCCCACATCGCGGGGGTGGACCGGGCCTTCGCGATCGGCGGGGCCCAGGCCATCGCCGCCCTCGCCTACGGGACAGAATCCGTCCCCCCGGTCGAGAAGATCGTTGGCCCTGGCAACATCTACGTGGCCACCGCCAAGCGAGCGGTCTTCGGCCAGGTTGGGATCGACATGGTGGCGGGCCCCTCGGAGATCCTGGTGCTGTGTGACGGGGGGACGGACCCGGACTGGATCGCCATGGACCTCTTCTCCCAGGCGGAGCACGACGAGGATGCCCAGTCCATCCTGGTAAGCTGGGATGGCGCCTTTCTCGACCGGGTGGCGGCCAGCATCAACTGGCTGCTGCCAACCATGGAGCGGCGCGAGATCATCGCCACGGCGCTGCGGGAGCGGGGTGCACTGATCCAGGCCCGGGACCTGGACGACGCCGTCGCCATCGCCAACCACGTGGCCCCCGAGCACCTGGAGCTGTCGGTCGCGGATCCCCAGGCCCTCGTCGGCCGGATTCGCCACGCCGGGGCCATCTTCATGGGCCGTTACACCGCCGAGGCCCTTGGCGACTACTGTGCCGGGCCCAACCATGTGCTGCCCACCTCGCGCACGGCGCGCTTCTCCTCGCCGCTGGGGGTCTACGACTTCCAGAAGCGCTCGAGCCTCATCATGGCCTCTCCGGAGGGGTCCGCGGCCCTGGGCAAGATCGCCTCCGTGCTGGCGCGGGGCGAGGGGCTCACCGGCCACGCGCGCTCCGCCGAGTATCGGGTGGAAGAGAGGGCCGAGGGCCGAGCGCCGAGGGCCGAGTAGCGGATCGGCGGAGGGGCGGAGGGATGGAGGGGTGGGGCAGCCGACCTTCCTTATTGCCTGTCCTTGCCCCTTAATCTGGGCCCCTCCACAATCCTTGGCCCTTGGCCCCACTTCGGGAACATCATGCCGCTAACACCCCTCGAATTGGTTCGCCCGGAGATCCGGGCCCTGCGGGCCTATCAGGTCCCGGATGCCGCAGGTCTCATCAAGCTGGATGCCATGGAGAACCCCTACGGCTGGCCGGAGGGGCTCAAGGACGAGTGGCTGGAGGTGCTGCGGGGGGCCGAGCTCAACCGCTATCCGGACCCCAAGGGGCGGCAGGTCCAGGAGGCCCTGCGGGAGTCCATGGGGATCCCTGCCAGCATGGGGCTGCTGCTTGGCAACGGCTCAGACGAATTGATCCAGATGCTGGCCCTGACCCTGGCCCAGCCAGGGCGCAAGGTTCTGTCCCTGGACCCCGGCTTCGTCATGTATCGCCTGATCGCCCTGTTCGCCGGGATGGAGTACGTGGGGGTGCCGCTGCAGGCCGATGACTTCGCCCTGGACATTCCGGCAGTCCTGGAGGCCCTGGAGCGGGAGTGTCCGGCGCTGACCTTCATCGCCTACCCCAACAACCCCACTGGCAACCTCTTCGATACGCAAGCCATCGAGCGGATTATCGATGCGGCACCGGGTCTGGTGATCCTGGACGAGGCCTATGCCCCCTTCACCGACCGGAGCTTTCTGTCGCGCCTCGGGGACTGGCCCAACCTGCTGGTCCTGCGCACCCTCTCCAAGATGGGCTTGGCGGGTCTGCGGCTGGGTTACCTGACGGGGCCCGAGGCCTGGCTCACTGAGATCAACAAGACGCGCCTGCCCTACAACATCAACTGCTTGACCCAGGCCTCCGCCGCCTTTGCCCTACGCCACAAGGCGGTGCTCGACGAGCAGACCCAGGCGATCCGGGCCGAGCGCGACCGGCTCTTCGATGCGCTTGCCGCAATTGCGGGTCTGGAGCCTTACCCAAGCGAGGCCAACTTCATCCTGATCCGGCTCCCGGCGGGGAGGGCGGACGACTGTTTCGCCGGGCTCAAGGCCAGCGGCGTGCTGGTGAAGAACCTCAACAACGCCCATCCCCTGCTCGCCGACTGCCTGCGGGTCACGGTGGGCACCCCTGAAGAAAACGGGATCTTCCTCTCGGCGCTTGTCGGGGTGCTGTAGCGAGGGGGACTCCAGAAGGCCTGAGCTACCCCAAGGAATCGCAGGCCAGCCAATCGGGGCTCTTCGCAATCACTCGGGATCTGCCACCGCGAATGGCGACAGGATTCTGTCCGCCCGGCGCGCCACGCGAACCGGCCCTCAGCCGCCCGCCTGCTCCCGGGCGATGGCCCGGTAGCCGATGTCGGTGCGGCAATAGGCGCCCTGCCAGCGGATCTGGCGGACGGCGGCGTAGGCCCGGTCCTGGGCGGCCTGCACCGTCTCGCCGAGGGCGGTG
>Ga0209254_10001891_pt1 | contig 18871 bp, 17 predicted proteins | sample FrelakmetDIP11DI_FD_187148 | JGI IMG/M metagenome (GOLD analysis project Ga0209254, IMG submission 187148) | Freshwater lake sediment microbial communities from the University of Notre Dame, USA, for methane emissions studies - DIP11 DI (SPAdes)... | ecosystem: Environmental > Aquatic >...
TCTGCTTCTTCTACAACTTCCAATTCTTCCTCGACTTCAAGAGACACTTCTGCTTCTTCTACAGCTTCCAATTCTTCCTCGACTTCAAGAGACTCTTCTGCTTCTTCTACAACTTCCAATTCTTCAACCACTTCTTCGATCAGCTCATCTACTCCCTCTTCATCGAGATCGAATTCCACTTCAGCATCTTCCGTAATGATGCCAATATCAAGGGCAACAATATCCCTCGGATGTGCTACCAATTTTGCCAGTGTAGCTTCACCGAGCAGATCTTCATCGGAAAGCTCGGCTTCATCCATGCCGGCGCGTGCAATTGTGCGAACTTCTTCCTCGACAATCTCTTCCTTACGCGCTGCTAAACCTTCAATAGCAGCATCTGCAATCTTACCTACCACGAGTTTGATGGCTCGAATAGCATCGTCGTTGGAGGGGATAACATAATCGACATTGGATGGGTCGCAGTTCGTATCCACCATGGCAACCACGGGGATTTTTAGCAGATTTGCTTCATGGATGGCGGTGAACTCGCGTGAGACATCAACCACAAACAACATGTCAGGCGGGCGTACCAGTTTACGGACACCACTTAGAAGACCATCCAGGCGTTCGATTTCGCGCATGTGGATCAGGCCTTCTTTTTTAGTAATGCGCCCAAAATCACCGCTATCGCGCATGCGCTCCAGACGTTCAAGCTCATTGATGCGCTGACGGATGGTCCGCCAGTTGGTCAGCGTACCACCCAACCATCGCGCTGTCACATAGGGCATGCTGGCGCGCATCGCCTCTTGCTCAATCGTTTCCTGTGCCTGGCGCTTCGTGCCTACAAACAACACCACGCCACCTTCTGAAACAGCATCTCTGACAACATTGAATGCAATATCCAATGCTTTTGAGGTTTTTTGAAGATCGATAATGTGAATGCCATTCCGCTCAGTAAATATATACGGCTTCATGGCTGGGTGCCACTTATGTGTGCGATGCCCAAAGTGAACACCAGATTCCAATAAAGACTTCATGGGAACAACTGCCATATTCTTATTCTCCTTTTTGCGTTTTTCCTCCGCTCCCCTCACTCCAGCCGGGACCGCTTGTGAGACGTCATCTCACGTTATTTGCGGCACGCACCGGTTGGTCAGAGAGCGTGTGGGATAGGGTTCTCCTGCCTCGGGCAGGCGTAATCGCTCCCACCTGAGGCGGGAGCGGCGTGGAGTATACCATAGGTTGGCTGGATTCGTCCAGAAGAATTAACCATCCTTAGAGGGTTACTTAGTTCGCAGGCACTTCAATCCTATGCTTGCCGCGTTACGGCGTCAGCACCAGGTGATCCTTGGCAGCACTCTCCACCTGCGCCCGGTCCCAAAGCATCGGGTGGTATTGGATCGTGCGCCATAGATCGATCTGGTCATCATAATTCGGATGGAAGGCGTGCCCTGACTCTCCCGTGGTATTAAGCGAAACGGAGGCGGCAAGATTGCTAAAGTCAACGATCATCCGCTCCGAGGGCATCCAGGTTACCTGGTAAGCTTTCACAGGGTCGGTTTCTGAACCATCCCAAGATGTGGCATTCACAATGGAATTACCACCTGATGTTGGAAAGGGTCCGCGGTTGAAAACGGCTTCAATTGGGGCAACCCCGGAGGTGCCAAGCGACTGGTTGTGGAAGGTGATGGTGTGTAAGTCACCCCAGGTCCAATTGGGAAATTCCTTGCCCAGAAGTTGCTCTGTTTCAGCCACGGCATCCGTAAATGCCAGCGCCAGAATATCATCACGCTTCTCAACCACCGGGGTATTGATATCATCCCACCAGGCACTGTCAACGGACTGAACAAGGCGGCGCATCACCTCAAACCATATATCTCCGCCGTCAGCCTTGTAATCTTCTGGCAGCTCGTCGCTGAAAGTGCGTGCCAGGATCGCTCGCCAGAAGACGTTATAGAGTGCGGGTGCAGCCAGGTCCATATGATTTTGATAATCCCAGCCCTTGAGCACGCTACGCACATCGATCAGATGCTCATCTTGCAAGTTGAGCTGCATCAGCAGCGGCACCAGATAGGCTGCCGAGGCATTGTAGTTATCACCGTGCATCTTTTGGATGTATGCAGCATCAATAAAGCCAGGTGCATTCTCGATCATTTCTACGATGCGGGCCGCGCGAAAGCCAGAGTCCCATATTGTTGTAATGGTGTATGGATAGTCCGTTCCAATCACGGCGTTGTTGGCGCTGGTGATATATCCCTGGGGAGGGTTATAAGACGTGGGTAGCTGGTCAAAAGGAATATAGCCCTGCCATTCGTAGTCATCCGTCCAACCAGGAACGGGGTATACCCCAACATGTCCAGGCTTGCGAATGGGGATATTGCCTGGTGTTTGGTAACCAATGTTGCCATCGATATCAGCGAACACCATGTTCTGGGATGGGACGGAAAAATGTGCGGCTGCCTGTCGGAATTCATCCCAATTTTGAGCACGGTCATAACCGAATACAGCCGAAAAGATACCCCCAGGCTCCAGGGCAGTCCAGCGCATGGAGATGGCAAAGTTGGCAGGCAGATCGACGCCCCAGGTATCCTGGGTGGTCTTCTGGGATTCAGGATCGTCCCAAATCACAGGACCGTGGCGGGTATAGCGCACGGTAAGCTCCACAGGATCCGATCCGGCAACCTGGATGGTCTCCTGAACAAATGTCATATCCACCCATTGACCATTGACCTCATACTGGTCCGGGTTATCAGGGTTGATCTTTTCTATATACAGGTCCAATACATCGGGATCGACGTTGGTAAAGCCCCAGGCAATCCGATCCGTATGCCCGACGATCACTCCAGGTGCGCCAGCAAATGAAAAGCCTGTGACCTCAAATGGACAGTCAGGACCTTTAGGGGTGCAGTGCAGTGCAATTTCATACCAGATGGAAGGCATCATCTCACCCAGGTGCATGTCATTCGCCAGGAATGGTTGCCCAGTGGATGTTCGGCTGCCCGCCAGAACCCAGTTATTCGAACCGATCCCCCTGCCGGATGGACCCAGCACTGATTCTACGTTTGACAGGTGGGTCAAAATGCTCTCAAAAGCCGGGTGCAAATCGGCCAGGGTTTGTATGCTCTGCGGTTGCACTGCTGAGCCATTGGGTGTATTGTTTAGTGAAAAATCAGGCACGACCAGTGGATGGTCTGCTGGATAGGATGGGTACAGGTCTGCGATTTGCTCAGGGGTTAGGGTCTTCGTCAATATGGCGTGCACGGTCTCGATATACATCTGACCTTCCCCCAGGTTCCATGCCATGACTTTCGCCCAGGTAAGCGTGTTAAGGGGTTTCCATGCTTCAGGTGTGTAATCCGGGGTGAGCAGCTTTAAGATGGCATATTCCAGGCTAAGTGCCGCTCCTTTGTGGTCTGCCAGGTATGCATTCACACCATCCGCATAGGCTTGCAGCATGGCAAACTCATCCGGGGGCATGGTATCCAGCTCTTCCTGGACGATGCGTGCCCAGCCCAGCGTACGCAGGAAGATGTCCGTATCCAGCTGCGCCTCACCGAACATCTCCGACAGCTTGGCTGAGCCAATATGGCGCCAGAAGTCCATCTGCCAGAAGCGGTCCTGCGCATGCACGTATCCCTGCGCAAAGAACAGGTCATGCGAGGTCTGGGCATAGATGTGAGGGATTCCATAATCATCCCGGTAAATATCAACCGCAGAATCCAGCCCATCCAGCTTAACCTCCCCGGAGGTGCGGGGAAATGAAGCCCGCGGCAGGTACAATCCAACCGCCACCATCACCAGCGCCAATACCACGATGACGCCTAATATGGAAAACAGCACACGACGAAGTTTTGGGGACATACATCCTCCTTTGGCAAGGGAAGTCGTATTACCAGTCTACACAATGCTCAATTGTCAGTTTGCGGGAGTAAAAAACCCGTTCGGGTGGTTATTATCTGCCATGTCATCAGATTTAGCAAGGGGAAGATGAGAATATCACCGATCCCCATTTAAATAATAACAAAATCAGCTGTTACACCGACTTTGTTTCATTGACAAATCTCAAGTGATTTACAACTCTTGCTTCCTGAATACCATCCAGGCTGCCAATAAAGGAATCACGATCAACCCAAGGCAAACCCCAAGCGTAGCCCAGGATGTACTCGTATCCCCCAGCATCAGCCGTGTTCCCCAGGTGACCAATTCACCCGGCAAGTATTTTCCAAATGCAGGGACCAAACCAATCAATCCAAGAAAGATCAGCGCTCCCACTGCGATACCTCCTGCGGCAACGGGTGTTTTTGTCAGTGTGCTGCTCAGTAGGGTAATAGCGACATACACCAGCACATATACAAGCAGGAGAAAATTCAGCGCCATCCAATTCATCAGGTTCATGGCTTCGAACAAGAGCAGGGTGTAATAGTAGCAGGCAATGCCAGCCACCGCCAGGCTGACGGCAAATAATGCAGCCATTGCAGCAAATTTAGCCAATAAAAATGTGCCGCGCGGCAGTGGCTTGACCAAGATCATGGCTGCCGTTCCCTTTTCCTTTTCCTGCGCAACGGCACCCATGCTCAGAAGTATTGCCAGTAGAATACCGAACTGCGCCATATTTTTTACATATTGCGTGATGGAATCCTCAACAATGGGTGGGCGCAGAACCTGGATGGATATAACCGAATCCTGCGGTACAAATTTGTTTATCTCAGGGGTTAGCTTGGCAAGCAATGGAGAGGTCAGACCAAAAAAAACCAGCACAATGACCACCACCAGCAAGCGGTAGGTCCGGGTTAATTCCAACCATTCTTTACGGAACGCCACAAAAAAGCTCATCGTTGTGCCTCCTCTTCGCCCACCAACTGCAGGAAGACGTCTTCCAGGGATGGCCGTACAACCTCGTAACGGGTGAGGATCAATCCGGCTTGTGTGATGGACGCCATCATCTCCTTTTTAGCAATTTCCACATCACTGACAATCACACGCGCCACCAACCCATCCACCAGAACGGTTTTTACCCAGCTTTCTTTTCCCATGCTTTCTCCCCATCGGGCGAGGCCTGCTCCATCCGCAGCATCCACTTCCACCTCAAAGGCTGGAATAGCATATTGCGCCAGCAATGCATCACGTGGTGCAGAAGTCACCAATTTTCCACGGTTGATGATCCCGATCGTGTCACAAACCCTTTCTACATCTGCCAGGATATGCGTGGACATAAACACCGTGCACTGCCCGCGTAACTGATCGATAAACTCAAGCACTTCCTTGCGTCCTGCAGGGTCCAAGGCGCTGGTCGGCTCATCCAAGAAAAGGACTTCCGGGCGATTGAACAACGCCTGAGCTAAACCTAAACGTTGGCGCATGCCGCGCGAGAATCCCCCTATCCGTCGCTTGGCAGCCTCTTCCAATCCAGCCAATGCCAGCAACTCTTTTATTCTGGCGGAGCGTTCAGAGGGTGGGAAATCAAATATCCGTCCAACGTAATCCAGGAATTCACCTGGCTTCATCCAGGCATAAAAAGCTGGCTCTTCAGGCAGGTACCCGATATGCTTTGCGATCTCCTGCTCGTCGGCAGTCACTTCTTTATCAAGCACCCAGGCACGTCCGCTCGTGGCATGTGCCAGCCCGGTCAGGATGCGGATGGTGGTAGTCTTGCCTGCCCCATTTGGTCCCAGGAAACCAAATACTTTTCCCGTTTCCACGCTCAGGCTTAATCCATCCAATGCCTGGAATGTCCCAAAAACCTTCCGAAGCTCTTCAATGCTTATTGCCGTCATAATTCAATCCTTGCGGCCGAAAATCAAATAGATGACTGGTCCGATGATCTCGCCCAATAGGATCACCAGTACCCACACCCATTTGGGCCCGTTCGTCTTTTCGCGGCGAATTAAATCCACCAATGCCACGATCATCAAGGTCAGCTGAAGAAGCACCAGTGGGATGATAAATGGCAGAAACTCGGAAAACTTTTCGAAGGAAGCAGTTATTGGTTCCATCCATAAATCCTTTCGTGTTGATTCAAGTGTTTAGTAATCCTAATGGATTTTAGAAAAGTAGACCTGAGATATTCTTAGTAATTATTAAAACTAGGTGTATTCAACCATAGCCACAACCATGGCAATGGCATGGCTGTGGGTGTGGCTCAGGCTCAGCGACCAACCTGTGATTTTTAACTCGTCTGCTAATTTCTGTGCTTTACCGTTAAGCTGTAAAACAGGCTCCCCTGCGGCTCCCCGCAGGATTTCAATATCCTGCCAGGAGATTGTCCCAATGCCGGTGCCAAATGCTTTTGCCACCGCTTCCTTGGCGGCGAACCGGGCTGCCAGTGAAGGCAGGTTTTTACGATTTTGAGCCAGCTCGGTTGGGGTGAAAATACGCTTTAAAAAACGCTGGTCGAAACGCTGGCAGGCAGATGAAAAACGCTCGATTTCAATTAAATCAACACCCGTACGCAGGCTTGTGCGCATTTTAGTCCTGCCTTACTAGCTGGAAGCCTCGAATGTCCCGGCAGAAGCAATTGCCAGGCAGTCGGGGTTCAGGTAGTGTTGGGCAATCTCTAGGATTTTAGCTGGGGTTATCGCATTGATTAAATCTGGATAGTGCAGGTAATAATCCAGCCCCAGCTGGTATCGCTCGAGATTTAACAGGGCAGACGCAACTCCCGCGTTGGATTCGAGCGAAAGTGGCAATCTGCCGATATAGTTGGATTGGCTGTCTGCCAATTCCTCACCGCTGACAGGCTCACTGACAAATCGCGCGATCTCTTTTCGTATCAATGCAATCGTTTTTTCAAGATTTTTAGGATTGACACCTGCAAAGAAAAGCCATGGCCCCGGACCAATCCCCCCACTCAAGCTGGATGAAGCATGGTACGCCAGGCCTTCACGCTCTCTCACCGACTCACCAATGCGCCCATACATCCCAAATTGACCAAGAATATTATTCCCTAGTGATGCTGCCACGAAGTCTGGAGAACGGCGGGGTGGGCCAGCTACACCCATGATGACGTCAGCCTCCGTTTTCCCAGGGATGCTGATCTGGCGACTGATCATCTCGTTCAAGGGTAGGAGTGTCGGCAATTCAGGAGGATTGGGTTGGGAGGGATTCTGCCAATCCCCCATGAAGCGCATGACCGAATCCACAGCTTGTTTTGGGTCTATTCCACCAACAATGGATATGACCATCCCTGACGGTCCATAGTGTTGATCATGAAAAGAAACCAGATCATCACGCGTAATGGATTGAATCGTCTCCGGGTAGCCATCCTCTGGTCGGCGGTAGGGATGGTTGGCGTATACGATCTCGTCAAATGCCAATGACGCAATCTCAGATGTATCTTGAGCACGGATGGCCAGGCCGGTGAGCAGCTGATTGCGCAAGCGTTCCACCTGCTCTGCTGGAAAAACTGGCTGGCGTAAAGTTTCCGATAGAGTCGCGGTGAGCAAGTCTAAATCTTCTGCCAGCGCATTTCCATAGAAACCGGTGGTATGCGTTCCGCTATCGATGCCCAGGCTGGCACCATTCGTTTCCAGTCCATCATAGATCTGTTGAAAGTCTCGCTGGGTGGTCCCACGCATTAATGAGAGGGCTGTAAAGCCAGCCAGGCCAAGTTTATCATCGGGGTCAATCAGGGCACCAGCATTGAGGTAACCGCTAATTACCACCGACAGGCTGCCAGCATTCGGACGAACCAGGACAGTGATGCCGTTAGGGAGGGTGGAGCGGGTGATATTATCAGGACCAGGAAGTGAACGGGTATTCAAGGTTAAACTACTCCTGTAATGTGTCTCTTAAAAGGAAATGGCATTTCTTATTTATTTTTGGATGATGCACTGGGAAGATACACACCCAGGGTACGATTCTGTGGCCGTAGATAATTCTGGGCAATCCGCTGGACGTCAGCCGGTGTGACTGCGGCAAGGCGCTCGAGATAGTCATTGAACCAGTCAACGGTGGCGAACATCTCCGAGAACCCCAGCCAGAAAGCCTGGTTGGAAATCGACTCGCTGCCGTATGCAAATATGGCACGGGCTTGCTTCATAGCGCGCTCGAGATCTTCGCTGGGTGGAGGATCATCCTGCAATCGTTTGATTTCTGCTTCCATGGCAGCAATACAATCGCTGGCAGTATGTTTTGGATGGACGGTGACAATAGTCGTATAAAGATATGGATCGATCGTGGCTTGCAAACCACCATTAACACTGACCGCCAACTCCTTCTCCACCAGGGCTTTATACAGGCGGCAGGTCTTATTGGTGGTGCCCCCTCCAAACATATTTAGATTCGTCGGGCCAGTGAGCAGGCTATCCAAGACGTTCAGCGCGAAGAAATCCTGGTCGTCCGACTTGGGTGACCGGTAGGATACTTGCAGGTAAACTGTTTCCCCAGGACCTTCAACCGACACACGCCGCTCACCTGTCTGGAGTGGTTCTGTACGATCCAAACGGGCTGGAGCCTGACCTGCAGGTAGCGGCTCAAATAACTCGCCAATCCGGTCAAGCATATATTGAGTTTCAAAATCTCCCGCGATGGAAAGCACCGCATTGTTGGGAATATAGTTTGAACGGTAATGACGGTACAAATCCTCACATTGCATCGAATACAGGTCAGTAAGGTCCCCAATAATTTCGTGGTGGTAAGGATGGACCCGGAATGCAGCAGACTGTACCTCTTCACTCAATCGGAAGAGTGGCTCATTTTCGCTTCCCTGGCGTTCCGAGATGATCACAGTCCGCTCGGAGCTGACCTCACGCTCATCAAATAGGCTGTTGAACATTCGGTCTGCTTCCAATTGTAAGGCGATATCGATCTTATCTGCCGGCATGGTTTCGAAATAGGATGTCCAGTCCAGGAATGTGAAAGCATTTAAATATCCACCCTCTCGGGAAATCACCTGGTCCAACACACCCATTTGGTATTGCGGAGTACCTTTAAACATCATGTGCTCTACCCAATGCGAAGCGCCAGTCAGCCCGGGCACTTCATCCCGCGAACCCACGCGGTACCATATCCATTGGCTGATGATGGGCGAAGTATGGATCTCTTTCAATAAAACCAGCAAGCCATTTTGAAGGGTTAGTTTGGTAAATGAATTGTTCATGTTTTATTTAACATTGTTAATCGTTTTTATCTTAACCGATACCTCCGCCAATCAAGCCGGGTATTATTGATTTCCAAATATGATAATACATAACCAACCGGACCACCATTGGTTACATAAAGGAAAATCTTCTTTTGAGATGAATTTCGTGCCCAGCAAAACCTTATACGGCTCTATGGCGCTCTGCAATCCTACAATGGATTGATGTAGATCAGTTTGGTCGATCGCCACATCTAATGGCACCTTGAGCGAGACCGGTACTTCGATGTCAACCGGGATGCTCTGGCTGACGGGGATGGTCACATCGAGATTAACCTGGATCGGCGTGCCCGCCGGAAGGGTGAGATCGGTCAGCACAGGTGTGTTATTGAGATAAATAGTTGCGCCGGGTACTCGAATGTCTTCGGTGATCGATAATTGTGTGCTCTGGTTGATCGGCAGGTCAAAAACCACTGGCAGGTTATCCTGCAGCTGAACAGTCGTTTCAACAGGCACCGTGGTGACAATATGCGCCTTATCCATCAATGCCAGATTGTTGGATATACTGGTTACTAAACCATCTGCAACAAGTTTTTTAATCTCAAAGAAATAATTCCCGAAAAAGATCAGGAATGCGATGAAGATTACATTGACCAGCAACGAAAAAATTGCCGTAACCGTCCAAAAGGCAGGCTTAAATTTCCCCTGGTAAACAAACTTTTGAAGGCGTGGTGAGCGAAGGTAGCGTGCTTTAACTTCCGCAAACCACATTTTTACCCGATCGAAAGCCCTGGTGATGTTCTCATTTACGTACCCCCCCGACTCAGCCTGAGTGGATGGTTGTGACTCTGGGGTGGATTCTGGGAGTGCATCAGGTTTTGGTTCCAGTTCTTCCTCTGGCAGGTTCGGGCTGGTATTGTCCATGGTTCATCTCCTGAATATATATAGCTGAATATAGCACAAACAGGCTGATTAGGAAAGCCACATAATCATTGCCAGATGATCAGTGAATGGTTGGCTTGAATCAGGGATTTTCACTTGTGAATTTAACCTCCTCACGCTAAAATTGAGTAGCCCCTGTTTAATTGGAATGTTTCAAATTATATGGGGTGAAGAAGCTCAATAATCTAGCATTGAGGCGGCGAGAGCCGTCTTTTCGAGGAGCATATCCATTGGCTGATGAATCACAAGGGAAACACCTCGTTGTTGTCGTTGGGGCAGGTCCTGCGGGTCTCTTTGCTTCTAAAATACTTGCCCAAAACGGTATTCACGTGCTGCTATTAAATCGGGATATTATTCCAGGCGGTCTGGCAGAATATGGCATTTATTATGACAAATTCAAAATGAAAGAAGGTCTGCGCAGGCAATTTCAACAAATACTGGATAATCCCTTGATCGATTATTATGGTAATCTCACCGTTGGTGAAAATGGAGACCTCAGTTTGTCGGATCTGCGTGCTTTTGGTTTTCAAGCTTTATTGGTGACGGTTGGCGCACAAGGAACCAAGTGGCTGGGACTGCCTGGAGAAAATCTGACGGGTGTTTATCACGCCAAGGACCTGGTATTTCATTACAATTTATTACCACCCTATAGCACCAGAACTATTCATATCGGTAAGCGTGTGGCATTGGTTGGCGCGGGGAACGTAATGCTGGATATTGCTCATTGGTTGATCCGTGATTTACAAGTTGATGACGTAATTTCGGTTGTACGCAGAGGCCCCAACGAGGTCAAGTTCTCAAAAGAAGAGCTAAAACTGGTGGTGCGAAATCTTGACTTGTCTAAAATGGATTCTGAGATGGAGCGAACGCAGCCCATTGCCGATGCGGTGGGGCAAAATGTGGCAGAAGCCAAAGATTACATTTTATCGACTTTACCCAAAGCCCTTGAGCCAATTTCAAACACCCGCTTCTACTTCGACTTCCTGGCTTCACCGACCCACATTTTAGGAGATGCCCAGGGTTATGTGATGGGTCTTGAGGTCGAAAATACCACCCTGGTGTGTGCTGAAGGAGAGGTTCAAGCAAAAAGATTGGGCACAAAACGAATCCTGGATGTAGACACGGTTATATTCTGCATTGGCGACAAGGTGGATGAAACCTTTGGGCTACCCGTGCGAAAAAATGCCTTTGTTAAAAATCCTGATCCCATTTACCCTGTGGATGGCTTATCCTATGAGGCATACGACCCAGACCTAGACCGGCCAATCGATCGCGTGTTTGTTGCAGGATGGTCGCGTGAGGCCAGCAGTGGGTTGGTGGGAGTCGCACGTAAAGATGGTGAGAACGGCGCTTGCGCGGTACTGGAGTTCCTGAAAACCACACCCAATTTAGTCAATCCGAATAGCATCCTGGATGAATTTATTGGTAGACAAAATACATTCAATAAGCCCATTATCCAAAAATCTAACCTGAAGGACCTGGCTGAAGCTGGAGCTGTTGAGGCAGCAAAATTAGGACTGTCGGCTTTTAAATATGCCACCAATGAAGAGATGCTGACCGCTATGGGGCTGAATTAAATCAGCCGGGTAGCCTGAGCATTCCAGGACTAAGTCTTTTGTAGTTCGCCTATTTGAGGTTGAGGTTTCTTGTAGGGTATCAGCATCAGCAAGCCAACTGCGATGACGATCTCACCGATCAGAACTCCAAGCTGCTGATAAATGCCGAAAATCGGAATTGTGGGGTAATTGTTGCTACCGAAGCCAAAAATATCTGCCATACCGCAGGCTACCGCGATCACGTAGCCTGTACACACCAGCCGTAGACCAATGTCGGAAGCGATGGATTTTGGCCCACCATTCCATAAGGCAGCCAGGCTTATATACCCTCCCAGGCATATAAATCCCAGACCTACCAGGAAGGTGGCAATTTGCACAAAACCAACCACCGGACTGCGATCAAGCTTAAAAATCCCGGGTTCAGCGCCCAGCAAATAGATGATGAAACCTAAGATGGTTACCCCCAAACCTATACGGATGCGGAATCTCCCATTCGTCTTGCGAACAGGCACAGCATCGGTCATAAAACCTCCGGCAAGGTGTTTTGAAGGTGAGTGATCCAGTTCCCGCCCATAATTGCGGAAATATCACTCTCAGTATACCCCTTTTGGGACAGGAGTGGAATAATTTTTCGCAAATCAGCCACCGAGTTAATTTCAGCAGGAACCACTTGCAAACCAAAGCCACCGTCGAAATCACTTCCGATGCCTACATGGAGAGCATTTCCAGCCATCTGGCAAATATAATCAATTTGTGCCGCGACGTAATCCAATGTAACGCTTGCCCGTCCCCCGCTTTCATTCCAGTTTGGTTTTAAGAACCCATTGGCGGGCACAATCCCAATCGTCCCTCCCCTTTCCAACAAACCCTCGATTTCCCTGTTCGTCAGATGACGGTTGCTGCTTGATTCCTTCAACAATTCCATGGCATTGGCATGCGATGCAATCACCGGACCAGCATAAGTATCCATTGCCTGTAAGGCAGCTTTTTCATCCATGTGGCTCAGGTCCAGCGTAAAACGAAATTCAGCCATCCGCTCCAATAATTCAAACCCAGCTTTTGTTAACGGACCTGGTTCATGTGTACCTCCGCAGAAGCGGGTGCCTGCCCAGGCAAGACCAATAATCCGCACGCCGCGCTGGTACCAATCTTCCAACTCGGCCGGCTCGCGCACCCCTTCCGCTGCTTCCATCAGGATCACCAAACCAACCGGATGCTCCTGGGTGTCATTCCGCTTCCAGTGTGCCAGGATGGACTGTAGGTCAAGCTTCTTTTTAATCAACTGGAATTTGGCTGGATGCTCATCAGCTAAGCGTGTATATGCATCCAATTGCCGGCTGTAAAGCATATGAGCTTCATCGTTTGTCGTATAACACTGCTGGTCCCACTCCCCCAGCTTGAGCCGGGCAGGCGCGGCAAAGAGCGTGGAAAATACCACCCCAACCTTACCGTTCTGATAATCCGGCCAGCCAAGCAAGCTGTCTCCATTCATCTGTGGAGCAAGGGTGCCCTCTTCCCGTATCCGGGTATCAGCTGCAGACAGGGTGTAATCCCGCCCAAAGGTGAACATGTTCCAGGCCAGGTCTTGATGTGCGTCAACAATTAAAGGGTCAGTCATAGGGATGTAGATGATAACAGAGTTTGCGAAATCTGGCGGTCAATTTTTCCCATCGGATATTGAGCTAAATCACCCGGATAGACCCAGCGCACATCGGCTGCCTGGATCGGACGCGGCTCACCCTGCAACAAAATGCACCGGTAGGCAAACAGGGTTACCCGAAAATGAGTATATGCATGCCTATATTCCCCAATCTGAGCTCCGACCTCAACTTCCACACCTAGCTCTTCACATATCTCCCGCCGCAGGCATCCTTGCAAGTCTTCTCCCTCTTGCAGTTTACCCCCTGGGAATTCCCACAAACCCCCCAGCAAGCCCCGGGGAGGGCGGCAGGCGATCAGTACTTTGTTATCCATGCTGATCACTGCCGCAGTAACGATATGGTGCGGAATTGACGGCTTGGGCAGGCGCACAGGTCGCTGCTCCTGGATGCCAAGCTGCTTTGCGATGCAGGTATCTTTAAGCGGACATTCTTCACAATCTGGGGATTTTGGGGAACACAGGCTCGCACCCAGGTCCATCAATGCCTGGTTATATTCCCCTGCACGGCCCACCGGTAGATGTTGTGCTACGAGCCTCCACAGCTGCTGTTCCCCCTGGGTGGAGCGGGCATCTTCACTCACATCGAAATGACGCGCCACCACCCGGCGGATATTGCCATCCAGCGTAGGTTCATCACACAAAAATGCGATCGAAGCAATCGCCCCCGCGGTATAACGCCCTACGCCGGGTAATCTGCGCAGCAGTTGCACTTCTTCAGGCAGCACACCGTTATATTCATCCATCACGATCTGAGCAGCCTTGTGCAGGTTGCGCGCCCGGCCATAATAACCAAGGCCTTCCCAAACCGCCAGGACCGCTTGTTGCGAGCTGCTTGCCAGCGCACGAATGCTTGGGAAGCATTCCATCCAGCGTTCAAAGTAAGGGATTACGGTCTCCACCCGCGTCTGTTGGAGCATTACCTCGGAGACCCAGATGGCATATGGATCAGGGTGGCCTCGCCATGGGAGTGCGCGCCCATGCTTTGCATACCAGCTTAGCAACCGCGTGGAGAATAGCTCTTTATCCAGGGTGTTAAATCCAATCTTGGGGTAATGAACCTGCGGTCAGGCTCTTAGCGATAAAAAATCAAGCCCAGGATGGCAGTACCAAGGATGATCAGGGCTGGATTAACCTTGGTGAAGGTCAATAATACAAATGCCGCTATCACTAAGAGCAGCTTATCCCATCCCTGGGCTAACGCCTGCCCCCAGCCCAGTTTTTTAACCCCAAATACCGAAACTGCCATATCGTAAGCCGTCCAGAGCAATAATCCCACCACTACTGGACGGACTGCTTGCAGCATGGCTTTAATCGCTGGGCTGTTCTTGACCCCAAAAAAAAGTGCCACCAGGACGAGCATCAGCACGGTGGTCGGGATCACCGTTCCAACCGCAGCAGAAATTGCGCCAGGAAGCCCGGCCAGCTTGTAACCCACATAAGCTGAAACTTGTGGGGCAATCGGTCCGGGGATGGCATTCCCTAAGGCAACCGCATCCGCAAATTCATCCGCATTGATCCACTGGACAGGCTCAGTTTGACCCGGTGGAATCCAGGTGGCGGAGGTTGTCTCGCGCTGCATTAAAGCCAGCGAAGCCGGACCGCCACCCCACGAGAACATTGCTACGCGTGTGAAAAGAACAAAAATCTGCCAGAGCAATACCATATGGGTCATATACCTCTACAATGGAATGGAACTTCGTAGCATGTGCCCGAAGAAAGCTGGCGGAATATTTTCCCTCGGACAACCAGTCTCACATTTGGAAGCCTGACCGGGCTGGGACAATTTTATATTCGTAGTTTTCAATATAATCCAATAAGCGGTTGACCAATCCCTGCCATTCCTTCGAATCCAGGGCGCTTTGCATGGTTTCAAGGTCGGTCATCTGGGCTGAAGCCATGATCTGTGGCTGATCGCCGTACATCGTAAGCCAGGCGTCTTTTAACTCCATTCCGATCTGCTGCACTTGAGGAATGAACTCACGCACTACAAATTCAAAGTATTCTTGTTCTCGACCAGGGGTTATATCCCAGGTCATGATTAATTTAACGGTCACAACACAACTCCAATTCGATTAGTGCCGGAATTCCAGCACAACCACACGCGTTTCGTCTGGGATCATACTCTTGGTTACCTTCAAAGATGGCTGAGGTTCAATATCACCCAGGCCCATTTCTTTGAGGAATTTTTCGAGCGGTGCCAGCTTGATGTTACTGGACGATGTCCCATAATGCATGGGAATGACAAATCCAGGCTCAAGCAGGCTGACAACTTCGGCTGCCTTGGCAGCATTCAATCCGCCGCCTCCACCCACCGGTACCAGGGCAATATGCACGCTACCGAGCGCTTCAATTTCGGTCTGGCTTGGCACGCGCCGCAGGTCACCCAAATGCGCCACGGTTACGCCTTCATAATCAAAAACGTACAGGGTATTGCGTGGTTCATCTGTATCATTCTTCCCATACCCATTGGTTTGGATGCCTGTGATAAACACTCCACCGATCTCAAATTCACCCGGTGTGTTGATCAGGCGTGAATATCCTTTAACCGCAGAAGTATTGGAATGTCCTGGTGCTTCATGGCTGACAGTGACGATGTCCGCTCGAAGTTTTATCGGTTCATATCCGGCAATCTGGCTATCGAACGGATCCGTAACAACCGTTGCCAGGTTACGTTCAGTCAGGCGAAAACAGGACAGGCCATACCAGGTAATTTCCATGCAACCTCCAATGATGGTGAATTATATCATTTGCAACGATTGACGAATCCAGGACTGATCATCGTTTCGCTAGGCAGAAGTGGTATGATAGCGCAGCAATGTCTCCTGGAAATGAGCTTGTGAATATCACCAAATCTCCCGCCGCCCTGGTTAGTCAACTGGGGCAGGGCAGCTGGCACCTGGAAATTCCTGCCAATACGAGGCGCGTTTATCGATTGGCACAGCTGGACGACCATGGATTACTTCAACGGAGAAATTTTCCCTGGCAGGCTCCATTAATACTGAGTTTACAAGCCCGCCTTTCCTCGCAGGAGCTTCCCGGCACGTGGGGATTCGGTTTATGGAATGATCCCTTCAGCTTTCTACTTAACTACAACCGGATTGTGTTTCGCTTCCCAACTCTTCCTGAGGCTGCCTGGTTCTTCCATGCATCACCCCACAATTACCTGTCTTTCCGGGATGATCTTCCAGCAAATGGCTTCCTGGCAGCTACATTTAGCTCCAAAAAAGTTGCCACTGCCTGGCTGGCATTGATTTCGCCTATCCTGGCACTGGCTCTGATCCCCAAAACTGCATCACCGATACGCAAAGCATTACGCCGCCTGATCAGGCAAGACGCCCACCAGGTCTATACAAACGTCACAGAATGGCACGCCTATCGTATGGATTGGGAAGTGGATCAGGTCAGGTTTTTCCTGGATGGGGTCGAGATCATGCATACAAGCGTTGCCCCCCGCCGACCTTTATGCCTGGTGATCTGGATCGATAACCAGTACGCCGCCCTGCCTCCCAGCGCTAGGTTGAGATATGGAACCCTACCCAACCCTGAGCCAGCTTGGATGGAGATCAGGGAGTTATCTCTTGAAGAAAACGCCTGACGCAGGTTGGGTGATTATTGAATTGGTTATTTTTCAAATTGTAAATTACCATCGTGGTAGTATAATATTCGCTTGCTAGACATTGACCCATCAAAAGGAATTTAATGCGACCCGTCTATCCCTTTACAGCCATCGTCGGCCAGGAACGCATGAAGCGCTCCCTGGTCTTAAACGCAGTGGACCAGCGCATAGGTGGCGTGCTCATTCGTGGTGAGCGCGGCACCGGCAAATCCACCGCTGCCCGCGGCATGGCCGCCCTGCTGCCTGAAATTGATGTCTTCGCTGATTCTCCTTTCAACGATGACCCAGATGCACCCCTCACCTGGTCAGATTGGGTGAAAGAACGCCAATCCGCAGGCATCGATCTAAAGGTAGTCAAGCGCCGCATCGCCTTCATCGATTTGCCTATCAGCGCTACCGAAGATAGGGTCGTCGGCACCCTGGATATCGAAATTGCCATCCAGCGCGGTGAGCGCATATTTGAGCCTGGTGTGCTGGCGGCTGCCAACCGGGGTTTGCTTTATATCGACGAGGTCAACCTGCTGGATGACCATGTCGTCGACCTGCTGCTGGACTCAGCCGCCATGGGTGTCAATGTAGTCGAGCGTGAAGGCATTTCTTTTGCCCACCCTGCCCGCTTCATCCTCGTGGGCACCATGAATCCTGAAGAAGGTGACCTGCGTCCGCAGCTCCTGGACCGCTTCGCCCACTCAGCTGAGATCTATGGCATCCGTGAAGCGCGTGAGCGCGTGTTGATCATGGAGCGCAATCTGGCGTTCGAAGAAAATCCCGAAAAATTCCGTAAGCAGTGGCTGGACAAGGAAAAAGAGCTTTCCCACCAAATCGAGCTGGCACGCCTGTTGGTGGACAAAGTCACTTACACCAGCCGTGATCTGCTTTCAATCGCCGCCCTGACTGCCTCCCTGAATGTGGAAGGTCACCGGGCGGATCTTGTGATCCTTAAAACCGCCCGCGCCCAGTCCGCCTTTGAAGGTCGAAAATCCATCACCGATCGTGATATTGCCCTGGCCGCCGAGCTGGCATTGCCTCACCGCATCCGGCAGGGACCATTCCAACAAGCAGTGGTCTCTGAAGAAGAGCTTCAGGAGCGCATCGAACAGCTGCAAGGCTCAACAGCCAGTGCAGGCGAGCCAGAACCAGTGGCGGAGGACGAAGATCATACTCCACACTTTGATAAAAAAAAAAGACCTAAACCTCACCTCGGAGCAAGACCAACAGAGTCCGAACCAGAGTGAGCCTGCCCATCAAAGTGTCTTTGACATAGGCAATGCCTATTGGTGGGATGGGGGCGAAAAAGTAAAGGTTGGAGATTCGTTTCGACCACGAAATTTGAATACCCAATTAGACCAGCTCTATCGCAAGCGCGCCGGTCGCCGGTCGCGCACCCACACCGATCGCAAGCGAGGGCGCTATATCCAGGCTCGCCCCGCCAATGGCAAAACCGATGACCTGGCATTTGACGCCACAATACGCGCCGCCGCTCCCTTCCAAAAGCAGCGCCTGGAACAGCGCAAGCGGGTAGCCTTCGCTATCCGCCCCAGTGACTTCCAACGCAAAGTGCGCGTGAAAAAGACGGCCAACTTTGTGCTGTTCGTTGTGGATGCCTCCTGGTCGATGGCAGTCGCTGAGCGCATGTCTGCCACCAAGGGCGCTATCCTGTCCTTGCTCACCGACGCCTACCAACGGCGTGATCGTGTGGGTTTGATCGTTTTTCAGAAGGACCGGGCAACCATGGTCCTGCCACCCACCAACTCGGTTATGCTGGCTCAGCGTGCCCTGGCGGATATCCCGGTCGGTGGCAAAACACCCCTCTCCGCCGGGCTTTACATGGCTCATCAAACCTTGTTGCGCGAGCGTATCCTGCACCCGGATGTTCAGCCATTGGTGATCCTGCTCACCGATGGTGCCGGTAACGTGTCCATGACCTCCATGCCACCTCAGGATGAAGCCCACCGCTTGGCGGATCAGATCGCCTTCGATGACATCCACTGTGTGGTCGTCAATATGGAACACACCGCCTTCGACCAGGGTCTGGCCCAATC
>Ga0209254_10001893_pt1 | contig 18868 bp, 23 predicted proteins | sample FrelakmetDIP11DI_FD_187148 | JGI IMG/M metagenome (GOLD analysis project Ga0209254, IMG submission 187148) | Freshwater lake sediment microbial communities from the University of Notre Dame, USA, for methane emissions studies - DIP11 DI (SPAdes)... | ecosystem: Environmental > Aquatic >...
CAGGCCTGGGGGACGTTTCTGCGCCTACATCCCCAACATCAATCAGGTGGAGGACACCGTTTGGGCGCTTCGGGACCGGGGGTATGTGGAGATCGAGGCGCTGGAGAACATCCAGAGGCAGCTGGAGGTGCACGAGGGGGGCGTCAGGCCCTCCTTCGTGCCCATGGGCCACACGGGGTACATGGTCTTCGCCCGGAGGGCCCTGCCCCCGGAGTAAAGGATAAGTATCCCGCAGGGAGTGCTGGACTGAGATGAGCTGGGAGTTCGCGGTCACGGCCTTCGCCGCCATATTCGCCATTGTGAACCCTATAGGCAACATCCCCTTCTTCGTCACCATCACCGAGGGCTACACCGCCGAGGAGCGCAAGCGCGTCATCGTCAAGGTATGCATGGTGCTGCTGGTGGTCCTGGTGGCCTTCGGCGTCTTCGGCCAGTACATCTTCATGCTGTATGGGATCACCATCCCCATGTTCAAGATCGCCGGGGGACTGCTCCTCTTCTCCGTGGCCTTCGCCATGATGCGAGGGGAGCGCTCCCGCGCCAAGATCACCGAGGATGAGAGGCAGGAGGCCCTGGCCAAGGAGGAGATCGGGGTCGTCCCCCTGGGCATCCCCCTGTTCGCGGGGCCGGGGGCCATCACCACCGTCATGATCTACATCTCCTACGCCATGGACTCGGAGGACATGGCGTTCGACCTCGCTTCGGTGTTCGTCTCCATACTCGTGACCGTGGTCATAAGCTACCTGTTGCTCATCTACGCCCAGGGCATCTTCTCACGCATGGGCCGGGGCGGAGCCGCCGCCTTCGGACGCATCATGGGCCTGCTCCTGGCTGCGGTGGCCGTGGGCTTCATCATGAACGGGGTGTTCGACGCCGTGACCCTCTACATACAGAACGCACCCTGGACCTGAGGCCCCAGGCCGGTCTGGGGCGTTCCGCCAACTGTTAAGTATAGCGGTTGAGATTCCACGGTGGGTGCAGCCGTGGTCGTCGCTGAGATAAGGATCGAGCTGAAGCCTGGTGTGGCGGACCCCGAGGGCCAGAACACCAAGAAGGCGTTGGAGCTCCTGGGATTCAAGGACATCAAGGCAGTGCGGACCATCAAGGTCTTCGAGATCGAGCTGGACGCCTCGCCCGAGGTGGCCAGGCGGGAGTGCGAGGAGATGTGCCGCAAGCTCCTGGCGAACCCGGTCATCCAGAAGTTCAAGGTCACCGTGAAGTGAGGCCCATGTCCGCCGACTCGCTGATGAGCAGGAGGGACGTGCCCTTCGAGCTCTATGACATCGACATCCTCGCCGCCAAGGACGAGGAGCTCAAGGAGCTCTCCTCCAAGATGGGGCTGAACCTCTCCCTCGACGAGATGAGGTCGATCCAAAGGTACTTCGCCCAGAGGATGCGCCGGCCCACGGACGTGGAGGTGCAGTCCATCGGTCAGGCATGGAGCGAGCACTGCTGTTACAAGTCATCCAAGAAGTTCCTGCGGGAGCATATCTTCGGGCTGCAGCACCCCGACGTCCTGGCCAAGGGTGACGCGGGCGTCATGGCCTTCGACGAGGAGCACGCCTACGCCCTCAGGATCGAATCGCACAACCACCCTTCGGCCATAGAGCCCTACGGCGGCGCCGCCACCGGCATCGGCGGGATCGTCCGGGACGTGCTGTGCATGGGGGCGCAGCCCATCGCGCTCATCGACCCCCTCTTCTTCGGACCCATCGATAAGGAGGTCGACCTGCCCTCGGGCATCAAGCACCCCAAGTACCTCATGGGCGGGGTGGTCGCGGGCATCCGCGACTATGGCAACCGCATCGGCATTCCCACCGTCGCTGGGGGCATATGGTTCGACGAGCGCTACGCGGGGAACTGCCTCGTCAACGTAGGATGCGTGGGCATCGCCAAGAGGAGCGACATCGTCAAGAACGCCGTGCGCGGGACGGGGGACGTCCTCATCCTCGTGGGCGGGAGGACGGGAAGGGACGGGATACACGGGGTGACGTTCGCCTCCGCCGAGCTGCACGAGAAATCGGAGGAGGAGTCCAGGGGCGCGGTGCAGCTGGGCGACCCCATCATGAAGGAGCCCCTCATCCACGCCTGCCTGGAGGTCAACTCCAAGGGCCTGATCCATGGCATGAAGGACCTGGGCGGAGGAGGGCTATCGTGCGTGGTGGGAGAGATGGCCCTGTCCGGGGACTGCGGAGCCATAGTGGAGCTGGACCGGGTGCCCCTGAAGGAAGAAGGATTGGCGCCCTGGGAGATCTGGGTCTCCGAGTCGCAGGAGAGGATGATGCTTGCCGCTCCGGAGAGGAACGTGCGCAAGATACTCGATGTCTTCGAGCTCTGGGACGTCCCGGCCACGGTCGTGGCCAAGGTCATCAAGGAGCAGGTGGTGCGCCTCAACTTCCACGGGGTCCAGGTGTTCGAGATGGACCTCGATTTCCTCACCAAGGGGCCGGAGTACTGCCGCCCCTCGTGCCTGCAGGAGCCTCCCGCCATGATGCAGGAGGAGTTCCCCGACCTTCCCAGGGACATGACCGAGGTCCTCGTACGTCTGCTAGGCGATCTGAACATCGCCTCCAAGGAATGGGTCGTGCGCTACTACGACCACGAGGTGCGGGGCAACACCGTCATCAAGCCCATGCAGGGCAAGCTGGGCCTGCGCGGACCGGGGGACGCCACGGTCATCAAGCCCCTGGACGATTCCTATCGCGGCCTGGCCCTGGCCGTGGGGGTGAACCCCTGGTTCACGTCCCTGGACCCCTACAAGGGAGGGCAGGCCTCGGTGGACGAGGCCTGCAGGAACATCACGGCCGTCGGAGGCGTGCCCCATTCCCTCACGGACTGCCTCAACTTCGGCAACCCGGAGAAGCCCGAGAGGCTGGGCGAGTTTCGCGAGGCGGTCCGTGGCATAGGGGACGTGGCGGGGGCGCTGGGATTGGCCATACCCTCGGGCAACGTCAGCTTCTACAACGAAACGTCCAAGGGCGCATGCCTGCCCACGGCCACGGTGCTGGGCCTGGGGATCGTGAACGACGTCCGCAAGTGCGTCACCACCGACCTCAAGGAGGAGGGCAACCCCATCTACGTGGTCGGGGAGACCAAGCACGAGATGGCCGGGAGCGCCCTGTTCCGGGCGTTCGGAGGGAAAGGAGGAGAGGTGCCCGGGGTGAGCCCAGCGGCGCTCTCCCTGTCCATGGCCAACCTGCAGGAGTGCTTCGAGCGCCAGTTGGTGCGTTCCTGCCATGACCTCTCCGACGGGGGCTTGGCCGTGACCCTATCCGAGATGTGCATCGGAGGGGACCTAGGCATGAACGTGGACATGACATCCATGGGCAAGCTGGCTCCCGCGATCAAGCTCTTCTCCGAGTCGCACTCGCGCTGGGTGGTGGAGGTGGCCCGCGACAAGGAGAACGAATGGCTGCAGCGCATGCGCGCTCCCTCCGCGAGGATCGGCGTGGTGGGGGGCAAGATGCTGGTCATAGAGGACAAGGACGTCTCGGTGGACGTGGAGGTCCGCGAACTTAGGCGCGCCTGGTCCGAGCCACTGTGGAAGGTGATGGGATGAGCCAAGAGAAGGTCCGCGTGTGCGTGCTGCGCATCGAGGGTACCAACTGCGAGGAGGAGACCGCCCGCGCCTTCAGGGAGGTGGGGGCGACGCCGGAGAAGGTGCACCTAAAGCAGCTCATCCACCAATGCCCCAAGGAGATGAGGCGGGACCTGGGGTCCTACGACATCCTCGCCCTGCCTGGAGGATTCTCCGCCGGGGACTACGTCCGCGCCGGTGCCATCTTCGCCGCGCGCATCCGCTCCGCTCTCTCCAAGGAGATCGACGAATTCGTGCGCGAAGGCCGGCCGGTCATCGGCATCTGCAACGGCTTCCAGATACTCGTGGAGCTGGGGCTCCTGCCCTCCTTCGAAGGGGGGATGAGCGCCGAGCCCCAGGCCGCCCTGTACGTCAACGACTCCGCGCGCTTCGAATGCATCCCCACCCTCCTCAAGCACGAGAACGGGGGCAACTGCATCTTCACCAAGGACCTCCCCAAGGGCAAGGTGGTCATGTTCCCCTCGGCCCACATGGAGGGCAAGCTCATGTTCCCCGCGGAGCGGGAGCAGGACTTCCTGGAGAGGCTCGAAGCCAACGGCCAGATCGTGTTCCGCTACGTGGACCCGGAGGGCCGCTACGCCGGCTACCCCTGGTCGCCCAACGGCTCCATCTCCAGCCTGGCCGGCGTGTGCAACCCGGCCGGGAACGTGCTGGGCCTCATGCCCCATCCGGAGAGGGTCTTCCACCGCTATACGCACCCGGACTGGACGCGCTCCGGCGCCGACCCCTCGGGCGATGGCGACGGCAAGGTCATCTTCCAGTCGGCCGTGGGGCATGTGCTTTCGCAGAAGAACTGATCAGTCGATGGAGATGCGCACCTCGACCTCCTCGCCGTCCTTGAGGCCGAGCGTCCTGCGAAGGTGGTACTTGCACAGCATCTCGATCACATCCTCGTAATGCGAACGGCTGGGCACCACCACCGCGCATTCGATGTTCTGGATCTTGGCGAGGTGGCAGATGACATCGCCGAAGGTGCGGCCGTCCTGCTCGAAGCCCTTGATCCTGATGCCCCTCGCCCCCCGGAGGAGGTCGAGCTTGTGCAGGTCGGTCTGCTGCACGCGGACGTTCAAGGTGCCTTCGTAGGGCTTGAAGCCCAGCAGGGCCAGGAACTGGTCCTGGTACCCTTCCTGGTTGACGTAGTACTGGCCCTCGCCCATGCCCGTGACCACCTGACCGCGCACCACGATGTGGTCCCGGGTCTCGAAGATCCTCTGGTACTCGGAGTACTCGCGCCTCAGGACGTCGATGCCCTTCTCGGTGAGCTTGATGCGCTGCCTCCTCGCCCCCAGGTCGCGCACGATCCAGCCCTGGGCCAACAGCTCCAGGATGCGTTTGGAGGCGGACTGCTGGCTCATCCCGAGCCTGTCGCCAAGCTCGCGCGAGGAGATCGAGACGTAATCGTGCATCCCGCCCATGAGGGCGATCTTGCGCAGGGCCAATACGAGCCGGTCTTCGCCTTCCTCTTCCATGCAGAGCCATCCACCGTGCCCGGGGGTCGTGCCGCGGGCGAGGCGCTCATTCTATTGCAGGTCTTTGTCTATAAATCCCATTGCATATGCTTCGCCTTCGGGAAGACCGATGGGCGCGGCCTAAGGTGCCTTTGGACTGGTCGTGGGAGGAGAGCGGCAGCGGCGCAGGTCGGACCAGTCCTTTCGAAGGGCAGGGGAGAATCCTCGAATCCTTTTTCTAGTCGACCATGGCTCTTGAATTGGTTATAATGAAGGACCGGCATGTCATCGAAGCCCTGGGCAAGACCAAGGTGATCATCGAGGACGGGAAGGTGACCTTCGTGGGGAAACCCGAGGTCACCTACTGCCCCCTTTTCATGAAGCACCGCGGCATCCGCGAGATCACCCCTGCCCTCGTCAAGGAGAACATGGAGTTCCGCATGGACGACTACGGCATGTGCCTCCCGACGAGGGAGATGCGCATGAAGGACTTCCTCACCTACGGGGTCTCGGAGCTGCTGGCCATGGCCGTCTCCGGCAAGATGCTGGATTGCGCCGTGCTGGTGGCTGACGGCGCGGGCACGGCCGTGATCACGGACCCCGAGCTCATACAGGGCATAGGCGGAAGGATCTCGGGCATGATCGAGACCACGCCCATCGCCGAGGTCGTCGCCGCCATCGGGAGGGAGAACGTTCTGGCGCCGGACAAGGGCACCATAGACCAGTTCAGCGGCGCGCAGCTGGCCTTCTCCCTCGGCCATCGTAAGGTGGGCGTGACCGTGGCCAAGGCCGAGGACGCGCGCATGATCCGCGACGGCTATGGCTCCAACGTGATGCTCTTCGCCGTGCATGTCACAGGCGTGGACCAGAAGGACGCCAGGACCTTCTTCGACAGCTGCGACATCGTCACCGCCTGCGCTTCCTATTGGGTGCGCGAGGAGGCCAAGGGGCGCGCCCTGCTGCAGGTGGGCAACAAGATCCCCATCTACGCCGCCAGCGAGCGGGGGAAGCATCTCCTGGAGACGAGGATAGCGCAACTGGGTGGAAGGAAGGAGAGCGGGGCCGAGGACGCGCCGCGGCCTCTGCGCTGATCAGTAGTCGCCGTCGATGGCCAGGTGATTGCCGGAGCGCAGGAAGATGGTCTTCATCCTCTGCTCGCGCAGCTTGGCACGCATGTTCGCGTCGTTCGTGACCACGAAGGCGTCCAGGCGCTTGGCGACCTCGATGACGCCGGCATCTCCCTGGGTCGGGCTCTCGGCCACGGGATACTTGCGGGCCAGGGTGAGCGCCACGGAGGCGTGCTTGCTGTGGGACCTCTTGAGCTCGCCGATGACGCAGCCGGGGACGAAGGCCTGGAATTCGCCCAGGAGGCGCCTGAGCTCAATGTCCAGGTTGAGCTTGAACTCAAAAGGCATGAGGAGTGCGTTGGTGTCAAGGACGACCGTTTGCATGCGACCTCATTGCAGGATGCCGTAGCCGATAAGGCGCCATTTGCCCTGGATCTTGCGCGACACGGCCACGCGCTGGCTCTTCTCCGCGCACACCGGTATCTTGAGTATGACCTCGGACTCGTCGCCTCGGGCGGACGTGACCACGCCCACCGTCGTCGCCGTGCCCACCGAGAGCATGAGCGGCTCGTTGGTCTTGATGTTCTCCACTGCCAGGTCCTGCGCGGTGCCGACCACGCGCTCCAGCAGCTTGGTCTTCATGATGAATTTGTGCATGACCGGGGGAAGGGTACCGGGCCGGCCGACGACCCTTCCGGTCAGTCCGTCGGACTTAGTGAACGAGGGGTCCAGCTTGGTGCCGATGGCGATGAGCCCGCCGGGCTTGGCCACCTCCAGCTCCATGTCCCCCGCGTGCAATGATTCCACGGTGGTGGTGATCTTCTCCCAGGAGACCTCGCGGCCCTGCTCCACCTTGCGCCCGGGCGCGATCTCGATCTCGTCCCCGATCTCCAGCTTGCCCTGGATGATGGAACCTCCCAGGACGCCTCCTTTCAGGGACGCGACCTCGCTCCCGGGGGTGTTGATGTCGAAGCTCCTGGCAACGTACATGCGCGCCGGCTTCTTGATGTCGCCCTTGGGCGTGGGGATCATCTTCTCGATGGTCTCGATAAGCTTGTCGATGTTGACGTTGTGATTCGCGGAGACGGGTATGATGGCCGCCTTCTCCGCGATGGTGCCCTTGACGAACTCCTTTATCTGCTTGTAATTGTCCAGAGCCTCTTCCTTGGTGACGATGTCCACCTTGTTCTGGACGATGATGATCTTGTCCACCCCGATGATGGTCAACGCCATCAGATGCTCCTTGGTCTGGGGCTGCGGGCACTTCTCGTTCGCGGCCACCAGGAGCAGGGCGCCGTTCATCATGGCCGCCCCGGATAGCATGGTGGCCATGAGGGTCTCGTGGCCCGGGGCGTCCACGAAGCTTACCGACCTCTGGAACTCGGCCTCGCCCCCGCACTCCTTGCAAACAGGCTGGTTGCTGAAGGCCTTGGAGCCCTCGCAGCTCGGACACTTATAGAAAATGACGTCCGCATACCCGAGGCGGATGGAAATGCCTCGCTTCACTTCCTCGGAGTGGCGGTCTGTCCATTCCCCGCTCAGAGCCTTGGTCAACGTGGTCTTGCCGTGGTCGACATGACCGATCATGCCGATGTTGACCTCTGGCTGCCGGGAATTGGACATTACTTCTTCTTCTCCTCGACCTTGATCAGCTCGTCCAATGACTTGGAACCGAACTGGGTGATCTTGAGGTTCAGCTGGGAGACCTCGGGGGAGATGGCGTTCCCGCGGATGGACATGCGCATCCTCAGGCCCTGCTCCATGCTCTGGAACCCGATGCCCCTGGTGAGCAGTATCCTGCGCCTCTTCACTCCTGGCAGGTCCCTCCTCATGGGGAACCCGTCCTTGTCGCTCCCGCCTGTGATGGCCAACTTGTAGCCGGGCAGACCGACGAAGATCCCGTCCACCACGTCCCCTACCTTCTTCCCGATGAGGGAGTTGGCATGGTGACCTGTGACAGGTACCTGGTAGGACTTTCCCGTCTTCACATCGTTGATGACGGCCTTGAACTCGACCATATCAAACACCTTAAGTAAAGCGCCCTAATGTCGTTCGTCTTAAATAATTATTGGTCGCGTGAAGGGGGCACGCCGAGTCTCTCGTGATGAGGTTCCAGACGTTCCGTTCTAGGTCGGATCGAAGGCACGAGGACCCTAGATGCTTCCCCTATAGGACCAAATGAGTGACTTTTAACGCTGCAGGACAACGGCACTTTTTAATGGAGAACATGCGGAGAGCCGAGCTGCGGCAGCCGCATATCAGGACCTTTACTCTAGTTTCCAGAGGGGGCAATGCCATGCGCAAGCATGTCCAGCAAACATATTTAGCATGGGCTCGCCTGTAATCACACGGTGTTGGAATGAAGTCCCTCATCAAGACCGTGGCGATCCTGGCATTATGCCTGCTCTTGGCCATGGCATACCTTTCGGGCACGGCTACCGCGGCTACCTGGACGAACACCTCGGTGGTCACCGTGTCCTATGACCAGCATAATATCTTCATGCTATTCGCGGCCGGGGATGACGCCCAGGTGAGCTACTCCTTCAACGTGCAGCTGGGGGGCAGGGTGGACATCCTGGTGATGGACCAGTCCAACTATGACGCCTACACGGTGAATGCCCCGTTCAGCTACTTGCCTGGCTCGACGCTCGACGCCCTTAGCGGAGGGGATGTGGTCCTGACCCCCGTGACGGGTGATGTGTATTACATGGTCATCGACAACACCTTTGAGCCAGCTGGGGGCGCCGAGCCAACGGGTTCGGTCACGGTCTCTTGCACAGCATCGGCGTTCAACGCCACCCTGCCTGAGGAGTTCACGGACTTCATCCTGATCATAGCCATAGCAGGCATAGTGGTGGCCGGGGTCTTCCTAGTTATCATCTTCCTCATCTTCTTCCACAAGCCCAAACAGACGTCCTACCCCCCGACGATGGTGCCAGGTGGCACGAGGACCTGCCCCCGGTGCGGCAGCGGCGTGCCCTCAGAGTTCCAGTTCTGCCCCAAGTGCGGGAACAAATGGTAGAGAGGGACCCTGGGCTTCGAACGGCCGAATGCTCGAACCCCCTTCAAGCTATCGCATTGGACATGGCAATATATTTTCTGCCATTACCTCCTGCGGTTAGCAGGCAGGCGGCGCGCACATGATCAGAGTTCGGAAGGTCCTATTGCCATTGATTTTCGCATCGCTCCTTCTCTGCTCCCTCGTCTCATCAGAGGCCGAGGCGGCGCTCACTGAGAGCACTTTGACGGACGAGCGCACCATCTACATCGACTCGTACTTCGTGATCTTGCATGTGCGGGCCAATGAGTTGTGCGAGGTCAACTTCGCCTTCGAGGTCCTCGAGGGGGGTCCGGTGGACGTAATCGTGATCGAAGAGGGGCCATACCATGGATACCGTATAGGCGCTAACGTCACGTCCATGCCCGGCTCGGTCATGAACTTCACCTGCGGTCAGGGCATTATCACGGTCCTCTCCGCAGGTGCGGAGTATTACGTGGTGGTAGACAACACCGACCGCGTCATGGGAGGAGCGAGCCCCACCGACCAGGTCGATGTCGCCTACTCCGTCTCCTATGTGAACGCGACCTTGATCGAGCAGGAGGCGCCGTGGGCCTTGGTCCTGATAGGCGCCACCGTCCTGGTCTTCCTCGTCTTCGTTGCCATCCTCTTTCGATTCCGCCGGCGAGACGAAGGCGCTGGCCTCCCTCCCAAGATCGGCCTGGGGATGAAGTACTGCCCGCAATGCAATCAGATAGTGCAGACCTACGTCCACACCTGTCCGAGATGTGGGAAGGAATGGTGAGTAGGGCGGCAGGGAGTGGAAGAGGACTGCCCTCGGACCATGCTTTGCACAAGAATGTCCAGTTCCTAAGAGATACCTCTCGGTCACGCTCGCCAAAGTATGTCTTGCCAATTGGCCAGTCTTCGAATGTCACGCTTCGATCTGATGGTCGTCCTATGGCCAACCGGCGATTTTTAACTTCAATAGACGGCTCAATTGACCATCCGACTTCCGTTATCGCACTTCGTCAAGGTGCATTCAGTAATTGCACCAAGGGCGCCGTGAGGTTCGGGCTGTGAGTTCTGATGGATAAAGTATGCGAGTCTTAATTTCCCCACTTCCAATTATTTTTTACCATGGAGTCTCTAGGTGATGGGCGTGAAAGGTCGCCCCGCCTCTTCTTCGACGAAGATTATTGTGATAAAGGACGATTATAAAATATAATTTAATATAAAAAATAAATTGGGCTTCCCGCGAATTAATCTACGATACCGGGAGCCATCTACCTCACCAGCCATAGTAGTAGGCGAGCAAGGTCATTGCGAGGGCAATAACGAAGAATATGCCGGCCCCCACCCATTTCCTCCGACCGGTGCGCTTCGCATAGATGAATATGATGTACGCCATGGCAAACGAGGCGGTTAGTACGGATAGTATGAAGGCCAGGGTCGTGAAGCCCAGTATCAAGTATGGAAGAATGACCGGGATTACGGCGAGGGCATCGCAGGAGACCGTGGCGAGGACAACATTCCGATCCTCCTTTGTGAAATGGTATGTCTTCTTCGCCTCGGGGCCTTGGTCGATGATGTTGTCCGCTAGCTTCCTCTGATCTTCATCAGAGACATAACCAGCGACCGAACCCCCTATCGAGTCAAGGAGCGTCCCCCTTAATTCCTGATTGCTCTTATCTTTCTTGAGATTCCCAATGAGCTTTTCCTCGTCCGCCTTGTCAACGAGACCCCCGTAGACGACGGTAAACCCATCAATCAAGCCCCAGGCGATGTTGACCCCGAAGGTCACAAGCATCAGCCACAGGGTTATCTCCCAGCGGAACAGATGCAGGCCGATGAGGCTATATCCAGTGATCATTCCAGATACCATCGCCACCATGATAAATCCATAGAACCATTCTGATAGCCAAGAGCCATATGACATGTATTTTAGCTGGAACCTTGAGACCGGATTCGATGGCGTGACGACACCCCCCCTTTTATTAACAAAGGTCTCTGGGAGAGCAGGCGATCGGTTCGCCGCCCTTCGCTCTTGCTTTCTTAGTCATAATTGCATTCCTCCGTTCTTTCGGCTTTGCTCCTTATTTGTTTGTTCTTTATTATATATGGTATCTCTCAACTAAGCAGCTTCTTCTTGGCCGCCGCATAATCCTCATCGGACTGTTTACCCGAGGCGTGCATGTTAGCTAGATTCTGCAGCTGCGCGCTCATGCTCATGCCCCGCCTTTTGGTGCCGGTACCATGGGCGCTGGTGCCGCTGGTCAAGATGGATTAGATATATTGCTAAGACATTCTTGTGTCAGTGATAATGTGACAACGCTGATAGTCTATGCTTCGACTTCGGGCAGCACCCGCGCCGTCGCAGAATACATAGCTGGGAAGACCGGAGGGAAGGCCGTCGATGTGAAAGGATCATCGTCCATCGACCTGAAGGATTATGACTCGGTCGTCCTGGGAAGCCGCATCCACGCCGGCATGATCTCCGATGACATCGCCAAGTTCGCAGCGAGCAACAAGGATACGTTGGCCACCAAGAAGGTCGCTCTGTTCATCTGCTGCTATTTCAAAGGGGATAAAGCGGTCCAACAGTTGAACAAAGTCGCGGACAGCCTTGGCATCGAGACCAGGGCATATTTCAACAAGGGCAAGAAGGTCCGCGAGAACCCCGAAGAGGTTGACTCCTTCATATCGAGGCTCTGACCGAACGGCGGCAGGGGTACCGCCCGACCACCAATCATCAATGTGCCCCCACCGAAGTTCGACAATACTGGCTTATGCTTAGGTCTACATTCCCCAGAACTTGTCCTTCTTGCGCTTGATCTCGATGAGCTCGTCGAGCACCATGCGCTCGTCCGTGTTCAGGTCGTGGTCGGAGAGGCCCTGCACCTCGCTCTCCAGGATATCCACCCACATGATGTCGTCGACATTGATCTGGCGCCCGATGGTCGGGCCCTCGATGGCGATGGCGATCTCCTGTCCGGCCAGGGCCTCCTTCTGCGCGTCCTCCCCCGAACGGATGGAGCGCACCTTTCCAATGTCGTTCCCCTGCTTGTCCAAGAGAGTCTGGCCGGTACGGATGCGCCCCCCGAGAACGCGCACGCCCACGATGGCCGGCTTGCTCACGCGGAAGACGCAGTTGGGGAGTATCTTCACCTTCCCCGGGAAGGCCACCAGGCCGCGCTTGGTCAGCTCCAGCTTGCGCTTCTCCTCCGCCACCCAGGCCTTGTAATCGTCGATGAGCCCGTAGACCACGTTGTTGAGGAAAACCTTGGCGGGGTAAGATGACATGATGTCCTTGGCGTCCGGGAGGATGGCGATGTTGAAGGCCAATATGGCCTTGTGCAGCGGGTCGGTGTAGGCGGACGCCTCCACCAAATCCCTCCTTGAGATGTCCCCGACCTCGTACTTGCGTATGGGTATCTGGGCCCGGGCCGCTTCGAAGGCCAGGGCCTCCAGCGAGCCGAGGGCGTCGGCCTTGATGTATATGCCCGCCTCCGCCACGTCGATCTGTACCTTGGTCTCCTGCGCGATCTCGTCCAGTATCTTCTTCTTGTCGCCCTTGAGCGCGCGCAAGGGCGCCCCGGCCACCACTCCCTCCAGGCTCTGGCACAGGAGCTTGACGCCGGCCGCGGCGTGGATCTCCTCCACGGAGTCGAACTTGTCGCGGGGGTCGCGGATCTCGTCCAGCGGCCTGGGCTTGAGGATGGCCTTGACCTTGGTGATGAAGGGATGCGTCCTTGTGCCCAGCGCCACCTGGTCCCCCTTCTTGAGCGTTCCGGAATAGACGATGACGTCGATGGTGGGACCGAGGCCCTTCTCCTCTTTGACCTCGAGGATCGTGCCCTTGGCCGGCCCCTCCGCGGTGGCCAGCTGCGTCTCCAGGAACCTCTGCGCCAATCCGATCAGCACCAGAAGGAGGTCAGGGATGCCCTCGCCCGTCTTCGCAGATACCGGGACCAGGGCGATGTTGCGGGTGAAGTCCTCGATGTGGTCATAGCGGTCGGTGGAGTAGCCCTCCTGGGCGAAGCGGCCCATGATGGCGTACATCTTCTTCTCGAAGTTCTCCACCGCGTCCTCGCTCTGCTGGCGGAAGTTGAGGATGAAAGGCTTGCCCGGTGCCGATATCCAGCTCTGCACCAGGTCGATCTTGTTGAGGACGATGACGAAGGGCGTCTTGTACTTGCGCAGGATGTTCATGGACTCGATGGTCTGGGGCTTGAGCCCTTCGTTGATGTCGATGACCAGTATGGCTAGGTCCGCCAACGAGCCCCCGCGTGCCCTAAGGGTGATGAAGGAGTGGTGCCCGGGCGTGTCGATGAACAACAGGCCGGGGACGTCGAACTGCTTCTTGCCGATGAGGGGACCGCATATCTTGTAAATGTGGTCCAGCGGGACCTCGGTCGCACCAATGTGCTGCGTGATGTGGCCCGCCTCGCCCCTCCAGACAGCCGTGCCGCGGATGAAATCGAGCAAGCTGGTCTTGCCATGGTCCACATGGCCCAGCACGCTCACTATAGGCTGCCTGATGGACATGTCCTTGGCATCAGGGATGCGTATTATAATCTTTCCTGAAATCGGCCATCGGGAAGAATTCTCCCTCGTTTCCGAATCAATCAGGATGATGGACGACTGACCATATGGTGGAGAACAGGGAAAAGAATCCAAAAGGAAGAGGTTTGCTCACTCGAAGAGCCAGGCGTCGACGCTGCGCTTCCAGTCCACCAGCTCGTACTCGTTGAAGAAGAGCTGGATCTCGCGCTTGGCGCTCTCCACGGAGTCGGAGCCGTGCACGAGGTTGCGGCCGGTCTGCTGCGCGAAATCGCCACGGATCGTTCCCAGAGCGGCGTCCTGGGGATTGGTCTTGCCCATGAGCGCCCTGACGGAAGCGACGGCGTTCTCGCCCTCCCAGACCATGCATAGCACCGGGCCGGAAGTGATATAGTCGATGAGCGAGGGGAAGAAGCTCTTGCCCCTGTGCTCGCCATAATGGCGCTCCGCCAGCTCCTTGGGTATGCGCATGAACTTGACGGCGACGGGCTTGAGGCCCTTGCGCTCCAGGCGCTGGACCATCTCGCCCATCAGGCCGCGCTGCACGGCGTCCGGCTTGAGCATGACGTAGGTGCGCTCGATCATGGCCATCACTCTTTCTTGGCCTTGGCCTTCTTGGCCCTGGCGGGCTTCTCCGCGGGCGCCTCGACCTTCGCCTCGACCTTCGCCTCGACCTTTGGCTCTACCTTGGGCTCCTCGACCGGTGCCTCGACCTTTGGCTCCTCCTTAGGCTCGACGGCCTCGACGGGCGCCTCGGTGTACTTGGGCTGGGCCTGGAAGGCGGCCCTCCTCGCGGCCCTGGCCCTCTTGGCGGCTCCCGCCTCTGGGGCGTGCATGCGCACCTCCTTCTCGCGGGCATATGCCCTCGTCCAGGTGACCTTGCGCGGGACGCGGCTCATGTCGATCATGTTCTTGGAGCACTTGTTGGTGCAGAACAGGTACACGGTCCCGTCCTTCTTGACGTACATCTTCCCCGTTCCAGGCTCGATCTCCTTGCCGCAGAACGAGCAGACTCTAAGCTCGACCATGGTGAATCTCCTCCTTCCACTTCAGCGGAGGGCCAGTTTCCTGGCCTCGCGGGAGGTCTCCCGCAGCATCAGGATATCGCCCATCCTCATGGGCCCCATGACGTTTCGCGTGATGATGCGCCCCTTGTCGCGGCCCTCGAGGACGCGTACCTTGACCTGGGTGGCCTCACCGGTCATTCCAGTGCGACCGATGATCTCGACCACCTCGCAGGGTATGCTATCGTCTCCCTCAGCCATTTACAGCACCCGCTCTACTTCTTCAACTTCTTGACCTGCTCGGCCAAAGAGTCGATCAGGGGCTTCGCCTTTCCGGCCTCGACCACTGCCACGGAGGCGGTGGGCTTTTCCAGGCCGCAGGCGTTCCCTAGCTCCGCCTTGGACGCCACGTAGGCGTACGGGATGTTGCGCTCCTCGCACAGGAGGGGCATGTGCGCCAGGATCTCTGGCGGCTGGACATCCTCGGCCATGACCACGAAGGTGGTCTCGCCGCGCTCGACGAGCTTGGTGACCTCGTTGGTCCCCTTCTTCACCTTGCCGGTGTCCCGGGCGGTCTCGATGATCTCGTAAGCCTTATCTTGCAGCTCCTTCGGCATTTCGAAGCGCACGAATATTGCCTTTGCCAAATCCATACCTCCTTCGGATGTTCGATGAACATCTTCATCATTCATCGGCTCAGATGAGCACCCGGACCAAAGATATGGTCATATAAAAGGTTTATCGAGCTAGGGCGGGTAAGAAATCAAAGTATATCTGCCGATGAGCCTTCGATCTGGCGCATTCCGATACTGGGACCGAATGCTAACTCCATGGGTGACATTGATATCTTAGACCGATTCTTCTGCGATGTGTGAGCGGAAAAGGTGGACGCGACGAGCTGCCGACCCCCCAGAAAGAGGTGGTCGGAAAAGCCTCACCACCTCATACGATGCCCATACAAGAACAAGATGGGCTTGTCCTCGACGGTAGCGCGGTGGAGATACTCAAGGAGTTCCCTCAGATCATTGATGACCTTAGGAGGGTCGTGGCAGTGGTGAGGGAGAACCTGGCCCGCCTCGGACTTGATGACGATATCGAGATCGAGGGATTCGTCGATTACGAAGACCCTGAGCTCAAGACCCTGTGGGTCACTGCGCACGTCGGGCCAAGCAAGACGGTGGAGAGGCAATTGGAGATTCAGTATGAATTGCTTGACATCGTGGCTCCAGTATTCAAGAACGCGATATCGAAACGCATGATCATGGTGACCGTCGAAGGATGAGGCTTGAGGAGGTGCCCTGAGTTTGGACCCGATCGATTTCATCAGGGTCGCTGAGGGGCTGAGAGCTTTTGAAATCGGAGACCTTGATGAAGCTTTCAACCGTACAGCGGCGAATCGAGCCTACCTTGGGACGGTGTTGTTCATCTCTGACCTCCTGGAATCGAGGTTTGGGGTGGTCATACCGAGATCTTCAAGGTTCTATCGGGAATTGGAGGGCTCTCTCGAAGGCATCCTAGACTACCGTAGGTTGGAGCAGTTGATGGAGCTGAGACGGTTGAGGATATGTGCAGACTATGACTGGCAGACCGACTTCACAGACGTCGACTCGCGCAAAGCACTGAGGCTAGCGAAGGACCTGTTGCAGGGCATCTCCATGAAATACCAGTAGGGTTGGATCGGTTCTCAGGACAGCGCCACGAACTCCTGCTGCGCCGCCAGGGGCTGGTCCCGTCCCTCGCTCAGTGCCGCCGACTGCCGGATCATCTCGTTGGTCTTCTCCAGCGTGGCCATGGCGATCCTCTTGGTGGCGGAGCTGCCCAGCGCCAGCGCCTTGTCCGTGAGGACGAGGTATTCGCCCTCCTCCCTTGCCAGCCCGAGCAGGCGCATGAGGTAGGCGTAGCGGGAGATCTTCGGGTCCTCCTCGCTCAGCTCCCTGACCTCGGCTTTGGATATCCTTCCGTGGTACAGGCAGCGGGCGAAGCTCCCGGTGGCGTGCGCCCGGACGGGCGAGTAGGCGAAGAGGGGAAGGAACCCCTCCTCCAATCTCGCCAGGTAGTCGAAGACGTTGCTGGTGTTGAGGGTTAGGTTGCTGCCGACCATGCCCCAGGCCCTGGGCCCGATGCCTATGAACTGCGAGTGCTCGTACGGCCCTTCGTAGGCCTCGGGCCTCTTGGAGAAGGACCAGATGGCGCGCATCTTGTAGCCATGGGGTCGGAGGGTCTCCAATATCCGCAGGTACTGACCCCTCTCCCGGGACGCGTCCTGCAAGGGGGCGTCCTCCCTCCCCTTGGCGGCGGCCTCGCGCTGCATCCTCTTGGTCATGTTGGTATAGTCCAAGAGCATGAGCGGGAAGGTGGAGATGCCGTGCACCCCGATCTCTGAGGCGATCTCTAGATCATTGGCAAGCGTCTCCTCGGTCTGCCCGGGCATGGAGAACATGAGATCTATGTTCACATAGTCGAAGCCCGAGTCCATGACCTGGTGGAGGGTGGATATCATCCTCTGGCGCGTGATGTTGCGGCCCAGCTGCTTGCGCAGGAGCTCCTCGTCGAAGGTCTGCACCCCGATGCTGATCTGCGATATCCCCGCCTGCCTGAGGTTCTCCAGGACCTCGGGCGTGAGCTCCGCAGGGGAGGCCTCCATGGCCACGGTCGGTGGTTTGTTATAAGTCTCCTCCACCAGGGAGACGAGGATGCCCAGCTTGTCGTGCATGAGGGAGGGCGTCCCCCCGGAGATGTACAGCCGGTCGATCCTGGGCCGGGAGAGGTAGCTGGAGTAGAGGCGCAGCTCCTCCTGCACCGCGGCCAGGAAGATGTCCGCCTGCCTGTCGTCGTACGATTGGCCCGGGAGCGCACAATAGGTGCACTTGAAGGCGCAGAAGGGGATGCGGATGTTGATGGCCGTCCTCTGGATATTGTCAGGAATGACGTCCTCGATGCGCGTGACCCTCTCGAAGGAGACGCTGTCCGCTACCCGGCAAGCGAGCTTGTTGACATAGCGGGCGGTAAGATCAAGGGCCAAGGCAATTCCTGTCCCGCAAGGGCCTGCCCGATATATTAACCGTGGTAGGGATAGCACGGTGCTCGGGCATTCAAAAAAGACCCTGGCATGAGCCTATAACTTGAAAAATCGGACCGCTTTCACCGATTCTATTAGGGAGCCCTCGGTCTTCGTTTCCACCAGCACGCTCGCGCCCCGTTCCCTGGCGAACCGAAGCATGCCAGGTATGTCTATCTCCCCCGTGCCCGGGACCTGGTGGTCCGAGACACCGTTGTAATCGTGCAGGTGCATGTGCCGGACGCGGTCGGCGTGGCGCAGGAGGACCTCTCGCTCCAGGTACCCCGTCCTGGCGTCGTGCCCCACGTCCCAGGTGAGATAGAAGCCAGGTATCTCGCACAGGTCGTCGATGGCCCTTCCCACGAAGGGAATGTGGAAGTTGACCACGTTCTCCGTGCACACCGAGATGCCATACCCCCTGGCGTAATCGATGACCTTCCCGTACGCCTCTTGGAGATTGCCCAGGAAACGGTGGTAGTAGTTCTCGTATATCCAGACCTTGTGGTCTGGCAGGGTGAAGTATATGCCGGGGCTCAGATGCAGGTTGATGAGCCTGGCACCGGACTCCGCGGCCCAGCGCGCCGTCTCCCCGAAGCGCTGGACGTGGCCCTCGCGGATCGGATCGTGGAAGGAGGCCAGGTCCGTGTCGTCGGGCATGTGGACCGTGAAATCGAGCCCGGTCTCTTCGCGGCACTCCCTTACCCTCTTCGCTGGAAGCGCCTCGGGGCAGAACTCCGGCATGTTCATGTTGAGCTCGATGAAGTCCACCTTGAGGCGCAGGGCGAGGTCGACGGTGCGCTGGAGATCCGGCATCTCGATCAGCGTGGGGATGCCCAGCCGCAGGCTCTCGCTCATCCCGACCTCCGACCGTGGAGCTGGACGCTCCTTCTTGATGAGGCTTCACTTGTGCGCATAGAAGGCCCTGATGCCCCCGTAGGCGTCCCTCTTGGATAGCGAGATGAAACCGAAGCGCTCGAACTGCACCACAGATGCAAGGGGCATGCCCCTCAGGTTCGGCTCGCCCATGCCCTCGACCAGCTCGCCGTCCTCCATCATGACCGTGACCTTCACCAGGTCATCGTCGATGGCGTTCAGCCAGGTGATCCTGGGGAGCTCCTTGTTGGCCATGGAG
>Ga0209254_10001894_pt1 | contig 18864 bp, 12 predicted proteins | sample FrelakmetDIP11DI_FD_187148 | JGI IMG/M metagenome (GOLD analysis project Ga0209254, IMG submission 187148) | Freshwater lake sediment microbial communities from the University of Notre Dame, USA, for methane emissions studies - DIP11 DI (SPAdes)... | ecosystem: Environmental > Aquatic >...
TATTCCTCACAGCCTTCATCGTGTTGATCGCCGGCGCCGCCGGCATGGCGGTTCCGCAGGACGCGGGGCGGCAGGATGGATCGCAGGTCTTGCAGCAGCCGTACTACGGCAAGAAGATCTGCGGCTTCCCGAGGCCCGACGGGGTGCCCGAGGAGGTCTGGGAGAACGCGTGCGAGGCGTGCACGTCGATTCCCACGAGCCCCGAAACTTCGGCCGACGGCACGCTGACGAGCCACTCGTGCGACGGCGGCTACGAGATCCGCATGAAGGTCGTGCCCGGCAAGACGTATCCCGCCGGCAGCAAGCGCGACATCATGAAGGGCGGCGGCCTGGGCGAGGAGAAGCCGCCCAACCAGCAGGAGCACAAAGTCGGCGAGATTCCGCAGGTGGAGCAGACCTTCACGCGGTACGACGCTTCGTACCCGTTCATGAACGAGAAGGGCGTCATCATCGGCGAGACGACGATCGGCGGGCGCCGCGAGCTGTACAGCGACGAGGGCCTGTTCGACATCATGGAACTGGAGCGCCTCGCCCTCGAGCGGACGTCGACGGCGCGCGAGGCGATCCAGCTGATGGGCGCGTTCGCGGAGAAATACGGGTACGGCGACAGCGGCGAGTGCCTGACGGTCGGTGATCAGAAGGAAGTCTGGCAGTTCGAAATCTTCGGGCCCGGCGCCACCGAGATCGGCGCCGTCTGGGCGGCCAAGCGCATTCCTCCCGGCGAGGTGGGCGTGTCGGCGAACGTGTCGCGCATCACGACCCTCACCGACGACCCGAACTTCACGATGCACTCGACCAACGTGTACGAGGTCGCCGAGAAGCTCGGCTGGTGGAAGAAGGGCGATCCGTTCCTGTTCAACCGGATCTTCGGCATGTCCGGCCCCCCCAGGCCCAACCGCCGCGAGTGGCGGGTGCTGAGCCTGCTCGCGCCGTCCCTCAACCTCGACCCCTGGGCGCCGGAGCAGCCGTTCTCGGTGAAGCCGGACCGGAAAGTCACCGCGCGCGACCTGATGGCGATTCACCGCGACGTCTACGAAGGCACGCCGTTCGACCAGACGAAGAACCCGCTCGCCGGACCGTTCGGGACGCCGAACCGGTGGGCCATGGCGCGCGACTACCAGCCGGCCGAGGGCTACATGGCGACGGAGCGGATGATCGCGGTGCATCAGTGCTCCTACGTCACCGTGCTGCAGGCTCGCGCGGGGATGCCGCCCTGGATCGGCAGCGTGGCCTGGTTCGCGCCCGATGACGCGAAGACGTCCGTGTTCACGCCGTTCTACGCGGGCAACCTCTCGGTGCCGATGGCCTTCCAGATCGGCCGGCGCGACCGGTTCGATCGCAACTCGGCGTACTGGGCCTCGAACTTCGTCGGCAACTGGTCGAACTTGAACTGGCGCGGCATGATGCAGGACATCCGCGCGAAGCAGGCCGAGATCGAGGGCCGCCTGTTCGCGGACCAGCCCATCGTCGAGGGCATGGCGATCGAGCTCTACAAGACCGACCCCGCCCGGGCCAGGGCCTTCATCAGCGACTACTCGAACCGCGTCGCGCAGGAAAACTTCATGAAGTGGTGGGAGCTGGCGGACCGGCTCATCACGGATTACCAGGACGGCGGCTCTCGCACGGCGCCGGACAAGCGCACGATCCCGGCCGAGTGGCTGCAGAAGCAGGGTCCGATCGGAACCCAGACGCCGGCTGCGCCGGTCAAGAAGGACGCGCCGGCGCCGGCGAAGAAGTAGGCGGGCCAGGAGATCCGCGATGCCGAACCGCGCGCTGTCTCTCGCGATCGCAATCCTGCTCGCCCTCGCGCCTGCGGCCCTTGGTCAGCAGCGCCCCGGCGCCCTCCCGGACGCCGTTCAGCGCCCGCAGGCGCCGGGACAGCACGAAACGGCGAGCGCCACCGCCGACGAGCCGTCGAAGACCGCGCACGTGCTGCGGCTCGATGGCCGCGAGATCCGCTACACCGCCACCGTGGGGACCATCCCGATCCGGCTCGACGCCGGGACGATCGCGGCGCGGATGTTCTACGTCGCGTACACGAGGGACGGCGAAGACGCGAAGGCCAGACCGATCGCGTTCCTGTTCAACGGCGGGCCGGGATCGGCGTCGGTCTGGCTGCACATGGGCTCGTTCGCGCCTCGCCGCGCGCAGATGGCAGACGAAGGGTTCCAGCCGGCGCCGCCGTACCAGCTGGTCGACAACGAGCACTCGCTCCTCGACGTCGCCGACCTGGTGTTTGTCGACGCGATTGACACGGGCTACAGCCGCGTGATGGCCGGCGTGGACAACAGCCAGTTCCACGGCCAGGACGGCGACATCCGCGCGTTCGGCGAGTTCATCGCCGCGTATCTCGGCGTCTTCAACCGGTGGCCGTCGCCGAAGTTCCTGATTGGCGAAAGCTACGGCACGATCCGGTCGGCTGGCCTGGCGCAGGAGCTGCAATCGCGCCACGGCATCGAGCTGAACGGCATCGTGCTCGTCTCCGCGCTGCTGACCTACCAGACGCTGTCGCCGGCGCCGAACAACGACATCGCCTGGGCGGTTCAGATCCCGACGTTCGCGGCGACGGCGTGGTACCACAAGAAGCTGCCGGCGGACCTTCAGTCGAGGTCCGTCAAGCAGGTCGTCGATGAAGCCCGCGCCTTCGCGCTCGGCGAGTACATGCTCGCGCTCACGAAGGGCAACACGCTCACCGACGCCGAGCGGCAGTCGATGGCGGAAAAACTGGCCAGGTTCACGGGGCTTACGCCGAAGTACATCCTGTCGGCCAACCTCCGCGTCGATTCAGGCCGCTTCCGCAAGGAGCTCCTGCGGGACCGGCGGCTCGTCGTCGGACGACTCGACGGGCGCTTCACCGCGCTTGACGCCGATGCGGCGGGCGAGCGGCAGGAGTTCGACCCCTCGAACACCGCGCTGCAGGGGCCGTACGTCGCGCTGTTCCAGGACTACGTGAAGAACGAGCTGAAGTGGGACACGAGCCTCCACTATCCGACCTCCGGCAACGTGAGGCCGTGGACCTACGTGCAGAACCGCTACATGGACATGACCGACGCGCTGCGGCTGACCATGGCGAAGAACCCGTTTCTGAAGGTGCTCCTCGTAAGCGGGTACTACGACATGGCCACGTATGTCGGCGGCGCCGAATTCAATCTCACGCATTTCGCGTACGACCGCCAGATCACCGACCGCGTGTCGTACGCGTACTACGAGGGCGGCCACATGATGTATATCCGGCCGTCCGCGCACGCGGAGCTCAAGCGGGACGTGGCGGCGTTCATCCGACTGGCGTCCGGCACCCGGTGATCGACCTCCGTTCCGCCCTCGAGCGCCATTTCGGCCACGCGTCATTCCGCCCCGGACAGGAAGCTCTCGTGCAGGCGGTCCTCGACGGGAGGGACGTGCTGGCGGTGATGCCGACCGGGTCCGGGAAGTCGATGGGGTTCCAGCTGCCCGCGGTGATGCTGCCAGGCACGACGCTCGTCGTCTCGCCGCTCATCTCGCTGATGAAGGATCAGGTCGACGAACTGGACCGCCGGGGGATCCGCGCGGGGGCGCTGCACTCGATGCTGCCGGCTGACGCGCGCGCCGAGGCGCTCGGGGCCGCCAGGTCGGGCCGGCTGCGCCTGCTCTACGTCGCACCCGAACGGTTCGCGTCGGCGCAATTCGTCCAGTTGCTGCGCGACGTCCCGATCGCACGCTTCGTCATCGACGAAGCGCACTGCGTGTCGGACTGGGGACACGATTTCAGGCCGGACTACCGCCGCCTGCGCGACGCAGCCGCCGCGTGCCGCCGCGGGGACGGCTGCCCGGGCCGCCCGCCAATCGCGGCGTTCACGGCCACCGCCACGCCGGAAGTGCGCGACGACATCGTCGATCTCCTGGGCCTGGCGCGCCCGCACGTGATCGTCGCCGGGTTCGACCGGCCCAACATCCACCTGCGCGTCCTGCCGGTGGCCGGGGAGAACGAGAAGCACCGGGTCCTTCCCGGGCTCGTCGGTGGCCGCCGGGCGCTGGTGTATGCGTCCACCCGCAAGAAGGCCGAAGCCGCGGCCGGCACGCTGCAGGCGGCCGGCGTCGAGGCCGCCGCCTACCACGCTGGCCTGGCCGACGACGAGCGCACGCGCGTGCAGGAGGCGTTCACGTCGGGAGCGGTGCGGGTCGTGTGCGCGACGAACGCGTTCGGCATGGGGATCGACCGGCCCGACGTCGACGCCGTGATCCACGTCGACATCACGGGGTCGGTCGAAGCCTACTACCAGGAAATCGGCCGGGCCGGGCGGGACGGGCGGGAGGCGGAGGCGACGCTGCTCTGGAATTACGCGGACGTGAAGACGCGGGAGTTTCTGATCGATCGCGGCCGGGACGAGCAGCCCGACCGGCAGGGACCGCCCGTCGATCCGGACGATGTCGGCCGCCGGAGGGAGCTCGAACACAAGAAATTGCGCCGCATGGTGGCGTACGCGGATGCCACGGGTTGCCTGCGAGCGACCATCCTCCGGTACTTCGGCGACTCTGCGGCGCTCGAACCCTGCGGCGCGTGCGGCAACTGCGACCGCCGCGCGACACTCGGCGCCGCCGACCTGGATCTGGTGCGGACGATCCTGTCAGGCATCGCGCAAGCCGGAGAACGTTACGGCCGGCGCAGAATCGTCGCCATGCTCTCCGGCGACATCGAGGACCTGCCGGAGACGCTGGCGGAACTGCCCGCGAGTGGCGCCCTGCGTGGCGAGCGGCCGCGGACCATCGAGCACTGGGTTGCGGCCGCGTGCGGCGGCGGCCTGATTCGCGTGTCGGAGGACCAGTACCGGACGCTCAGTCTCACCCCGCTCGGACGCGAAGTGATGGACGGCCGCGCCGCAGACGTCAGGATGGCACCGCCTGTGACGCCGCCGCCGAAGGGCGTGCGCCAGACGCTCCGCGGCCGCGCCCTCGCAGCTGCCCGCGCGGGTGACGCAGCGCCTCATGTCCGGGCGTCCCGTCGGCCAGCCGCGCCGGCGCCCGTCTCGCCGGGTCGCCACACCGTTTCAACCGCCGGCGTGGGCGATGCGCTGCGGGCGTGGCGGATCGAGCAGGCGCGTCGCAGAGGCGTGCCGCCGTATGTGATCCTCCATGACCGTACACTGGACGCCATCGCGTCGTCACTGCCGAGCTCGCGCGACGATTTGCGTGATCTTCCAGGCATCGGCCCGGCGAAACTGGCCTCCTACGGCGCCGCGATTCTCGACCTGGTGGCGTCCGTGCGTGCCCGCACTGAACCCTGACTCAAACGGGGTCGGGTCTATTTACGATCCGCCCTCCGACTGGGTTACAGAATCGTCATCGTCTTTCACGGCTCTCGGTCGACGTCGATCCTAATCGGTTTTCCACGCTGCGTTAGTCCAGTCCGCCACCGCAGCGATTCAGCTGTCCTGATGCGCCACGATGCCGAGCCGTAGTGGCGGCCAGCCAGGATTGCGTCACGGACACCCTGCAGCGAACGGGTCGGTTCTGGGACGTTGAGCCGATCCGACCAGTCATCAGGCTTTGGCACAGGCCAAAGCGAAAGAACGGGCCGGCGCGTACGAGACGGCGCTCGTGCGGCGCTGCTCCAGCGCCAATCCTCTGCGTGCGCCACCAGGCGCGCGCGGACCGGATTGCGCTCGACGTAGCGGCAGAGCCGCAGGAAATGGGCGTCGTGCTGTACGGCGATGGCCTTGAAGCGGCCCTGATAGACCGCACCCCGTCCCTGGCTGCCTCTGGTCGAACGCCATTTCATGGCATGGGTGCCGGTCAACCACTTCATGAACGGTGAGAGGCTGTAGTCATCGCGAGGCCACAGGACGAGGTGCCAGTGATTCGGCATGATGGCGAACGCCAGCATCCGGATCGGGAAGCGGCGGACAGCCTCAGCGAGAGTATCTACGAACAACTGGTAGTCGACTGGCGCCTCGAACAGTGTCACACCCTGCACGGCGCGATTGAGTACATGGAAGACGAATTGTCCAGTCGACACACGAGAGCGTCTGGGCAAGGGTACCTCCCAACGGTAGCCGAGCATATGCAAGGAACCTACCGAACCTGCGGGTCGGCGGTGCCCGTGAAAGCCCCTGAATCGTGCGTCTGTGGCAGGATGCGTCGACGCGGCTCGCAGGAATTGCCACCACCTGCTCGCCTCAGCATTGCAGAATCCGCCATCCCGTACCGTTCGTCCGACCGTGTGTCTCTCTGAGCGACGAGATTACAGATATGTCGCTTCGGGCTGCTGCCGATCCTAAATAGACCCGACCCCAATTTCTTTTGTCATCTCGGTCATCGTGTGGCGGAAGCCGAGGCGTTCGAACAGGCGCCGGGCGGCGTCGTTCGGTGCCGCGGTCCAGAGCACGATGCGGGGCATGCCCCGGCCGGTCAGCCACTCCGCCGCCGCCTCGACGAGGGCGGTGGCGATGCCGCCGCCGCGGACGGCGTCGTCGACGTACACGTCGTGGATGAAACCGGCCTCCTCGCGCAACTCCTTCCACGACTGAGGCTCGATGCCGGCGTACGCGTATCCCACGACCTCGCCGGCCCGCTCGGCCACGAACACCGCCGCATCGTCACGCCCCAGCTGTGTGCCGAGGAACCAGGCGTAGCCTTCCTCCGTGTTCCCGTGCGGCGCCATGAAGCGCAGCCGGTCGAATGCGTGGTGCGCGCGCAGGAGCCGCGCGCCGAGGCGGCCGACGGCCGCGAGATCGCGCGGCTCGGCGCGGCGGATCATCGTGCCAGGAGTATTCATCTTCCACGCCCTCTCCGTTTTCTGATGGAGCCCGTGGGGCTCCCCTCCGGCTTCGATCAGGCCGGGCTGCCCCCGGGTCCTGTGCCCAGGAATTCGAGCACAACGCGATTGAACTCGGCCGGGGCCTCCCACGAGGCGGCGTGACCCGAGCCCGGGATCACGTGCAGCCGGCTTCCGCGGATCGCGTCGTGCATCAGCTGCGCGTAGCGCGGCCCCTTCAGCAGATCCTGATCTCCGACGATGATGCAGGCCGGGATCCGCAGCTGCCGGAGTGCTGTGGTGAAATGCACATCCAGGAACGCGTCGCAGAGCCTGGCGACGGCCGGCAGGTCGAGCGACCGGTACCGCGCTCGCGCAGCGGCCAGCACGGCCCCGTGGCGCTCGATGAAGGCGGCGGAGAAGTTCCACGGCGCGGTCACCAGGTAGAAGAGGTCGGCGTCGCCCGAGCAGGCGGCGGCTCTCCAGCCCTCCACGATCAGCCGCAATTCGGGGCCGACCTCGCTCACCGTGTCGGCCAGCACCAGGCTCGACACCCGGTCACGATGCCGGAGGGCGAAGGCCTGCGACACCTCACCCCCGTACGAGATGCCGAGCACATGCGCGCGGCTCACCCCGAGCGCGTCCAGGAGCGCCGCGAGATCGTCCGCGTGCTGTTCCATCGAGTACGGCCCGGCCGGATGATCGGACTGCCCCTGGCCGCGGCAGTCGTACTGCAGCACGCGGTACGCGGAGGCGAAGGCCGAAGTCTGCGGAACCCAGCTGGCGGCCGCGTTCATCAGGATCCCGTTGTTCAGCACGAGCACCGGAGCATGCTCAGGGCCATGCCACTCGCAGTAGATCCGGATGCCGTTGGCCTGGATGACTGGCATGATCGTCGCGAGTCCCTCGCTCCTCCTCTCAGCCGACGCGCCTGTTGAAGTACTCGCTCGACAGCCTGCGCACGAGCCGACCGGGCAGCCAGCCCTGACGGTACGCCGCGAGGGCAGCCTGAGTTCCTCCGCGGCGCCACGAAGGCTGCTCAGCCAGTCGCTTCACCTCGGCGAATCTTCTCAGCGCGAAGGCCTCGGCCGCGCCTCGCACCGGCGTGCCGGAGTGCCGGGCCTCCTCGAGCAAGGCCGCGACGCGCGGCCGGAACCGGTGATCACAGAAGTCCAGAATTTCCCCGGTCCGCCAGCCGGCGAACTCCATCGTACCGCCCAGCACGCCGCCGGCATTCGCCACGAAATCCGGCACGCAGAGGATGCCGCGCTCCCAGAGCCGGCGCTCTGCGTCCGGCGTGATCGGGCTGTTCGCCCCGCAGCTGATCACCCGCGCCTCGATCGCGTCGGCGTCGCCGAGGGTGATGCTCTCGTGGCCGGCGCAGGGGCACAGCACGTCGGCTGGCACGAACTTGAGGCCGGCTGACTCGATCGGATCCCCGAGTCCGGCCTCGGCCACCGCCGCGTCTCCGCCGGCGCGGATGCGCGCGGCGACCGCCTCGACATCCAGGCCGCGAGGATTGACGAGTCCGGCCCGGCGCGTCGAGATCGCCACGACCCTGGCCCCCGCGCGGTGGAACATCCCCGCCAGGGGCTGACCCACGCGGCCGAATCCCTCGATGGCGACGCGACATCCCGCGATCGGCAGGCCGGTGGCGGCCGCCGCGGCGCGTGCGGACGCGAACACCGTTGCCGCGGTATAGAGGCCCGAGCGGCCTCCTCGGTACGCGCGGCGGGCGACGCGGATGCCGACGGCCTCGAGCATGGCCTGAATGTCGGCGCCGGTCGTGCCCATGTCGGAGTCGGGCACGTAGGCCCGGGACCTGAAGAGGGGCGCTGCCGCCTCGGCGAAGCGGCGTAACCGGTCGGCGCGCTCCTCGGGCGGTGCTTCCGGATCGCCGACGACCCCGGCCTTCGCACCGCCCTGCGGGAGACCGAGGAAGCCGTACTTGAGGGTCATCACCCTCGCGGCCAGTTGGAGCTCGCGCGTCGTGACGTCGGGCACCAGCCGCAACCCGCCACGCGCGCACCCGCCGACGGTCGAATCGATGCACACCGCGCCCAGTTCTCCCGCTCCTGATGGGGAGGTGATCACCAGGGTCCTCGCGGCGGTGGTCATGGCCGCCTCCGCGCAGCAACGGCCACAAAGTGGCCGGTGATCCCGCGGGTCGGCAGCCGGCCGAGCGCCTCGAAGAAGAGCAGCGACGCTTCGAGCCATGCGCCGGGCCGGGTGTCGCCGCGTCGCGCCAGATAGCGGCACCACGGCACCACCAGCACGCGAGGCGCGTGCATGATCGCCCCCGCGGAGGGCGCGTCGAATCCAGATTCCTCGAGCAGCCGCGTCAACCGCCGCCGGCCGCAGGTCGCGCCGACGGCGTAGGGCACGACGCCGAGGCGCCTCCAGAATCCGGGCCTGAGGTTTCTGAGCCAGACAATCGGGTTCACGGGGTTGTCCATGGTCAGGAGCAGCGTACCGCCCGGGCGGAGCACGCGGTGCAGTTCGAGGAGGGAAGCGCGGATACCGGCCTCCGAGTCGAAATGATCGAGTGTCGAGTCGGAAAACACCGTGTCGAAGGTGGACGTGAGAAACGGAAGCTGGCGCACGTCGGCGACGGCCGCGGCCACCGACGAGGGCTTGCGCGAGGCGCCGCTGGCGGTGCTGTACGCGAGGTCGCAGGCCACGACCTCGTGCCCGCGCGACTCGAACCACGGCGCGAGGCCGTCGCCGAACGCCTCGTCGAAGAGGTCGGTCTTGAGCACGCGCCCGGGAGGCAGATCGCCGGCGGCCTCCTCGAGCCAGCGAACGTGAATGGCATCGCTGCAGCGCCGCCAGCACCCGTCCCGGTGGGTGGCGGCCCACTCGCCGCCGACGGCGTCCCAGTAGACGCGCGCCGCACCCGGGCCCGATTCAGTCGGCATGGCCGTACAATCCCAGCGCCTTCGCTGACGCGATTTCAATCGGCGCGTGGTGGAGCAGATGCCGCATCCGGAACCGGGCGACGGGCGCGTACACCCTGGCGGCGAGTGTCGCCAGCGGGTGGGTCTCCTTGAACGGCGTCACGTACCCCCGGTCGCTCGCGAAGAACGAGCAGAAGTCCAGCATCGCGACGGCGCGGCGCATCGACTCCGGAAGCCAGGCGCCATGTGCGCCGAGGTTCCGGTAGCTGAACGAAAACCAATCCTCCATCCGGGCCGGTGGAGTCAGCCCCTCGGCGACGGCGAGTTCGAACAGCTCGGTGCCCGGGAACGGTGCATAGGTGTTCACGGAGACATAGGCTCGCGGGTTGTCGGCCGCGAGTTTCATGAACAAGTCCACCGTCGACTTCAACTCGGGCCTCGTCTCGGTGGGAAAGCCGATCATGAAGAAGTACATCGGCATGATCGGCGACGACCGGAACCGCGCGTTCGCGTCGTGCAGGCCGGCCTCGTCAATCGGCTTGCGGAGCAACCCGCGGATGCGTTCGGATCCCGATTCGACGCCCAGGGCGAGGCACTTCACGCCGGCCCGTTCGAGCAGCTTCAGGTCTTCTCCGGTGAGTCGCCGAAGCGTATCGAACCGGATGTGGAGCCGCGTGAACACCACGTCGAGGCCTTCGCGCACCACGCCCTCGAGGATGGCCCTCGCGCGGTCGAGATCGAGAAAGAAGTTCGCGTCGGTCGGAAAGATCCCCCGGACGCCGTAGCGGCCGGTGAACGCCTTGAGTTGGTCGATGGCGACATCGGGCCGCAGGGCGCGGTAGCACCGCTTGTGCACGACCGTGCTGTAGCAGAACGCGCACGGGTAGGTGCATCCGCGGCTTGTCGAGAAGCTGAGCCGCTTCACGCCGAACACCGTCCGCGTGTACTTCGCCACGTCAACCAGGTCGTACTCGAGCGGCGGCTCGTCGTTCAGGTCGATGAAGGGCCTGGTCGCGCCAGGGAGGAACCGGCCGCCATCCTTCCGCCACACGCCGGCGATCTCGCCGACAGGCCCGCCGCGTTCGAGCGCGGCCACCAGCTCCTCGAACGTCCGCTCGCCCTCGCCCTGGACGACGAAGTCGATCTCCGGCCGCTCGAGGGTCTGCTCCGGCAGCAGCGTGGCGTGGATGCCGCCCCACACGACGGGCACGTCGCTGCGCGCCTTGACCACCTGCGACACCTCGAGCGCGTGACGCAGCTGGGGCCCGGTGGTCGACGTGACCCCTACGCAGACGGGGTTGCGGGCGAGTTCGGCGTCGAGCTGCTCCCGCCATGCGGGGTCCACGCGCTGATCGATGATCCGGACGCGGAAGCCCGCGCGGGCCAGCGGGCTGCCGACCGCGAGGAGATCGAGCGGAAGATCGCACCACGGCTGGACCGAGCGGCGCGCGGTGGCGCAGGGGTGCACCAGCACGACGGTGCGCTCGCCCCGCAGGCCCGGTCCGCTGGTCATCGGCATCGGTGCTCCCGCCAACCCGGCGCTACGCGGCGCCCCGCGCGCGCAACTGAATCACGAGGGCCACCTGAAAGAGCGCACCCACGGTGATGGCGCGCGACATCATCAGCGCGCGATACGGTTCACGGCCAAGGACGTCCCAGAATGTCAGGGCGGCCAGCGCGAGCGACACGACCAGCATCCCGCGCACGAAGGGGCGGAACTCCTCGTTGCGGTCGACGAGCAGCATCACGGCCGGCGTCGAGACCAGCAGGACGTAGTCCCATCCCTGCGGGGAGAGCAAGGGAATCACGAAGAGGAGCAGCGCCGCGTCGAGGTAGTCGGGGGAGTCCAGTCGCGAGCCGCGCAGGATGGCCCAGGCGCACGCCAGCACCAGGGCCAGCCCCGTGAGGGCGCTCAGCCACCCCGCGGCGGGGCCGATACCCATCCACGCGGCGTACATCCCCGCGATCGACACGTTGTCCTGCCCGGCCAGGTTGGGCGCGGTTGACAGGGTCACCACGCTCCACCAGCCCTGGAGCTGGCCGAGGTTGCCGGACCAGCCGTATCGTGCTGCCGGCAGAATCAGGGCGGCCAGCACCACCGCCGTGAAACTCGCGACGCCGCGCCATTTCCGGCGCGCGACCAGATAGGGCAGGAAGAGAATGGCGTACGGCTTGACGATGGTGGCGGCCGCAAGCAGCGCGCCGGCCGCCACCTCACGCCGGCTGCGCCAGCAGGCGACGGCCGCCAGAACCAGCACCGCGAGCAGCAGGTTGCTCTGGCCGAGTCCGACCTCGCGCACGTAGAACTTGCCCATCGCGAGCACGATGACCCAGACGAGGAACGCTGCGCGCTTCCGGCGGCCCGGCATCAGCGCGAGCGACCGGTTGACGAGCAGCACGAGGAGACCGACCGACAGGAAAAACCAGGCCCCGCGCGCGGCGACTGGCGGCAACTGGGCCAGAGGGGCGATGGCGAGCGCGAAGGCCGGCAGGTACTTGAACTGCCAGTGCCCATCCTCGACGCGATACAGCGGTTCGGCGGCCGCCGCGCGGGCTCCGGCCACGCGGTACACCTCGAAGTCGAGCATTTCCCGGTGGGACCGCCGCGCGAAGGCGGCGGCGGCCACGGCGAACAACAGGACGACGGCGGCCCAGGGCAGGACTCTCTTCATCGCAACGACCCCGGCACGATACCACGGGAGGCGCGAAACCAAGCGGGGCGGGCGGGACACGGTGCTCGAAACCCCGCTTGCCCGCCGCCGCCGCTCCGGCTATCGTGTCCGTTGGAGAATCCTGCCATGAGACTTCGCTGGCGTCTGCCGTTTTCGCTATTGGTCCTGGCGCTGCTGCCGGCCCTCGCCGCCGCCGGCGCGCCGCCACCGCAAGCCGCTCCCGCCTCCCGGATTGCCGGGCCGGCCGCGACGGCGGCACTCACCGACGCCTTGCCCCTCGATTCGCAGATCACGGCGGGGACGTTCCCGAACGGCCTCCGGTATCTGATCCGCGTGAATAGGCTGCCTGAGAAGCGCGCCGAACTCAGGCTCGTCGTGAACGCGGGCTCGATTCTCGAGGACCCGGATCAACTGGGTTTGGCCCACATGGTCGAACACATGGCGTTCAACGGCACGAAGCACTTCGCCAAGCAGGAGATCGTGTCGTTCATGGAGTCCATCGGGATGCGGTTCGGCCCGGAGCTGAACGCCTTCACGAGCTTCGATGAGACGGTGTACATGCTTCAGGTGCCCACTGACAAAACGGGCATCCTGGAGAAGTCGTTCCTCATCCTGGAGGACTGGGCGCACAACCTCTCGTTCGACCCAGCGGAGATCGACAAGGAGCGGGGCGTGATCATCGAGGAATGGCGCCTCCGCAGGGGAGCCGCCGCGCGCATGCAGGACCGCCAGCTCCCGATCCTGCTGCAGGGCTCCCGCTATGCCGAACGGCTTCCGATCGGCACCACGAAGTCAATCGAGGCCTTTTCGCACGGCCGCCTGCAGCAGTTCTACGCCGACTGGTACCGCCCGGACCTGATGACCGTCATCGCGGTGGGCGATTTCGACAAGGCCGCGGTCGAGCTCCTGCTGAAGCAGCACTTCGGGTCCATGCCGGCCGCGAAGGCGCCGCGCCCCCGGTCGGCCTTCACGGTTCCGGACCATCCCGACACGTTGTTCGCCATCGCGACCGACAAGGAAGCAACGTCGACGAGCGTGGCGGTGTACGACAAGCTGCCGCCCCGAGACCAGCGGACTGTCGGCGCGTACCGGCAGCAGATGGTGGAGCAGCTCTACTCGGGCATGCTGAACCGCCGGTTCTCGGAACTGACGCAGAAGCCCGATCCGCCGTTCCTGGCCGGCGGCGGCGGGCGGGGCAGCTTCGTGCGCGCCAAGGACGCGGTGACGCTGAACGCGATGGTCAAGGAAGACGGCATCGAGCGCGGCCTGGACGCGCTGTTCACCGAGGCCGCGCGGGCCGAGCGGTTCGGATTCACGGCCACCGAACTGGAGCGCCAGAAGCTCGACACGCTGCGTTCGCTGGAACGCGCGGCCGCGGAAAAGGAAAAACAGCAGTCCGCGGCCCTCGCGTCAGAGTACGTCCGGTACGCCACGCAGGGCGAGCCGGCCCCGGGCATCGAGTTCGAGTACGCCCTCTACCAGCGCTTCATGCCCGAGATCACGCTGGCCGAGATCAACGCCGTCGGGAAGAGCTGGACGAACTCCTCCGGCCGCAACCGCGTCGTCGTCGTGAGCGCGCCGGAGAAGGGGGGCCTCGCGGTGCCGGACGGGCCGAAGCTGGGCGCCGTCATGGCGGGCGCGGCGACGAAGGCGCTGACGGCCTACGTCGACACGGTGGCGGGCCTGACGCTGATGGCCACGCCCCCGACGCCTGGATCGGTCGCGCGCGTCACCGAGAAGGCGGCGTTCGGCATCACGGAGTGGGACCTCTCGAACGGCGTGAAGGTCGTCCTCAAGCCCACCACGTTCAAGGTGGACGAGATTGTGTTCCGCGCCACGAGCCCCGGCGGCACATCGCTGGCCAGCGACGCCGACTACATCGCGGCGTCGTCGGCGACGGCGGTTGTCGGCGCCGGCGGCCTCGGCCAGTTCACGGCCATCGAACTGCGCAAGGTGCTGGCGGGGAAGGCCGCGACGGTGAGGCCGGTCATCGGCGAACTGGAAGAGGGCCTCACTGGCAGCGCCTCGCCCAAGGACCTGGAGACGCTGTTCCAGCTGATCCACATGACCTTCACGCAGCCGCGCGCGGATCCGACGATCTTCGGCGTCCTCACGTCGCAGATGAAGACCATCCTGGCCAACCAGGCGGCCAACCCGGCGTTCGCCTTCAGCGAGGCGCTCCAGACGGCGCTGTTCCAGAACCACCCGCGCGCCAGGCCGATGACGGCGGAGCGCGTCGGGGAGATGAGCCTGGAAAAGTCCTTTGCGTTCTACAAGGACCGGTTCGCCGACGCCGGCGACTTCACGTTCGTGTTCGTCGGCAGCTTCGAGCCGTCGGCGATCAAGCCGCTCGTCGAGCGGTACCTGGCCTCGCTGCCATCGCTCGGCCGGAAGGAGACGTGGAAGAACGTCGGCATGACGCCCGCCAGAGGCGTCGTCGAGAAGACGGTCAAGAAGGGCATCGAACCGCAGAGCCGGGTAGCGCTGGTCTTCTCGGGCCCCTTCCAGTGGAACCGCGACCAGCGGGTGGCGATCCGCGCGATGTCCACCGTCCTGGAGACCCGCCTGCGCGAGACGCTGCGCGAGGCGTTGAGCGGCACCTATGGCGTGCAGGTGTCGCCCTCGTACAACCAGATTCCGACCGAGCAGTTCCTGCTCAACATCGGCTTCGGCTGCGATCCCGCGCGCGCAGCCGAGCTGGTGAAGGCCGTGTTCACGGAGATCGAGGCGTTCAAGGCCGCTGGTCCGACCGAGAAGCAGGTGAGCGACATCCGCGAGCAGCTCATCCGCGAGCTCGAGACCAATCTCAAGCAGAACGCGTACCTGCTCGGACAGATCTGGATTCGCTACCAGGTGCCGCAGGACCTGGGGGAGTTCTTCAACCTGGCCGAGTACTACAAGACCGTCGATGCGGCCCTCATCAAGGGCGCTGCGCAGCGTTACCTCGACACCGCCAACGTGGTGCGCGTGACGCTGCTCCCGGAGAAGTAGGCTACCACTCGGAACCGGCGGCCTTCACCTCGAAGACGAGGCGCGTCAGATCGCCCGACACCTTGAACCTGGCGATGCCGAACGCGGTCTGGCCCGGCGCCGAGATCGCCTGCTCCACCCACGCCCTGGCCTTGTCGGGATCGGCGTCCTGGTAGCGCAGGTTCGCCAGAAAGGCCAGCAGCGGCGCGGCCAGTTCGACCTTGGCCGTGCCGGACTGCGCGACGAGCACCCGGATGTACTCGACCCGGCCCGGCACCTTGGCGTAGAACTCGCCCCTGTACTGCACGAGCGGCGTCGACGACTCGCACACGTAGTGCCACGTGTCTTTCTCGAGCACCGGGTCCTTGCAGACCAGGCCGCGCTCGCGGAAGCCTTTGGTGATGTCGCTCGCGTGCAGGCCGACGAGGTGATCAGGGGCCGCAGCGCCCGCCGGCGGGGAGGACGCGGCGTCCTTGCTCCCGCCGCACGCCGCGCTGAGAAGTGCCAGGCACGCCATCGCGCACAGGGCTCGAGAGTGGCTGTTCATGGCGGAGATTCTAACCGGGATTCGCCCGCCTTCGCAGACGGCCGGCCGGCCGTCTGCGGCGTGGCTCACGGGACTCGGATAGGATAGGCGGGTCGCGCCTTGTTCAGCCGAGGAGATCCGCCATGCACGCTCGCCGCATTACGCGTTTGCCCAAGACAGCGCCCGCCTCCGCGCTGATACTCATCGCCCTGCTCGCGCTGCCGTCCTGGCTCGGTGCGCAGGCCGCCAGGTCTGCGGCGAAGAGCGCGGCCGCCGCGCCCCAGCGGGTGACATCGACCGACCCGGCGCTTCGGCTGAAGGGCTTCGAGGCGCACCAGGCCATGAAGCAGACGTCCCCGTTCAAGGACCTGAGGTGGCAGTTCCTCGGGCCGAGGAACATCAGCGGCCGGTCCATCGATGTCGCCGTCGCGGCCCCGCGCGGCCGGACTTACACGATCTATGTCGCCGCCGCGACCGGCGGCTTGTGGAAGACCGAGAACGAGGCCACCACCTGGCAGCCCGTGTTCGAGCAGGGACCGGCAACGACGATCGGCGACGTGGCGATCGCGCCCTCGAATCCGGACATTGTGTGGATCGGCACCGGCGAGGCGAACATCTTCCGCAGCTCGCAGGCGGGTGCGGGCGTCTACAAGTCGGTGGATGCCGGGAAGTCCTGGCAGCACATGGGTCTCACCGGCACGTACACGATTCCCCGCATCCTGATCCACCCCGCCAACCCCGACATCGTGTACGTCGCGGCGTCAGGCCACGAGTGGACGAACAACGCCGAACGCGGCGTCTACAAGACCACGGACGGCGGCAGGACCTGGGCGAACGTGCTGTTTGTCGACGACAGGACCGGCGCCATCGACCTCGTGATGGACCCGGCCGACCCGGACACGCTGTACGCATCGACGTGGCAGCGCATCCGCCAGAAGTGGAACGACCCGCGCAACTTCGCGGAGTACGCCGGCAGCGGTGTGCACAAGTCGACCGACGGGGGCAGGAGCTGGACGCCGATCAACAAGGGCCTGCCCGAAGCCAAATACCGCGGGCGCATCGGACTCGATGTCTGCCGCTCGGCCCCGAACACTGTCTACGCCTTCGTGGACAACTACGAACTGTCGCGCGAGCCGACCGAGGAGGAAAAAGCCGATCCCTACGGCCTGCCGTCGTCGGGGTTCATCAAGGGCGCGACCGTCTACCGCTCGGATGACAAGGGCGCGACGTGGACGCAGATGAGCGGACTGACGCCGGAACAGAAGACGTTCATGGAGCGCCACTCGAACACGTACGGCTGGGTGTTCGGGCAGATCCGCGTGGACCCGAGCGACGCGAACACGGTGTACACGATGGGCCTAGGCCTGAACGTGTCGTACGACGGCGGCAGGACCTTCAAGCGGTTCCAGACCCCCGGCAGCGATCACCACGGCCTCTGGATCGATCCCGACAACAGGCGGTACCTGATCAACGTCTACGACCAGGGATTCGCCATCTCGTACGACGGCGGCGCGACGTGGAAGGACTCGCGGATGACGCTGCCGCTGGCGCAGTTCTTCAACATCTCGTACGACATGGACACGCCGTTCAGGGTCTACGGGTCGATGCAGGACCACGGGAGCTTCCGCGGCCCGGTGGATCTGAGCCGCGGCCGCGACCGGATCCCGGTGGCGGATTTCGAAAGCGCGCCTGGCGGCGAAGGCTCCACGCACGCCGTCGACCCGCTGAACCCCGACATCGTCTACTCGTCGGGGTTCTACGGCACGCTGAGCCGCAGCGACCTGTCGAAGCCGCGCGGCAACCCTCTGCGATCCAAGAACCTCCTGCCCGCGCGCTATCCAGACGAGCCGCGGTTGCGCGGGGAGTGGCTCGCGCCCACGATCATGTCGCCGCACAGCAACCAGGTCCTCTATCACGGCATGCAGTACCTCATGATGTCGCGCGACCGCGGCGACACCTGGGAGATCATCAGTCCCGACCTGACGTACAACACCGCGGCGGAGATGGGCGATATCCCGTACCACACCATCTTCTCGATTTCCGAATCGCCCCTGCGCGCCGGGTTGATTTACGTCGGCACCGACGATGGGAAGGTGCACGTGACCAGGGACGGGGGCGCAGTCTGGACCGAAATCATGTCGGGCCTGCCGTATCAGAAGTGGGTGTCGCGCATCGCGGCCTCGGCCTTCGACATCGGCACCGTCTACATGACGCAGAACGGCAAACGCGACGACGACTTCACACCGTACGTCTGGAAATCGGCCGACTTCGGCAGGACGTGGACGAGCATCGCGTCGAACATCCCGATGGGCCCGGTCAACGTGATCCGGGAGGACCCCGTCAACAAGGACATCCTGTATGTCGGGACCGATACCGGGGTTTACGTCTCGACTGACGGCGGAAAGGCGTGGCACACGATCGGCACCAACCTGCCGGCGGTCTACGTCCACGACCTCGTCGTCCACCCCCGCGACAACGTGATGGTGATTGCGACGCACGGGCGCGGGATGTGGGTGCTCGACGTCGAGCCGATCAACAAGAAGTCGACCCGGCAGCGCCGTTTCGCCGGGAACTGAATCGGGCCTGAGATCCCGCCCGTATCTTCGCGGCGGGGGTCCCGACCAGTCGCCTGGCAAGTCGCCTGATTGCCGAAAATCCGTCATCCCGGTGCTCGGAATGTGTCGGAATTCCGCAATCAGAGCGACAATGGGCGCCGGATGGCGTTGAATTGTTTGCCACGCGGCTAAATCCTCCACATTTTTACGCCGCCCGCGCGGCCGTGAACACAGATTCGGGCACTGAACTTGCGTTAGCACGTAATCGGCCGCTGGTGTCCTCAAATGCCAGGCCAAGCGGGGTCATCCCGATTTTATTACCGGCGTCGCTCCCACGATTCGGCGATGCCAGCCTCGAAAGGAACGCCTTCATGCGTCGAACACTGTTCGTCATGACGCTCGCGGCGGCCTTCGTTCTGCTCGGAGGCGCCAACGCCTTCGCGCAGGCGTCGGCACCGTCCTCCACGTGGAGCGTCACGGACTGCCAGGGCTGCCACGACAAAGCCCTCGGTCC
>Ga0209254_10001895_pt1 | contig 18860 bp, 14 predicted proteins | sample FrelakmetDIP11DI_FD_187148 | JGI IMG/M metagenome (GOLD analysis project Ga0209254, IMG submission 187148) | Freshwater lake sediment microbial communities from the University of Notre Dame, USA, for methane emissions studies - DIP11 DI (SPAdes)... | ecosystem: Environmental > Aquatic >...
CGCTGGTGCCACCACGGCTCCCAAGAACCGCTGCCTGAGCGCCTTCAAGACCGGTTCACGGCATGACCGATGCGACAACTACCTTGACACTTACCGCCAGTAAACACCCGCACGCGTGGGGCGCTTCCGCAACTGACAGCCGTGACGACGACGAACTTAGGCCTGGATGACGGCACGCTCCAGTGCTATGATCCAAAGTCCAAGCACCGACTTAATGGTGCCCTGGAGCCCCATGTGTGCTCACCTTGTTTCTTTTGGGAAACTGGGGATGCACCTTGCGAGTAGCCGAGTTCGCTGTTGCGGCGGGTCGGTTTGGTGGGAGGACTAGACGGACAGGGTCGGCTTTGCAAGGCTCCCTCCCGTGGAAATCTCACCATTAGGCATGTGCAAGGAGACCTCTTCGGTCTGCTTCGAGGCTTTAGCAACTATGTTTTTCGGGGAAACCCGAACCCAACGGCCGGCAGATTTCTGCCGGCCGTTGTCATTTCTGCGCCTCAGGTCGCGTATAGTCGTTGGGCGCTATATTGATGTGCTTCTGGCTCGTGATCAGCGCTGGCTCCTGGCTGTGACAGCTATACAGATTCGCTTGTGTGGCACCTCCCCCCTTGGAGCAATCGTAGTGGAAGGCCCGATGATAAGGAACGCCCAGCCTACGACGCGCGCTAATTGCGCAAATTAGATTATGACCTTCACTGGGTCTGTGGAAACCGTGCAACTCGTGGCCGGGCGGCTTAAACTCCATCCCTAATTCATCGACGAAGTAACGGCGATCTTTCGTGTGGCCGTCGTGCGGCTTTTGCGGCGGGTGATAACGCCGAAAACCCTCGTCAAGTTCGGCTAACAACCCGGACCTATCTTCGGTATCCGGAAGCCTTTCTTGCAGATCGAATAAGCAGTCCTCAAGATGCCGAGACCGAAAATTTCGCACTGGCAGAAGCCAGGGAGTTCGCTGTCTCCGCCCTTCCAACTCCCTTCGTAGCGCAGTAAGGCAAGCACGTACGTCTTTGCCTAATCGATTCAGACGATCTGCCAATTCATTTTTTGACTGGCTCACAGCCATCTTGTTACCATTAAGGAGATCCCATTCGACTGGGATTGTCAGCAAAAAGGGAAATAATCTGTGCTTGACGATAGAGTCGCTGAGCCTGCGCCTAATGTAGAACACCGCAAAACAGGTTTCTCCAGACTCGCCCTTGGCTTCGCTATCCAAATAGGGCTTGAACGCCTCCGCCACACGTAATACCTCATGGACTTGGTATGGCTTTGCATGCTGGCCATGCTTCACAAAATGTGCGGCCGAGTTATCTCCTGCGATAAATCGTCGCTCGCTATAAAGCGCATCGTAGACTTCGACCGGTATGCCGGCATAAGCGAAAGCAAATTTCATCCTACTCGACTGCCGTGAAGCTTCGCCACAAGGTCGAGTGGCAGATTGATTCGCTTCTGCTCAGCCTCCGACAGGCAGGACATCATTAGCTCTAACACAGATTTCGGCTCAAGAGCATAGCTCTTCGGCTTTGCTGTAATGGCGCTTGGCTCAAGCTCATGTGACTCCCGCCATTCCGTGATATTGCCAAGGATCGTCCGGCTGCGCTCATTATTGTCCGGGATATCTTCCGGAGTGACAATCCACTTTCGGTCCAAGACCTTCGATGAGCCGGGAACCTCGGCATCAATGCTGATGTCGGCAAACCGAACAGATGGAGAGAGTGTAATTACTCGCTTGCATCCCGGTGCCAATGGTCGAGAGAAAGCGAGGAGTACAGCGTTGCTAACCCCGGACGCGTGAGCTGCTTTGCGTCCAGGATCGGCGCGCGGAAAATGTCGATTGACATCTGAGGTATCGATTTCCGCATCCTTCGGAACCGCAACCCTTACAATAGGATTGGCCGGCGAGGCCAGAGTTATGATGCTCTCGGAAAGCTCGTCTTCAATATAGGCGGAAAGCTTGCGCTCCTTAAGTTCCGCTTTTGCGATCTCCGGCTTCCTGGCGATTTCGGAGCCGAGTCGAGAAAGAAGAACGCCTTCCCGGCGCTGCTCCCATGCCTCCTTCACTAGTCTGTTTATTAGGTCTTTGATCGACTCGCCCGACGGGCTATGCATCTGTTCCATTTCTTTATCCGCTTGGCGTCAGAGTTTGGATAGTCTCGAACTTCCGTTCAGCTTCCGACATCATCAGTCCCCGATTATGGCTGCTGCTCGTCAGCCGATCCCCAGGGCCAAAATGGCCGCCTTGGTTGGCGAATCATAGAACTGCCACTGAATCGCCGTCAGGATGGCATCTGGCACGTCGGGGAGGTCGCGCTTGTTCTCGCTCGGGATCAGGATGCGCTTGGCGCCGGCCTCCACCGCAAGCTGCATCCGTTCCGGCAGCGCGTTCACCTTGAGCAACAGGCCCTGGATGCTCATCTCGCCAAGCACGACAGTTTGGTTCTGCACGGGTTTATCAAGCAGGCTCGATACCATGGCGATGAAAAAGGCTACTGCTGTCTCGGCCCCCTCCTGCGCTTGATTCAGATTGATCGCCTGGACGGTGAAGTCGTAGGCCTTCAAGTCATGGTCGATGCCTAAGTTCTTCAGATTGGCCTTGAGATAGGCATCCGCGGTCTTGAGTGCTTCCTTCATCCTGGTCGACAGGTTGCCGAGCGGCACGATGCGACCCGATCCGCGGTTCATTTGCGTTTGCAGTAAGAATAGGGCGAGGCGATTGTCGGCGGTGTCGCTGCCGATGGTGTAGACGCTCCCCGCCGGTAACGCCTCTTCGGCGATGATGGTGCAGCCACCCATTTCCGGGACTGGCACAAAGGTCTCCTGCCCCGACTGCTTGTCGATATAGGAGAAGCTGGTATCCCAGTACTCTAGCCCACCTCTTTTCTTAAGCTGCTCCTTGACCCGGCGCCGCATCTCCATCGCGTAGCCGACGTACTCCACAAGCTCTTCCTTGGTGACCTCACCGTTTGGATGGAGGAGCTTGACCAGGCCGGACACTGTCTTGCGCACGGCCTTCTGGTCGCGTCCGCCCAAATGGCTGCCGAAACGTAGTTCCCGCTCGGCATAGTCCGCGTAGCTGCGCTTGCGCAACTCTCGAAATACCTCGGCTAGATAATCGGTTACAACCCCGAAGTGGTCCGTATAGGTTGCATCCGACGTCTTCTGGAACTCCCACCCCGGTACATAGGCGTGAATTCGGTCGAAAAAGGCTGTGTCCATCTCCTTAGGCATGGGATAGAAAAGGTTCGAGGTCCGCACGATGGTCTCGATATCCCCATCGATATTGCCGACGAAGACAACCGCGCCCTCGGCGGTGATGATGTCACGCCCGCGGCTGTAGGTTCCGTCCTCCATATACCCCTTCATGATGTTGATGCCGCTCTTGTCCGTGAAGCGGATGCCCGCTGCCTCATCGAACGCGACCACATCCCACAAGGCCACCAGGCCCCGCTGTCCGGTGCTCAGATTCACGAACATCTGGGCCGTCGTGGTTTGGCCCCCGGAAACCAGGTGGCAGTAGGGGCTGAGCTGCTGATAGACGAAGCTCTTGCCGGTCCCTCGCGGCCCCAGCTCCACGAGATTGAAGTTCTTCTCTACAAACGGGACCAGGCGCAGCATATAGTGCAGCTTGCGGCGCCGCGTGTAATACGGGTGGCTTGGCTCGTAACCCATAGAGCGCATGATGAGATCGAGCCACTGGTCGCTGGAGAAGCGACTCCGGGCTGCGACGAAGCTATCGATATTGCGGTTCGACAGTTGGATGGGGCGCAGGCTCTCGACAAAGAACGGGCGGTTCTGGCCCTTGAAGACGTAGGCGTCATCGTAACGCAGCACGATCTCCGCCCAGATGCCACCCATGAGCAGCCGATCATGCTCGTGGACCAGACTGTCCTCGACGTTGATATAGTCCAGATCGAGGTTCGACAGACGGCCCCAGTATTTGTCGTGGGTCTCGACCAGCCGTACCGAGATCTTGTCGATGATCTCGTAGCGGGTATGGCGCTTGATGGCGGACTTCACCGCCTCCCGCTCGTCTGGTTTGACGTACTTGGCCGATAGGGTCTCACGAACGAATTCCAGACCCTCTTGGATGACGTCCTCGTCCGTCGATGCGCAGTATTTGCCCAGCAGGAACTCGATCACGAATGCCGGCACGCCATAGGCACTACGCATTCTGCGCAGAAGGTCCTTGCGCACGACCAGGCCGGGAAATGCCCCGTTGGCGAGTCGATCCAGATCGTCCAGAATCAGCGGGCCGTCGATCATAATTTATTCACCACAAAGGCACCAAGACACCAAGATGTCTAACGACGATGTTGTCAGGGCCGCATTCCCCAAGCGTTTCAAATGGGCTGCCCACGCGCACAGTCCGAGATCCTATGGTGAGATGTGCAGGATGAATGCAGAAGGTCGAAAAGCTGGTCGGCATCATGGCGATCATTTTGCAAGTTCGAGCAATTTACTCTTATGCCTTTCCAGAGACGCGAGTCTTCTCTTGAGACTGATTATTTCGGTATCAATCTTTTGCAATTCGTGCTTGCGCTTTTGCGCTTCCAGATCTTTGCCGCCACGCAGTTCCAGGGCCAGTGCCTCGACTTCACTGCGAAGTAACTTGAGGTAAGGATTGCCGTGAGCGTAATTTTGCCGGTATTGCAGTTTACCCGCTCTCACCGCTTCGAATATCTCGTCTTCCGTAAACCCGAATTCCCTACAGGCATTCTTGTGACTCAGGGTCGCACCTTGCTGTGTCCACTGCGATTCCGACATCTTTGGCTACTCCAATGGAAGTTTCTTCTTGGTGCCTTCGTGTCTTGGTGTTGAATAATGTCCTCACATATCCCGGCCAACGCTCAGTTTGATGCCGCCCGAGGGGAACTGCTCGGTCGTCTCGTTATCGCGGATATCCAGCTCCAAAAGCTCACCCTGTTTGAAAGATGCTGCCGTGTGGAAAAACAGCGTCACGGTCTGTTCCTGATCCTGAGGTTCGAGCCGCAGTTCCTTGGGTCCGGAGGCCAGCACCGAGGCGCTGCCCGTTGCGGCATTCCCACCATAGCGCCGAACGTCCAGCGTGAGCGTCCTGCCCGTTTCAGAGAACAGGGACATTTGGCCATGCCCGGATGGGCCGGCCTTCGGCCGCAGGATGACCTTCACCGCGGTGCGCACCAACTGGGTGGTCGGCATCACCACCTCGACCCCAATCCGTTTCGCCGTCACCGGATAACTCTTGGAGGTCAGGTGCGGGATGATCAGCTCTTGCACCGCAGCGCCGCCGTGGGAAAACGACTTCTCGGCCATGAAGAAGGCCAGACCCGGTGGGACCGCGACGCGGACGCTGGCGTCCCAGGCGCAGGGGAAGGTGGCAAGCGGCAGATCCGCGCCTGCGGGCACCAAGGCGTAGCGCTCCTTGCGGACGTAACACCAGTCCTTCTCGCACGGCACCTCTTCCGGTAGTTGCTCCTCATCGAGCAGGATGAAGCCGTGGTCGGTGACCACATGCACCTGCTCGAAACCCCAGCGGTGGAGTTTTCGGATCAGCCTGGCGAGTCGCTCTACCTCGATCTGCAGGTGGCGGATCAGGGTCTGGGCTTCCCCGTGGCCGATGCTGTCGACCTCGTCGTGGCCTGACACCACCAACAGGTCGCCCAGTCCGGTGGGTGGTTCAGCGTAGGCATCCAGCTCGGCGATGTCGCGGCAGACGGCGCCAAAGGCAGTGAGCCAATCCAGGCGATTGGCGCGCACCGAGGTGTCCTTACCATTGACCAGCGGTTGCACCGTGTTGCCCTTCCACGCGAGCGTCACCAACGCCTTGCCCAGGGGCAGGAGGGCGGTCATGCCGACCGCGGTGACGGTGGGTAGGGTCGCCACCAGGGGCTCGACCTCGACCTCGTGCCCGCGCAGCGCATCGCGCAGGGCGAGCGCGCAGTCGTAGCGCAGGGCATCTACGATGACGACCGCACGCTTGCCCTTCGCCGACCACAGGGTCTTCTCCAAGCGACCCGTGACCGGCGGAATGCCGGGGATCGCGACCGACGCGGCGTCGGCAATGCTCTTGAAGAACCTGTTATTGAGGACATTGGCATAGGCCCCGTAGCAACGGTCCAGGACCCGGGTCACGGCAGGTACGCCCTCTTCTTCGGCCCGTGCGCGTAGGCGGACGTGTTGCCGTTCCACACTGTCCGCGGCCTCGACATAGACCCGCGCCAGTGCGGCGGCGCCCGTGGCCTGCTCCGCCCGGCTTCTCGCCTGCCCACATGCTCCCCAAAAGGTATCCAGATCGCGCAGAAGCGACCAGGCCCCAACGGGTGCAGAACTCGCCTTGGCGTATTCGCACTCCCGCTGGATCAAGTCCCCGTTGTCCTGGAAGAACGTGTCCACCGCCGACGACTTGGACGCCGCCGCGTCGAAGGCCTGGCGCACCTCGTCCCAGCGCAGTCGGACCAGGTGTGGAAACCCGAACGAGTACCCCGGCCGCCCCTGCGCCCAGGCGGTGAGGTCCAGCTTGTGCTCGACCTCAGGTATCCAACGGTCCCAGGCCCCGCGCCCCTCGCTGTCGCGCAGCCAGCGCTGGAGTAATTGCAGGTGGTGCGGACGCAGGCCCAGGGGCGGCAGCCGGGTCATGAAGGGGAATTCCGCGGGCTCGCTGTAGCCAATGTAGGTCTCGGTGAGGGCCAACACCGCAACCAGCTCGCGGACCCAGTCGTCCAGTGAGTCCGTGGGATACTCAAAGCCGTAACGCTCCCGAACCGCCGCGATCAATTCGCCCTGCAAGCCGTCGTCCCCCAGCGCCTTCCAAGTCGATTCCGGGTCGACGCCCAAGTCCAACAGTGTCCGGTCCAGGTCACCCAAGAGGCGCGACTGTGCGAGCGCCGGTGTGAGGGTCTCGCTCCAGAACTGGGCAGGCCGGTCGACGAAGCGGCCAACATACTTCGCCAGCACCGAGTCCTGCCCGCCCTCATAAAGCCGCCGCTGCTCGCCCACCCCGGACGGCAAGGCCGCTCCAGCCTGGCGCAGCAGGGCGAACAGGGTCGGTCGCTTGCCGTTGATACGCCATTCGCAGCCGCCGATTCGGTATTCCGTCAGGAGGTCGAGCGGCGGCTCGCCAGCCGGACCCGGCTGATCGAGGCGCTCCTCCGGCACCGGCAGATAGACGACGAACCGCAGCGATCCCCGCAGTTCGGGTCCGGCCGCTGCCAGGGCGCGATGGATCTGGTACTTGATCCAGACCTGCCCTTGCCCCTGGTCGTAGTCATAGCGCAAGAGCCGAAACGGTGCCTGGATCATGGCCGCCAGATGCCCGTCGAAGGCGTCCAGCAGACGCGCGAACTCCTTGCGCTCGTCGAACCACAGGCACACCTGGGCCCGCTTCTCGTGCTGGAAGCGCTGACTGAGTTGGTTCACCAGGGCATCGAGGATCATCGCGCCTCAAATCACCTTCGCGATCCGTAGCACACCGGCCTTTTGCAGTGGCTCGATGTTGACCTTGACGCCGTCGTCGAGGTCGGGGTCCCAGCCCTTGGGCCGTTCCTCTGGTGTCTTCCAGGGCGTGAGGATGCGGAAGTCCAGGTCACCGCCTTCGGCGCCCTCATGGTGCCCTTCCTGGATGGCCTGGACCTTCACGTCCAGTGCCTGCGCCTCCTCGAGCTTGGCCTGCCACTCCAGTCGGTCGGCGGTCGCGCCGGCCTTGTCGGCGAGGCCGGCCTCGCGCCGGAACTCTTCGATGGCGTCGCGCAGATAGGTCGCGCGCAGCTTGGCCAGGCGGTTCTTGTCGAAGCGGTGGTAGTGGACCAGGGCGCCGAAGGCGAAGCGAGCGGTGCCCTGGGCCGAGGCGATGTGCCAGAAGATGGGGCGGCTCTTGTAGAGCCCGCTGTGGTACTCGAAGAAGGCATTGTCCAGCCAGGCGTCCAGGCTCGCGCACCGGCGGTAGCCCTTCACCGTTTGATTCAGCTCGTTGACGATCTCCACCTCGACCTGGCTCGCGTCGCGTCCGGGGAAGAGCTCGGCCAGTTCGTTCCGAACACGCTCAACAAGGCGGGGCTCGCCGTTCACCGCGTTGAAGGGGACTATGCCGTCGTCGTCGGCCTCTAGGACGCGCTTGACCGCGTATGAGAGCAGGCGCCAGACGTGCTCCATACGTTTCTGAAAAGATGATTTCCCAGCCATCGTTGGCCAAAGCACTTCGGGTTGGCGTACCCCTACAGCTTCTTCAATTACGCGCTGCGTATATTGATTAACGCCATATAGTGAAAAAACCTGCTCATCGATATCGGCAAGTTTCTGAGATATAAGCTCCTCCTTGGTATTTTCGTATGCTGCGAGAACATCTAATCGCTCGCCAGTAGTGCAAGCTTGATGAAGCACAATAAAATTTGGATCAACCAGCCAAGGCGCCGTGAACCGCGTAGATACCTCGTTTCCATTATCCCAATGTGCTTTAGAATTATGAATCTCTAACGCAAGGCGCGCTAATTGATTCTTATGGGCGGCGGTAGTAATAGGGATAGGGATGCCTTTGATGACATGTAACTCCCAGCGGGCGCCCATTTCTTTGCGTGATAAGCGGGCTCGCATGATATAGTCCGCCGCCGTTGAATTTGCCACGGCGGCAACGAACCACATGTCGTCAGGATTCCTCAATAGGACCGCCGGGCCTTTGTCTGAGAAAACGCAATCGCGTGGCATATGGCGCATGCTGAAATCACCGCCGGCGCGTGGCCAAGTTAGCCCCTCACGAAAGTACAAACTGCTATCGCGAAGACGATGAAAAGATTGCTGTGCGGTGGATGACCAGTCAATTACTAGATTGGCGTCGAAATAGAAGCGGCTGAAGGCGCCGCCCTTGTGAAGAGTTTTCCAAGGCCGTGCGTCTCGTCTCGTGGATATCTCCCAGTGGTAACGGAGAAATGGTTCGTCTGGCCTTGTGATAACACCTTGCACAATTGTTGAGATAGAGCCTAACGCCGGCGAACGATTTGTAAGCGCTGCGACTACTGCAACCCGATCATATGCCAGAGGGGAACTCTCAAGTGCAGCAAAATCCCTGTGAGGAACATCGTACCGAATATCGTCTCTTTGCCCACGCAAAGCATGCACAAAAGCAGTGTGTCGGTCCTCTACAGAACCAGAAGTTGTCATCGGTGATTGAAGATCAAAGAAAGCGGCGCGTTCGACCTCCGTCACGATATAATATGCTCTGTCCGCTTGCTCAGGCGTCGTATCGATCCCTTCCCTTGCCTGAATCGCTTGGATAGTCGATACCATCAGTTCCCGCCGAAGGTCGGCGTCGGCGAGGATGGCCTTGAGGTCTACGCGCCTAGTTCCCATGGCTAGTTTCCCAGCGGGTCAGCGCAGCGGCTTCCCATTGAGCCACGAGCGCCGCCAGTGGCGCATAGTCTTTGTGGATGCGCCCGGCGTCGCAGGCGGCGAAGTAGCGTGGCTGATCGCTCCTGCGGTCATACACGTCCAGCGGGACCAAGTCGTTTTGCATGAGTAGCAGGTTGCCCGTGATGAAGGCAGTCCGACCGTTTCCCTCACGGAAGGGATGAAGGGCAAGGATTTCGCACATGACCTCGGCCACATAGGCGAACACCGCCTCATCGTCTTCGGACAGAAGCGGTGAACGCGCGAGCACGTCCCGTTCTAGGATGTCCATTAGCGGCTGAATACCGCTGGGCGGCAAGGGCCACCGAGTCGGGCCGTCTCCCTTGTGAAGGTCAACTTTGCGCCAGTCGCCCGCGAACGGATAGATCTCGCCCATGAGCTCACGGTGGATCTGCTGGAAGAGGCTGACGGTCAGCGGCACCGGTACCGGTCTATCGAGGAGGCCGACGACGAACTCCATGGCTCGCGCGACGCCTTCGTCTTCACGACGGTCGATTTCCTCACGGTCGAGGCAACCGGCGAAGTTAAGCAGAATACCGTCGGAGGTAGTGATCCAATCCCAATCGCGGTCATAGTCACGCCAGGGTGTCGGCACCACTTGCGGTGAGGTGGGAACTGCCGCGTGGTCTGCAAGCTCATCGAATCGCTCTTTGGTGAGCTTCCGCTGAGTGGCTGGCACGACGTAGAAATAACCGCTGTTCCGCGCTTGGTAATACTCACCTTTCTTCCGACCAGTACCATTACGGAATCGAAATCCGAAATCCTTTTCCGCCCATCTCCAGAGAACGCGATTCATCGGATACCTCCGCGAATAACCAGGGCACCGGCCTCGACCGCTGCGTCATCTAGAACTCCTGAACCGAGGTCGAGTACGAGAATCAGCGGATTGCGCTTGAGCAAGATCTCCGTCCGCAATTTTTCGGCGCTTACCTGGGCTATAAATGTCCGCGACACGAGCGCCCCAACGTATCCCTCATGTTCAGTCAGTTGCGTCGCCCGATCGATGAAGGCCGCGTAGATGTCGTTCGCCGTGAGTGGATAGGCCGCCTTCACGAACTCCTTCACCTTCGGGATGAAGGCCCCGTAGGGCGGGTTCATGACCACCGCGTCGTAGTGCCGTGAGAGGATCTGGAGGAGCTTGAGGCCGCGGGCCGTATCCTCCGCAAAGAGGCGCTCCGCGGGGTCGCCACCCACTTGGGCCGCCTCGTCTTCAATGGCCGCCAGCAGTTCCTCCTGGAGTTGGCGGGCCTCCGCTTCCAAGAGCCGGCGTTCGAGTTGGAGCTGTAGGGCCTGTTCCCGCGCCATGTCCGCAAGGATCGATCCAAGCTCAAGCTGCGGGTGCTCTACCTGGGCGAAGACCCGGGTGAGCCCCTTCTCCCGGGCTCGGGCATCCACCCAGTCGTCCAGCACCCGCTCGACGCCCTCGCGCACCTGCACGAGGCTGCCGAGCTCGCTGACATGCTGGAGATTTCCCCAGATGACCTTGAAGAGCCTTTCGGCGACCTCTCGCGTCTGCGCGCTCTTGGCGCCTTGGCGGCTCAACAGGTCTTCGACAAGTTGACGCAAACGCTCAGCACCCAGGTCCACGGCGTTGGCGACCACCAGGTTGCTGCGGTGGATCTGTACATCCAGCGGCGAGTAGCCGTGTTTGAGCGCGGCCTCCTTAGCGGTGAGGAGCAGCGACAGGGAGGCGATCTGAATCGCCCGTGGGTCGATGTCGATGCCGAAGAGGTTGTGCTCGATGATGGCGGCCGGGATGTCGCGGGGCTCGCCAACCGAGGGCTCTGCGGGCCAGCCGGGCTGGCCGGCATGCTCGATCTCGTCTAAGTACATCCTGTGGAACAGACCGAAGGCGTACTGTCCGAAGTGCATGGTCCCGCAGGCGGGATCGAGCAGGACGATGTCGCGGGCGCGCTTGAAGGTCTCGACCTGGCCGTCATCGGTCAGGCGCTGGTAGCGGATGCGCTCGCCGGTACGCGGGACCAGGTAGTCGGCGACCGGCGCGTCGGAGGTCCGCTCATCGGGCAAGGGCGGTGGGGCGGTGGCGGCAAGGGCCGAGTCTGGGTGCATCTGGAGCCAGAGCCGACCGAGGGTATTGTCGACCAGGACCTTCACCACCCAGGAGGGCGTATAGAACTGATTGAGAACAGACAGTTCGTGAGAAGAACGCGGCGTTCCTTTGGTTTCCTCGCGGATCTTGTCTTTTTCAGACTGCTTCTGCCCTGGCATGGGTCTACCGACAAAGAACTGGTAGACCCAACCGAGGAAGTCCTGGGCGCGGTAGGCGTCCTCGGGCAGGTCCTCATTGATTGTCTTGACGATGCTCACCAAGGCCGCATGGGTTGGCCAGAGGCAGGCGTACTCGTGGTCCGGATCGAAGAGGACCCGGATGTCGCGGGTGATGTGGCGAAACGCCGTCGTGAGCCCATCGCGGAGCAGTCGCTCCTCGGCGTCATCGTCGTACTTGTATTGGCTGCCGCCCGCGGCCCGGTAGTCGCGCAGGTAGCGCGAGCGTGCCTGGCCTGGGACGGGGGTGATCACCTCGGTCTGCTCGGGCGTGCCTTGCGGCGCTGACGGCGGCGGAAGGTAGAGGAGTTGCCGCACCTCCATGGCCTTGAGACCGACGAGCCGGTTGAGGAGGGTGTAGGCGAGCTCGCGCTTCACGTTCTCGTAGCCGCGCTCGGCCGAGCCCTCGACAATCGCGTCGCGGGCGATGAGCGCCGCAACCCGGCTGCGGACCGCCAGGGCCTCCTCGGGCAGGCGCATCTGGTCGAGGGGCTTGTGCTTGCCGCTGGGCTGGAGCCCGAGGCGTTTGAGCTGGGCGGCGAATTCGTCCTCGATGATCAGACGGACCTTGGGTACCCAAGCCCGCACGGCCTCCTTGTGCTGATCGGAGAGCGTTTGTCGACTCCCCGCGCCTTGCGGTGCGGTCTGTTCGCCCATCGAGGTCACTTGACCACCACCGTAAACCCTACGCGGATCTGGGCCTTAAGATCATCCGCCACCTGGCCGAGGGCTTGATCCACCTCGGCTTCGGTCTTGAATCGACGGCCGGCCAGGACCGTCACCGGGCGCCACTCGAAGACCCGCTCCAAGGGATCGGGCGGCGGCAATACCAGGGTTCGCAGCTCAGACTCCACCTGCGCCCGGTAGGCGGGCAACGCGACGAGGGCCTGATCCAGCGCAGAGAGGCTGCGTTTGCCGGCGGCCGTGAGTAGGGCCTCCACGGTGGCGAGGGTGAGCGGGGCGTAGTGGCCCAGCTTGCCGACACCGAAGACCTTGTCGACGACCGCATCGCGCTGGGCGGGAGGAGCAGTCTGGTAGGCTGCACCGGCCTTGATCTCCGCGGCCTGGGTCTCGGCTGCGTTCCGGACCTGGTCATAGGTCAGGAGGTAGACATCGCGGTAAGTGGCGAAGGCCGTGTCGTAGGCCGAACGGTAGTCGCTCCAACGCGCAATGACCGTCTTTTCTGTAGCAATGGCGGCCAAGTCTTGCTCGGCCTGCACGAATGCAGCCCGCTTGGGATGCCCGTCGGGGATCGGATGATCCGCTGCCAGGGCGATCAGCCTCCGTGCCGCGTCGAAGTCCTGGTGACGGTTTGCCTCCAGGAAGGCCCGCAAGGCGTCCAGTCCCTTCTTGAGCGCCTTCCACTCCTTCTCCTTAGCAAGGAAAGCAGTTACTACAGTGGTCGGGTCCTTGGCGGTGGTCGGCTCAGCCAGGGCGGCTTCGGCCTTCAACACCGCATCGGGAATCGGTAGCCCTTGCTCGTGGCGGCTCTTGGCCTGCTGTATTCCCAAACCCAGCGCAAGTCCCAGGTCGCGCACCGCGGCGGCAATGGCATTGCCCGATTCGGGCGTACCACTGCGATCCATCGCGATCAGGGCCTTGTTCGCGTTCTTGATCTGGTCAACCGAGAGACTGGTCTCGGCGACCCGGAAGGTGGATTTTCTGAAGGTGGTGATCTTCGAGAAGAGCTCGTCGGCCCCCTTGTAGTCGTAGAGCGGGGACGGCCCTAAGGGGGTCTGCTTCTCGATGTAAATGGCCCCGGCCCTGAAGCAACCGGCGAGTACCAGGCGTACCAACTCCTCGGGCCAGCCGAAGGGTGGCCTGAGAAAGCCTTTGAAGCCCTTGTCGTCCTTGGCGTCGAGTAGACGCCCGCCCTCGGGTTCCAGGCCCTCGTCTGCCAGGTCGGCGAGCACTTCGAGTACCTGACCCACCAGGGCCGACTCCCGTTGTAAGCTCCCCTGCGTGTCGAAGAGGTCTAACTCCGACGCGACCTGGTGCAGATTTGTGGTCGCGGGGTTGAGCAGCGCTTTGAGCTGCTTGCTAAAGTCGAAGGCCCGGTCAGCTAGGTGGAACCGCGGGTAGACATTGGGGATGACCGCCTGGAAGGCCGTGCGGATGGGGTCCTTCAGGTCAGCGGCCCCTTTGAGATCGATTTCCTGGCCGCCGTAGAGTAGCGTGCCTCCCAGGAAGGCTCGCTCCAGGTCCCTGACTAGGGCGATCTTTAGTTCGTCGCGCTCCTTGCGCTTCTCGGCGAGCGCATCCTGGGTGTCGGCGGAGCTGTCTTCAGTAAAGCGTTTGTCGCTCGTGACCTTCACAAGGGACTCGTAGCGCTTCAAGCGCCCTTCAAGGCTTTGGGGCGTGTCTGCCAGCCACCAGGCGATCCTGCCCTTGGCGCCGCCGGCCTGATTCTGCTGTCCGATCTCTTCTATTATTGCCGTGCCGCGGCCAGGCGCTAGGGGTGAAAGGAAGCGGACCTCCAGTTCCGGCCCGGTATCGACCGCTTCGCCGTCGAGATGGACACCGTAACCGAAGGTGACCTTGGTGGCACCGTGGGCGACGGCGAAGTTACCCAGCCGCTTGCGGGTGAGGAGCTCGTCCTTGCAGATCTGCTGAGACGTCCGGCGCACCGTGGCGAGGCTAATGCTTTTCGGGCCACCTGGGCGGATCATCTCTTGGATGGCCTGCTCGATGGTGCGCTCGCGCTCGTTGAGGAACTTCCACTCGCCGGTCGCCTCGTCGCGGGCAACGTAACCCGCCTCCTGCAACGGCAGGAGGGTCGCCTCCACGTCCGTGCGAAGCTGAGCGACGTCGGTGGTGAGGGCATTGGCCAGGAGCTTGGCCAGGGTCTCCGGCACCCGCGGAACCCAGGCCACCCGTTGAAGCAGCCAGAGGACCTTCAACACGCGAGCCGCCTTTACTGGCGTATTGGGCACCCGCTCGTTCGATTCGTAGATAGCACGGACGCCCGAGGCGCCGAGGTACTCCTGGGAGAGCAGGTCGTTCTCCACGGCATCGAAGACCTGATCGAAGCTGACGATGACGCCGACGGGCTCGTCGGCCAGGTCTTGTAAGGCCTCCATCACCACGCTGATCATGGAACGTACGCCGCCCGAGATGCGGAATCCGGAGAGTGCCTCGAAGATGTCCTGCGCCAGGCTGATTTGGTGGGGCAGGAAGGGATAGCAGTCGATAAAGTTGCGCTCGCTCAGTCGCCCCAACTGCCGGCTGGCCTTGAGGTCCGCGAGCTGGGCAATGTGTCCCTCGTGGGTCTGATAGAGACCGTGCAGAATGGCCTCCTGCGACGGGTGCTTCTTGAGGATACGTTCCGACACCACCTTGTTGATCTCGTCCGAGATCAGGTGCGGTTTCAGCTCGAAGCGGGCGTTGAGACGTCCGACGAGTGTCGGCTGGAAGTTGGTGCGGTCTACCACACGTTCCAGATCCTGCTGGCTGGTCACGATCAGCCAGACGCGACCCTTGCCCTTGTTGCCGATCATCTCGGCGAGGCTGTTCAATTCGCTGATACGATCCGTCGAATCGCCGATAAAGGTCCCCATCTCATCGATCACAAAGACGAGGTGTGCCACCTTACCGCCGGTGGTCTTCTGGGAGCACACCCAGGCAACCAGCTCGTCCGCGATCCCCTCTGCGGTCAACTGTTGATAGTCAAACATGTCCTTGACCGCCTGTTTGGCGGTCTTTTCGTCCGGATACTCGCCAGGCTCAACGATTGGCAAAAGCTGGGCGATGCGACGCCGGACCGACATCAAGTCATCGCGTCCCTCAGCGCCCTGCCAGGGCTTCCCGTAGCTGGTTTCGTACTCGGCGACAAACTTCTCGTAGAGCCCTAAATGCTGAAGCCGGCGCTCGATGCGCGCCACCACGACGTTCTCGGCGAGACCAATGCTGCGGTAGAACTCGGACAGCAGGATCTCACCCACCGAATTTGGATTGCTGAGCGATTGCCGGCTCTTAATCTCAAAAAAGATGGTTCGAATATCCGTATTGAGCTTGAGTTCCCCAAGGCGCAGGCGCAGGTCGCGGCCGGCGGGCGAGTCCGAAAGGTGCTTGACAAAGGCGTCGATGCAATGTTCGGTGCCCCCATCATCGAGCGGGGTATTATGAAGAATATGGCCCAATACCTTTGCCAAATGGGACTTGCCGGAACCGAAAAATCCCGATGCCCAGATGCCCATGACGTCACGGGTGGCTCCACCACGCCGAAGCGTCTCGCTGACATGGGTAAAGGTATCGAATATCCGCTTGAGCTCGTGCTCAATCTTGTCGGTGACGACATACTCGCGGATTTCGGTCGCCAGGGAGGCGTGATCGAAGACCTTGACGACGCCTTCAATCTTGACTCCAATATCGCGCTTGATGATTTCCCGAATCGTCGGCACAGGATTTCTTCCTATTCTTGTGGTTCTTGATCGCTGACCTGATCGCGATCAGGGCCAGGATATCTTGACCGCGAGGTAATTCCCGCCGTCCGGTTGATTCATGAAATGCAATCTTCCCCCGCGCTCCTCGCCTGGGAATGCGAGGACGAATCTACAATTCAGGTCCCGCAGACCTTTCAGGACCTCGCCGAAGCGGACCAGAGGGTAGACGGCGGCGGTAGCATAGACGATCACGTTGCCGCTGGGATTCCGGCCGGCGATTTCCCTCAGGCGAGTCTGGAGGTGGGTTTCAACGCGCTTAGATAGACCCTGAAGGAGCCACTTGTAGTCGTCGATCTCGTCTTCCTGGATGCCCTCGACGTCTTGTTCACTCAAACCCTCGAACATGAAACCGGTCAGGTCGAGGAGGTGGCATGGAATGGCACGCGCGGCCAATGCCGGCACAAAGGCGTCCAACAGTTGCTCGCGAAAATCGAGCTCGTTGTTCGGCGGGTAGATAAGGAGCACAGAGTCATCGGTCTTTACCCCACGGTCCGCCCTGACGGGATTCACCATGATGGCCATCAGCGAATCGAACATCGGCTGCATCACGCAGCCTCCGGAAGATCGATCTCCACGACGTCACCTTGCATCCTGAAGTGCAGATCCCCGCGACGATTGAGATCCCCGAGGGTATCGATGACCTCCGATACGTCGATTCCGAGCAATCTAAAGACGGGGGATTTCACCAGATCCAGAATAGGTGTGCCGACCAACCGCAACGCGATTACGATCAGTCGAACCGGTGCGCCGTAGAGGGACGGCCGAACGGTTCTCTTATTTACAACACCGGCAGCCAGCCCGAAGTCACGAATGCTGGCACAGTATTTCTGGGTGACGGCGCGCGTGGTTTCCTCGGACCAGCCGAGCACTTCAGGATGCTGCTGGGCTGAGCGTAGGAGGAACGCGCGTACGTCGGCCACCCGAACCTCCATGGGCGCCCGGCGAAGCAACGGAAACAACCAGTCCATCCCAAGGTCTGCCACCAGGCGATCATTCAGCGCAAACAACACATAGGCGGTCAGAGTTCGCTCGGTCTCGGAATCACTGCGCTGCCACTGCGCCCAGAACGCTGAAAAGAGCGGGTCACCGACATCAAGCCGATAGCGGGCGCGCAGTTCCTTCCACAACTTACGCCGGGAAGAGACGGACGACCTCGCCAGGCAGTTGTCGTCAACGATCAGACGGCGATAACCCTCCGCGGGCAGGGCGGCCTGGGCCTCAAGGAGCAGGCGAAAGTCTGTGTAAAGCGCCGATCGCGCAGACAGGCGCGAGGAATACGGTGCGTCGGGATCGAGCCCGGGTACCTTAGCTGTTTGAGGAAGCGCCCCCGTGGCGGCCGAGTTCGCCACAGCTAGTCCTTCCCGGGCGGCGCGGGCTCAGACTCGTTGCCTGGCGACTCAGTGCCGCCCGCTTTAACCCAAGCGTCCACGTCGGATAGGTGGAATTTCCAGAGGCGCCCAACTTTGTGCGCAGGCAGCCCTTTGCGGTCGATCCAACGGTACACGGATTCCCTGGTGATGCCGAGGTGGTTTGCTACGTCTTCAACGGAAACCCAAGGTTCGGTCGGCATTGGATGCTCGTCTTTTCAGTACACGGAAGCGTGTCTTCGGACACGGACGTACACGGGGCTAGTCAGGCGCGACCATGGCCTCCGCCTGCATGCCATCTTTGGCCTCAGGGTGTCGGTATTATGCAGATCTTGTAGACGAAAGTCTGTCAGGATCACATAAACAAGGTACATCAGGGTACGGACGGATGCAGTCCCGCAGGTGTTCGGAACCGTCCACATCAGCGGCATTACCAGGCCAACCCGGGGGCACCTCTGTTCGCGGAACTGCGTGGCATCATTCTCGAGACCGTCGGGCTGGCCGAGCCGCTCCGCAAGGCACTGGAGCTGCTTACCGGGCAGATACAGGCCCCGACGTTCGTCTATGGCTCCGTGGCGAAGCGGCAGGACACGGCGGCCAGCGACAACGACCTGATGGTGACCAGCAACAGCCTGAGCCATGGGTAGACCTTCGCCGCGTTGGATGAGGCGGTGGCGCGTTTTGGTCGTGCGGTGAACCCGACCATTCTGTCCCGGAGGGATCTGGCAAGACGTGTGGCGGAGGACACCTTCGTGACGCGCGTCTTGTCGCAGCCCAAGATCTGGCTCATCGGAGGGGCCCATGGCCTCGGCATTTGACAACCTGTGCGGTCCCGGTGAGCCCTTGAAGGCTGAGCCACCCGATGCGAAGGAGTTCGCGGGACTGCTGCGCTCCGGCAAGGCACGGCTGAAAGATGCCCGCCGCCTGGGCCTCGCCTTGGAGAGCCGATTCGATCTGGCCAACTACGCGGCGCACGTCCTAGGCCTGGCGGCGCTGCGACGGCATGGCTACCGCTCCGGATATCGCTGCATCGTATTCCAACTTCTGCCGCACGCCTTCGGCTTGGGGCTGGAGGTATGGCGGGTGCTGGCGAAGTGTCACGACTTACGCAATCTCGGCGAGTACGAGGGTGACCTGAATGTACTCGCATTGTCGCCGACCGCCTCAATGCCTGTGAAGCGGTGGCCGCCAAGCTGGACACCTTGCCCCCGATGGCTAACCCCTGAAGAGAGGAACTTCTGTGCTGTCAGGGGTGAGCGTCAGAGCGCCCGCATGACTTTACATAAAACACCTTCTACGCCTATCGCGAAATTTGGATGTTGGTGCGTGGCAGCCTGAAGATTGCCCGGATTGCGCACCAAACTGATCTCTCGCGCTCTAGACAGAAACGCAGTAT
>Ga0209254_10001896_pt1 | contig 18856 bp, 11 predicted proteins | sample FrelakmetDIP11DI_FD_187148 | JGI IMG/M metagenome (GOLD analysis project Ga0209254, IMG submission 187148) | Freshwater lake sediment microbial communities from the University of Notre Dame, USA, for methane emissions studies - DIP11 DI (SPAdes)... | ecosystem: Environmental > Aquatic >...
CAGGCGACCAAGGCGACCAACCAGATCCTCTGTGCGGGCGCGATCCAGGTCGCCGCCGAGGCGATGGCCTTCGCGCGTGCCGAAGGCCTGCCGCTCGATCGCGTGATCGAGATCCTCGGCAAGGGCGCCGGTTCCTCCTGGTATTTCGTGAATCGCGCGCCATTCATGGCGCGCGGCGAGTACCCGGCGGGTTTCCGCGTACGGCTGCACCAGAAGGACCTCGGCATCTGCCGCGCGATGGCGGCCCGCCACGGCGCGGTCCTGCCTCTCGTCGAGACGACGCTCGCGGACTACGCCAGGCTCATCGCCGCGGGCCATGGCGAGGAGGACATCTCGACGATCTTCCGCCTCAAGACCATTGCCCCCGTCTCGCCAGAAAACGATGGCTGAGCGACCCGCTTTCTACCTGCCCGATTTCTGCCGCGCGCAGAGCGTGCTCGCCGTCATCCTGATCGCGGCGCTGGTTGCGCTGCTGTTCACGCTCGCCCGCCACGGCATTTCGGCGAGCTTCTGGACCGACCTCGCGCGAATCGCACTCTTCCTCCTCTGGGTCGCGCTCGGAACGGCAGCGGTCTGGTGTGCAGCGCGCGGCCTGCTGTCACGCCAGGACGTGCTCGCGGGTTCCACGGTTGCCCTCGCGCTCGCGCTCGCGGTCACGGCGCTGGTGACCGAGGCCGCCTGGTGGTTCGAGGACTACACGCGCCGGTCCCTGGGCGCCGGCCCGCCCGGGCCTGCCGCGCTGCACCTGCAGGTAATGCTGCGCAATCTTGCCGTCTGCACCATTGCGGCGGGTATCGCGCTGCGCTATTTCTACGTCGCGCACCAGTGGCAGGCCAACGTCGAGGCCGAGGCACAGAGCCGCGTGCGGGCGCTGCAGGCGCGCATCCGTCCGCACTTCCTGTTCAACAGCATGAACACCATCGCCTCACTCACGCGCAGCGACCCGAAGCTCGCGGAGCAGGCGATCGGCGACCTCTCGGACCTGTTCCGCGCGTCGCTGCGCGAGCACCGCGAGCGCATCCCGCTGGCGAACGAGATCGAGATCGCCCGCGCCTACGAGCGCATCGAGCGCCTGCGCCTCGGCGGGCGGCTGACCGTCGACTGGCAGCTGGACGACGTGCCGATGGATGCGCCGGTGCCGGCGCTGATCCTGCAGCCGCTGCTCGAGAATGCCGTCTACCATGGCATCGAGCCGCTCGAGAGAGGCGGCACGATCCGCGTCGCCGGCAGGCGTGACGGCCGCCAGGTAGTACTTACGATCGACAACCCGGTGGCGCCGCGCGTCGTCGCACGCCGCACCGGGCACCGCATCGGGCTCGACAACGTGCGGCAACGCCTCGAGCTCATGTTCCACGGCGAAGCCGAGGTCGAGGTGATCGAGGCGCCGGAGCGCTTCGTGGTAACACTGCGCTTCCCGGCAGGCGAGCCGACGACATGAAACTGCGCGTGCTCGTGGTCGACGACGAACCGCTGGCGCGGGAGCGACTCTCGCACCTGGTCGAGGAGCTGCCGGAGGTCGAGCTGGCCGGCGTCGCCTCGAGCGGCGAGGAAGCGCTGCTCCTTGCAGGCCGACTCAAGCCCGAGGTCGTGCTGCTCGACATTCGCATGCCCGGCATGGACGGGCTGGAAGTGGCGCATCACCTTGCACGCATGCCGGAGCCGCCGGCCGTGATCTTCACCACCGCCTTCGAGCAGCATGCGCTGGCGGCCTTCGACGCGCAGGCCGCGGGCTACCTGCTGAAACCGGTGCGACCGGAGAGGCTGCGCGAAGCGCTCGACCGGGCGCGCCGCCCGACGCGCGCGCAGCTCACCCGCATCGCCGAGGGCGCCGCGGGTCCGCGCACCAGGATCGCCGTCCGCGCGCGCGATGAACTCAAACTCATCCCGGTGGAGGACATCCTCTGCTTCATCGCCGAGCAGAAGTACACGACGCTGCGGCACCCTGGCGGCGATGAGCTGATCGAGGAGCCGCTGAAGTCGCTGGAGGAGGAGTTCGCCGGTCGCTTCGTGCGCGTGCACCGCAACTCGCTCGTCTCGGTCGCGCACGTCGAGGGCCTCGAGCGTGATGCAGAAGGCCACCAGGTGGTCCGGCTGCGCGGCGGCGGCACGCTCCCGGTCAGCCGTCGCCTGGCCGCGGATGTCGCGCGGACGCTCTCGGCCCGATGAGTGGCGCGATCCGCATCGCCACGCGCAGGAGCCGGCTCGCCCTCTGGCAGGCCGAGCACGTGGCCGCGCGTATTGCTGCACTGCACCCGGGCCTGGTCGTGAGCCTCGTTCCGATCGTCACCGAGGGTGATCGCATCCTGGACCGCAGCCTCGCCGTCGTGGGCGGCAAGGGGCTGTTCATCAAGGAACTAGAGCAGGCGATGCAGGAAGGCGTCGCGGACCTTGCCGTCCATTCGATGAAGGACCTGCCGGGCCACCTGCCGCCCGGATTCACGATCGCGGCGGCGCTGGAGCGCGGCGACCCGCGCGATGCCTTCGTGTCCGCGCTGCACCCATCGCTCGCCGCCCTGCCCCGCGGCGCGCGCGTCGGCACTTCCAGCCCGCGGCGCGAATGCCAGCTGCGCCACCGGCGGCCGGACCTCGAAATCGTCGTGATGCGCGGCAATGTCGACACTCGTCTCGGCAAGCTCGACAGGGGCGATTGCGAGGCGACCGTGCTGGCGGCGGCCGGCCTCGAACGGCTGGGACTCGAGGCACGCATCTGCGCACGCCTTTCGCCGCAGGAGATGCTGCCGGCGGTCGGCCAGGGTGTCGTCGGGATCGAGTGCCGCGCAGATCGCACGGACGTCCTTGAACTGGTGCGATCGCTCGAGCACGCCGCGACGCGCCTCGCGCTCGACGCCGAGCGCGCGTTCTCGGCCGGCCTCGGCGCGAGCTGCCGCTCCCCCATCGCCGCGCACGCGACACTCGAGGGCGGAGCCCTGCGCCTCGCCGGCCTCGTCGGTTCCGCGGACGGTGGCACGATTTTCGCGGATGAGATTTCAGGACCGGCGACGAAGGCGGCGCGCCTAGGCGGCGATCTCGCCGCCCGGCTGGTCGCCGCCGGCGCGGGCAGGCTGCTGTGAAGAGACTGACAGGCATCGGCGTGCTCGTCACGCGCCCGGACCACCAGGCGAATCACCTCTGCCAGATGATCGAGGCCGAAGGCGGTGCAGCCGTGCGCTACCCGGCCCTCGCGATCAGGCCGCGGCCGGATCGCGCGGCGGTCCGCGCCGCGGTGGGACCGACCGACCGCTATGACCTCGTCATCTTCGTGAGCGCCAACGCCGTCCGCTTCGGAGCGGACATCCTCGGGGAGCGGCGGGACGCACCGGTCGCGGCAATCGGCCAGGCGACGGCGGCCGCCCTGAACGCGGCCGGCTTTCGCGTCTCGATGATGCCCGCAGAAGGCGCCGACAGCGAATCCCTGCTCGCCCTGCCACAGCTCGCCCAGATGGGCGGCCAGCGCGTGCTGATCGTGCGTGGCAGCGGCGGGCTGGGGTTGCTGCGCGAGGCCCTGACCGCCCGTGGGGCGCAGGTCCAGTACGCCGAGGTGTACACCCGCGAACCCGCACGTCCTTCTGCCGGGCTCCAGGCGGAGATCGAGGAGCTCTGGCGCCAGGGCGGCATCTCGGCCTACACGGCCACCAGCGTCGAGCTGCTCGAGGCGCTGGTCGGCATCGTGACGCCGCGCTGTCGCGGGCTGATGGACTCGACCGCGCTGGTCACGGGCTCGGAGCGAGTGGCCGCCGCCACTACCCGCCTCGGCCTCGGATCGCCCATCCTGCTCGCAGATTCACCGGAAGACGCCGCGCTCATCCACGCGCTCGTGCGCTGGCGCGGACAGGTACCCCCATGAAAGCCAGAAGAGTGCTGTCGTCCATCCTCGCCTGCCTGCTGTCCGCGATGTTCGCCATCGCGCCGGCCGCGGCCCAGCAGCCAGAAGCGCCCCGCGAGCGTCCGCGCATCGGGCTCGTGCTCGCTGGTGGTGGCGCGAAGGGGGGTGCGCACGTCGGCGTGCTCAAGGTACTGGAAGAGATGCGCGTTCCCGTCGACTGCATCGCCGGCACCAGCATGGGCGCACTGATCGGCGCCGGCTACGCCGCCGGGCAGCCGGCCGCCGACCTCGAGTCGTTCATCAACGGAATCGACTGGTCACTGGTCGTCGGCGGCAAGGGTCGCCGCGCGCTGAAGCCGGTCGAGGCCAACCGCCTCGCCACCGATACGCAGTCGGAACTCAAGGTCGGCCTGAAGGACGGAAGCATCATCGCGCCCGCCGGCCTCGTCGACACCAGCAGCATCGACGACCTGCTGCGCACCTATGTCGCACAGGCGCGAATGGTGAATGACTTCGACGAACTGCCCATCCCCTTCCGGGCGGTGGCGACCGACATGGTCTCGGGCGAAATGGTCGTGCTTGACCAGGGCGACCTCGCGACGGCCATGCGTGCCAGCATGGCGATCCCAGGTGCGTTCTCACCGGTCCACCTGAACGGCATGGTGCTCGCGGACGGGGGCATGGTGCGGAACATCCCCGTCGATGTCGCGCGATCCATGTGCGCGGACGTCGTCATCGTCGTCAATCTCGTCGAACCGCCGGCCATTGCCGAGAAGCTGGTGCAGGCGACGCAGTTGCTTTCACGCAGCATGGACGTGATGTTCGAGGTCAACGAAAAGATCCAGCTGCAGTCGCTCACGGAGCGCGACATCCGCATCGACGTGCCGATGGGCGACATCACGACCTCGGATTTCGAGCGCGTGCCCGAAACAATCCCGCTCGGGGAGGCGGCGGCACGCACTGCCACAGACCGGCTCGCCGTTTATTCACTGCCGGCCGCCGAGTACACGGCCTGGCGCCAGCATGCGACCGCGAGCATGGCGGAGGAGCGCCGCATCGCCCACATCCGGGTCGAAGGTCTGAACTGGGTGAATGCGGACTACCTCCAGTCGCTGTCGACCGTCCGCACCGGTGACCTCATCGATATTGACGCCATCTCGAGAGACGCAAGACTAATGGCGGCGCTCGACGAACTCGAGAGCGTCGCTTACCGCCTCGAAGGCAGCGCTGACCGGACGACGCTCGTCTGGCTGCCGACCGAGGCCACCATCGGCAGGGACTATCTCAGTCCCAGCCTTGGCGTCTATGCGGATGGCGGGGGCGACCTGAAGTTCCAGATGAGCCTGCAGCACGTGCGCCGCTGGTTGAACGAGCGCGGGGGGCAATGGCGAAACACGCTCGAAGTCGGTTACGAGACGTCGATCACCACGAGCCTCTACCAGCCCTTCGACGTCGGCCAGCAATTCTTCGTCGAACCGAAGTTGTTCGCAGGTCAGACCCTGGAGAACGTTTTCCTCGACGGCGACCACGTTGCCACGGTCGAGTTTCGGGACCTCGGGGGACGCCTGGACTTCGGCTGGAACATGAATCAGGCCGCGCAACTGCGGCTGGGCTACTGGGCGAGCGACCGGCGTGCCAGCGTGCAGACCGGACCACCCGACGTTCTTGCGATCGACGCAGACGATGCAGGCCTGGCGTTCGCCGCGCATTATGACTCGCGCGACGCGGCAAGTTTCGCGACCAGCGGCATGTCGGCGGCGATCGAGTATTACCAGTCGGACGAAAGCCTCGGCGCCGATAGCGAATGGGAACGCATCGAGGCCGGAGTGCGCAAGGCGGTTCCCCTGCGCAGGAACCTCATGTGGGTCAGCCTCGCGGGCGGGACTGGCCTTGGCGACGACCTTCCCGGCGATCGCTATTTTTCGCTGGGCGGTCCGCGAACACTGGCGGGATACCAGTTCGACGAAATCAGGGTCGAGAGCTACTGGATTGCCCAGGGCAGTTTCCTGTGGCGCATCAAGGACCTCGTGACGATCAAGAACCAGGCGCTCTATGCCGGATTCGGCGTGTATGCGGCAGGCATATACGATCGCTTCGATGGCGTCCCGGACGACGAGGTCTACGGGGCTTCCGCCTATCTCGCCGGCTCAACGCCGATCGGCTCGATCAACGTGGGTGTCGGCTATGCCGACAGAAACTCGGCCATCTGGATCTCGATCGGCAAGCCGGTCGGACGCGGCTCGATACTCGACGACGGGCTGTTCCGCTAGGCGCGTCTCAGGCCGGCGCCCAGTCGAAGGAGTCGAAGAAAATTCGCGCGGGGTCCGCTCCCTGGCGCGGCAGTTCGTGGCGCACGGCGTCGATCATCGCCGGCGGGCCGGCGGCGTAGATGTCGAAACCTGCGAGGCTCGGCACTTCACGGAGCACCGCCTCGTGGACCAGCTCCGAAGTCACGCCCAAGTAGCGAAACTGCGAGTGGCGCGCGGCAAGCGCGCGCAGCCAGGCGTCCTCGTACAGGTCCTCGGTCGTGCGCGCGCCCCAGTAGAGTGAAATATCGCGGCGCGAACCGGTCTCGAGTACCTGGCGCAAGATAGCCTTGAGCGGGGCGTAACCCGTTCCGCCGCCGATCGCCAGCAATGGGCGGTCGCCGTCCCTGTAGACGAACTGGCCGAGCGGCCCCTCGATCCGCAGCAGGCTCCCCTCCTTCATCCCGTTGAAAACTTGCCCGCTGAACGCGCCGCCCGGCGCGCGCCGCACGTGCAGCTCGAGCATGGACGCGTCATGCGGCGGATTCGCGAGCGAGAAACTGCGGCGCCGTTCGCCGGGGAGCATGACGTCCACATACTGCCCGGCCTGCCAGGTGAACGGCTCGATCGCCGGCAGGCGAAGCCACAGCCCCATGACGTCCGTTGCCAGCCGCTCCATGCGCGCGACGCGTGCCGGCAACTCGCGGATCTCGACGTCGGTGACGTGGCGGATCTCGCGGGTCTCGATGACGAGGTCCTCGAGCGCTCGCGCCTGGCAGATCAGCGCGTAACCCGCAGCCTCCTCCGCGGCGTCGATCCCCGCGGGACGGCCGTGCGGGTAGCTGATGCGCCCGGACAGAAGGCGCACGCGACAGCTGCCGCAGGAGCCGCCCTTGCAGCTGTGCGGCAGGTTGAGGTGCTGGCGAAGCGCGGCGGTGAGCACCGGTTCGTGGGCCTCGGCCTCGAACTGGCGTTGCGACGGGAGGAGCCTGACCTTCATCCGCCCATCAGGGAATGAGCAGCAGGCTGCCCGTGGTGCGCCTCGCCTCCAGGTCGCGGTGCGCCTCGGCGGCGTCGGCGAGTGCGTACTCGCGGCCGATCCGCACTTTCACCTTGCCGCTTGCGACGACGGCGAACAGTTCGCGCGCACCACGTGCGAGCTCGGAGGCCTTCGCCGTGTAGTGGAACAGCGTCGGCCGCGTGAGGAACAGCGACCCGCGGCGCGTCAGCTCGAGCGGCGCAACCGGCGGCACGGCGCCCGAGGCGTTGCCATAGCTCACCATCAGCCCGAGTGGCGCGAGCGAATCGAGCGAGGCGAAGAAGGTGTCCTTGCCTACGCCGTCGTAGACGACCGGAACGCCGCGCCCGCGCGTGATGGCGCGAACGCGTTCGGCGATGTTCTCGCGGCTGCTCACGATCACCTCGCTCGCCCCGTGCTCGCGCACGAGCGCCGCCTTCTCGTCGCTGCCGACGACGGCGATGACCCGTGCGCCGAGTGCTGCCGCCCACTGCAGCGCGATCAGGCCGACGCCGCCCGCGGCGGCGTGCAGCAGGATCCATTCGCCGCGCCTGACGCGATGGCAGCGGCGCAGCAGGAACCAGGCCGTCAGACCCTTCAGCATCAACGCCGCGGCCTCACGGTCGGACACGCCATCCGGCAGCTTCACGACGCGCGCTGCGTCCATGACCCGCTCGTCGCAATACGCGCCGGGCGTGTTGCCCGCGTAGGCGACACGATCGCCTGCGCGCAGCCTGGTGACGCCCTTGCCAGCCTCCAGCACGATACCCGCGGCCTCGCGCCCGATGCCGCTCGGCAAAGAGACGGGATAAAGTCCGCTGCGGTCATAGGTGTCGATGAAATTGACGCCGATGGCGGTCTGCCGGATGCGCACCTGGCCGCGGCCGGTCGGCGCGGAATCGACGGCCTCGAGCCGCAGGACCTCGGGGCCGCCGTGCTCGTGAATGCGGATGGCGTGCGGCATGTTGATACTATTCACCAATCTCCACGGGGTCTCAAATGACACGCATACCGACCCTGGTCGCAGCCTTGCTCGCCGCTTTCGCCGTCAGCGCGGATGACATCCGTTTCTATCCGGGCCGTGAGCCCGCCGAACCGCTGACCGACACGGAGCGCGCGGCCGCGCTGGTCGCGATCGACACGCTCGCGACCGAGTTCGGATTGGCCAGGGAGCTGATTTTCGTCGACACGGTGCGCGCGGTCGAGTGGCGCGACAGCAGCCTCGGTTGCCCGAGGCCGGGGGTCGCCTATCTCGACGTGATGTCTTCGGGTCATCGGGTGCTGCTGCGCGTGGACGGCCAGGTGCACGTGGTGCACGAGGCCGGCAATCGCGCCTTCGTCTGCGTCCAGACCAAGGCGATGGGCGGCATCACGCCGCAACGCGACCTCAGCTTCGGCCCGCAGATGGTGGCCGCGCGCAGGGACCTCGCCAGCCGCCTCGGCGTCACGGAGCGCGAGATCCTGTTCCTGTCCGGCGAAGGCAAGACCTGGAACGACGGCTCGCTCGGCTGCCCGGAGCCGGGCGTGATGTACACGCAGGCGCAGGTTCGTGGCTGGGTGCTGACGTTCGGCCACAGGCAACGGGTCTACACGTATCACACCGACCTGAACCGCACGATTCCCTGCCCGCCCATCGCCTCCGAATAAATGGGACGTTCACCATTTCGAAATGGTGAACGTCCCAATAAAAAGGATTACTCCGCTGGCCGGGCCTTACGGGCAGGCCAGTAAGTCGCAGAAGCCGCCGCCTGCGTCGTTGTCGATCTCGATGAAGGTCGCGTCCTGGATCGTGACCCCATCGCTGTGCGATGCCGCACCGCGATACTTGAAGGCCGCGCCGGACATCAGTCCGGACCACTGCAGGTCAATCGCCCCTTCCTGCGCGATCTGCGCCGCGCTCGGACCGGTCACGGTCAGGTTCCCCACCGGCCCCTCTACCGTCCAGTCGAAGAAGATCGAGGTGGCCGGCGTGCCGCCCACGGTATTGAAGCCGTGGATGAACACCGCGTACGGGTCGTCGATATTCGGATCGTTGACCGGGAACGGCACCCGCACTGACTCGTTGGACGTCAGGTTGAAGCTCCCGCCGACCTGCGTACAGGCGAAATCCGGGCAATAGAAGACGTACAGGTCGAGGTCATGGCCCGGGTTGTCGTTGTACGCATCGAAGGTCGAGAACTCGAGCGCGGCCGCTCCCGGCGGCGCCTCGAACAGGTAGACGAGCGGCTCGTCCGCCTCGAAGCTGAAGTCAAACGAGTTCGCCGGATCATCTTCGACCGGGACCAACGTCAGGAACGGCTCGACGAGGCCGTGTGCCCCGGCTGCATAGGTGCCGTTGTAGCCGAAAGTCACGTTGAAGGACTCGGAGCCCGACTCACCCGTGCCCTGGATCAAATCCGGCGCCACGACAGCCTGGCCGCGCAGCGCAATCGGGCTACGCACTTCGTGCTTCTTGTTGTCCGACCAATTCAGCCAGCCGAAGCGCCACTCGCCCGGAGGCGCGTTCCGGTTGGTGAATGTCACCCTGTAGGACTTGGTCTGTCCCGGCGCCAGCCACATCGATTCGGGCTTCACTTCGGTCTTGTAGCCCGGCGGCGACCTGACGATCGCGTCGTACCTGCTGCCCTTCTTGCTGACGTTCGTGACGTAGCGCGTCACCGTCTGCTTGCCGGGCAGCTCGGCGATGCCGATCGACGGCAGGTTGAGATCAGAGGCGTCGGTCGAATAACCGATGCTCTCGAGGTAGGCGCAGGTGCCCGCCGGGTCGGCGAACAAGCCGCCCGCCTCGCTCGTGCCACAGGCACCCGCCAGGTAGTCGAGGAACCCGGCGTCGTAGACCAGGCCCGGATCGATCGCTTGGTTGGCGTTCACGTGACCGGATCCGAAGTCGAACGGATCGGCTCTCGTCACGCCGTCTTCCTTCACGACGTTCCGGCGCGCAGTGGTCATGATTGCCGACTTGATCATCGCCGGCGTCCAGTCCGGGTGCGCCTGGCGCAGGAGCGCCGCGATGCCCGCGATGTGCGGGGTCGACATCGAGGTACCCGACAGGTACTGGAAGAAGCCGCCGAAGGAGCCATCATTCGGCTCAGGCGTCGCGCCCGCGAGGATGTTCACGCCCGGCGCCGTGACGTCCGGCTTGATCCAGTCGCGCACGGTCGGGAACGGCCCGCGCGAGGAGAAATCGGCCATGACGTTGCCGGTCATGCGCTCCCGGACGAAGTTGTCGGCCGAGAGCGTCACGTTGACGGTTTCGCCACCGGTGATCGCTGCGAGGATCGCGACGCCTGGCGCATTGTCGATCATGACCGCCGGGATGCTGAGCGATTCCGGCGTCGGCGTGCCACCCATGATCGTCTTCGGCCTCGGGTCCGAGTACATCAGCACCGCGATAGCGCCGGCGTTGGCGGCGTTGGTCAGCTTGACCGAGAAGTCGCAGCCGCCGCGTACGATCAGGCCGATTCCGCCCGCCAGGGAATTCATCAGCGGGGCGCAGGCATCGATCGGATCGGCCGCGACCAGGTCGTCTGTAATCGGGCCGGTCTCCTGGAGCGACTTGGAGATGCCGCTCTCAAGCGATGAATAAGCTCCCGCTACAGATGCCGGCGAGTTGACGTCCGTCACGTTCGCAAACAGCGGACCGCCGAGTGTCGAGGCCGCGACCGTGGTAACCCAGGGCTCACCAGCTGCAGTTGATTCCGGCCCCGGGCCTTCGTTGCCGGCCGAACGCGAGACGAAGACGCCCGCGTCGGTCGCGAAGAGGAATGCCAGGTCCTGCGGATCGATGAACGAGAACGCAGTGCCGACGGAGAACGTAAGGATGTCGACACCGTCAGCAACGGCCTGGTCGGTGGCCGCGGCGGAATCCGAGAAGAAGCAACTTGAGGTCGGGGCGCCCGGCGCCTGCCAGCAGACCTTGTAGGCCGCGATGCGCGCACGCGGCGCGATGCCGCTGATCGTCGCCACCGGCTTGCCAGCCAGGACTGCCTGGACATTCGCGTTGCCCGCGGCAGTCGTCGCCGTATGCGTGCCGTGACCATCCGAGTCGCGCGGCGAGAGGAACTCAGTCGGCACCACGTTTTCGGCGCCAAACCCGCCGACGTAGAAGCGCGCGCCGATCAGCTTGTTGTTGCAATCCGTGGCGGCGAAGCCATCGCCCGCCTCGCAGGCGCCGGTCCAGCCGGCCGGCGGCGGCTGGTAGCCCGTGGGATCCAGCGACGGGTGCTCCTGAACGATGCCGGAGTCAAGCACACCGATGATGACGTCCTTGCCACGCAGGCCATGCTTCGTGCGCAGGCCGTTGGTCTCGTTCAGCAGACCCAGAAAGCGCGGGGAGTTATCAGTGTCCAGCGGCATCGCCTGGTCTTCCCAGACCCGCAGGACATTCTTGTCCTTGCGGAGCTTCGCGGCCTGCTGCGCCGTCATGCGGGCTGCAAAACCGTTGAGGGCGTGGCGGAAGCTGTAGATCTTCCCGCCCGAGGCGCCGACCCGCGCGAGGACGGCATCCTGCTCCTGGCCGAGCCGCTCGGTGTACATCTGCGCCTGGCTGGAGCGCGCATCATAACGCTGGCCCTTCGCCGGCGCCGATTTCGCAAAACCCGAAACATCGCCCTGATAGCGGATCGCCGGATCGCCGGCCATTTGCACGATGAAAACCCTGGTGCTACCGCGGTCCGCGACGGCGGCCGTACTCAGGCGCAGCATGGCGCCTTTCTGCGCCGCAGGCGGATTTCGGAACTCGGGCTCGGCGGCAGCCGCGGGGGCGCCGACGATGACAGTCATGGCGATTGCCGCCAGGACGACGAACGCTGAACGCATGTCAGAAACTCCCCGGTGTCTTTTTTATCCCGACTAGCTGTTTACAAGAGTTCCCGACCGTATACAACTTATGTAACGGGGATTAAGTTCAATCGGCGAATCTCAAACCAACGGGTGCGCTGCAAAAGCGAGGTCGGCGACCGGACGACCGCCGAGCAGATGTTCCTGGATGATGCGCTCGATGTTTTCCGGCGTGGCGTGCCGGTACCAGGTGCCTTCCGGGTACACGACCATGATCGGGCCTTCGCGGCAGATGCGCAGGCAATCGACGCGCGAGCGCAGGACGCCGCCGACCGCGTCCGACAGGCCGACTTCGCGCAGCCGCTTCTTCAGGTACTTCCAGGAAGCATCGCTGACCTCCGGCGGGGCGCAGTCTCCGTGCATGCAGAAGAGGACGTGACGCGTGCTGCCGGCGAGGCCGATCTTCGCGAGCGCAGCGTCGAGCGTCGGCGATTTCGGATTCTCGCCCGATTGGCTCAAAGCGCCGCCTCGTCCATCTCGCTGGTGCGGATGCGCACCACGCGCTCGATCGTCGTGACGAAGATCTTGCCGTCGCCGACCTTGCCGGTCTTCGCGGCGTTGATGATCGCCTCCAGCACCTGGTCGACGAGGTCATCACGCACCGCGACCTCGATGCGCGTCTTCGGCACGAAGTCGACGACGTACTCGGCGCCGCGGTAGAGCTCGGTGTGGCCGCGCTGGCGGCCGAAGCCCTTCACCTCCGTGACGGTCATGCCGGAGATGCCGATCTCCGAGAGCGCCGCGCGGACGTCGTCGAGCTTGAAGGGCTTGATGATGGCGGTGACGAGTTTCATCGCGGCTCCTGAGTCTTCCCCGGGGTCGGGATCCTGTTCCTGATTCTACGTATTTGCCCTCGATATGGGGCAGGTCCCGTCGAATGCGCGGCGCTAGCGTCTCGGTGGCCGGCGGGATGCCGGCCCAACCGGAGACTGGCAATGGACCTGCCTTCCGCATCGCACCGTCTTGGGGCGCTTATCGGACTCGTCGCACTGATCGCGAGCCTCACGGCGGAAGCCGGCATTGGCCGGACACGGGGCTACGCCGCCGTCTCGCCGCTGGGAGAGGCGCAGTACTCGATACCGCTCGCCGTTCCTCCTGGAACCAACGGCCTGACGCCCGCACTCTCCCTCGATTACCGCCATCGAACGCGCGGCGGGCTGCTCGGCGTCGGCTGGTCCATCGGCGGCCTGTCGCAGATCACGCGCTGCCCGCGCACGATCGCGCAGGACGGTGTCAGCGCGGCGCCTCTGCGCTCGACCGTGGATCGTTTCTGCCTGGACGGACAACGCCTGGTCGTCGTGGGCCCGTCCGGCTACTCGGCACCGAACGCGGAATACCGCACGGAGATCGAGTCCTTCGCGCGGATCCGCGCGGTGCAGGGCACCTCGACCAACGGCCCGGCCTGGTTCACGGTCGAGTCCGCCGATGGCCGCATCCACGAGTACGGCGCGACGCACGACTCGCGCATCGACGGCGTGCAGGGCCCCGCCACAGGCGGCGCGCGCGCCTGGGCGCTCAACCGCATTCGCGACCGCGCAGGCAATGTCATCGACTTTCGCTACACGGAGGAATCCGTCAGCGCCGCCTTTCGCATCGCCAGCATCCATTACAACGCCCATCCGGCGACTGGCACGGCCGCTTCGCACGAGATCACGTTCACCTACGAAATCCGACCGAACCAGGAAGTCGACGCCGGGTTCGTTGCGGGCCTGCCAATCCGGCAGGTCGTACGCCTCGATCGAATCGACGTGCTCTACGGCAGCGCCGTGCTTCGCCGCTATGACCTGACTTACGAAGCGGCGCTTTCGTCCGGCGGCCGGAGCCGTCTCGCATCCATTCGCGAGTGCGGCGTGGGCGGCAGTGATTGCCTCGCACCAACCAGCTTTCAATGGCAAAGCGCCGCGACCGGCGTGGCCGAAGTCCCGGGCGTCGCGGCACCAATCCCCGCGGGCTACGTCGTGCCCGGGCGGACGGGCTGGAGCTTCAACGACTTCAATGGCGACGGGCGCGGCGATTTGCTGTGGGCGGGCGGCGCAAGCGTCGACTCCTCCACCGTCTATATCCGGCTCGGCCTCGGTGACGGTTCGTTCGGTGCAGCCATCAACTCGGGGATCGCGGCGCGGCTGGGTCTCGGCGTCCCGTTCGATGCGAATGGAGACGGCCGCAAGGATCTCCTGATGCGCGCCGCGACGGGAAACTTCGCCGTCGTGCTCGGGGTTCCCTCCGGGCTGCAGGCCGCCGTCGATACCGGCATTGCGATTCCCGCAGGAATGCGCGATCTGCGCGGCGCCGACCTGAATGGCGACGGACTCGGCGATCTCGTCTGGTCGGAGGCGCCCGGTCCCTATTACGACGAACTCAAGGTGAATGTCCGCTACGCCCTTCCCGCGGGCGGCTTCGGCACCCCGGCAACCCTCTACTCGCAGCGGGAGGCGATGGCCTATGACGGGGCCGAGGGCGGGGAATTCATCGGTGCACGCGTCGATTTCGACGGTGACGGCGCCGAAGACATCCTGATGAACGAGAACTACTCGATTGCCCGGATTTCCGCATCCGGCTACGCCAACGACCGGTTCGATTCCATTTTCACCGGGCTGGTCGCACTCAGGTTCAATGACGACGACTGCGCGGACTACGCCTACAAGCACATCACGGGCTACCTGCGCATCCGTCTCGGCTCCTGCACGACGTACGGGGCATCCGCGGAGATCCAGGGGCCCGCGTGGAGCGGATCCGTCTATTTCCAGGTCCACGACTGGAACAGCGACGGACGCGACGACCTCCTGCTTCGCGGGGCGGTGAACTGGCAAGTCGCGCTGTCGCGCGGCGACAGCGTCGCACCGGTCATCGATACGGGCGTGCCCCACGAGGGTCTGCCGACGGTTTCCGGCCGCGACATCGACGGCGACGGGCTTCAGGACTTCGTCATGCAGTCTGCGAATACGCTGCGCCTGCGCCTGCGCGATGGATCGATGCCCGACCTGCTCCTGGCCGCGACCGACGGGTTCGGCCTCAAGGCGATCTTTACCTACAAGCCGCTGACCGACCCCTCGGTACACGTCGCGGGCAACGGCGCCAAGTGGCCCGAGCAGGACGTGCAGACGAACGACAACGTCGTCGCCCTGCTCAAGACCACCGACGGCACCGGCAAGGGTTACCTCTCGTCCACTGGCTTTCGCTACGAAGGGCTGCGTCGTGATGCGCGGGGTCGCGGAATACTCGGCTTCCGCAAGCTGATTCGCACCGACCTCTCGGCCCCCGAGCCCCTCTCGACCGAGACCGTGCAACGACAGGACTACCCGTTCGCGGGACTGCCGGAACTGGTCGTCACGCGCCGATCCTCCGGGAAGACGGTATCGAGCACGGAGTACCGCTGGTCGAAGCTCGAGTGGGGCAGCGGATACCTCGCGCGCCGCTATCCGTATCCGTCGACGGTCACGACACGGGGCTACGAGTCAGAAGGAGCGCTCGACGGTGCCGAGATCCTGCGCTCGGTGCAAGGCATCGCCTCGATCGACGCGGTCTCCGGGCTGGTGACCGACGAGACGATCACGACCACTGAGATCGGGGGCGGCGTCAATGCCGGTTCCTCCGCCTCCGTGCGAGTGCTGCACACCGGAGTGTTCAACGATACCGCGAACTGGTGTCTCGGACGGTCGCAGGCCGTGCAACTGACGGCCAGCCACACGCTGGCGGGCGGAACCCCGGTCGTGCGCACGGCAGACCAGGACTGGGACGGCCCGAAGTGCCGCCCGACGCGCATCAGGCTGCAGCCGGGTGACACCCAGTGGCAGGTGACCAACGAACTTTCGTACGACGCATACGGCAACGTGGCCGGCGAGAAGGTCACCGGCGCCGGCATGGCCGCGCGAACGGTCGCGATCGAGTGGGATGCGCGCGGTCAGCTGCCGGCGCGCGTCACCGATCCGCTCGGAAAGTCGTCCCGGTATTCCTGGGACGCGGGCAGCGGACTGCTGCTGTCGTTCACGGATCCCAACAATGCCGCTACGCAATGGGCATACGACGCGTTCGCCAGGCTGACGCGCGAGACGCAGCCGGACCGGACGGTGACGCAGTGGCGCCGTGAGGCGTGCAAGGGAATCTGCGACGCCCGGATCCGCTACACGCTGCGCCAGGATGACCACGACAGCGGCGGCGTGTCGCGCGTGGCAACCGTCCTTCACGTGGACCAGCACGATCGCGGCTACCTGCTGCGGTCCCAGCAACCGGTTGGCGGGAATGCCGTCACCGGCGTCGACTTCGACCGGCTCGGACTCGTGACGCGAAGCCTGCTGCCGCATTGGGAAGGCGATACCACGCCACCGCGATGGAACTTTACCTACGACGAACTCGGCCGACCCACGGGCGCGGAGCTGCAGGCGTTCGGCGGGCCCGTCGCGCGATCCGAGACACTTCAGTACGGAGGGCTTGCGCTGACCCGCATCGATGCGCTCGGCCGCAGCGCCACGCTGACACGCAGCGCCTGGGGGCCGGTCACCGAAGTCCGCGACCCGCAGGGCGGCGTCACGCGATACGAGTCCGACGCCTTTGGCGCCTTGCTGAGCGTGCGCGACGCACTCGGCAACGGCGTCGCTTCCATCGACTACAACGCGCGAGGCATGAAGCTGTCGGTCGCCGACATGGACCGCGGCACCTGGAGCTGGACCCGCAACGCGCTCGGCGAGACGAGTGCCCTGCAGGATGCGATTGGCAGCGTCACGCGCTTCGAGCACGACAAGCTCGGCCGCGTCACGAAACGCATCGCGCCGGACGGCACATCGACCTGGACCTGGGGAACCTCAACCGTGAAAGGTGAGATCGGGCGCCTCGCGGCGGTCGCCGGCCCCGGTTACACCGAAACTTTCACGTACGACAGCATCGGACGACCGGCCACGCATGCCGTCAATTCCGATGCCAACTACCTGTTCAGCTTCAACTACAACGCGCTTGGCCTGCTCGACGTGCTGACCTTCCCAGCGGCCGGCCCCGGCGCTGCGCTCAAGGTCCGGCACGATTACGGCGCCGGGCGCGTGATGCGTCTGCGCAATGCCGATTCCACGAGCGAGTCCTGGTGGACCCTCAACGCGCAGGACGCCTCCGGCAACGCGCTCGACGAGACATTCGGCCCGAGCCTGCGGGTAGTGAGCGGATTCTCGCCGCTCACGGGCGAGCTCGAGTATCGACAATCCGGCATCAACGGCAGCGCGGCCGTCCAGAATCTGGACTGGGACTGGGACGCGGCCGGAAATCTCATGCGTCGCCGCGATCTCGCCCAGGGACTCGCCGAAGACTTCCGCTACGACAGTCTGGATCGACTCGTCGATTCGCGCAGGAACGGGGCGGTCAACCTCGAGCTCGCCTACGACGCGATCGGCAACATCCTGCGCAAGTCCGACGTTTGCCCAGGTTCCACGCCTTGTTATACCTACCACGCGAAGTTCCGGCACGCCGTCGTCTCCGCCGCCGGAAATCAGTTCGCCTACGACGCGAACGGCAACATGACCAAGCGCGGCGGCGCGACCATCGCCTGGACCAGCGATGGCCTGCCGCGGTCGCTTGCGCACTCGAACGGCAACAACAGCCAGTTCTCCTATGGCCCCGCCGGCAACCGCTGGCGACAGGTGGCAAAGAGCGGGTCAGTCACTGAAACCACGCACTACGCGGGCGGCTGGTTCGACAAAACCGCCAAGAGCGGGGTGACGACCTGGCGGCACTACCTGCCAGCGCCCGGCGGCGTAGCAGTCCAGCTGCGCCGCAGCGACGGCTCCGCGACGGCGATGCGCTACCTGACACTGGACCATCTCGGGAGCACGGACCGGATCACGGATGCCGCGGGCAATGTCCTGGCTGCGGAGAGCTTCGGGGCGTTCGGCGCACGCCGCAAGGCGAACTGGAGCGGCATCCCGACGGCCGCCGAGCTTGCGCAGATGGCGGCAATCACGCGCGACGGCTTCACAGGGCATGAGCACCTCGACAACGTCGAACTGATCCACATGAACGGGCGCGTCTACGACCCGTTGCTCGGTCGCTTCATCAGTGCGGACCCGTTCGTCTCGCGGCCGCATGACGGCCAGGGCCTGAACCGCTATGGCTACGTGCTGAACAATCCTCTGGCGTTCACGGACCCGAGCGGATTTGATCCCATCCCCTGCCTCGCCACGGCGAATGGCGACTGCGTGCAGATCACGGTCATCGCGGCCACCTGGGCGCAGTACATGCGGGCGGCGGGCGGGGCGCACGCCTCGGAGATCGCAAGCGCGCTCGAACGCGATCCCTGCGGGCAGAACGGCAGCGCGCTCGCCTGTTCCATGGCCTCCGGCAAGCTCGTTTCGCCGTCCAGCATCGTCCTGACCGTCGGCCGCAACGCCGACTCGTCGCTGCCGGTCAGTGGACCCTTTGACGCCGTCCAGGGGTTCGCGGCGCGCGTCGCCAATCTGGCGATCTCCTCGTCACCCGTCGCGCTGTTGTTCGGCGCGGACCCTGATTTCCAGTACTTCCGCGAGCCGTCTGGAGACGCGGGTCGCGTCGGCGCGACGGCGGGGAACGTCGGCTATTTCCTTGGTGGTGCGGCGGGCGTCATCAGGAAAGCCGGCGGCGAAGTCGCGGCGCATGCGCCAAGCGCTATCGCGCGATCATTTCAGGGTACGCCAAAGTATCCTGGAATAGATCGCTTCAAGGACATCACTGTCAAGAAAGGAACATTCTTGTACAGTGGTTTTCCTGGTCAAACAGCCTTCTATACGACCGCAAGTGCCCTGCGCCGCTCCGGTGGCGGCGCGGTCACACTATTTAACGGGCTTCAGATCCGGAAACATCGAGAGCTCGGATATCGCACGAGCGTCGCAGCCTACGAAGTCATTTCAGACGCGCCTGCTGCATTTGGGCTTGCCATGGCAAACATTGATTACGGGCTTGGCCGACTGCCTCAGG